>Ga0070741_10008464_pt1 | contig 20628 bp, 12 predicted proteins | sample Coa_R1_4_FD_66440 | JGI IMG/M metagenome (GOLD analysis project Ga0070741, IMG submission 66440) | Surface soil microbial communities from Centralia Pennsylvania, which are recovering from an underground coalmine fire - Coalmine... | ecosystem: Environmental > Terrestrial > Soil > Unclassified ...
AAGCAGGGACGCTTCCGCCAGAACCTCCTGGGCAAGCGCGTGGATTACTCCGGCCGTTCGGTCATCGTTGTGGGTCCGGAACTCAAGCTGCACCAGTGCGGATTGCCCAAGAAGATGGCGCTTGAGCTGTTCAAGCCGTTCATCTATCACCGGCTGGAGCAGACCGGGCAGTGCACCACGATTAAGCAGGCCAAGGAGATGGTGGAGCAGCAGGAACCCATCGTATGGGACATCCTGGAAGAGGTTATTAAAGACCATCCCGTGCTGCTGAACCGCGCTCCAACCCTGCACCGCCTGGGTATCCAGGCCTTCGAGCCGGTGTTGGTGGAGGGCAAAGCCATCAAGATTCACCCGCTGGTTTGCACTGCCTTTAACGCCGATTTCGACGGCGACCAGATGGCTGTGCACATCCCGCTTTCGCCCGAGGCGCAGGTGGAAGCCAGCGTGTTGATGCTTTCATCGCACAATATTCTTTCGCCGGCATCAGGCCAGCCCATCACCGTGCCAACGCAAGATATGGTGCTGGGAATTTACTATCTGACCAAAGAACGCAAGGGCGCCAAGGGAGAGGGCCGCGCATTCGCCAACATTGACGAAGTGCTGCTTGCCCTGGAAGCCGGCGAGGTAGAGACGCTTACCCCGATCCGCCTGCGTTACAGCGGCGAGGTCATTGACCTTACCGCCGCTTATGACGATCAGGACGTATTGCACACCGAACCTAAGAAGGTGGAGCGCCAGTTGCTGAATACCACCGTAGGCCGCGTGATCCTGAACGATGAGCTTCCCGATGCCATGCCGTTTATCAACGGCTTGCTGAAGAAGAAGGGCATCGGGCAGCTGGTGAACTATTGCTACCTGCGCTTCGGTCTTGAGATCACGGTCAAGATGCTCGACCAGGTGAAGCAGCTAGGCTTCCGCTCTGCCACCAAGGCGGGTCTTTCCATCGGTATTGACGACATGGTCATTCCCGACGATAAGGCCACGCTGGTCAGCCGCGCGGAAAAAGACGTGATCAACGTGCAGCAGCAATATCTTGACGGCGCCATCACCTTCGGCGAGCGCTACAACAAGGTTGTAGAAATCTGGTCGAAGATCACGGAAAAAGTTGCCGACGAAATGTTCGATGCCATGAAGCAGCAGGACAAGGCCGGCAACCTGAACCCGATTTACGTCATGGCCGACTCCGGCGCTCGCGGATCGAAACAGCAGATTCGCCAGCTCTCTGGCATGCGCGGCCTGATGGCCAAGCCGTCGGGTGAAATTATCGAGACGCCCATCACGGCTAACTTCCGCGAAGGGTTGACGGTGTTGCAATACTTCATCTCCACCCACGGCGCGCGTAAAGGATTGGCCGATACGGCGCTTAAGACCGCCGACTCCGGCTACCTGACCCGCCGCCTGGTTGACGTGGCCCAGGACGTGATCATCAGCGAGAACGACTGCGGCACGCTCGACGGCATCTACGTCGGTTCCATTGTTGAAGCCGGCGACATCATCGAGCCGCTGCGCGACCGCATTATCGGCCGGGTCTCGCTGGAGAAGATCAAGGACTACGAGGGCAACATTATCGTTGATATCAATCAGGACATCAACGAAGAGCTGGCCTCTGCCATCCAGTCAGCCGGCATCGAGCGCGTCAAGATTCGCTCGGTGTTGACCTGCGAATCCAAGCGCGGCGTCTGCGTAAGCTGCTACGGACGCAACCTTGCTTCCGGGCGGCTGGTCGAGTTGGGTGAGGCCGTAGGGGTAATTGCGGCGCAATCCATCGGCGAGCCGGGAACGCAGCTTACCATGCGTACCTTCCACATCGGCGGAACCGCATCGCGAGTCTCAGAGCAGTCGCGTCTGGAGGCAAAAAATGCCGGTATCGTGCGCTTTGTGGGCTTGCAGACCGTCCGCTCCAAGGCGGGCGATCTGGTGGTGATGAACCGCGCCGGTTCCATCACCGTTCTGGACGAAAAGGGCCGGGAAAAAGAGCGCAACGCCGTGGTATACGGCGCCAAGATCAAGGTGGAAGACGGCGCCCAAGTCCAACTGGGACAGGCCCTGGTCGAGTGGGACCCCTACACCTTCGCTATCCTGACCGAAATCGGCGGACAAGTGCAGTACAAAGACTTGCAGGAAGGCCTGACGCTGCACGAAGAAGTGGATGAAGTCACCGGGCTTTCACGCCACGTGGTCACCGAGTCGCCCGATGAGAAGCGCCAGCCGGCGATCCTCATCAAGGGTAAGAGCACGCGCCGTTATCTCATGCCGTCGCGCGCTCACCTCATGATCAGCGACGGCGATACCGTGCATCCTGGCGACGTGCTGGCCAAAATTCCGCGTGAAACCACCAAGACCAAGGACATCACCGGCGGTCTGCCGCGCGTAGTCGAGCTGTTCGAAGCCCGTAAGCCGCGCGAGACGGCGGTCATCAGCGAAATCGATGGCACGGTGAAGTTCGGCGAGGTGGCCAAAGGACAGCGCAAGATATTCGTCATCAGCGACACGGGAACGGAAAAAGAGTACTCCGTTCCGCGTGGCGTGCACATCAACGTGCAGGAGGGCGAGCGCGTCAAGGCCGGCGAGCCCCTGATGGATGGTCCGCTCAACCCGCACGACATTCTTGCCGTGCTGGGCGAGAAAGAGCTGCAGGCCTACCTGGTGAACGAAATCCAGGAGGTCTACCGCCTGCAGGGCGTCAACATCAGCGATAAGCACATTGAAGTGATTGTGCGCCAGATGATGCGTTGGGTGAAGGTCGAAGACGTTGGCGACACCACCTTCCTGCTGGAGCAGCAGATTGACAAGTTCCACTTCCGCGAGGAAAACGAGCGCGTCATTGTCAACGGCGGCAAACCGGCAACGGGACGTCCGCTGCTGCTGGGCATCACCAAAGCCTCGCTCTCGACCGATTCGTTCATCTCCGCGGCGTCGTTCCAGGAGACCACGCGCGTGCTGACCGAAGCCTCGATCAACGGAGCGGTGGACCACCTGCGCGGCCTGAAAGAGAACGTAATCGTAGGCCGCCTCATCCCTGCCGGAACCGGTATGGAGTACTACCGCAACGTGCGCCTGGCGCCGGAATTGGAAGAAGCCGCTGCCAAGGTGCAGGAAGAGGTCTCGCAAGCCTACCAGGAGGCCGAGCGCCAGCTCGAACTCATGCGTCAGGAAGGCGAAACCGAAGAACTGGCAGCGGAATAAGAAGCGGTCAGCATTCAGCACTCAGCATTCAGTCAAAACGCGGGCTTCACGAAGCCCGCGTTTTTGTTTCCACTGCGGAAAAATCTCGGCTCCAGTTCCGGCATTGATGGACGGCCGAGGTGTGCCTTCGAAATGTACAGCTCAGTGCTGGGCAGATTGCTCTTTGACAACCTTGATATGTTATTGATAATAAGTTGCTTAGCGCGGACGACCTTTGCGCGCAAGAGGTGAGGGCATGTAACTTAAGAACTTCGTCCTAGCCGCAACCGAACTCAAAAATTGATCCTTTGCAAATCCGTGTAGATCGGTGACGAAAACAGGCTACGGATTTCTCTGCGGCTCAGCAGCGTCTTCGCAGTTTATTCTGTTTGCCTTGCAGCTTGCAGCTTCCGGCGGTTTCTCATACTCTTAACAACTTATGCTAAGGTTCCTGCGGCTCTTTCGCCTGGCTTTATGGCGGGGGTTTGAGCATGATGTGTTTACCTCGGCTCGGGCGGCTGCCTATTATTCCATCCTGACGCTGTTTCCTACGCTGATGGTGGTAGCAGCCATTCTGGCGGCGTCGCACCAGACGATTGAAATCGTCCAGGAGATCGCGGCTGCGCTGAATGCAATTGTTCCGCCGGGCACCAAGGAGGCAGTGCGCGCATATTTTGAAAATCCACAGGCCCGGCCGCTGAGCACCCTGGTCTCCGCCGGGGCTATCATGCTCTTTGCCGCCTCGGGTGTGGTGGTTTCATGGATGGATGGTTTCGTGCGAGCCTACCGCATGGAGCATTGCTGGCATCCCCTTAAAGAGCGCTGGATCGCCTTTCTGCTCGTGCTGGCTTCTTTTGTTCCCATGACTATGGCTACGCTCTCTGCGGCCTTTGGCAGCCAGATAGAAAGTTGGAGCATACTGCACAGCAGCCGCGAGTTTACTCCATTGATTGTCATTCTCTCGCTGCTGCTGCGCTGGGGGCTTTCCATGCTGACCAGCATTGCCGTATTGGCGCTGATTTATCACTTTGGACTGCCTCGGTGGCAGCCCTGGTACCGTGTCTTGCCGGGCGCTGCCTTCTCCACGGTGCTTTGGCTGGCGGCAACGGAGCTGTTTGGCTGGTATGTAGTCAATTTTGCCGACTATAACCAGATTTACGGGCCTTTGGGTGTGGCCATCGCGTTGCTGGTCTGGCTTTATATAATCTCTTTGATCGTCCTGATGGGCGCGGAGTTCAACGCGCTCATATACCCGCGCACCGTGCCGGCAGCCCCGGCTCCGGCTGCGGCAGATGTTAAGCGCACAGAGCCTTCAGTTCAGTCCCATTGAAAAAACCAGATAAACTATAAGGAATGACTTTGATGACGGTTCCCTCGCCCGATATTAAGGAAATGGATGAAGCAGCGGAGCACGAGCCCGTTTCCCCAGTGCGCGATTACAAGCGTCGCGCCAAAATTGTGTGTACCATCGGTCCCGCCAGCAGCTCCGAATCGGCGCTGCGCGACCTTATGCGCCTGGGCATGGATGTCGCCCGCCTGAATTTTTCGCATGGCAGCTACCCCGATCATGCCAAGCGCATTGATATGTTGCGCCGCGTAGCCGAAAAGGAAGGCCGCAGTATCTGCATTCTGCAGGACCTGCAGGGGCCCAAGATCCGCACCGGACGGCTGAAACACCGCACCCCGGTTGCCCTCAAAGCCGGATCCAAGCTGGTGATTACCCCTCGTGACGTGATGGGAACTGCTTCCCTGATCTCCACCACCTTTCAGACCCTGTCTCATGATGTTGAGCCGGGCGCCCGCATCCTGCTTTGCGATGGACTCATTGAGCTGCGCGTGCGGACCATCCATGGCGATGACGTGGAGTGCGAGGTCATCAACGGTGGCCTGCTGGGAGAGCACCAGGGCATTAATCTGCCCGGCCGCGTGCTCAGCGTGCCTTCGCTCACCGAGAAAGACGAGCAGGACCTGGCCTTCGGCGTCAAACACGGCTGCGACGCGGTGGCGGTTTCTTTTATCCGCACAGCCGATGATGTGCGCGCGGTCAAGCGCCAACTGGCGCTCCACAACTCCGATATGCCGGTGATTGCCAAGCTGGAAAAGCCGCAGGCCATCGAGCATCTGGAAGAAATTTTCGACGTGGCCGAAGGCGTCATGGTGGCGCGCGGCGACCTGGGCGTGGAGATGCCTCCGGAAAAGGTGCCGGTCATCCAGAAGCACATCATCCGGCGGGCGCTGGCATGGCGCAAGCCGGTGATTACCGCCACGCAAATGCTGGAGTCGATGATTGAAAATCCGCGGCCTACGCGGGCTGAAGCCAGCGATGTGGCCAACGCCATCTTCGACGGCACTGACGCGGTGATGCTCTCGGCCGAAACCGCCAGCGGCAAGTATCCGCGCGAGGCGGTCGCCATCATGTCGCGCATTGTGCTTGAAGCGGAAAGCAATATGGGCGAGGCGGTCATGCGCCGCCGGCACGATACCCATCAGCTTTCGATCGCGGAAACCATTTGCGAATCGGTGGCCCACGCCGCCCTCGATTTGGATATGCGCGCCATCTCGGTTTACACCGAATCAGGCAACACTGCCCGGCTCATCTCCAAATATCGCCCCAAATGCCTGATTTATGGCTTCTCTCATGTGCCCCGCGTGTGCAATCGCATGAACATGTATTGGGGGGTTTATCCGGTGACCTGCGGGAGAATTCCATCGGCGGAAGATATGGTGCTGTTTGCCGAGCGGGAACTGCTGCAGAGCAAATCCGTCGCCCCCGGAGATGTTATGGGGGTTGTGGCCGGAACTCAGCGATTTTCCGGATCAACCAATTTCATGCGGCTGCATGTGGTCGGCGCCAGCGATGCGCAGGAGTTCCACCGTCCGCGCAGGAAAGACCGCCGCAAACCGGCGCGCATTCAAGTCGCCGGCGAGCGTAGAAGAAGATAAGTTGGTTATTTGTTAAGTTCGTTATTTTGTGGAGAGGCGTAGCGGGGATACGTCTCTACTGAGATTATCCAGTCAGTTAATCCAGGGCTTCTTGCTCTCGTCTTCTTCGCGGCGGCGCCCTTCGGCCGATTCGGGGTCAATATAGTTGCCGTGCTCGTCAAAGTAAACCTGGCGGTCATGCTTGCGCATGTAGACTTCAAACTTACGGGCGGCGCGACGGCGCTTCCAGCGGTAATAGGAATCGCGCCAGCGGGCGAATAAAGAGGGCTTCTTCACAGGCGTGGGCTCGAAGATGCGATCCGAAAGCCCCCGGCCAGGATAGACGCCCGGAGCGTATCGTTTGCGTGAACCACGGTCCCCAAGCTTGATGTAAAGGAAACCGGTGAGTAAGCCTCCCAACTGTGCAACGTTGCCGATCCCCCCTGCTTCATTCATCGCCAGAATTACGGTTATTACCACTAAAATGCCAACCATGTACTTGGCTTTGATCGTGACGGGAAATGGAAACATAAAGATTTCCGTGTCGGCAAACAAAATTCCAAAGGCCATCAGCACTCCAAAGACCCCGCCAGCTGAGCCAGCAATTGGCGACGTGGGGGAAAGGCCCAACAGCTTCAGGTATGACAACGCCATCGCGGCTAATGCGGCCCCTATGACGCAGATGAAATAGAATTTCGCAAACCTTTTCCAGCCCCAGGTCTGCTCCAGCTGCGCTCCGAACATCCACAATTGCAGCATGCTGAAGAACAGGTAGAGGAAGCCTTGATGCAGAAAGCAATAGGTGACAATCCGCCAAACCTCGCCGTGCAATACCTGTTGGGGAATTAGCAGGCTCCCCAGTGCGAAATACCTGGCAAAAGGGAGAGTAGTTCGCGAAAGTGACAGAATTTCAAGGAACAAGTAAACACAGGTATTGATCCCCATGAGCCATAGCACAACCCGCGTAAAGGGCGGGAAACTCAGCGTCATACCTTGATCGGAGCCAATACGTCTTCTGGGCGGCATACCTAATTTCTCTCCGGTGTGGGCACGACGGGCAAGCTCTTATGTCCTTGTGCATCCACAGCGCGCACAGCGAAGATTACATTGTCTTTCGAGAGATCGATGTTTGCAAGCTCCTGATCGACGTGTCCGGCCGACGATTCTGCCATGAACGCCTGAGTGTTGGGCACTACATTCCACTGGCTGGCATCCGTCGGCCTCCACAGGATTTCATTTTGAATGCCAGAAGCAGGAGTCCATGTCAACCGAGAATTATTCTCCAATTCCTTAGTCAAGATTTTTACATCTTGAGGGGGCGCCGGCGCCAACGCCAGAGATGCCAGCGTGGCGGCATTCAGGCGCGCCACATTGGCCACGTAATCGAAATTCACAAACTTTGGCAAGTCACCATATTCGATGCCATTTTCCACGCGCACGTTCTGGTGCTGATGGTGAAAATCTTCACGCCATTCGGTGAACCGGATGGCGGTAAATCCCTCTTCATTGAATGAAGTATGGTCGCCACCGCGTAAATAGCGGTCCCTGCGGTAGATGAGGGTCGGTGCAAATCCATAGGCTGACAGATAGGCGCTGCCCACCTCGTCGATGTAACGGGCCAGCTCGCGAGAGGGTGAATCGTTTTCGCCTCCTAAAGCTCGAATCCGGCGCAGGTCTGCTTCGCTAGCGGCTACCGGAACACCCTCAGAAAACACGCGCACCGTCTTGGGATTCTGTTCGGGATTCTTGTCGCCTCCCACAATGTCGTTGTTTAAGACGGCTTCAATCTGCCAATTTTTTTGCTTTGCCATCTGGGCAAAATGTTTGCTGCCGTAAAGTCCCTGTTCCTCGCCTGCCACGGTCAGAAAAATAATAGTCGCGGGAAACTTGAGTTTGCTCAGCACTCGCGCGCACTCCAGGGATATGGCCACGCCGCTGCCGTCATCGTTGGCGCCGGGAGCCGCATCCGTCGTGTTCAGCGGATCGCTGTTGCGGGAATCATAGTGGCCGGTCACCAGCACAATGCGCTTGGCTTTCTCCTCCACCCCCGCATGGGCGGCGGATGCTGCAGACGCCGGATCGTGATCGGTTCCACGCAACACGGCATAAACGTTGGATAATTCCGTTGGCTGCGGCACCCGCTCAGAAACAGGTTGTGTAAACGTATCGAGCTGCACGTCAAGGCATCCGCCGCAATCTTTGGAGTAGGCTTCGAACTGGCTTTTGATCCAGTCACGGGCGGCAGTGATGCCATGGCCGCTTGCGGCCGGCTGCGCGGAAGAGAGCGTACTGCGGTTGCCGAACTGTACCAGGGTCTCAATGGTATGTTGAATCTGCATGGCCGAGATGTCTTTCAGGGCCTTGGCAATCACCGGATCAGCCTGTATGCTGGCCCGGACGGGGCGGGTGCTTTGGAATTTTGGCAGATGAAAAGGTTGTCCGGCAGGCTGTGAAGAATTTGGGGCAGATTGACCTTCGACAACCGTCCCCGCAGATAGACCCATCAGACAGGCAGTCAGGAGAAAGATCTGCTTGCCAGTCATAGCAAGTTCCTTATTAATTGAATGGTGATCATTCCGGCCCTCTTGACGTTGGCACACATAAGATTCTAATAATAAATAAGGGTTTTGAAAGAAAGAATGAGGGAAAAAGAGAAAATGTTGCTGTGTCCTGAATGCGAAACCGATCTCGATATTGCTGAAGACGAAGTAGATGAAGGCGACATCATCTCCTGCGGCGAGTGCGGCACTGACTTTGAGGTCGTCACAATCAATCCGCTCGAACTGAACCGGGTTGCCGAAGAAGAAGACGAAGATGATGACGACGAGGATGAAGAAGAGGAAGATGAATACTAAATCGCCGGCAACATTTTCGCGGTTGCTGGTTGTGCATGTGGCTTTGGCCGCCGCCATCCTAGCGTCGCATGCCGTCCCGGCGTTCGCCGGGAAGGCTGCCAAAGAGAAGCCTTATGCACTCATCTTTGGTACCGTCTATGGCCCCGATAATCGCGGTGTCTATGGCGTAAAAGTAAAAATTCGCTCCGCCGATGGGAAGGATGGGAAAAAAGCCAAATGGGAGCTTACCTCCGACCATCGTGGCGAATTCGCCCAGCGGGTGCCGGCGGTCGAAGCCGATTACATCGTGTGGGCCGATGTGAAGACCCGCAAGGGCACTCCGCCGCCTGAGGCTAAAGTCCATATTCAAAATGATGAACGTGAGGATGTCGGCCTGCATCTAACAGAGTAGCAGCCAGTATTGACGCAGAAGAAAGGGCTGGACGTATAATCGACTTGCCGTCCGGAACAAGATGCAGCCGAAAGGAGGCATGTTATGCCCAGCGCAAAACAACGCGTCGCGCTTTTCGCCTTGCTGTTAGCAGGCACGCTTGCCTACGGCTTCCAATACGGTATTGGCGGTGGCGGGCAGAACACCGGCACCCTGGCCCCTGAAGTTCAAAAAAAAGGCCCCGCCGTACGGTCCGTCTCGGGCGTGGTTTTAGATCAGAGCGACAATCCCATTGCGCGTGCGGTGGTCTACCTGAAAAACACCAAAACGCTGAATGTAAAGACTTCCATCACAACCGATAGCGGGAAATACCAGTTTAGCGGTTTGGCGCCCAACCAGGATTACGAACTCTATGCAGGATTGAATGGGAGCAAAAGCCCTACTAAAACTCTCAGCGGATTCGATTCCCGCGAGAAGACTACGCTTAATCTGCATATCGATCAAAATCAGAAGAACGATCAAAAGGCCGACGAGAAGACAGAGCAAAATCAGAAGACTGAGAATCAGAAGAAGTGATCTTTTTGCGCTTGAGCCTTTTAGTTCTTAGCTTCTGCTACGCAGTTTAACTATTACTGCTTCCCCCAGCCAATGAATAGATTCCTTTAATTCTTAGTAAGGGAGTGTGTTCGAAGACTAGTCCATGAGCTAAGAGCTAAAAGCTTAGGATTAAACACAAAAACCGCGGTGACGCCCGCGGTTTTTGAAATCGTTATTTAAACTGCTAGTTCTGGTCGTTGCTGGCGCGCTTGAGCGACATGATCTCGCCCAGCGTGGTGGTTGCTCCGGAGCTGGAGACAGGTTGCTTATAAGCTTCCACGTCTGCCCTGCTGGCTTCTTCACCGATTCCCCGCAAGCTCAAGCCGACTTTCTTCTCTTCCGGGTTCATTTTTACGATCTTGAAATCGTGCTCGATCCCGGGTTCCAGCTTAATGGACGAGCCATGCTCATCCACCGCCTCTGAATTATGGCAAAGGGCTTCGACGCCTTCAGAAATTTGTACAAAAGCGCCGAACTGAGCTGTGCGCAACACCTTGCCGTGCACCACATCGCCGATCTTGTGGGTATCGAAGAAGCTCTGCCAGGCATCCGGTTGCAATTGCTTGATGCCTAAGGAAAGGCGCCGGTGCTCAGGTTCAATGGCAAGCACCACAGCCCTTACTTTCTCGCCCTTCTTCAATACTTCGGAGGGATGTTTCACGCGCTTGGTCCAACTCATGTTGCTCACGTGAACCAGGCCATCGATGCCTTCTTCAACCTCCACAAATGCGCCAAACTCGGTGAGGTTGCGGACTTTGCCTTCGACCACCATTCCCGTGGGATATTTCTCGTGGAGAGTATCCCAGGGATTGCTTTCAAGCTGTTTGAGTCCGAGCGAGATACGCCGCTCGGTAGGATTCACATTCAGCACCACAGTTTCAACTTGATCGTTGATCTTGACGATCTTGGAGGGGTGCTTCATGCGCTTGGACCAGCTCATCTCGCTGACGTGGATAAGCCCTTCGATGCCTTGTTCCAGCTCAACGAAAGCACCGTAATCAGTGACGCTGATAACGCGTCCACTCACATGCGCCCCCACGGGATAGCGCTCGGCGGCGTCCAGCCATGGGTCGGGCGTGAGCTGTTTAAAGCCTAATGACACCCGCTGCTTGTCTTTGTCGAATTTCAGAACTTTGACGTGAATCTCATCGCCAACGTGCACCAGGTCGCGAGGATGCGTCAGCCGCCCCCAGGACATGTCTGTGATATGCAGCAGGCCGTCAATGCCGCCCAGGTCCACAAAAGCCCCGTAATCGGTCAGATTTTTCACCGTGCCGGTCAGGTCTGCGCCTTCGTAGAGCTTTTCCAGCGTTTTGTTGCGCTGCTCCGCCACAATTTCATCGAGGATGGCTTTACGCGAGACCACAATATTGCCGCGCTTGCGGTTCAGCTTGATGATGCGTACCTCGAGCTCCTGGCCTTTCATGGCGTCGAGGTTGTGCGCAGGCTTCACATCAACCTGCGAACCGGGAAGAAATGCTACTGCCCCGTTCAAATCCACCGAGAGCCCGCCCTTGACCCGCTCGACAATTCGGCCTTTGACCGTGGTCTTGTCGTTATAGGCAGCTTCAATGGCCTCCAGCGATTGCTGGCGCTGGGCTTTTATATGCGAGAGCTTGGGATATCCCTCTTCAGTCTCTCCATGTTCCACCATGACGGTGATCTCATCGCCAGGCTTGAACTTGGGGTTGCCCTCATGGTCAAGCACCTCTGCAATCGGCACCATACCTTCGGACTTGCCGCCAATATCAACGACAAGATAAGTGGAGGTCAGTTTGAGCACAGTGCCGGCGAGGACTTTATTTTCCATCGCGGCCATGGCTTCGGTTTGAGCTGCTTCGAAATTTTCGAGTACTGTTGCGAAATCTTCCATGTTGGTTTCTTGTTTGTGACCGGGAACACTGGAGGATTGCTGGCCGCCAGAGTGCCGGAGGTTTTCAGAATGATGATCGCTTGCGGTCCCGGGATTTCCAATTTGCGTGCTGTCGTTTATTGACTCTTCATTCGAACGAGGCGCACTGGTGTTGCGCTCCTCCGCTGCTGGCGGATAGGACGCGGGTTCGGTTGTGCGTGATGGAGTCTCTTCGGACGCGTAATCTACAAAACTCATGCTGCCTTCTGCCTTTCCAAAGGGTAGTACTCCCCTGGAATCAGAAATCGAGACGACGGCTGGTTCAATGCTTCTGCAGGTGTGACGAGCCTGTTTCGAGCGTGCTAGTGGATTCCCAGCGGCCGGAATCTTGCATTGAGGAACCCCATTGCAAGACCCTTCGACTATAACAATCCCAGACAAAAGGTGTCAAACGCTGTGACAGAATTTGTGCATTGCAATTCACGCGATTTTCATCTCCAATTCCGTATGTCTGGTCCCGCGGATGAGAAAAACAGCGGGAAGGGCTACCACTACTAAACAGACTGCGAAAAAAACGATTTTGAATGACAAATTGCGGTTTGTAGAAGCCAAAACCCATCAACTTACGGCACAAACTAGTGCCATCTTCCACTCCAGGCAACTTTTTTCGCACACCTGCTAGAAGGACTACTACTACAAGAACGGCAGGTCACGGCTTTACCTGACAGAGCGAAGTGAACACCGTCTTTTCAGTGCCGGGAATAGACTCAAGCGTTTCTCCCTATTGGTTAACCAGAAATATTCAATGCGCTCTCAACAAAAATTGGCTGTGATGCCGTTGCGGCATCACAGCCCGGAGTCAACAGCATGGAGTTAACCAATTACGCCAAGGTTAGTCATCAAAAACAAAAAGAAAATTAAAATTTCGTAAATTCATCGTTAAAATGGCCATTAGCTAATTCCTGGCGGAGCGTAGTTTATTTTGCCTGAACGTGCGCATGGAACATCCATTAAAGTCACTCAGCAAAAAACTTCCAGACATAGATGAAATGCGGCGTTATGGCCGCAGTCGCCGCGATGTAGTTGGCCGTCCAGCGCAGGGCGAATGGAGCGCCAAGCGCCGGCATTTTGATCCGATTGAATTGATCATAGCCTCCAATCGCGGGCGCGTACCCCGCCTCGTGCCTATCAAGATGGGCCGTATGGCGGCCTCGCCGTTCGGGTTTTTTCGCGGGGCAGTGCCTTTGATGGCCGCTGATTTGGCCACTTTGCCCACCAGTGGATTGATTACCCAGATCTGCGGCGATGCTCACGTCCGCAATCTCGGGGCCTATGCCGCTCCCGACGGTGAGTTGATTTTCGATGTCAACGATTTCGACGAAACCATCCGAGCGCCCTGGGAGTGGGACGTAAAACGCCTGGCCGCAAGCTTCGTGCTCGCCGGGCGAGAGGCCGGCAGCACAGAGGAGTGCTGCAAAGAAGCGGTGTATCTGTTAATGCAGTCGTATCGCGCCTTTGTATCAAAGTTTTCTAATATGCCGTTCACAGATCTTGAGCGCTTCCAGGTCTCGCGTCATCTGCGCCTGGCGCCCATCGCCGGCGTCCTGCAAAAGGCGCGGCGGGCAACACCTCTTGAGACACTGGAAAAACTCACGCGATCGGCAAAAAATAAACTGCCGATCTTCATCGAGTGCAGGCCCTTGTTGACCCGTGTGCCCAGGCGCGTAGTCCGCCAGGTGTTGGCCGCATTGGGAAGCTACCGTGAAACTCTTTCGGCAGAGCGACAAATCCTGCTCGATCGTTATTCTCCCGTGGATGTAGTTTTCAAAGTTGTGGGGACAGGCAGTGTAGGGACCCGCGACTTCGTCGTGCTCTTGTTGGGAAACAGCCTCAAAGACCCGCTTTTTCTGCAAATAAAAGAGGAGCCGCCTTCGGCTTATGCGAATTACGTGAAAGAAATCGAGAATTTTCTGAATGAGGGCCGCCGGGTGGTGGAGGGGCAGCGCCGCCTGCAGACACAATGCGATCCGCTGCTGGGGTGGACGGCCATCGAAGGGCGCGATTACCTGGTGCGCCAGCTTCGCGATCACAAGGCCAGTATTGAGATGGAGGAGTTGAAAGGCCAGGGATTGCGCGATTACGCACGCGTGTGCGGCGAACTGCTGGCCAAGGGACACTCGCGCGCAGGAAGCCCCGCAGCATTGGCCGGATATCTTGGATCGAGCGACAAAATGGATAAGGCCATAGCGAAATTTGCTTTTTCTTACGCCGACCAGACCAGCCGCGATCACGCGCAGTTAAAAGCTGCCATTAAGGCCGGCAAAATTCAGGCCGTAAAAGAACAGCAGAACTGAAAGTGGCCCTGGAGAGAGAAGGATGAACTCCTGAAACCTTGGAGCTGAGAGCTTGGAGCTTACAACTGTTTTCTGGTGGGCCCGGCAGGATTCGAACCTGCGACCAAGAGATTATGAGTCTCCTGCTCTACCGCTGAGCTACAGGCCCATGTTTCCAAGCGTACAACTATTGTAGTGGTTGTGAGCCGTTTTTGCTTCCGAAGGTTGTCAGCACGGCAGCTTCGTTCAAGCTTTGCCGCCACTGGTGACTTCCCGCAATCGCCCGGTGCTCACATCATAAACAAATCCACGAATCGTGACTTCCTTGGGAATCCAGGGATGAGTGTGAAGTTTCTGCAGTTGATGCTGCACGTTTTCTTCGACGTTCTGGAAGGCATAAAAGAATGCTGGAGAAACTGCTGCCGTTCCGGTGCGGTTCTGGATTCTTGTCCGCAGATCCAGTTCATTGGTCTGCATCAGACCACAATCAGTGTGGTTGATGACCATGATCTGCTCTGTACCCAGCAGGTGATGCGATATCACCAGCGACCGCAGGCTATCATCGGTCACGATCCCGCCGGCGTTGCGGATAATATGGGCATCCCCGGTCTTCAATCCCAGGGTGCGAATGGAAAGGCGGGTATCCATGCACGTCAGGATAGCCAGCTTGCGCGCCGGTCGCGGAGTCAGTGCCCGCAATTCATGGGTTTGGGAGTAAATTTCATTGGCTTCCAGCACTTCATCAATCACGCTCATATCTGCCACAGTGTAACAAAGCAGTTGTCAGTTGCCAGTTGCCAGTCTTCCAAATTGTGTCAGGGTCACGGATTTATAAGCCTGCCCTGTGCGAAGCTCAAAAAGGTGCTTTAAGTCGTTCAGAATGTGATGGCTTTCAACTCCGGAAGAACAAGTCTGGCAGCTGGCTACTGCTTTTATTCGATCTCCAGCGCGGCTTGTGATTCGCGCGCCATGGGGTCATGGGGCACGCGGCTGGCGACCTCGGCCAGCGCCTGATAGGCTACGGGCAATTCGCTTTTGCTGAGTGTTTTAATCGCGATTCGACGAATGCTTTGGGGGATATTCACATTTTTCAGGATGCGGGCCATGGCATCGGCGGAGCCATCGCCAGAAATTGCTGCCATGACGCGCATGGCTTCTTCTCTTTCGCGAAGCCTCTCCTCCTGCTGGGTGATAAACACCTCCAAGCCGGGAACGCTTTCCGGAGACTTCATAAAACGAAGCTCCTTCAACACCTCTTCCAGCACATGGGGTTTGAGTTGAAGCAACGCATCCGCCAGAGCCGCTGAACGCCCGGCAGCTTTACTCTTGAGGATGACCTGGAAAGCGGCTTCCTGCACGCGTTCATCCGCGTGGCGCAAGGTCTCACGCAGGTCCTGAATAATTTCAGGGTCATGGGTTTCGTTGAGCACCAGGCAGGCATTGCGAACAACGTACCAGCGCTCGTCGCGCAGTTTGCTGCGCGCCACCTCATGCGCCACTGTACCCATCTGGCCGATCAGGCGAATCAGCGCCAGCCGGTTGGAGGCGACTTTTTCTTCTTCCAGCCGCAGGAAAATCTTTTCCGCTCCCAGCCGGCCCATCAGCCGGAGGATGGAAACCACCATGCGTTGTCCATAGCGCCGCAACGCGTACAGCTCCACCAGCCGCTCGATGCTGCGTGGCCCGAGCAGGTTTCCCAGTGCCTCTCCACAGCAATCTTTGTGCAATTGCGGATTGCGCAGGCGCGATTTCTCCAGATGCTGGGCAATCTGGTAGATTCCGTCAAAATCTTCATAGGGCGCCATGCAATGTGCCGCGGTCCCCAGACAATTGGCCAAATGGGTGTGATACCAGCCACGGAAAGATTCATCGAACAGAGGCACGGCCAGGCGTTCTGATACCCTTTGCATGACTTCCTTGGTTTGCATGCGCGCGATGGCCTGCAGCAGCTCTGGCGCCCGCGCCAGCTCCACCACCTGCAGTTCGTGCGAACTCAAGTCGAGAATGGCGAAATAATGCTCCACCAATTCAGTCGCTTCCAGTATTTCGCCCCGGCGGACGGTGCTCTTTACATGAGCCGCCAACCTCTTGAATTCGGCCGCAGAATAGCGATGTTGTCCCATGAGCTGCTTGAATTTTTCTTCGTCGGTCAACTCCATCCAGCGCAGCTCTTGTTGAATTCGCGTATAGAATTCGGGCGGCAGGTTGGCTTTTTCAAATAGCCCGGAAAGCTTGTTCAACATGCGTTCTACGGTTAGCGTAGCGTCAAGGCTGCGCTGCAGCACGCGGATGACCTCGGCTTCGGTTGCAGCGGTGTCTTCCTGTTGCGACACGGAAGAGAGCCGATTAGCGGCCCACTGTGCGGCTACATCTTCCATGAAGTCGGCGGCAATCTCCCGGGCCGGCATTCCTTTTAACGCAGCGCGTTTTTCCGCGGAAAGGGCAGGCAGGAGGACTTCAGGATTAAATTCTTCCAGCATGTGGGCCAGGGCTGTAAGCGCCTGTGCCGGGTCGGCTGCTGAGTTGGAAAACGAGCGGATCAACGCTTTTTGCGCAATGTCAAAAACCTGGTTAGGGTCACTGGCAATAGCGGAAGAAGCCACGCGTGAGAACCCCAGCCCAGGAACTGTTCGTGCCACGGCGCCGGCGGGAACAGCCGATTGGCTGTCTTTGCCTGTGGCCGCGGTATTCTCGGAATTCCCGGTTCCCAGTCCAGGGCCGCCGCCACCAACCTCTGCGGCTGTGTAGTCGAGCTTGGCTCCTATGGACTTAATGCCGGGGAATGGAGCATCGGCTTCAGAGGTCACGTCAGCACTGGATGCTCCCAGCCCTCCACTTTGAGAGCCTGCCGTAAACGAAGTGCCGCCCGGGCCAGCCACAATTGTTCTTTGGAATGATGAACTATCACCCCGGTCTCTGATGCTTTCGCCGCCGCCGGCTTCTGTACCAAGAGAAGTCCCCGCGCCTGATTCGCCGCCTGCAGCTGGAGACCCGCTTGAGCCTCCACCCGTCAGACCTGCGAAGGCCCCGAATCCTCCCGCGCCTCCTCGGGCAGGATCGTCCATGCTCCCGCTCATACCCACGGCTTCCATCAGCAGGTCAAGTCCCATGGTAGGCTGTGATTCCATGGCAAGGCGCTGCGCCGCCAGCAGGGATTCCGGGTCGCCCTCCAATACCGTCTCTTCCATGCTGCTGGCTCCCTTGACGCCGGCGATGATACGCACGCCTTCGATCTTGTTGCGCTCGTAATAGCGCCGGATACCGCCGTTGGCCTCAATGCTTTCCGGAGTATCGCAAATTATGCCCAAAAATCTGCGGAATCCGCCCAGGGTGATGCCGGCAGGAAAGGCGACCGCTCCTATGCCGCGTTTGGAAAATTCACTCTCCAGGTTTCGCAGCGTCCGATCAGGAGTAAGGATGTTGTTGAGTAATACGCGATGGTCAATGAAGCCGAAGGTGAATTGCTGCACCTGTTTTACCAGGGAATTCAAGGCCTCATAACTCTGGCGGACGGCGCTATCTACGGCACGATGATCAACTGTAAACATTGAGGCCAGCCGGAAGACAGACTGCAGCACCCGGCCAAACTTAAGGCCTTCAATCTTCAGTTTATGTTTGTCGACCACCATAATTGCCGAGGGCTATAGGACGGTGTAGGGAGACCTGCATCATGGAACAAATTAAGCCCTTTTTCAAGTACTTTATACATCCTCACAGTCCCTTCTAAACCGATTCGCCTTCATTACTTTTCTTTACAGAACTCAGGTCAATCCCCAGTTGCTGGCATTTCTTATATAAATGGCTGCGCTCCAGGCCCAGGGCTTTGGCTGTATTGGTGACGTGAAATTGCTGGCGCTTCAGCTCTGTCAGCACCTGCTCTCGCTCATAGGCTTCCATACGCTCGGCTAATCCTCCGGCAGGCGTGGAATAGGTGGAAGAGCCTTCCCCTGTCGCCGGCGCCTGTGGAAGCGCCATATGAATTGCCTCAGCATCAACCGAATTGCCGGTAGCAAAAAGCAGGATGCGCTCCACTGCGTTGCGCAGTTCGCGGATATTGCCCGGCCAATTGTAAAGTTGCAGGGCGCGGAGGGCCTCGGGAGAGAAACTTACAGGCTTCCATCCATTCTGCTCCGCCAGTTGACGGCTGAAATGCTCTACCAGCAAAGGAATGTCTTCCCGCCGCTCGCGCAATGGTGGCAGGATCACCGGGAAAACGAAGATACGGTGATAGAGGTCTTGCCGGAATTTACCCTCGCGCACCAGGTTTTCCAGGTTACGGTGCGTAGCGACTACCACCCGGACATCAACATTGACGGGCGCTCCGCCGCCTACCCGCTCGATCTCGCCTTCTTCCAGCACGCGCAGTAGCTTTGCCTGCATGGCCGCGGGCATGTCCCCAATCTCGTCGAGAAATAACGTGCCCCCCTGCGCCTGCTCAAATTTGCCGATATGACGCCCAGCCGCTCCGGTGAACGCTCCCTTTTCGTGTCCGAATAACTCGCTTTCCACCAGTTCCACCGGTACCGCGGCGCAATTCAGGGTAATGAGCGGACCGGCGCTGCGCTGGCTGCGGGCATGCAAAGTGCGGGCCACCAGCTCCTTGCCGGTGCCGCTTTCGCCCAGAATGCAAACCCTGGTCTCGGTAGCAGCAACGCGCTCAATTTGCGCCAGGATCCGTTTCATGGAGTCGCTGGCGAATATCATCTCGTGCTTGCCCAGCTTCTGCCGAAGCTGGCGATTTTCTTCTTCCAGGCGCTTGAGCCGCAATGCGTTCTCGACGGTAAGCAGAAGCTTGTCTGAGGAGATGGGTTTTTCCAGGAAATCAATAGCACCCAGCCGGGTGGCACGCACCGCCATAGCAATATGCGCCTGGCCCGACATCATGACCACCGGTGTCGCCTTGCCCAGAGCCCTGAATTCTTCCAGAAAAGCCAAGCCGTCTTTGCCCGGCATAACCACGTCTGAAAAAATCAGATCAAACTCTTCGGTTCGCAAAGTGTCCAGCGCGCGCGTGGCGCTGTCGCAGACCGCGGCTTCATGGCCTGCGAGCCGGAAGGCCCGTGCCAGAGAGGCCAAGGTATTGGCGTCGTCATCGATGATTAATAGTCGCGCTTTCACATTGAACAGTAGCAGCTTTAGTTTAGCGTATTGGTCTCTGTCCTCACCCGTTTCCGGACGATTAGTAAACCGGACGAACTAGTAAAAGAAAAAAGTCGCCAAGCCAGTGTGGCTTGACGACTTTTGTAGTTTGCAGCACCCGATGGAATGTCGGGTAAGGGTCAGAAGGTAATTTTTCCAACCAACTGCAGAACACGTGGACCACGGTCAGAAGTAAGGGCCCCAAAACTGGTCTTGCTGAGGTCCAGCGCCCCAGTTGTAGTGTTGAAAGTTGCCGTGTTCTGCACGCCAGTAAAGCTTACGTGATTGAAGACGTTGTAAGCTTCGCCGCGCAACTGGAACTTGAACCGCTCTGTAATGGAGATGGTTTTGGCGAGCGCCATATCCCAGTTCTGGGTGCCGGGGCCGCGATAGGTAACGCGGCGGGTAATACCGGGCATGCCAGGGCTGGGTATCACACCCACCGGCGGTAAAGCGAAGGCACTGTTGTTGAGGAACTGAAATGCTGAACGGTGCTGGCTGTCCGGAGCCAGGGCATCACCGAAGACGAGGATGCGAGCGCCATCGCCTCCACCTGTGAGGTTCAATGTGCCAGTACTCATTGTTACGGACTGAGGAGAGCCGCTGACGAACTCTGAGATGCCGGACCACTCCCAGCCATCAGCCACGGCCTTGAGCACTGGGTTATCCCAAAGACGGGTAGCGTTGGGCAACTTATAGAGCCAATGGAAGACCAGATTGTTCGTGCGATCAATATTGGCCAAGCCATAGTTCCACCAGCGCGGGTTCTGGTAGAGCGCGATGGATCCCGCTGTGCCTGTACCCCCGGTATCAGAGTAGCTCAGTGTCTTGGACCAAGTGTAAGAAACGCCGAACTGCAGGTCTTTGGCGAAGCGGCGGGTCACGCTGGTCTGCAGCGCGTTGTAATTCGAGGTGCCGGTATATTGCCGCACGTCAACGTTTCCGTACCCGGCAAAACTGGGCCGAAAGAAATTGTCGCTCTTGGCTGGCTGCTCCGTCACCGTTCCATTCAGGAATGTTGCCGGCTTCGCGCTGGGATCGAGGTTTTGCGGCAGGAATTGAGAAAGATACGGGACCTCGTTAATGTTGGGCGTTACCTCCAGATGCCGACCCCAGGTGCCGACATAGGCGACATCCAGGATGGTTGAGTAGCCTATTTCGTGCTGGATGCCGAAGTTGGCGCTGAAGGTTGACGCAATTTTGTGGTTGATAGGCATGATCTTGCTGTCTTGCGGATTAACCAGCGGAGCGCCGCTTACGCCGGTGCAGCCGTTGAATCCAGCGCAGTTGGCGAAGGTGGAAACGTTGCCGAAGTTGACGGTCGAGCTGCCGATAATCGGCGCTGTTGTGGCAAAGTCTCCTACTACGCCGCCGTCTTCGCGCAGGTTATAAAAG
>Ga0070741_10008465_pt1 | contig 20625 bp, 13 predicted proteins | sample Coa_R1_4_FD_66440 | JGI IMG/M metagenome (GOLD analysis project Ga0070741, IMG submission 66440) | Surface soil microbial communities from Centralia Pennsylvania, which are recovering from an underground coalmine fire - Coalmine... | ecosystem: Environmental > Terrestrial > Soil > Unclassified ...
TAAAGCCCACGGCTTTGGTTGTGTGAGCGTAAGACGTATAAAGCTGCGATACGGAGACCGCCTTGGATGCGGTGCCAGGCAGGAACATCGGCTGTGGCCCCACGCCGACACCCTGCAAGCTCGCGACGTAGGCTCCATTGTTGTAAAAGTCGCTGCTCGCCTTCGAATCGGTCGCACCGTAGAAGTTGGAGTATCCCTGCGGGGCGATCGCGCCCATCAGCAAACCTGGATGGGCGGGCTGGAAGTACATTCGCGAATAAGAGCCCGTCGTCCCCGCGGAATAGGGCGTACCACCGAAGTAGTTCTTCGCTCCGCTGAACGGAAAGCTCTGCAGGTAGGCCGCGTTTGCGGCGCTCAACGTGCTCGGCGATGACGTCGACACAAGCGAGGTCTGAAGTTCGCTGGGCAGATCCCAGGTGATGTTCAGGTACGGAGCTGCCGTGGTCACTTCCGTGCCGACGGGCACGTCGCCGAAGTTATGTCCGCCAACTTCGGTGAGCATAACGTTGGTCTTGGTGGCGAAATAGTAGTTGCCGTGGACATCGACCGAACCACCGTACGTGATGTTGTTTGAATATACGGGCGAGTTCGAGCCTGAGGCTGCAACCAGAAGGTTGAACTGATCGAGAAAGTTCAACGAGCCCTGCTCCAGCGGCACTTCAGATATCTGCACCGGGCCGGAGATGATCAGGTCTCCCCACGGGTCGGTAGCAATGCCGGTCGCGGCGGCGACCTTCACGATCGCGTTCAGCAGCGTGAGATTTGAGTTGGGCGTGTTTTCCACGGGGCTGAGTGCGCCACTGCTGACCAGCGAAACCTGGCCACCGCTTGCATTGCCGGCTGCGCAGTCACAGTAGTACACATTGCCGTCACCCGCAACGGTAACCTGGGCGTACGTGTTTGTCTTCAGATTGTCAGCGACGATACTGGCGCTGCTTCCGCCGGGACTGAACTGCACGATGCGGTTATAGGACCCGTTGGAGACGTTATCGCTGATGTCGACGACGTACACGTTGCCGGCGCCGTCCGAATAGATGTCGCCAACCTGCAGGGCGGTCAGCGTGGAATCTGTGCTGCCGGCCGACCACACGCAGGGGGCAGTCCCCGAAGCGGTGCAGGCCGTGGTGAGGCTGGCGAGCGGGAGCCCCGTCGACACATAGCTGCTGTTGCCGGTGATGGCACCCACATCAGGCACGCCATTCACTGCCGGAAGTTCGACGAGCGCGCCGCCGCTGCCGTTCCCATTCGACACCCACAGATTGCCCGAAGCATCGACAAAGGCGCTGTTGGAATTGAGCTGCCCCAGACCGCTGATCAGGGCTTTCGGTGTCGCCACGGTGATTGCGGGGCTAGCCGCAGGAATCTCATACAGCGTGCCTGAGCTGCTCGTATGACCGATGAAAAAGACGTTTCCAGCCTTATCTACGCCGACCCGTCCAGGCGTGATCGATGCCGATCCGGTGTACAGGGTCGTCGTAGCCGTTGGGACTGCCGTGGGGATGTACGGCGAGTACGGATTGTTCTGGGCTGCCGCCGGCAGCACCAGCGCGGCCGCGATCCCCATCGCCCCCAGCTGTACTACTCCCACCACCTGCGCCCAGATACCTGTCATCACCTTTGTTGAGAAATCCTTCATCACGCACTCTCCAATTTTGCTCGGCCGCTCTCCAATACCACACCTCCGATGACAAGGCCGCTTAGAACGCATACTTCACCGACACTTCCATCACTCGACGACCAGTGCGAATGGGTGCGAATCCGAAGTTTCCGTTCGAATTCGTCGCCGCGGACAGGTCTTGGTTGATATCTATGCCGTTCAGCGTATCCGTAAAGTTCAGCTGGTAGCCGCCCGGGAAAAGGTTCGAGAAGGTATAGTTCGCACGATTAATCACGTTGAAGGCCGCCAGGCGGAACTGCAGGGTCTGCTTGTCCGCTAACTGGAATTGCTTGCGGATGGCCATGTCGGTGTTGAAGAAGGCCGGCCCTCGCAGGTTGCCATAGTTTGGCTGGCCCTGGGTGCCGAGCGGCGCCAGCCGGAAAGCCGTCCCATCGATGTACTGGTGGGCCTTCTTGCCGGCGGGGTTGCCGGTCAAGACAGGCTGGAGTTGGATGTCCGGCGTGCCCAGCATGTACGCGTTGCTGAGCGGCAGCGTGCACTGGTTGGTCAGGGTGGCTGTTGTGCTGGCGGTGCAGACGCTGGTGTTGTTCGTGCCGGGAATGTTGCCGGTGGTCCCCGCAGGGACCGTCAACGTTCCGCCCAACTGGAAGTTGTTTCCAATCAGGCTCTGCAGGAGCGTGCCGCTCTGGTAATTCGCGATGCCCGAGATCTCCCAGCCATTCGTCAACCAGCCCACATAGCGTTCCTGGACCAGCGTGGGGATCGTGTACGAGTAGGTGAAGTTGAAGATATTGGTACGGTCAACGCTCAGCGGAAGGTAGTCGTTCTGGAGGTGAATGGGGTCGCCTCCGTTGATGATGCCCAGAGCACGGCTCCACGTGTAGTTCGCGTTCAGACGAAGTCGCTTGCCGTTCCAGATCAGCTGGTTCTGCATGCCGTTGTAGTTCGAGGACCCGCGATGACGGATCGCATTGATGCCGCTGTAAAGCGGATATGGCCGGTAGGAGTCGGTATCAGAGATCTGCAGATTTGACAGCGTAGGGACTGTGCCGTTGGTGAAAATCTGCCACGTCCTGCCGACGTTCGCTGCGGTGTCGGCGCGGCCCGCGTCGGGCTCCGGCCCATACAGCGCACCAAAATCGAGCGCGTTAATGTTGCGAAGGCCCTGGCCTTCCATCAGGTGGTCGCCATAATTGCCGACGTAGGCGATCTCCATGACGACGTTCTTGGGAAACCGCTGATCGAGGACGAGGTTGTAGGTCTGCACGCGCGACATCTCGTCATCGTTCGACATGCGGACGTTGATGCTGGCGTCCTTCACGAAACTGGTGGTGATGTTGGTGATGCCGTTCTGCAGCAGGTAAAGATTCTTGAACGTATGGCCGCTGTTGGGCAGGCTGTAGCTTCGCTGGCCTTCTGCCGTCTGATCGGCCGCGAGGCCGTCGTTGTACGAATCGTGCTGCCGGTAGACGCCGTAACCACCGCGAAGAATCGTCTTCGAGTCGCCGGCCAAGTCATACACAAAGCCGACGCGCGGCTCCACGAACGCAGGACGCGTCGGGACACCGGTCAACGGAATCGCTGAGTCGATGGCGTGATACAGCACACCCGGCGACGCCAAGGGCGTGCCGCTCTTGTACGCCACAGGGTCGAATACCGCGACGCCCTGGTTGTGCGGGTCGCTCCACGGCGTCAGATGCTCCAGCCGAATGCCCGCGTCGATGGACATGCGCTTGCCGACGAGCCAGTGGTCCTGGAGGTACCCCGAGAACGACCAGAAGTACACATTCGTTTCGACCTTCTTATTGACCTGGCTGATGTTGCCGATGATGCCACTGAGGATGTCAGCCGTGTTATTGCCCGTCGAATACACGGTCGATCCGTCGGAGTCGTTGAACGAGTTTGGATGATAGTAGTCGCTCAGCGAACCGTTCGTGTTCTGCGCGGACAACTGCGGGTTGCCGTCGAACTGGTAATAGACACCTCCGCGGAATGTATGCCGCCCGATGAGCTTGGTGACGTTGTCGCCGGCCACGCGCAGCTGCTTTTTAGTGAAATCGCCTCCGAACGTCGGGTCGGCGTAGCTCATGAATGGCAGCGCAGCATAGGTCGAGGCGCCGTAGGTCTGGTCGCTGGGAATGCCCACAGAACCGTTGTTGAACAATAGCCCCTGCCCTGAATACGGGTCTCCCTTCAGAGCGCCCGGATTGCGCAGGTTGAACGTCTGCGAGAAGTACGCGCCGCCGGCGTAAAACTGGTTCGTTAGCGACGGGCTGAAGGCCGTCGTGACTTCAAAGCTCGCCACATGGGAGGTTGCGGTACCAGTGAACCCCCCGCCCGGCGTGTCCAGGGCGCCCCCCATGCCGTTCGCGCCCGAGCGTCCGTACTCGCTGGCCGGTTCGTACTGCAGACCGCTTTCGAGCCCGTACGCCAGAAAAGCGTGGGTGTTCTGCGAAAGCGCGTAATCAAGCCGGGACTTGAATTGGTAGAGATTGTTGTTGGTGAAGTCTGTTTGCAGGTAGTTGTACGCGCCATTGGAGGGACGGTTCGGCAACGGGAGCGTATTGAAGATCGCCTGGCCGAGCGGATCGAGAGCGTCCCAGGTGGTGATGTCGCCATTCGTGATGGGCTCAGCGTTCGGGCCCTTGCGTCCTTGAAACGGCGTATTGCAGATCGAGTTGTAGATGGTGCTGCCCGCCGTAGTCGACGTGCTGCTCGAACCCGTCGGGGTGCCGGTGCAGACGAACTTCTGGTTTGTCGAAGAAAGCTGCGCGTTGGGATTGTAGGCAGGATTCGCCACACGGACCGGACCGAGCATCGCGTTGAGCTCGGTGTCGCTGAAGTCGCCCTTGCGCATGTTCGCCGTCGGCACCATCGCCGTGAGTGTGGCTGCGTAGGCGCTGTTGTAGGCATAGACATTGCGCTGCGCATATTCTTCAGCGCCAGCGAAGAACGTCAGCTTCTTCGAGCGGTTGAAACCCAACCCTGGTATCGTAACGGGGCCCGCAATGGTAAAGCCCGGATAGATCTGGCGGTCGTGAGGAGGCGTGCCGTTGGTATACTTCGCAATCCAGTCCAGCGAGTTGAGCTGGTAGGTACGCGCGTAGGTGTACAGGGATCCGTGGAACTGCTCGCCGCCGGACTTGCCGATAGCATTGACGACGATCGGTCCGTGCGCGGTGTCAGACGTGAAGCTGCCCGTCTGCACTTTCACTTCTGCGACCTGGTCGTAATTCACATTCTGGATCGCGATGCCATAGGAGCCAGGATCGGTGATGTCCATGCCGTCCGACAGGATGGCCGTCGAGTTCGTCTGCGTGCCGTTGCCCGAATACGCTCCGATCGCGCCCGTGAACGAAACCAGGGATGGGTCATACGCTGCGTTCGTGTAGGTGGTGCTGCTCTGCACGATGGCCATGCCGGGAAGGATCTTCAGCAACTCGGTAACGTCGCGCCCTTCAACGGCCAGGTGATCGATGTCCTCGGCGGAGATCAAGGAGCTCGTTTCTCCAGAGTCCGTGCTGATCTGCCCTTGCACATCCGTCACCGTGACGGATTCCGTCGCGCCTACCTTCAACTGGATATCCCGGAATGTGCGCTGATCGCCTGGGTTCAGATGGATGCCGGCGAATTGCTGGCTCTCAAAACCCGTCGCATCTACGGTCAGCACATAATCACCGGTGTCGAGACCTGAGAATGAAAAAACGCCGGCATTATTGCTGGTCGTAACCAGCACCTTTCCCGTAGCCGCGTTCTTCAGGTGGACCTTGGCCTTGGGCACCAAAGCGCCACTGCTGTCGTGGACGATCCCATCCACATTGGCGCTGCTCTGGGCCATTCCGCTCGACGCGCACCATACGATACCGAACAACATAAGCAGCATCCGTGCCACGGTGGTTATCTTGGCCAACGCAATTGGCTGGAAGAAGCGAAGGCCGGCCCCGCTGTCCTCGTGCCCTCGGAATTTATTCGTCATAAACGACCTCATCATCCTGTGATCAGCACGTACTCGCGCGCTGAAACTCCGTGCAACCCGGGTTTGAAACACCCGCCATCTGCTAAATAGAAGAAGTGTCGGGAGAACGACGCGCTGACCGACGACTCTCGACACAATCCGTTCCCGGCGGAATCCAGGCATCGATCTGAATCAAAGCGCTTTGTTTGCTAAACGTTTCCTTGCTGGCCCCTGCGAGTGTTTCGCTCATCTGTCCTTTCGCGGCTCGTACCTGTAGGCGGTAAACCTAAGACAGAGCTTTCCTTACGAGCGGCCATCGCCGTCCGTTCGATTCAGCTTCGCCATTAATCTTCGAGTCGCAAAAAAGATAGGTCGCGGAAGGTACACCTGTCAAGAACATTCCTTACAGCTGCATTGACAAGTACAGTGCGCCTCCCGCAGCGCAAAGATGAAGTTCACCCGCTTCAGCCAAGCAAGCGCCTCAGCCTCACGGTGGTATATATTACGACTCGCGATATTATCTCTTGACTAGCAGATAACCTGTTCCTATTGGATCAACACAGGACCAGACCTGATCCCGAATGTGACGGACACAACGCAGAGGCCCAAAACATGCATTCTCGTTCACGCGCAGCGATAACCGGGCTTTCCTGTCTCCTCACGTTTCTTCTCCTCGCCGGCAGTATCTATGCCCGGCAAGAGTCGCCTCAGCAAAGTTCCGCGACTTCTGTAACGCAAAGCGAGGAGCAAGGCTACAGGTTGAAGGTCCAATCTCAGATCGTTCAGCTCGACGTCGTTGTGCGCAATCGAAAGGGAGATCTGGTCCACGGCCTGCATGCAGACGATTTCACCGTCACCGAAGATGGATCTCCCCAAAAGATCGTCTCTTTCGACGAAACCTCACCCACGTCAGCCAATGAACGGGATAGATCCAACATTGATTCGACGGCGGATCTCGACCGCCGTGCACCGGACGCGCCGGTCACCATCATCGTCCTCGATGAAGTGACCGCGAAGTTTGAAGATCAATACTTCGCGCGGTATTCCCTGGACAAGTACCTGAGCCAACAAGGTGAGGTCCTGGATCAACCGACAACTCTTATCGCCCGCACCATCGATCGCACCATGGTGCTCACGGACTACACCACCTCTAAGAAAAAGATCCAGGATGCGCTAAACCGCCATTTTGTCGGAAATGATTGGCGCGTTGACAATCCAAACTTCAATGATGCCCAGTTGAGCGCCTCTTTCGCTTCGCTGCTGGAGGTTGCGAAAGCAACAGAAGGACACCCCGGCCATAAAAACCTCATCTGGATTGGCCGGGGATTCCCGACGGTGCAATGGGAAGATGTCCAGTCGGAACAGGTGGACAAACTGAAAAAGGCTGTATCAGACTGCATCGAGCTCCTTCGGCAAGCTCGAATCACGCTTTATGTCATCGACCCTGAGGGTGTTCAAGCCCCGTCGGGAACGATAGACGAGAACGGCATGACTGTTTTGCTAGATCCATTTGATCAGAGCGTCAGCTTCGATAGCCTCGCTCAGACCACGGGCGGCGCTTCGATGCATGGCCGCAACGACGTCGATCACCTGATTGGCTATGCCGTTTCCAATGGAGAGTCCTTCTATACCTTGTCTTATCGGCCTTCCACACCGGCGACCGTCGATCCTACAAAGTTCCGGACGATCAGGGTCACGCTCCGCGACAACGCCCTGACAGCTACAAATCGAGAGGGCTATTACCCCGCCGCTGAGCAAACTCCACTCGCGCCTTTCGCAAACCCCAAAGGCAAACTGACAGACAACACCGTGTTCGACCTTGCCTCGGCAAGCACCGGCCTGATGGTCTTTGATGGAATCCCGCTGACGTTGAGCCGTCAAAGGACGTTGACCAACGAACTGGAAATTTCTTTTCCTGCGTCTGCCATCGGGCTCGAGCCTTCAGATGGAAAGCTCAAGGCGGATATTACCCTCATCGCTCTCAGCTTCGACCGAAATGGAAAAGTCCTTGCCAAAGACGGCCGCATCATCTCCCTGCACCTGGCGGACCTGCCTGGCGATCAACCAGAGAGCAGGACGGTACACGTCACCACTCCGCTAAATTCTGCGCTTCCCATAGCCCGGGTGCGAATCGTGATCCGCTCGAATTCCAATGGTAAAACTGGCGCAGATAACTTCTTTGTGATTGACCGCTCAACCCTCAAAGACCGAGCGACGGGCGTTAAACCTCATTAGCAGCTATATCCTGTTGCTCGTAGGTCAGCCCGATCAGGGCTGCCCATAATAGAGCGCAAGACCAGTTCCTCCGAAGTCTTGCCAACCCGACCACAGGTTCCCATTGCCTGCCGTCGTCTGCCAATCGGAGACGATGTTGTTGTCCGCGCCGACGGCAAACAGTTGCATTCGCCCGTCTGCGGTGTTGCTTACCACCAGCCTGGAGAGAGTCCCAGCCCCGCCCAGAAAGTTCCACTGCCCATATTGGCCGCCCGGAGTCTGCTCCGCGAGACTCCAGATCCCATCACTGACGCCCGCAGGGTCGCCGCCGACACCCGCGAAGATTGTCAGGCTTCCCGTCGCATCTTGCCCAACCACGAAACCTGGCTCCAGAGCCGGGCCGTTCAGTCCAGCCCACGAGCCCCATGGGCCGCCGGGTGACTGCTGCGCGTTCTGCAGCAAATGGTGGTCCGGGCCGAGGACGAAAAGCTCCAACCGCCCGTTCAGGTCGCGGGCCACAGCAAGCCGTCCGGGATTGCTCGATGAAGACGACAGATGCGCACCGCCGCCGTGGATCGGAAGTCCACTCAATTGGCTCCAGCCGGCCCACGTGGCCGGATCCGACTGCGCGTTGTGCCAGACCTGGAAGTTGCTATCGAGTCCGAAGATTTCGAGCAGACCATTCAGATCCTGCCCAACCACATAGCCGGGTTCAATCGTTTGGCCGGTCATATCTGTCCAGTTCGACCACCCGACTTCCGGCGCACTCTCGCTCGCGTACCATAGGTCACCATTCGGTCCGATGCCGAAAAGGCTCAGACTGCCGTCGGAATTCGTAGCTGCCTGCAGGTGAGCCATACCACTGCTGCTCGCACCCATGTCAGTCCACCCGCTCCAACTGCCGTCCGGACTGGACTGACGGTTATAGAAGACGTCGCCTCCAGCCGTGGGCACGAAAACCTGAAGCGTGTTGTCGAGATTCTTCGCGACTGCGGGCGTGCCAGCCGCGACGACACCCGGCAATGCCTCACTCCAACCCGTCCAGTCCTGCGCGCTGCTGTTAGGCAGATCCGCAATCTGCTGCGAGTTGGTCCAGACATTCCCGGCACCATCCAGCACAAACAGTTGCAGCGCTCCGCTCTGGTTGATCTGGACTGGCCCTTCATACGCGCTCGCTGCGCGAATCTTCAAAACCATCGCCGTGGAGGCCGGAACTGCAACTGATAATTGACCACCCTGCACCGGTGGCATCGGTGTCCAAACACCCAGCCAGCGTTGATTATTCGAGATGGTCGCGCCACCGAGCGTCACGGCCGCCAGCGAAGGATCGCCGGGACTTCCGTCCGTTAGGGTCATCGCGGCCACACTCGCGGCCTGCACTCCTTGCAGAGCAACCGACGCATCCGCGGTTGTCGCATCGTTCGTCGTCGCATGCGTTTTGTTGATCAGCGTGAGGGCGAGATCTTGTCCTCCGCCCGATGCATACGCCGTGATGTTCGTTCCATCTGGATTCGTGAGTGCCACGTTCCGGATGTATCCATGGCCGCCAAGATCGAAGGCCTTAATGCCATAGCCCTTTGGAGTCGTCTGGAAGTTTCCGCACGTCCCCACGCAGGGATTTGGACTGGGAACAATCGTGTCGGTGAAGATCCACTGCTTGTTATGGAAGTTCACGCCCGCAGCATTGTGATCGGCCCACCAGTGCATATAATCCAGCGCCCACAGCGCTGACGCGAAAGCGTTGCTTGCTCCGTTGATACCGGTCAGGTAATCGTCCGATTCCGTCAGGCGGTACGCCACTCCGTCCGCCAGAGCAGGCTCAAGATTATTCGCATAGAGCCACGGATACGGCGTGTAGGTGGAGCTCCCTTCTGGGCCAGTCGCAATCGCGGTCCCGGTGATCCACTGGGTCGAGAGCATGTTGTCGATGGCCTGCTGTGCGGTTGTGGTTCCTGGGCTTCCTCCTACATAAATGTGCTGCGTGACATTAGCGAGTGTTCCGGTACTCCCGAGGTTGTCCGCCATAAGCTGCGTCCATGACACGCCGTTGTAATCGGTAAGCGTGCTATACGCACCCGTGTCGGGCGCCGAGAACTTCGCCCCCGGAACTGCGGCCGCGATGGTGTTCGCAAAGTTCTGCCAGTCGGCCAGGTATGAAGGAAACGCGGTGCCCGCAGTCGAAGGGCTGCCGACCTGCACGGTCTCATAAATAGCGGGATCGTTCGTATGCAGATTCGACGAAGTTCCCGTGCATCCAGCCGGATAGCTGCACGTGCAGCCAGCCTTTGTGCAGTACGTATGGTACGAGTGAAAATCCGGCTCATTGCCAATCGCAAAGGACGATAGCTGCGCCGCGTAGTTCTGTGCGATATGTTGCGCGACAGCCGCGTCCGTAGCCTGCAGATTCGGTATCGGCTTGGCTGCAGGATTGAGCAGGCGCAGAGAATAAATCACATGCACACCCGCAGCCTGCGCGAAGTTGAAGAGATTATCCACTCCCGTAAAGCCATCGCTGCCCGCTCCCGCGATACTCTCATCATCCACAGATCCGCCGCCGATGCGAAGATTCTTAATCCCGAGGTTTTGAAACAGCGTGACAAGCTGGGTGTTCTGCGGAGAAAAGAAATACCCGGAAACGCCCGCATTGCCTGGGCTCTCTGTTCCTCGCTCGAATCCGAGCCCGCTGAAGTCTGCCGGAATAGAGGCCCCTCTGGACGACGTATCCACGGTTACTGTTACCTGCGACTGTGCCGCTGCTACAGCAGGCACAACAGCGAAGCACCCCATTGCCAACCACAGAATTGTCGCTCTCATCATTGCCCTCAGTTGAGTGATGATTTTGCCCGCTGCCTTAGGTGATCTGAGCATCGGAACTAAGCACGCATGCGAAGCTGAAGATTAAGCCCGCCATCACCGAGCGACCGTAAATCCACCGATATACCGGTCTCCCGAGCGAGCAAGTTTCGAGGCAAAAGCACTATAGCTAGGACCATGAATCAATGTCAATTGATTGAGATCGATCTCAGTCTGCGGCCCCGCGGGACGAAGAGATATCCGCCCATCGTTCCGAATCCCCGCGTAAGGCTCGTGGCACCAACCCAGGCCGCAGTCAGAGCTGGCGCCACGTGCACTCCGCTTCCACCATGACCTTTCAATCAATCGCAAACGAGTCGATCAGTGGGATCTTTCGATTCCATTCCAAGGCTCGGTCGTTCAATTCTGTCTCTGGCACCATTACGCATCAACACCATTACCGGATCAATATGCCGCGATTCCGGTGACACTTTGACCTATGACTAGCGTGTGAATATCGTGGGTACCTTCGTAGGTCTTCACCGATTCCAGATTCATCATGTGACGCATGATAGGGTAGTCGTCCACAATACCATTCGCACCGAGGATATCTCGTGCCATGCGCGCACATTCAAGCGCCATCCACACATTGTTCTTCTTCGCCATCGAGACATGCTGAAATGCCGCCCTCCCCTGATCTTTCAGGCGGCCGAGTTGCAGCGATAACAATTGCGCCTTGGTGATCTCCGTAATCATCCACGTGAGCTTTTCCTGCACAAGTTGATGGCTGGCGATGGGTTGATCACGAAACTGCTTCCGCTGCTTCGCATACTGCAGGGCGGTGTCATAGCAGGCCATAGCAGCGCCAATTGCGCCCCAGCTGATGCCGTACCGTGCCTGACTGAGACACATCAGAGGAGATTTCAGCCCATCTGACTTCGGCAGCAGGTTGTCCGCCGGAACCCGGACCCCCTGCATGGCCAGGCCTGAGGTGACTGAAGCGCGAAGAGACCATTTGCCATGCACATCATGCGTGGAGAATCCGGGACGGTCGGTCTCAACAAGAAAGCCGCGAATACGCCAGTTCTCCGGAGCGACACCCGGGTCTTCGACCTTAGCCCATATCACGGCAACATCCGCGATGCTGCCGGAGGTAATCCACATCTTCTCTCCATCGAGAACGTAGTGGTCCCCATCCTTGCGTGCGCGCGTTCTCATGCTTCCAGGATTCGAACCAAAATCGGGCTCGGTCAGCCCAAAGCAGCCCAGCTTTTCTCCTGTAGCCATCTTCGGCAGCCAGTAGTCCTTTTGCTTCTCTGTGCCGAAGACAAAGATGGGATACATGACGAGCGCCGACTGCACGCTGACAAAGCTGCGCAGCCCGGAGTCCCCGCGCTCAAGTTCCTGCATCAGCAGGCCGTATTCGACGTTGTTCATTCCAGCGCAGCCGTACCCTTCAATGGTTGCCCCATAGAAGCCGAGTTCACCCATGGGACGCACCAGCTCGCGCGGGAAGCGGCCGTCGCGATTGCACTCTTCAATGATCGGGATGAGTTTGTCGTCGACAAAGAGTCGCGTGTTACGCCGAACGAGCAGTTCATCGTGAGAGAGAAGAGAGTCAAATTGAAGGAAATCAACTCCTTGAAACTTGAAGGCCATAGCAGTAGATTCTATTCGAGACTGACCAGCATCTCAGAAAGAGAAACGCGGCTGCACATCCGAAGGGCGAACCGGTCTTTCAGAGTTCATCCTCGGCCCAGGAGGACCACAATGGCGGATCCTGCAAAGACTCCGGACGAAGATATGCACAAGGGCGCGGTAGAAGACGATACTGTTCAGCCTGACTTCACGAGGCGCGCAAACAATTCCATGGCCGGTCAGCTTGGTCACCGGGATCAGGATGAGATGCTCAAGGAGCACGATACGGATTTTCCTGAGCCCGACGCAGAAGCGGAACACAGCGGCGAATAGCAGCCTGGACTTCAAAAACTACATCAACCTCTGCATCACTTCTTCGAGCACAGTCTTGCCCGGCCGCACGCGCGCATCCGGCAGGGTGGCCAGGGGCTCATCGACCAGGTTCAACAGTTCGGTGAACGTAGGCTTCGCGGTGTCCACATAGAAGACGCCGGTCAGGACTTCATCCTTTGCATGTGCGGCCATCAGTGCGGAAATCGCCCCGACGCGATCCGTCGGATCGAAGTCTTCATGCAGTTTGCGCAGGCGTAGATGACTGCCGTCATGCATCTTCACCTCGATCGTCGTGCCTGGATCGTACTCCACGTCGATCTCTTGAAAGTAAGGCACGAAGCCGACCTCGGAGATCGCCTCTTCATGCTCCTGCATGTATTTGTAGCTTTTCGTAGAGCCCTCGTGGTCATTGAACGTAACGCAGGGTGAAATGACATCGAGCACGACCGTGCCGTTATGCGCGATTGCTGCTTTCAGCATGGCAAGCAACTGCTTCTTGTCTCCGGAGAAGGACCGGCCCACGAATGTAGCTCCCAGTTGAACCGCGAGGGCGCAGAGATCTATCGCCTGCAGGTCGTTGATCACACCGGTCTTTAGCTTTGAGCCAATGTCTGCCGTTGCGGAAAATTGCCCCTTCGTCAGCCCGTAAACGCCATTGTCCTCAATGATGTAGATGAGAGGGAGATTGCGGCGAAGCATATGGACAAACTGCCCAATACCAATCGAGCCAGTGTCTCCGTCGCCACTCACACCCAACGCCTTCATGGTGTGGTTGGCCAGCAGAGCACCTGTTGCAACCGAAGGCATGCGTCCATGAACGCTGTTGAACGAGTGAGCTCGGCTCATGAAGTAGGCCGGGCTCTTTGAGGAGCAGCCAATGCCGGAGAGCTTCATCAACCGTTCAGGCTGAACTCCCATCTCGTAGCAGGCATCAATGATACGTTCCGAGATCGCGTTATGGCCGCAGCCAGCGCAAAGCGTCGTCTTGCCGCCCCGATAATCCAGAACCTGAAGCCCGATCCGGTTTGTCTTGGCTAGCGGCTTCAACGTCGCTGCATCGGATGTAGCTGGAGTCGTTGCCATCTAGATTCCTTCCTGGGTGACAAGGTCGTCCGTGATTGACCGCGCGTCGACCGGTAGCCCGTTGAAGTGACGGATGCTGCGCAGCCTGACAACATCCTCTGCTCTTATATCCAGCTTCAGCAGGCTCAACATCTGAGAATCGCGGTTCTGCTCAACCACGTATATCCGCTCGTGCGAGCCGATGAAATCGTGGGTCTCACTCGTGAATGGATAGGCACGAAGCCGAAGATAATCTGTTTCGATCCCGTATTCCTTGCGCAACTGATCGCGGCTCTCACGCGCTGCAAAATCAGAGGTTCCAAATGCAATCAGTCCGATCCTTGCCTTGCCCGTCTGCACGACTTCGGGTCGCGGAACCAGCGAGCGGGCCGTCTCGAACTTCTTTGCCAGGCGCTCCATATTGTTGAAATAGTCGTCGGGCCGCTCAGTATATTGGGATTTTTCGTTATGGCCTGAACCGCGTGTGAAGTAGGCTGCAAGCGGATGGTCGGTGCCCGGTAGTGTGCGATATCCCACGCCGTCACCATCTACGTCTTTGTAGCGAGCAAATCCGCCCAGCTTCTTCAGATCCTCCGCATTCAGCACTTTCCCTCGGTTCAACGGCTTGTCGGAGTAAGGAAAGGGGTCAGACATCCAGTTGTTCATGCCCAGATCGAGATCAGACATAACGAAAACAGGCGTTTGCAATTGCTCCGCGAGATCGAACGCCGCTTGGGCCATCTCGTAGCACTCTCGGACATTGCCCGGAATCAACATCACGTGCTTTGTGTCTCCGTGCGACAGAAACGCCACCGAGAGCAAATCGCCCTGCTGATTGCGCGTGGGCAGCCCAGTCGACGGTCCCGCGCGCTGTATATCGAAAATTACTCCCGGCAGCTCAGCGTAGTAGCCAAGCCCGGCAAACTCCGCCATAAGCGAGATCCCCGGCCCCGACGTCGCTGTCATTGCGCGCGCTCCGGCCCAGCCAGCGCCAAGGACGGCGCCAATTGCCGCCAGCTCGTCTTCAGCCTGCACAACTGCAAAGGTCGCCTTGCCGTTCTCTTCTATGCGATACCGCTTGGCGAGATCGATGAAGTTTTCGACCAGCGACGACGACGGCGTGATCGGATACCACATCGCCACCGTGCAGCCCGCAAAGACACATCCAAGCGCAGCTGCTGTATTTCCGTCGATGATGATCTTCCCTGCGGTCTCGTTCATCGACTCCAGTACAAACGGATCGTGCTTCGTAAAGTTCGCTGAGGCGTACTCGTAGCCCGCCTGGACCGCCGCCCAGTTGAGGTCCGCAGCCTTCACTTTCTTGGCAAACTGCCGACGCAAGGCCGTTTCGACGGCGCTGAGGTCGATCTTGAAAAGCTGCGCAGCGATGCCGACATAGACCATGTTTTTGACCAGCTTGCGCAGCTTCGCCTCAGGGCAGACTGCAGCGGTCAGCTTGTCAAACGGCACCGGATAGCAGGCTACATCGTTCCGGAGCTGCTGAAGATTGGCAGATTCTTCATAAATCGCTGCCGCTCCCGCCGGCAGCGAAAGCATGTCCTCCTGCCATGTTTCCGGATTCATCGCAATCAGGATGTCGATCTCCTTCTTGCGAGCGACATATGCATCTTTGCTGGCGCGGATCGTGTACCACGTCGGCAAGCCGGCAATATTGGAAGGAAAGAGGTTTTTGCCGCTGACCGGAATGCCCATCCCGAAGATTGACCGCAGCAACACCAGATTGGCTGACTGTGATCCTGATCCGTTTACCGTCGCGACCTGGATGCTGAAGTCATTAACAATGTTTCCCTGCGCAGACTGCCGAGGCATCTCTGTTTCAGTCTGGGTCCCGCCTTCGGTACTGGATGCCCGCGCGACGTGTTCTGCCGCCATGAGTACTTCTCCCTCCTTCAATGAAACCTGGGAGTTTCACGAACCAAGCCACAATACCATATACATTCCAACGCTCGGTTTTGAGCCACGCGCCACGCTCTGGCACCCATCACTTTTGACGCTTCGCATCTCAATTGATAACTTGATTTGTCCAACTGGTGACGGAGAATCAGGCTGCATAGCTGTTTTGAGCAATAGGTTCGGTTGATAACGTTTACCGGGTCAGGTGTTTATGAATCCTCCGGTCTTCGGTGTGTACCTTCCGATCGTGGTCCTTGCGATCGCCGCCGCAGGTTTTGCAATCGCTCCCCTCGCGCTTGCATGGCTCTGGTCAAAGAGCTTCTCTCCGCGCAAACCTGGGCCGCACAAAAACGCTGCGTATGAATGCGGTCTGGAAGCAAAGGAAACCACCTGGATACCGTTCAGACCGGAATATTACCTTTACGCGATCATCTTCCTGATCTTCGATGTAGAAGCAATCTTCCTGCTGCCGTTCGCCGTCGCCTTCAGCGGTCTAAGCGTTGGGGCTGCCGTCGCCATGCTGGTCTTTTTGCTCCTGCTGGTCGAAGGGCTTGTATGGGCATGGCAGAAAGGCGTATTGACGTGGGTGTGACGATCAAGCCACATTGCAGGGGGTCGCAGAAACAGGACGGCACGGGATCGCAATGGACCAGAAACTCAGAATCGAATTGAGCAAACAAGGGATCGTCACAACGACCCTTGAAGAACTCTATAACTGGGGCCGGAAGAACTCCGTGTGGCCAATGACCTTTGGCCTGGCGTGCTGTGCCATCGAAATGATCGCAACGAGCATGGCGCGCTATGATCTGGCCCGGTTCGGCGCCGAAGTCTTCAGAGCTTCGCCTCGTCAGGCGGACCTGATCATCGTCTCCGGCACTGTGACCAAGAAGATGGCGCCTCAGGTGGTGCGCCTCTATAACCAGATGGCCGAGCCAAAATACGTCATCGCCATGGGCGCGTGCGCCATCTCAGGCGGCCCTTTCAAGCAGGGGTATAACGTTTTGAAGGGGATCGACCGCTACATTCCCGTCGATGTACATATTCCCGGGTGCCCTCCGCGTCCCGAGGCTCTCATTGATGCGTTCATGACCTTGCAGAGAATGATCGACGAACAAACGCTGACAGGCGAAGGCAGACCGCGGCATCTGGATCCGGAGGCGCCCAGCGAATTTGTCGTGCCTCGGTTCGGCGCGCATGACCTCGAGCCGCCCCACAACCCTGAAGTCTTTCACATTCTCAACAACGTCGATTCATGCGAGGCGGGAGAGCTTGATGCTGGAGGAGATTAAAGTCAGGCTCGAAACTTCAGTTCCCGGTTGCGACCCAGAGATCATCCTCAATAGCAGCCCCTCAGGACAGCATTCCATGCTACTCGATGCTGCTCACGCCGTGGCGGCAGCAACGTTCCTGCGTGACGACGCAGAGCTTCGGCTCGACTACTGTTCCAACGTCACAGGCGTGGACTGGCTTGAAACCGAGCACTCTCACGGATATCTCGAAGCTGTCTACCACCTGTACTCGATGGAGAGGAAGCACGGCCCTGTAGTGCTTCGGCTGCGCACGGAGAACCGCACGGACAAAGTCCATTTGCCCTCGCTTACGCCGGTCTGGCGAAGCGCCGAGTTTCAAGAGCGTGAGATCTACGACCTTTATGGAATCATCTTCGACGGACACCCCGATCTGCGCCGCATCCTGATGTGGGATGAATTCGAAGATCATCCTATGCGCAAGGATTACGTCGAACCGAACGATTACGAATACGAGCCGACAGCACACGACGAGGTTTTGACGAAGGCAAAGCAGCATGCGGAGCAGCAGCCCCAGTAAACAGCGGTAGCCCCAGTAAAGAGTGATCAGCATGACCACAGCGCCGGTAAAGGAAGAGATGCACGAGGACCTTGCTGCTGACGGCAGCCAGGATGAACTGCTGGAAATTGCTCTGGGACCGCATCATCCATCGACGCATGGGGTCTTTCGCATGGATGTGGTGCTCGACGGTGAACGAGTGGTGAAGCTGAAGCCCGTGTTCGGCTACCTGCATCGCAACCACGAGAAGATCGCTGAGTCGGCCAGCTATCTTGCCTCGATGCCGTATACGGATCGGCTCGACTATATCTGTTCTCTGACCAACAACTGGGCCTATGCCCTCGCCGTCGAAAAGCTCGCCGGGCTGCAGGTTCCAGAACGCGCTGAATACATACGCGTGATCACTGCTGAACTCACACGTCTGGTGAATCACACCGCCACGATCGGGTTTCTGACGCAGGAGATGGGCGCCAGCGGCACACCGCTGATGTACGCCTTCCGCGAACGCGAAAAGATACTTGATCTGTTCGAATCACTCACCGGCTCAAGAATGATGTGCAACTACATGCGTTTTGGTGGTTGTCGCGTGGAGTTGCCCTCCGGTTGGCTCGAACAGACGAAGAAAATTGTTGAAGAGTTCCCACGCTTCCTGGATGAGTATGAGCAGTTGTTGACCGGAAATGAGATCTTCATGGCGCGCGCTCAGGGTGTCGGCGTGCTTGAAAGAGACCTGGCAATCAATGCTGGCGTGACGGGTCCGATGCTTCGCGCGTCAGGAGTGAACTATGACGTCCGTAAAGTGGATAAATACGGAATCTATGACCGCTTCGACTTCAAAATTCCCTTGGGTGAGCACGGTGATGTCTACGATCGCTACATGGTCCGCATGCTGGAGATGCGTGAATCGCTAAAGATTCTCAATCAAGCCCTGCGCGATCTTCCACAAGGCCCCATCATGGACCCCAAAGCAAAGATCCGCGGCTTCCGGCCAAAACCCGGTGAAGCTTACGGACGGATCGAAGCACCTAAAGGCGAGCTCGGCTTTTATCTGATCAGCGATGGCTCGCCCAATCCATACCGGTACCGCGTCCGGCCGCCGAGTTTGATCAACCTGACGGTCCTGGAAGATATGTGCCGCGGCTACAGTGTCGCGGACACCATTGTGATCTTTGGCACCGTAGATATCGTGTTAGGGGAGGTGGACCGTTAAAAAGACCCATACATATGTGACGAGTCACAATGGCTTTGCGGGAGACATTAGCCATGCTGGGTGAGGGCATCCTGAAAGGACTGGCGGAGACCGCCAGGAACTTCTTCGGCAGCTTCGTCAACAAAGACCGGCTGACCACCGTTCAGTTTCCTGAAGAGCGCCTGCCTCAACCTGAAGCTGCGCGCAATTTTCCCTTCCTCGTCTACGATGGCGGCGACTGGCAGGCAGGCATGCGCTGTGTTGCCTGTCAGATATGCGAAAAGGAATGTCCGCCCAAGTGCATCTTCATCGAAAAGAGCAGCGACAAAAAACCCGACTACACGGGCAAGCCACAGTTTTATCCTGCCGTCTTCAATATCGACGTCTCAGTTTGCATGAGTTGCCAGATCTGCGTTGAAGTCTGCCCGTTCGATGCTATCGAGATGGACAACGCGTTTGAGCTAAGCACCACCGATCGCTTCGGCGGACTTCTCTGGAACAGACAACAACTGGCGAAGCCCAACAGCTACTTTCATACGATCCATCCTGCTACAGCAACGGAAGTGGATGAGCGCCTGGCTGCAGCTAAAGCCAAAGCCGAAGCCAAGGCAAAACCCTCCGTGGATGCGGTCGCTTCAACACCTCAACGTGATCCTGCACCTCCGACAAACTGACAGCTATGACTGAAACGATGGACCAAATCTTCGTTCTGCTCAAACATTGGATCCTGGCACATTCGCCTGTCCGGGTGCAGCCTGTTCTTTCTGCTGTACTGTCCGCCGTCGCTATTCTTGTTGTGTTCGCTTCCCTGTTCGCCTTGACCACCATTCTTGAGCGCAAAGGACTAGGCCGCTTCCAGAATCGATACGGTCCGAATCGAGTCGGTCCCTTTGGCCTGTTACAACCGCTCGCAGATGGGCTCAAATCGTTGACTAAAGAAGATATCGTTCCGCACTCAGCCGATGGTGTCGTTCACATGCTGGCCCCGATCGCGCTCGTCGCCGCGGCCTTTCTTGGCTACGCCGTTCTTCCACTGGGCCGAAACATGACTGCGATCAACCTGGACGCTGGCCTGCTTTATTTCTTTGCCGCAGGCTCGGTTGTCGAACTCACTATTTTCATGGCCGGCTGGTCCAGCCGCAACAAGTACTCCCTGCTTGGCGCCATGCGCGCCATTGCGCAGATGATCAGCTACGAGATTCCGTTGATTCTTTCCACGATCACCGTTGTCATGGCCGCAGGTGCTCTATCAACTGTCGCCATCGTGGAAGGTCAGTTCGGGTATTCAGGAATCTGGCCGCACTGGTTTGTCTTCACGCCGTGGGGATTCGCGGGCTTCGTGCTTTTTATGGTCGCAGGCATTGCGGAATCCAATCGTTCGCCGTTTGACCTGCCCGAGGGCGAGTCCGAAATTATTGCGGGCTACTTCGTCGAGTACTCTGGCTTCAAGTTCGCGTTGTTTTTTCTAGGCGAATACATCGGTATGTTCGCGATCTGCGGATTGGCCATCACACTTTTTCTCGGAGGCTGGACCGCACCATTTTCTTTCCTCACCTGGGTCCCCTCGTACTTCTGGTTCTTCGCCAAACTCCTCGTGCTGCTTGCCATGCTTATCTGGATCCGCAGTACACTTCCTCGCCTTCGCATGGACCAGCTTATGAACTTTGCGTGGAAATTCATGCTGCCCATGGCCTTGATCAATCTGTTTACCGCCGCCGTCTGGCGTTTCATGCCGTCCGGGGCCATCCGATTGCTTGTTAGCGCAATCTTGGTTGCCGCCCCCTACCTCCTGCTTGGCCGCGGCCTCATGCATTCACAGAAGCTGGAAAAGCGGACCTATCGATTCGCCGATTAGGAGCGTCATGCATGGCATCTCATGGTGCAATTTGGCGTGGTGTAGAAGTATTTGTTGCTGGTGAGTGACGAAATAACGAAAATGCCATTGTCGCGACGGACGCAGGACGAAGGCCGATGAAAAAGGAGACGCCCCAGGAGAAGTGAGCTTGTCATTTGCCATCATCGCTGTGTTCACAGTTGCCGGAGCCCTCGCCGCGATGACTCTGCGCAACCTTGTGCACTGCGTCCTCGCGCTTGTGTTGGCCT
>Ga0070741_10008466_pt1 | contig 20622 bp, 21 predicted proteins | sample Coa_R1_4_FD_66440 | JGI IMG/M metagenome (GOLD analysis project Ga0070741, IMG submission 66440) | Surface soil microbial communities from Centralia Pennsylvania, which are recovering from an underground coalmine fire - Coalmine... | ecosystem: Environmental > Terrestrial > Soil > Unclassified ...
TCCTACGATCTGCTCCACAGAAAAGCGCTTCCTCTTCACGGCAAATCCCCCTTCCTTCGTTGGTTGATTTTGCCGGAAACTAACCTTCAATGTGTCTCAGAAAATGGGGAGCCGATCAAGCGGCCGACCCAAGACGGGATACTATACTTTGTGGAAGTATTGATTGACACGCCGCAGACTCCAAGCTGCGGATGCCAACCGGGGCCAATCCAGGCGCGCCAGAGAAGCGAGCGTTTGCGCGGGTCCTCAGTCAGCTGCGGCTGGAGCGCCATCTTACGCAGGAAGCGCTTGCCTTCGAAAGCGGGTATCACCCCAAGTACATAAGCCTGCTGGAGCGCGGCAAATACAGTCCATCCCTCACAACAATCCTCGAGCTTGCCGAGGTTTTGCAACTGTCTGGAGCCGACCTCGTGGCTCGCGTCGAACGACTTCTGCCCCGAACCCGCAAACGGCGTCGGGAAATTCGCATCTTTCGTTAATGTCGGAGGACGCGCAGAGGCCAACACCGCTAACCCCTCAAATGAGGGATAGTATACTTTGTGGAACTATACTCTACAACCCGTTAATTATTTAGCCGCCTATGAAGTCCAATGGCGGCAAGGTTCCACGTCATCCAAAAGAACCTGTGGTACGAGCTGCATTCGCCCGAGTCCTCGCAGACCTTCGCGAGCGGGCAGGACTTACGCAAGCGCAAGTGGGAGAAAAGAGCGGGTACGAGGAGAAATATATCGGCGCTCTCGAACGGCGAAAACACACCCCCACGCTAACAGCGGTTATCGAAATCTCAAAGGCGGTTAGCGTGTCTCCTCTAGACACGGTTAGTAAAGTTCTAGAATTGACTCCCAAATTCGACCATCTTGAGAGCAAGCATTCAAGCGCGGACGTACAAAAGGTCGACAAGCCGCGGAAGCAGTGAGAGATCCCAGCCAGAACGATCAATTGGACTGGAGGGCGGGAGTTCACGCCTGGAATGTCGGGCTTGGTGAGCAAAGCACGAAACTCGACCTCGGCGCCGCGGAGGAGCCGCTGTTCTTGGGACCGCTGCCGCCGGTGTTCCAGGATTTGTGCTGTTTGCAATCAACGCAGCGTCACATCTTCCTCCGAAACTGCCACGACCACACGCTCGAGTCCTATAAGGGGTTAATGGGAACGAGCCGGGTGGCAAGAAATGTTCGGGACGCTCGGAGGAACTGATCTCTCTATCTGCCCTCAACAAGCATCCGTTGCGGGCGCAAGAGCGGGGAAACGATCGATAGCAAGAGATTCGTGCGTCCCGCGCGCAGCGCGTTGCCACGTACTGTAGCTCACGAAGAAGAGTTAAACTCAAGCAGATCAGTATCCGAGAAGGGACTGCGTTGATTCAAGTGCTCCGAGTGGAAGGGTCGAAATCAATACGCGTTGCTTCGGTGTCATTTTTTCGCTGTCCCAAGTGCGGGGATTGTCAAGATCTCATACTCCCTAATGGAAATGGGATGGTCGAGTGTGCCGTATGTCAGACCCGCCGACCCAAGGATGATTTTAAGACCGTCAGCAGGAGAGTCACCATTGCGCGGTGTGCGCGTTGTGGACAGGACGTCCCGTTCGTGCCTTCCACAATGGGCATTGTTGGGCCTCTTTGCTCCAGCTTCGAATGCTCCAACTACGTTGCCGTGGCGTTCGGAAAACAATTCTTCGAACCGAAGATCGTTTTAGATCCTATATGGAATCGTGGGATCGTGTTTCGCGCAGAACCCATTGCCCCCGGTTTGCTCGGCGGCCGCTGTCGCTCTAAGCGGGACCAGGTAGTCTTGACAGTGCTACAGGTCTTAGCAAAGCAGGATGACGATAGATTTAAGTTTGGAGACCCTAATGAATTTCACTCTCTTCTCTGCCTAGATGCGAAGCGACGGAACTACATTGGATTTCTGATATGGACGGAGGACAAGACGGCAGTCTTGCGGCAGATCTTTGTCGTCAGAGGAGAGCGCCGCAAGGGGCACGCATCGAGCATCGTCTCGTTTTGGGTAGAAAACTTCGCCAACAAATTGGCCGACCGGTTCGGCATCGAAGAACCGAATGAGAGTGCAATGAAACTTCACGCCAAACTCGGTCACCTGAAGCTTGAGGAGTCGACTGCGATTGGCGTCAAATGCCACTTTGTTCGAAGCATCTGAGGAAAACTCAGGGTAAACATCGCAAACCGTTGTTCTAAATGCTCTCACCCTAATGCATAGACGCCTTGAAGGAGTTATCCACTACAATGGCCAGTGACATCAATGACTTGCCCACAACCAGCCCGCACGGAAGCGATTTCGGACACTATACAGAAATTGTTGGACTTGCATGTGATCGGAACGCAGCACGCGGCACAGCAACGGTACACCCGTGACAGATGTTGCGCAATGCTACGCCACAGATCGATACCGGGGCCCGGGTCGCTTCTAGAACTCCGCAGTGTTTCAGGTGGGCTGGGACTTCAGCTGTTAGGCATTGAGCCAACGCAAAGAACATCACTGCGGCTCCAGTGAACATTCTCATGAGTGTTCTCATCCTCCACTCCTTATCGTGATTGACAGTCCCCACGGCGGAGATACGCAGCTCGGCCACAACCTTGGTACTCCGTATTGGGGTGAGCCTCCAACCAACATCCCGCAGCGTTCCGGCAACCTCGCAGTATTTGCGACGAATTACCATTACGATGCGATGTCACATCGTCGATGACTACTGTTTTTCAATGAAAGCGCGCGGGGATCCAACGTTATCACGACCCCATTGTTCTTCAATCGGCCGCCGAGCGAATCAGCATCGTCGACAGCGTGGACTTCGAACTCCCGCACAGCATACCGGTCGTAAGCAGTGACGAATACGACGACTGCAGGTGCTGTTCGGCCCGAGAGGGACTCCAGCAATTAGAAACCGTCTGTTCAGCTTCCACGAGGCCAGGGTCATAGGCAGATAACCTCGTTCACACGCATGGTAAGCGACCAGTCTTCTTCCCATCGCAGTAGTCGATATGCGAGGCCGAGAGTGATGCGATTTTCAGGGCGAGGCCAGCGGTCGTGCAAAGTCCGTCGAGGTATTCATGTCACTTACGCCGGGACGTCGAAGGGGGAACGAGCCCGTTCATGCGCAGGTAAACGATGACGTTGCCATAATGGACGTTGGCGTGATTTGTATTGATCGTGAGTAATTGCATCCGCGGCTGCATTGTGCCGTCATAGGATCGAACTCGCTGAGCAGCGCTCGCGTCAGTCAGGGTCTCGTAAATCGTGTCGCAGTATTCGAAGGCTTTGCGGAGCGCCTCGACAAGCTCACTCTTACTTCCACCAGCGCGCTCAGCACTCTCGTTGGAGTTGCGAGGATTACGCTCCCCTCGCGCGAGAGCGCATATCGCGTATTGGTCGTCGATCACATGCCCGACAAGTTGTCCGAAGCTCCTCACCTCTGGCGTCGGACGAAAGTCGTATTTCTGCGCAGGCATTTCTTCCGCGGACTCTATAAGGTCCCGCCGTACATCTTTGTACTGCACCTTCAATTCGGCGGTATACGGGTTCGCCGTCGCGTCCTGCCCTTGGAGCGCCTCAGGAAACAAAAACAACAAGGAAATCAGGGAGGCATAACCGATTCGACGGGCACGCATGTGAGGACCTCCCGGATCAAGCCTCGACTTCGCGAGAATCGACCATTCAATTACTCAACCGGGGCGGATTGCGACGAACCGCCCAATTTTTCTGTCGGATCACCGACCGACCACGACGAGTAATGGAAGTGAAGTTACGGCGCCCGCTGGATCTCTTCAATGACGGAAGCTCCACACGATCGGATTCCACAGGTCCATTGCCACTTCTCATGCATGCGCAGGCGACCGTCCGACAAAACCTCCGGTACGGAGACGCACTTCCCGGTCATAAATTGGCCATCGCGATTGATGTGCTGGTATCGCATCGTAAGGCGGCCATAGGCATCGCAGATAGCGATCAAGGCGCCGAAATGAACTCCACCGCCCTTGTACGTTGCCCATACCACATCTGCGGATTGGTGATAATCGAAGTAGGTCTCTCCGTCGACCTCACCGTTAGGACTGTTTGACACCGATCGAAACCGTTTTCCGTTGTAATTCATGCTCTCGAATCGCTAGAACGCTTCTACTTGCGGAGCACTGCAAAGCCGAACTCGCGGCCCATGTTCGTCCTCAATGCCAGATGTATCCACAACATTGCGAACGGTTCGAGGAGTTGGGCGATCTGGAGATCGCCAGCGTCAACCGCTTCGACGCCCAACTCACTAACGAGAGCCTTAACTTCGCCACGACGGTCGCCGTTGCCGCAGAAGAACATCACCGGCATGCTACCTGAGAATTGCGGATGGTCCATGTTGTTGAATCCGATCTGATTCATTGTCTTGAAGTCGCGCCGGGGGCCCAACTTGCGACCTGCTCCGCTCCGGAAGTAGTGAATCCCAATGCGAGGTCGGAGAAGTCGGGCTTGAGCGGATTCGTACAATCGATAATCAGCTTGCCGGTGAGATCACCGCATTCGATGATTGCTTCGTGCGTTGCCGCCCAAGGTGTGCATAACACCACAATGTCGGCACCGCGTGCGGCCTCTGAATTAGCAACTACATCACTCGCGCATTACGCTTCCCGCCGTACGTCACATCGTGCCCAGAGCGGGACCAGGCCCACCAAGCGTCTCCCGACATTGCCGGGCCCAATTATGGCTATTTTCATAGCTAGAGCTCCCTCTTTTATCTTCCGCGATGGGCGCGGTCTTGGACATCCGCACTTTTGTACGACTTCCCATTTCCTAAGGGTTCACTTTGTAAAAGCGTTGAAACGCACCCATATTGTTCCAGAACCTAGCGCGTTGAATCTCGAGAATCTGTCGCATGTGGCCAATATCGTGGAGAGCCCACTCATTAAGGAGATTCGCGAGGGTAATTTCGCCGAGTTCGGCATGTTGACCCTTTCGTTGCCAATCCTCGGGAGCGAGCCTTTGAAGCCAGGCGAGATTTTCTTCTCGAAGCGCTGCGAATCGCTGCAGTTCAGTGTGAATGTCGCGCTCGTTGAAACGCCCAGCTTCACATTCTGCTACCTGATCGTAGGATGCTAATAGTGGTGAGTCCTCCTCCACCATGCGCTGTGCCCGAACTCGCATGACTTCCCGCTCTACCTCCGCTAAGTGCGCAACGATTTCGAGGACGGACCAACGAGATGGGGTAGGCCGCGTGCGTGCAACCTCGGGTTCCACGATGGCAGCGATATCGGCCATGAGGTCAGGTGTCGCACGGAGCGTCGTGAATATCTGGTTTGAGGAGTCTGGGATTCCCTCTGGGCTCGTCGCGCCAGGCGTTCTCATGATGGTGTCCTCATAAACGCAGTCAAGGCTTATCCAATCTATAATCTCGTCCGTAAAGTCGACGACTACGCGCGGCGTGGTGATACATGGCTACAGAACTTGGGTTCTTGTAGTTGCGGGCATTCGGAATCCGAATCACGGCAACCTAGGCGCAATCTGGCGCAGAAAACTGATGATGTCCTTCGCCTGACTGCCATCTGAATCCAAGTCTGGGTTGTAGATAACGACACTGCATCCACTACAGCCGGATACCTGCAGGATCGACGAAACCATCACCGTAAGGTGGTCCCAGCTGAGGCCGCCCTTGAGATGAGGTTCGCCGGGAGCGCCACGAGCGTCGAATTCGGACTCTGACAGTACGTCTAGATCAATGTGCAGCCACCATCCAGACGTGTGACCAGCAACGTACTCGGCTGCGTCCCGTCCGATATCGGCAGGTCGCGATATAACGTCGTTCGCGCTATGGAGAGGGACGCGGCCGGCTAGTGTTGGAATGTCTAATGCATCCCGATACGCAGCGTCGCGCTGACCAAGTAGGACAATGCCGTTCGGCTCTAGAGCCGGGAGGCGGCTGCTTATTGCTGGCGGCAGCCCAGGATCACGGGTCAGCCCCAGCAAAAGAGCGATCTCCATGTTGGCCGCTTCGCCAGTGGGCGACAACTCCATTGCTGTTGCGTCTTCATGAGCGTCGATAAAAACAAGACCCGGTTTCACGACTGCATCTCGCAGAGAGGGCAGCGCAGCGAGTAACACAGCGCAATCCGCGCCATAGACGAGCGGATAATGTCCTGCCAAGAACGAGTCATTCAGGCGCTCATAGAGCAGATGGAGCATTGCCAAGAGAGCCGTCTCGTTGAGCAACCCAGAGCGCTGGCTCCGCTCGGCCTTTGGGCGAGGCAGCAAAAGGTCTGGGCAAATCGCTATCTCTCTGCCGTTAAAGGCGGCGGCCAGCCCTGCACTCCGCAAGGCCGCCGGGGCCTGGGCCTGCCCACCTGTGCGCCCCATGCCATCGAATGGAACTCCAATGAGATCGAATACCATGTGGTCCTGTGTACTCAGCATTCGGTCGGATTAGCCGAAAGCTGAAGCTCTGCGTTCATCTGCTGGGACACGCTCCACCTGCATCGGCCCACTGCTTGATCTTGGCGACAAATTCTGAATGTGTACCGGGTACAGGGACCCGTCCTTCACCGGGATGCCAACCCCAAGCAACCAATGGCGCTCGCACATGCTGCACAATCTGCTGCAAGGTCCTGCGATTCCCGTTGCGCTTGGGATCCTTGAACAGTTCGCACAGCTGTTGATCGGTCAGCCCTTCCCACACCATTGGCATGTAGGGAGGCGGCATCTCCCAGTCGTGGGCTCCTGGAGGCATGTTGAGACCTGTCAAATTCTGTTCCTGGTGGCAGGTGTCGCACCGTTGAGCGGTCACTCCCTTGCCGTTCGGTCCTCGGCGCACATTCATTGCATGAGCGTGTTGGTCGTCACCTTGTCGAGGATAATCACCGCTGGAGTGGCAGCTCATACAGCGGGGGTGCCGCAATACAGGAACGAGAGATTCAAACGCGGCAATGGCAACGGCGTCGTCGCGTTGCGGTCCTTTCTGTTTTTGCGTGTCGTTGCCTCGAACGGCCTGTGGCGGGTAGACCAAGACCGCGAGCAGGGTCAACGCGAATGCATACCCGCAAACTCGAACTGACCTCATACAGCCTCACTCATACGGATCGGCAGTTTGCGGACACGTTTGCCGGTAGCAGCAAAAATAGCGTTCGCGACGGCAGGCGCAATCGGCGGCACTGGTGGTTCACCCACGCCTTGCGGATGCTCAGCATTGTCCACCATGTAGACTTCGATTGAGGGCGCTTCATTGATCCGCAGGACCTGGTAGTCGTGAAAGTTGCGTTGCTGCACGTGGCCGCGTTCGATCGTGATCTCGCCCTTGAGGGCCGCACTCAAACCGAAAACGATTCCGCCCTCCATCTGAGCTGCGACGCCATCCGGGTTCACAATACGTCCGCAATCAACCGACGCAACTACGCGATGAATTCGGACTTTGCCCTGCTCGCTGACGGAGACTTCCGCGACCTCGGCAACATACGTGTCGAACGAGAAATGTAGCGCGATGCCTCGTCCGTGTCCTTTCGGAAGCGAAGCGCCCCAGTTGCCCTTCTTCGCGGCTAGGTCGAGTACGGCCAGATGACGAGGCTTCTTCTTGAGGAGGGTGCGTCGAAACTCGTACGGGTCTTTTCCGGCCAGGTGCGCCAGTTCGTCAATGAAGCTTTCCACTACGAATGCCGTATGCGAGTTGCCGACCGAACGCCACCAAAGAACCGGTACGCCGACTTTTCTCGGATGAAGGGCAACTGTGACGTTCGGAATAGCGTACGGCATTTCGACAGCTCCCTCTAGGGATGAGCCGTCATTCCCATCCGGGGCGAACATGGTGCCTTCGAGCACACCTTGGCTCACAATCGTGTGCTCCCAGGCGATGGGATTCCCGTTCTCGTCCAAGCCCGCCGCGATTCGGTCGTACGCCAGCGGCCGATACCATCCGCCGCGAATGTCATCTTCCCTCGTCCACACCACCTTAACGGGAGCATGGATGGCTTTGGCGACTTCTACTGCTTCCACCACAAATTCCGAAGTCGCACTGCCACGCCGACCGAAGCCGCCCCCTAACATCATGGTGTGAACGTGCACCTGGCTGGGCTGCAGCCCTGTGAGATTTACCGCGGCAGCGTGATCGAGGCTCTGAAATTGGGTTCCAGTCCAAATGTCACAACGGTCCTCACGGAGATCGACAAGGCAGTTGAGCGGCTCCATCGTCGCGTGCGCAAGATACGGCACCTCGTATTCGGCAGTAATTTGCTTGGCCGCTCGCCCGAAAGCTTCAGCGGCATCGCCGTCGTGCCTCGCGACCTTCCCGGGAGTTTTCGCCAACCTCGCGTATTCTTCGCGTATTGCAGCCGTAGAGATGGTTGCGTTCGGTCCTTCGTCCCAATAAATTTCCAGGGCGTCGCGGCCGAGCTTGGCTGCCCAGAAGCCATTCGCAACCACAGCAACGCCCGCTTGCACTGGTACAACCGCCTTTACACCAGCGATTTTCTTCGTCTTCGTATCGTTGATACGCGTGGCTTTGGCGCCGAAGACCGGCGGCCGGGCAATAAGGGCGGTGAGCATTCCAGGCGCCTGTGCATCGATGCCGAACAGCGCAGTTCCATTCGCCTTGGAAGCCGTATCGAGCCGATGCGTAGGCCGCCCAATCAGGGTGAAGTCGCTTGCGTCTTTTACTGGCACGTCTGCCGGAGGAGATAGCGTCGCCGCCCGCTCTGCAAGGGCCCCATAGGAGAGACGCCGATTGGTTGCTTGATGGACGACCTCGCCCTTTTCTGTCCGGCATCCAGTCGGATCAACTGCCCACTGTCCTGCCGCCGCCGCGATGAGCATTGCTCGCGCGATCGCCCCCGCCTTGCGAAGGCTGTCCCATTCCGAGGTGACGCTGCTGCTGCCGCCAGTCATCTGAATGCCGAATGTTGGGTGGAAGTACACCTTACCCACGGGCGCAGCTTCGACGCGCACGTTTCGCCAGTCAGCGTCCATTTCTTCCGCCACCATCATTGGCAAAGCCGTGTAAATACCGGTTCCCATCTCTGATTTCCCAATGATTACCGTGACGATGCTATCCGTTCCGACCCGAACAAAGGCGTTTGGCCTGAAAGCCTCGTTTGAACCCGCTTGAGACGAGCTGAGTTGTGGAAGGGGGATTCCGATCAGCAGTCCGCCTCCGGCAGCAACACCGACTCTCAGGAAATCGCGCCGGCTAAGGCCTTGCGGGCTATTCATTTCGCACCTCTCGCGAGTTCTGCGGCACGATGGACGGCGCGGCGGATTCGGCAATACGTCCCACAGCGACAGATATTCCCGGCGAGGGCCTGGTCAATATCGTCGTCGGTCGGATTTGGCTTCTCGCGCAGCAGCACCGCCGCACTCATGATTTGACCCGACTGGCAGTACCCGCATTGCGGCACATCAATTTCAATCCAGGCGCGCTGTAATGGATGACTCAGATCTGATGAGAGCCCCTCAATGGTGGTCACGTGCCTTCCAGCAGCCCGAGAGACCGGCGCCACACAGGAGCGCACCGCCTCGCCATCGATGTGAACAGTGCAAGCTCCGCATTGCGCCATGCCGCAACCATATTTCGTGCCGGTGAGCCCCAGATTTTCCCGGAGCACCCAGAGAAGGGGTGTGGATGAGTCAGCTTCTACTCTGACCTGACGCCTATTCACAGTAAATGCGATCACTGACCCTCCTTGTTCATGCTGCTGACATCCGGTTGGCACGGCATTCACTGCTATTCCTTTGCAGGGTTACGTGGGGTTGATCCTGCTGAACGCCGGCTGGCGTGTGCCGCAACAATTTGCCAGCCTCCGTCGATCTTGTGAAACATATTCAAAAACGAGAATGACCAGTCGTAGGAATCGCATTTATAAGGCACCTTCATCCGGAAGACAACAGTCACGACGGCAGAATCGCCGTACAACCGCACTTGGCGATCTTCTACCCAACTGTTTTCGTTCAGTTCGGGAGGATTGGGAGAGCTGACGACCCGAATCTCATCCGGCTTTTTCGTTACTCGGCCGTCGCTGTGAGTGATTGTTGCGTCGTCAGCCAACACTTGACGCAGTTGCTCCGGATTCTTGCCACTGTGTGCTGTCCAATAGGAAGAATCGGCTTTAAGGACGACATCCTCATCCGTTATCGCCCATCCGGTGTAGGTAAGAGCGACGATCATCATGACCGTCGCCGCGGACTTACAAATCAGCCTTGGCCAACAACTGCAACCGGGCGTTTTCATGATGTTTCCCTCAGAAACGCAACCAACAGCGGATTCACAATTTCCGGGTGCTCGTAATGAGGTACGTGAGCGGAGTCGTCGATAATATGGAGTTTCGCCTGTGGCACGTCCGCCATGACTCTCTTGCTGAGAGCCAAGGGAACGTCCTGATCAAATCGCCCCCATAGGAGCAGAACAGGAATCCGAGTCTGACCTAACTTCCGGTAGTCTTCGCTCGAATCAACCAGCACATAATGGCGGAGTGTCGAGAGCAGCGCCGACCGAAAACCCGTGTACTGCATCTGGGGCCGGTAGTTTTCGACGTATTCTGGAAAGCGCTCTGGGTGATAAAGGTCTGCCCTCTGCATCATCGGCAGATTCGGAGCGAGAGAAACGGCCATCGTGTACTCACCGATGACTGGCGCGCGCAGACGGAACGGGAGCTCCCCACCGGAAAAATAGCCGGGACCAATAAGGGTGACGCTACGTACTCGCTCAGGATGACGAGCCGCGAACGAGACCGCGATCGGCCCGCCCATGGAGCAGCCGACCAGGTGGATCGGACCGGAAATTCTCAATGCCGCGAGCAACTGCAATAACTGGCGATCGAACAGGTTCGAATCGTAGGTCACGTCCGGACGATCCGAGTAACCACGTCCGTAGAGGTCGTATCGTAGGACGCGAAATTCGGCAGAGACTAAAGGTGTAAAGGTTCGATCCCACAAGTACTCCGGAATGGAAAAACCGTGAATGAGCACAACTGTCGGCGCTTCGCTGGGGCCCGCAAGCTCGTAATGGGTGGTGCCGTCATTTAGACGGACAAAACTGCCCGGCAGGGATTTGCGGGTGTCATCCGTCAAATTGCCATGTTCTTGGTCATGGCGAACATAGTTCCAACCTAGCGCTGCCACGCATGCCGCGGACGCAAGGAGCAAGGATGTCAGAACAATCTTCCAACGTCGCAGAGTACTCATCCCTCTTATCTTAGGCATCACGGGAGCAGCTCCCAACTTGTCAGCCGTCACGAATCGAGTTGCGTCGCGAATCGCTCAATCGCAACAACCCCTTTTTTTCACTCGTGCCTCACTTGGGACTGACCGCGTCTCCCGAAGGTCTTGAGATAAGCGGCCGATCATTCAATTTGCAATTTCTTCTTCAACCACAAAACCCTGGCCTTGACGGCGGAGTCCGAGTTTAGGTCGTGAGGTCCGTCCTGCAGATCGAGTTCTTTGGGACCTGCATAAGCACGAAAGAGCTGGTCAGCAGATGCCTTCGAAATAAACTCATCTTCCTTCGCAAATTGAAACAATGCTGGCACATGTAGTTCACGCGCGACTCGTATCGGATCGAGCGGACCGACCCGCTTCATATACTCACCTTCCTGCTCTGCACTCAATTTGGTGTTGTAAAAAAACCAATCAGACAGCCGCGGAGTACTGCCAACCGATACGTAGAATGCAGCTGTTGGACTCTTTGTACGTTCCTTTAAGCACGCCATCGCGAACATACCGCCGAAGTCGTGGCCCACAATCGCGATCCGCGTTTTGTCGACCATTTCATTACTTCCCAGAAAGTCCAGTGCTGCATTGATCTTCTCGATCTCGATCATCGACGTCTCAAAGTCGCCCTCAACTTTGCGGGCGCGAAACCAAGCCGGATCTGACCACCCCATATCCACTAATAGGCCAACGGTGCCACGCTTTCTCAACTGCTCTCCTTCAGGTAAAAACTCGCGTTTGTCGCCGTTCGGCGACCCAAGCCAATGCAGAAACAATACGGCGGGATATTTCCCTGCTTGCGATGGCTCGAGAAGATATGCGCTGCACTGAGTCTTGCCGCAAGCGAAACGCAGTTCGCGTGGACTCATCTCCTGGGCGGCCAGCGACGCGGAAATCATGGTCAAAATGACAAAAACCATGAAAATGAAAAACGGTCGTGTTATGGACATGGCTATCTTGTACGTCATCAACTGAGCCGCCAAAGTCGCTTTGCGACAAACGGTTGGAAACACGCGCCTAATGAACGCCTAAGAAAGGTTGATCCTGCATCAACAGACCTCACGATCGGCCCGATTCTCGGAATCGGCAGTTGCAATAAACAACAGATCGTCGAAGGATGCATGCGCCTTCGACATGGGCTGGTCTGACATCGAGGTGCGAGGGAGCAGCCGGCTCAGTTCTGCGGCTGCGCCGTTATTTCTCGTCGCATTTGATCCAGATTTAGGGCTTCAATTGGAAGCCGATAAATATTGCCTAGGCCATTTCGTATCGAGGTTCTGATCATTCCGATTTGTTGAGTCGTCCACGGCTGCGCAGGAGGACTCATCGCAGGATTGGCTTCGCTCGCGAACAGAAACCACTTGCCATCCGAGGAGATCCTGGGGCTGTAATCGCGGGACGGAGTATTAATACCGGCAGGTAAGTGCACGGGCGTTGAGAACTGTCCTCCTCGATTGAAGCTGATGTATAAATCTGCACTTCCAAAGCTGTCGGACCGTCCAAATGTTCCTAGGAGTAAGTACGATTCATCAGGAGCGATGAATGCTTCGATATTTGCGACTCCCGGAGCATTGATATTGGGGCCGAGATTCTCGACTCGCTCAAATTCTCCGTCACGCCACACCGCGCGATATACATCTATAGAGCCCAGACTTCCTTTGCGAGAAGAGGTGAAATACAGGTTCCCACTTTTGGCTTCCGACGCAAAATATTCAGCCTGGTCGCTATTGATGGTTTCCGACAGTCGCCGCGGTTCACCCCACGTCTTTCCCTTTCGGCCGGCAACATATATATCAAAGTCCCTGTGCTGTTCTGCGGCGACCGGGCGATCTGATACAAAGTACAGGTGTTCGCCGTCGGGTGAAAGGACGGGGTCGGAGTCGCGGTAGCGCCCAGAGAATGGCATCACCTGGGGAGAACCCCATTGCCCACTGGTGGCCTGATGTGATGAGCAGATCGCGTAGAGGTATCCCTTGGGAATGGAAAGATTGAAGTAAATGACTCGCCCTGCGACATCCCATGCACCACCGAATTCGTCATGCGGAGTGGAGATAATATCCCGACCGACGATTTCTGGGGACACAGATCGCTGCTGGGCACAGATTGGAATGGAGGCGAGCAACAGAATCAGAGTCCCGATTTTCAAGGAAACACCGCCTGGGAACGAAGATCTTCTATGACACTGGTCGGTGTCCGGAAAATATTCCCGTTGCAATCGTTCACGCTGGAGTGCCCGCTCACTAATTCATGGTATGTGAAACGATGTTCGTGTCCGCTTGGAACGAAGCACCGCTCGCTCATGAAGAAGAGCCATTTGCCATCGGGACTGACAGTCGGAGTCAATTCTGCAAAAGAGGAATTGATAGGCTCAGGCAAGTGTAATGGCGTCGTCCATAAGCCCTCCTTTGATCGAAAACTTACGTATAAGTCTCCGCGCACGTACGCGGGACTGCCCACGGCGATCTGCTCATCCGATCTTCCGGCACTCACAAAAATGATGTAGCCCTCGTCCGGCGCCACATAAGGCTGGAGGGCTGGCCACTTTTCAGAATTTAAAGGTGGTGGGAGCTTCTCCGGCGGTTGGTATCCGTCCTCTCGAAATTCGGAACGGTAGAGGGCAAGTCTTGCCGGGCCGCTCTCGGAGCGATCCGACCAAAAATAGAGATTGCCGTTGGCGGCAGCAGTCGGAAATGCATCATTACCAGGAGAATTTAGAATAGTGAGGTTCTCGGGCTCGGACCATCTGTCAGCTGTTTTATGCATCATCCAGATGTGTGTCTTGTCCTTGCCGCTGTTAGACGTAGGGCGTGTAGAAATGAAGAACATGGTCTTGCCGTCCGGGCTCACAAATGGGTCGGCATCGAAATATCTCCCAGAGAACTTCGCCACTTCCGGAGACGACCAAGTTCCATTTCTCAAATGCGTTTCCAGGACCACCGAAACTGCTGCTGAAATCGTTGCAGGTGTCCGGCGGACGAAATACGAAGTACGCATGCCGGGCTCGAAAGTTATCGATCGATCCTCGCCAGGGAGCGAGATGATTCCTGCAGCGAAGATTTCGACTTTCGGTTTGGGAATGTCGATTGGCTTCGGCGCTTGCGATGATGACTGGGTCGCCGGCGGGACCACTCCATTCATTCGCAAATACACAACGAGTTGGCCATAGTGGTCGTACGAATGGGAAAAGCTGATTGCTGCGATGCTCAGCTTGCTCATTGGTACTTGGAGAAACGGATTGATTACCCTGTCGTGGTAGTTAGTTGAGTCAAGACTTGCAACCGCAACGCGACATTCAGAGATCGACGACTGAAGATAAGAGATGATGTCGGTTTTGGACAGAAGCATCGCTGGACCGTTGGTCAGTTCTGCCCGTGAAACGGGTCTAGGCCTACCCAGAATTGCAGCTGCAAATGCCCTGTTTGCCGCCGCAACGTGCTTGAGCTGTTCGGCGAAAGTTCTTACATCATCGAATGTTCCGTTGGTGGGGCGAAAATCATACGAGCGCTCCGGCATCGCTTGCGCGACCTCGAGCAATCGGACGCCAGCACCTTCCACCTGGGACTCGAGATAGGCCCCAATCGTCGGCTGCGTCGTCTGGCCACTTACGGTAACCGCCCCGAGAACCACTGCCCAGGCCGTAGGCAGGAAAAGCACATTTCGCCCGTTTGCTAACAATCCCACGGGATCACCACACCATGTCTCGGAACAGCACTACGCTGTTTATGCGACGAATCCTGGATTGTCTGCGCTAGGACGAGCGTTTGTTGCGACGAGCTTCGTCCACGTCGACATCGCCGGTGACGCGACGGTCGCGAAGCTGCTGCGTTCATGAACAACAGCGCCGCATTTCACCGACGAGCGGACGCGTTCCGTCGCTGCAATTGTCATGCCTGCCGCAGTAGTCGCGACCGGACCTGTGACGCGCCGTAGAATCCGGGGAATGATGGCTGCAAGAATCTTCGCTACTTCGATGGTTGTGCTCGCTGTGGGTACAGCCGTTCTCGCTGCCGACCTGAGAGTACACACCGTCGAGCTGCATGCAAAGGACAACACCACGCTTAAGGCCACCGTGTATGACCCGCCGCGCAATGGACCCGGTATTCTCCTGTTTCACCAGTGCAATCGCGACCGTACCACCTGGGACACGCTTGCCCGCATGCTCGCGTCGTCCGGTTTCCATGTCATCGCGATGGATCTCCGTGGATTTGGGGAGAGCGGTGGCAAACGTTTCGACCAATCGTCGTTTCAAGAGCAGCAGCAGCTCTTCAACCAGACATTCCCGAGCGACGTGGACGTACTGTTTGACTATTTCTCGGCACTCCCTGGTGTCCAGCGGAACGCGATCGGTGCAGCCGGCGCGAGTTGTGGTGTAAATCAGTCGATCCAATTGGCCAGGCGGCACTCTGAAGTCAAGTCGCTTGTCCTCTTGTCCGGAGGCACCGATCGAGAAGGCAGGAGGTTCTTGCGATCGACGCCGGTGCCGATCCTCACCTCGGCGGCAGCGGATGATGGCACAACGTTGCAAGTGATGCAGTGGTTGGTCGGTGCCGCACTGAATCCCACCAACGAATTCGTGCGCTATGACGCGGGGGGACACGGCACTGAGATGTTTAGCGCCCATCCGGAATTACCAGGGCATATCGTTCGGTGGTTCATTTCCACTTTGCGACCGTCGTCCCGCACACCTGCACGACTTGCAAAAGCCTCGCGCGACACGAATGAATTCTGGACAGCGCTGGATGAGCCCGATGGCATTCCTCGTGCGGAGCAAATGTTTCGCCAGGCACGGGCACAGGGCCAGCTGCCACGCGGTTTTGATGAAGCGATCGTGAACCAGCTCGGATACGAACGGATCGCTGGCAATGACAATCGAGGCGCAATCGCGATCTTCAAGATGAACGTAGAGGCCTTCCCGAGTTCCGCGAACGTCTATGACAGTCTTGCGGATGCGTATGTGGCAAATAATCAGCCCGATCTGGCGGTTCAATTTGCACGCCGCGCCTTAGAGCTATTGGACAAAGATCCGTCGCTCACAGAGGCAAGGCGTGAAGCCATTCGCCAAAGTGCCGATCAGAAGCTGAAAGCGGCGACTAACAAGTAAGCTTGAACGGAGGCGCAGAGAGACGCCTCACGGCCGTGGCATGGAGTGTTGTTGCTTGCCGAGTTGGTCTATCGCGCTTATTCTTGGTGTTCAAACTTGACCCGAGCCGAATGTTGGACGGGAAAGCGAACGGAACGAGCGATAAAGCACAACGAATGAGCCTTGTCGTGAATCGCAGTCATTTCGCCCTCCCGCGAGGAATCTGAGAGCGTTACCACTGGGTTCAAGCCTACCGAGACAAACTCTCCAGAGCCATCCGCGTGTTCAGTCATTGCGCCCTCAGCCTCATCGGAATAGGCGATAACCACGATTCCCGCGACAGCGCACAAGTGCAGTACCCAAAGCATATGGCACGCTGAAAGGGAGGCAACCAGCAGTTCCTCTGGGTTATAGCGTTTAGGGTCGCCACGAAATGAGGGATCCGAAGAACCGGCAATCGGAGTCGCCTTTTCCGGCCGGAGATGTCGTGGTCGCGGTTGTATCCTGTGTAGCTCGATGTACCGCCGCCGAGATTACCGGTCCAGGTAATCGATGCCCTGTACTTGTGCACCTTGTCCATCTTCAGCTCCTGGGCAGATCACGCGACATCTCAGCGTGCTGTCAGTCGTCTGCGACTCCGCCTAACCCCAAACGGGTCGCGCTACGCGCCTCGGTTCACAGTCGGAGGTGGAGTAGAAAGCCCATACGGGCTTAGAGCAAACTCAGAACGGCTCCGGCGGTGGCACGACTCCCTTAAGTCGCAAGTACGCTACCGTTTGTCCGCGGTGGTGGGTCTGATGCTCGTATGAGTCGCTGAGGCGCTCAGCGCGGGTCTGTGCCATTCCCGGCCTGATCGTTACTTGCTGTTCGAGTTGCTTTTCGGGAAGTAATCTCAACCCGTTAATGACGAAGTCGTAGCTATCGGCAACAACTTTCTCCAGCGCAGCTTTCGTCTTGTAATCGCCGTTCATCAGTTGCTCTTCTGAAAACGGCATCGGCTTGCCGAAGACCTTAGCATTAAATCCATAATTCCAGTAAGCGAGGTGCAGCATCTGCTCGGCGAAGTTGCGCACCTCCGGCACCGGTTTGAATCCAAAATCCTGTTCCGGCATGGCATCAATGTATTTCAGCGTCCAATCCTTCGCACGGAGCCACTCCGAGATCATGAGGTCGACGCGAGGAGATTGTGTATTGTGAACCGTGGGCTTTTGGGCCCAACTCGACGGCCAGGCGCATGCAAGCACCAATCCAAGAGAGACCCACAACCTCGCTGTTGCCAGTTTCATGTTTTCGCTCCGTCAAAACTCGGACATCTACAGGAAAGAATCGCGCGGCGAATCCCGATCAAAGACGACCCGCCACTTGCCGTGGTCTTCCAGGCGCCATACCTAATCTAAAAATGCGACTGATCACTCCATTGGAGTCTCTTACTTGACCGCTGCTAAACCCGAGCTTCCCCGATTCAAGCACTTTTGCAAAATCAGGTGTCCCCCTGATGAATGGCGGCGTCCACCCGTCGAAGAAAAGTGCGCCAGCGTGCCGCAACGGCGTTCTTCCCACGAGCGGGTGTCGGCTGCTGTCCCTGTCCGATGAAGATTGCCTCTGGTGCAAGAAATTGCTGGAAGCGCGAGAAGTCCCGCTGCTTCATCGTGTCTGCGAACTGCTGTTCGACGTCCGAGACTTCTGTCTGACGCTGTTGCCGCGTTTCACTTGAATCAGATACCGGCATCTGTTCGTGCATGCCACCAACTTCTCCGCATCCCGTGCGACTTGCCGCCACTCCTAGCGCAAGTTCCTGCCGAATCCACCCCGTTCGATCGCAGGATGACTGCGGATCATTGAATTCGTGGCTGGTGTCGTAGGTCCGGGAGAGCTTGGGCTGAGATGCAACTCGCTCGTAACGTTGGGCCGCGGACTGGGAAATGTACCGATCCCATCGCGCAAACTGGAAATACAGCCGTGCCGGCGCAGCTCGTGTGACGAAATTCTCGGGGTTGATCGGTCCAAGTGTTTGCACGTACTTTTGGATTTGCTCAGGGGAGTATTTCTGGCGCACTGCTTTCGAAAAGGCATCATCCCCAGAAAAGTCTGTCAGGTTTGGCAGCCCCCCCATCAAAACGAATGCCTTAATACGCTTGTCAATTCCCGCCAGTGCGCCTCCCCAGGTTGCGCCCAGGCTGTGGCCGACGAAAGCGACGCGTTTGGGATCAACATCCGATCGCGAAAGCAGCAGGTCTATTCCACGGCGCATGTCAACGACCAACTGGATGTACATACGCCGCTCGCGTTCTGGATTGTCCATAAACGACGGCCCTGACTGATAATCGGGACGATTGAAGGGAGCATCGATGAGGAGCGAGATTGTTCCGCCCTTCGCATATGTCAAAGCCTCGTTAAGGAACTCAGTCCTGTCGCCTTGGCCCCAGTGGACAAATTCGATGGCCGCGAACGGCCCCTTGCCCGTAGGAACAATGAGGTATGCAGGAACGCGTCCACCGTTCGGACTCGCGTAAGAAATGTCGTGGATCGACGCGCCCGGCAGTTGATCGACATTGCTTTCTCGAATCTCCAGAGGCGCTTTCGAGTCGTAAGCGAAAGGGGCAGTATCATCGACAGCGTATGCAAGGAGGTTCGCGGCGAGTACGAGTAGGACTGCCACATTGACCGAACGGATCATCTGCATCCTCTTCGAGCTACAGGTCTCGTGCCTCGCCGGCCCGCCTAGAATTCGGTGAGCAACACACACTCAAGAGGCACGAAATCGTCTGGTTCTTGTAAGCCCGTCCGCTTTCGTACCCTCAAGTGAGATCCATGGATTTGCTCTTGCGGTGAGTGGTCGAAAATCTGCGACGGGCAGAGCCTTAACCCACTTGTATGCCGCAGCTACACAGGCTCGGGACCGAGTCGCCGGTTTCGAAATGCAATTTCTTGTCTTGCAGCAGACCTCACTTCCTTTGCTCCTGATCGTGACTCAACGGAATAGGACGTCCTCCCTTCATGACGAACTTCAGATGTCCGAGGGCATTAATGTCTGACAATGGATCGCCATCAATGGCTACCAAATCGGCAAATTTATTGGGTTCAATCGAACCGATTTTGTCCGACCACCCGAAGAGGTCCGCAGCGGTTAGTGTCGCGGCTCGGGTGATGTCAGCGGGCCTCATCCCTTCATCACGTAGACCAGCAAACATGAGAAGAGTGGCCTGGCCGCGCGTCTTCCCTGGGTACTCGTACCACATATCCGAGCCAGGCACGACTTTGACACCACGTTGCAACGCATGCTGCAGCCGCTTTCGTGCTCTCTCCGTGCTCTCTTTATCCCCTTGATTGATCGCGTCTCTGTCGGTTGGCGATAGGTTGTAGACCGCTTGAGCGAGTTCCATAAACCGGCCGTTGTTGAATCCATCGGTCGCGACTAGGAAGATGCCCTTGTCGTGCATGGCGCGTAGCTCTTCGTCCGTAGCCCCGTCGCCATGCTCGATCGAATCAACCCCGGCGCCGATGGCCGTTTGGATTGCTGGAGCTGTAGAAGCGTGGACGGCCACTCGCATCTTGTTACGGTGTGCTTCGTCAACAATCGCCTTCAACTCATCTACCGTCAGCGTTCGGTTTCTCGCATTCACAACTGCTTTGATCCAGTCCGCACCCCGGTAGAGGTTCTCCCGTACTGCTCGACGTGCCTCATCCGGCCCGCTGATGTGTAGAAATTCCTGTTGAAGGATGTCGTCGCTAATAGCGGGCTGCAACTGAACTGCCTGGCCGCCGATCGGCGTAATCTTCCGTCCTGTCGCAATGATGCGTGGCCCCTCTACCCAGCCGGCATTGATGGCATCACGCAGGGACATGTCGCCATCGATTCCCGAATGTCCAACTACACGCACCGTCGTGAAGCCAGCCTCCAAATCTTCTCGCCCCATTCGCGCACCCAACAGGGCCCGCTTCGCAGGGCTCATCTGAGTGACCGCCAAGACTATCGCTGACCCTGGATTTATCAGCGGCATCTCGTCAAGCAGATGGACGTGCGCATCCACGAGACCTGGCATTAGGACTGTGTCGCCGAGGTCTACGATTTGGGCCCTCTTGCGTGTGGCTTCGGGAATCGCCTCGAACGGTTCGACGGATTTGATTCGTTCGCCCTCAACCAGAACCACCTGACCGGTCCTGTAAGCGCCGGACTTCACGTCCAGCAGACGGCTAGCCTTAATGATGATGAGCTTCTGCGGCTCCTGTGCTGCGGCGCTCGCGATGAACAAACAGATGGGATGAGAAGGCCGGTCTCCGGATGGGATGCTGTACGCTCCCAAGTTATCGACGTGCTCAAGGCACAGATAAAAAGGAGACCGGCAATGAAGAAGGTTAGCACCGCAGTGG
>Ga0070741_10008467_pt1 | contig 20621 bp, 26 predicted proteins | sample Coa_R1_4_FD_66440 | JGI IMG/M metagenome (GOLD analysis project Ga0070741, IMG submission 66440) | Surface soil microbial communities from Centralia Pennsylvania, which are recovering from an underground coalmine fire - Coalmine... | ecosystem: Environmental > Terrestrial > Soil > Unclassified ...
TTCGAGCTGGCGGAGCGCATGCGCCTGCCGGTCGTGTTCTTCACGGAGGGCGGCGGCGGGCGTCCGGGCGACACCGACGGCTCGGGTGTGTCGGGCCTCGACTGCCTCGCGTTCGCGCTGTGGGGCGGGCTGAGCGGCCTCGTGCCCCTCGTCGGGATCAACAGCGGTCGCTGCTTCGCCGGCAACGCCGCGCTGCTCGGGTGCTGCGACGTCGTCATCGCGACCGCCGACTCGAACATCGGCATGGGCGGGCCGGCGATGATCGAGGGCGGCGGTCTCGGGGTGTACGCGCCGGAGGACGTCGGGCCGATGTCCGTGCAGGTCCCGAACGGTGTCGTCGACATCGCGGTCGCCGACGAGGCCGAGGCGGTCGCCGCCGCGAAGAAGTACCTGTCGTACTTCCACGGTCGAGTCGACGGATGGACGAGTCCCGACCAGCGCGCCCTGCGCCACGTCATCCCGGAGAACCGGTTGCGCGTCTACGACGTGCGCGCCGTGATCGACGGTCTCGCCGACACCGACTCCGTGCTCGAGCTGCGCCGTGACTTCGGCGTCGGAATGGTCACCGCGTTCATCCGTGTCGAGGGCCGGCCGATGGGTGTGGTGGCCAACAACCCGACCCACCTCGCCGGTGCCATCGACGCCGACGGCGCGGACAAGGCGGCGCGCTTCCTCCAGCTCTGCGACGGGTTCGACATCCCGGTGCTGTTCCTGTGCGACACGCCCGGGATCATGGTTGGCCCCGAGACCGAGAAGACGGCGCTCGTGCGCCACGTGAGCCGGCTGTTCGTGACCGGCGCCAGCCTCACCGTGCCGTTCATGACGATCGTCCTGCGCAAGGGCTACGGCCTCGGCGCGCAGGCCATGGCCGGCGGGAGCTTCAAGGCACCGCTGTTCACGGTCGCGTGGCCGACGGGCGAGTTCGGCGGGATGGGTCTCGAGGGGGCGGTGCGCCTCGGCTATCGCAAGGAGCTCGAGGCGATCACGGACGACGACGAGCGCGAGCGCGTGTTCCAGGAGATGGTCGACCGCATGTACGAGCACGGCAAGGCGCTGAGCGCGGCGACGTACTTCGAGTTCGACGACGTCATCGATCCCGCCGACTCGCGGCGATGGATCACTGCTGCGCTCGAGTCCTCGCCCCCGCCGCCACCTCGCACCGGGAAGAAGCGGCCGATGATCGACACGTGGTGATCAGCGGGGCAACCGCTCCGCTCGCGCCACGGGGAAGTACCGGTGGTGGTGCGCGCCGGTGAGCTCGTAGATCGCCGTGCCCTCCCAGCCGTCGTCGGTGCGCACGACCATCTCGTTGAGTCCGCCGCCGAGCGGTCCGTAGCGCTGCGCCCAGCGACCGTGCGCGTCGATCCCGATGACGCGCCCACCCTCGAGGGTCAGTTCGACTTGCCCCGCGACACCGGCCACGTCGTCGCCGTCGCGCTCGTAGCTCACCTCGTCGCCTGCCTCGTTCACCCAGTGCAGCGCGTGGCGGAAGTCGACCACCGGGATGGGTGACGCGTCGCCCGCGGGTGCGAAGCAGCCGTCGGTGTAGATGCGGGCACCGTTCGGCAGCTCCCAGTGCCACACCGCGCACATCCCTTCCGGGAACTGCACCGCCAGCCACATCCACAGCGGGCAGCGCGCGTGATCGCGGATGCCCCACGAGTGGTCGCGCTGTCCCCACCACCCGTCGACGGCGCGGGTCGTGCCGTTGCGCACGATCGTGCCGTCGTAGCGACCGGACTGGATCATGTGGCTCTGGTCCCACACGATCTCGTGGCCGGCTTTCATCGTCCCTCGCCGCAACCCGTGCGCGCGCGTGCGGGCGGTGAAGGTGAGATCCATCGCGACGGGCACGTTCGCCGCTTCCGCGACGCGCAGGTGCACCGTGCGGAACGGCTCGGCGATGTCGATGGCGACGGGGCCGGCGCGCATCGTGTGCGGGTCGCCGTCGTAGGGCCGCTCGTGGTGCGCGAGCGTCGGCTCGCCGTCGATGCGACCGAGCTGCAAGGAGTCCATGACGCCGCGGGCAGGGAAGTGGGCCAGCGTCAGGATCACGACGTCGCCCGGGCCGGCGGGGGAGTGGGCGATGAAGAAGAGGCTCTCCCGCCAGTGCTCGTGGTGGGTCACGACGTTCGGGAACGGTTCCGGGATCTGGTGGACGAAGAGCTCGTCCATGGCGGTGAGCTCAGGCACCGGCGAGGTCCTGCGCGATCGTGGCCGCGTCGGCGGGGGACACCCCGCTGGCGCCGATGAGGAAGCACGTGATCGGTGCCGCCGTGCGCTCGGACGCGTGGGCGGCGACGCCCGCGACCGCGAGCAGCTCGTCGATCGTCGCCGCGTCGGGCGGCGTGACACCGAGGCGGGCGGCGAACGCGGTGATCCAGTCGTCGGCGGTCATGGGCGCCGATCCTGTCATGCGGGTACGTTGACCGCCCATGGCGAGCCCCGAGCTGCAGATGGTCAACGACCTGTTGCGCGGTGTCGAACTGTCGGGCGGTACGCTCGAGGAGCGGCGCGCCGGCATGGAAGCCGTGGCGACCCCACCGCCCGACGGCACCGCGGTGGAGACCGTCGACGCCGGCGGGGTGCCCGCGGAGTGGACGGTGGCGCCCGGCGTCGACACCGCACGCGTGATCGTGTACCTCCACGGTGGCGGCTACGCCATCGGTTCGCTCGACACGCACCGGCGGCTGGTGTCGCTCGTGTCCGGTGCCGCGAACGCGCGCGTGCTCAACGTCGACTACCGCTTGGCGCCCGAGCATCCCCATCCCGCCGCCGTCGACGACGCGTGCGCGGCGTACCGGTGGGTGCTGGCGAACGGCACGCCGCCGAGCGCGGTGGCCATCGCCGGTGACTCCGCCGGCGGTGGGTTGACGTTGGCCACCTTGCTGGCGCTGCGCGACGCGGGCGACCCGATGCCCGCCGCCGCCGTGCCGTTGTCGCCGTGGGCCGACCTCGAGCTCACCGGCGACTCCGTGCGCACGTGCGCCGAGACCGATCTGATGTGCACCGTCGACGGGCTGAAGGAGATGGCGGACTGGTACGCGTCAGGCCGCGATCTCCGGCATCCGTACATCTCGCCGGTGTACGGCGATCCGGCCGGTCTGCCGCCGCTGTACCTCCTCGCCGGCGGCGCCGAGATCCTGCGCGACGACGCGGTGCGGGTCGCCGAGGCCGCTCGTGCGCGCGGTGTCGACGTCACACTCGAGGTGTGGGACGACATGCCGCACGTGTTCCCCGCGTTCGCGGGCCTGCTGCCGGAGGCGGATCAGGCCATCGAGCGCATCGGGGCGTGGCTCGACGAGAAGCTCTCTCGCGACGCGTAACGCACCTCGATCTGATCGACAACGTCGAGCGCGTTCTGCTGCGACACGCGTCCGATGCGCACGAAGTGCACGTAGGCCAGGAACAGGACCAGCTCCGCCAGCAGGTTCACGTTCGATGAGTTCGTCGCGCCCGTGAAGAAATCCTCCATCAAGGTGCGCCCGGAGGCACTCGACAGCGACGACGCGCGCGCCTTGATCGCCCAGCTCGACGACCACCTGCGCGCCCTGTACCCGCCGGAGGACAACTTCTTCTCACTCGAAGCGTCCGAGGTCGACGGCACGCGCGGGGTGTTCCTCGTGGCGCGCGTGCGCGGCGTCGCCGTGGGCTGCGGCGCCGTGCGGCTGCGCTCGCCGTTCACCGGCGAGATCAAGCGCATGTTCGTCGCGTCCACGCACCGCGGGCGGGGCGTCGGCCACGTCGTGCTCGACGAGCTCGAGGCGTGGGCGCGCCGCGCCGGGGCGCAGCACCTCGTGCTCGAGACCGGCCCGCATCAGGACGAGGCGATCGCGTTGTACGAGCGTTGCGGCTTCACGCCCATCCCCTGCTTCGGCGAGTACGTCCACTCCGGCAGCAGCATCTGCTACGGCAAGGACCTCACCGATGCGGGTACAGCCGACCCATGACAGAACCGCACGCACAGGACGAATCGACGTACACGGGGCACGAGACCGACGAACCCGTGCTGCCACCCGCACCCGCCAACCAGTGGATCCCCGCGGACGGCGGCATCCCGCCCGCCGCACCCGCGCCCAACGCCGCCGCGTCCGCCCTCCGCCGCCTGTTCGCCCCCCTCCGCCGCCTCTTCGGCCGCACCGCCTGACACCCGGCCCCGACCGCGTCGGCGCGTCGTGGGCTCGGGGTGCAGGCCGTGTCGCCGTAGCCTCTCCCGCGATGGCGGACTGGGCCACGATCTCGTCCCTGGCGACGGCGGGCGGCACGCTCGTGCTGGCAGTGGCGACGTTCGCATCGGTGCGGTCCGCCAACCGCGCCGCGCGCGTCGCGGAACGGGCCTACCTCGTCGGGCTGCGGCCGGTCCTGTTCCCGTCGCACCTCGACGACTCGATGCAGAAGATCCGTTGGGGCGACGACCACTGGGCTGCGTTGCAGGGCGGCCGCGGCGTCATGGAAGTCGCGGACGACGTCGTGTACATGGCGATCTCCTTGCGCAACGTCGCGTCCGGCATCGCCGTGATCCACGGATGGCGCGCTTCTCCGCTGGCGAGCTCGATCACCCCGCTCGTGCGTCCGGAGCCCGACACGTTCACCTTGCAGGGGCGCGACCTCTACGTGCCACCGAACGAGCCGTCGTTCTGGCAGGCCGCCTACCGCGACCAGGACCCGGACGGGAAGCGAGCTGCCGTTGCCGCCATCGAGGCGCGCACGCCGATGATGGTGGACCTGTTGTACGGCGACCACGAGGGCGGCCAGCGCGCCATCAGCCGCTTCACGCTCACGCCACCGTCGTCGGGTGACGGGCAGTGGCTGGCATCAGTCGTGCGTCACTGGAACCTCGACCGCGACGACCCGCGCTGACGCGCCACCGTCGCCGCCAGACCGCGCCGGTCGAGCTTGTCCATCGTCGTGAGGGGCAGCGCGTCGAGCACGACGACGTCGTCGGGCAGCTTGTACGACGCGAGCCTCGGCGCGGCGAACTCGCGGAGCTCCGCCGTCGACGGGGGGAGCGCACCGGCGCGCGGCACGACGCACGCGATGCCCACCTCACCCAGCACCGCGTCCGTGCCGGGCACGACGGCGACCTCCGCGATGCCGGGATGTTCGACGAGCACCGCCTCGACCTCCTGGGGATGCACGTTGTAGCCACCCCGGATGTACATGTCGGTCGTGCGCCCCACGATGTGCACGCAACCGCGGTCGTCGATCGTGGCGAGGTCACCGGTGTGCAACCACCCGTCGCCGTCGAGCGCGGCCCGCGTGCGCGCCTCGTCGCGCCAGTAGCCGCGCATGACGGCGGGCGAGCGCAGCAGCAGCTCGCCGTTCGCGTCGTCGACCCGGACCTCGACACCGGGACGAGGACGGCCCACCGTGTACAGCGCCTCGTCGTCGGGCGCGTCGAACGCCGTCGCCGTGCCGACACCCCCCGACTCGGTCGACGAGTAGCGGATGGAGTACGCCGCGCCGAAGCGCGCACGCGCGTCGCGCACGATCTCCGGGGGTGACGGGCCGCCGCCGATCACGATCGTCTTGACCGACGACATGTCGAACGAGTCGAAGTCGGGCTCGCGCAGCATGAGCGCGATCTGGGCCGCCACGCCGCCGATCGACGGCATGCGGTGCTGCGCCACGAGTCGCAGCGCCTCGCGCGCCCGCCACCGCCGTTGCAGGACGAGCGTGCTGCCACGCCGCAGGTACCACGGCAGCTTGGTCATGAACCCGATGTGGCAGAACTGCGTCGACGCCAACATCGGCTGGCCGCCGCCCCACACGTCGACGCCGCCGGCGTCGATGGTGGCGATGGCTTCGAGCTGCCGCTCGGTGAACACCGCGCCCTTCGGTTCGCCGGTCGTGCCGGACGTGAAGACGACGGCCACGACGCGCTCCGGGTCGGGCGCCAGGGTCGGTGGCGCGGCGCCGCCCACCCGGCGCAGCGGGAACGACGGGTCGATGACGACATCCGGCGCCAGTTGCGCGAGCACCCGTGCCCGCTCGTCGTCCGCCAGGCGGGGGTTGATGCCGGCGGTGACGGCGCCGAGCTTCGCCACGGCGAGGTACACGGCGACGTACGTCGGATCGGACGGGAGATCCAGCGCGACGACCGACCCTTCGCCGACCTCGCCGCCGAGGCCGACCGCCAGCTCGTCGGACCACCGGTCGAGGGCGGCGTACGTGACCGCCTCGCCGTCGGCATCGACCAGGGCCGCCCGGTCACCGAAGCGACGGGCCGCCCCGCGGATCGACTCGGGGAGCAACGGTGGTCAGGTCAGGTCGAGGTGCAACATGCGGATGGCGTTGCCGCGCATGATCTTGTGCACCGCGTCGTCCGGCACGCCCTGCATCAACTCCGTGGCGACGGCCTTCGTGTCCGGCCACGTCGAGTCGGTGTGCGGGTAGTCGGTCTCGAAGGTGATGTTGTCGACGCCCACCTTGTCGAGCGCGTCGATGCCGTGGTGGTCACGGAAGAAGCAGCCGAAGATCTGGCGGTAGTAGTACGTCGACGGCGGCTCGGGCACGATGTCCCGCACGCCGCCCCAGGCGCGGTGCTCCGTCCACACCGTGTCGACGCGCTCGAGCACGTAGGGGATCCAACCGATCTGGCCTTCGCTGTACGCCAGCTTCAGGTCGGGGAAGCGCACGAGCACCCCGCTGAAGAGGAAGTCGCTCATCGACGCCATCGCGTTGTTGAAGCTCAACGACGCGGCCACGGCCGCCGGTGCGTCCACCGACGTCGCCGGCATCTTGGACGACGAGCCGATGTGCATGCACACCACCGTCTCGGTGTCGGAGCAGGCGGCGAAGAACGGATCCCAGTAGCCGGAGTGGATGCTCGGCAGCCCGAGGTGGGGCGGGATCTCGCTGAAGCACACGGCGTGCACGCCACGCGCCGCGTTCCGGCGCACCTCGGCGGCGGCGAGCTCGGCATCCCACAGCGGCACGATGACGAGCGGCACGAGACGTCCGCCGGAGTCGCCGCACCACTCCTCGACCATCCAGTCGTTGTACGCGACGACGCAGGCGAGACCGAGATCGCGATCGGTGGTGGCCTCGGTGAACGTCTGCCCGCAGAACCGGGGGAACGTGGGGAAGCACAGCGATGCCTCGACCCAGTTCATGTCCATGTCCTCGAGGCGCGCCTTCGGCTCGTAGCAGCCGGGGCGCATCTCGTCGTACGTGATCGGCGACGCCGTCATGTCGTCGCGGTCGAAACCGACGGCGGCCACGTGGCGCTTGTTGATGTAGACGAGGTCCTCGAAGATCCAGCAGTCACCCTGCGGTCCGTCGGGATCGAAGGTCTGCTCGTACACGCCGCCGCCGATGTGCTTGATCGACCCGATGCCACGGCGCTCGACGCGCGGACCGCGCTCGCGGAACTTCTCCGGCAGCCACGTCTGCCACACGTGGGGCGGCTCCACGACGTGATCGTCGACGCTGATGATCCTCGGCAGCTCGCCATCCATCGGCCGCATCGTAATCTGACGCTCCGTCAGATACGACTCCTGCCGTAACGTCGCTCGCCATGGATCTCGCCGCGCTGGTGGACCCGGCGCACACCGCCCTCGTGACGCAGGAGTGCCAGCACGGCGTGATCGGCGCCGCCGCCGTGCTGCGGGAGCTGGCCGACGAGGCCCACCGCGTGGCCGTGCCCAACATCGCCCGCCTCGCCGCCGCCGCCCGCCGCGCCGGTGTGCCGGTCGTGCACTGCCTCGCCGTGCGCCGGGCCGACGACAAGGGATCGAACCACAACGCCCGCCTGTTCGCGGCCACCCGCAAGCTCGGCATCCGGCTCGAACCCGACTCGCCGGAGGCAGCGGTCATCCCCGAGCTCGACGTGCAGCCCGACGACCTCGTCCTGCGCCGCTTCCACGGGATCGGACCCATGGGGGGCACCGACCTCGACGCCGTGCTCCGCAACCTCGACGTGCGCACGATCGTCGGCGTTGGGGTGTCGGTGAACGTGGCGATCACGAACTTCGTGATGGACGCCGTCAACCACGGCTACGAGTTCGTGCTCGCCCGCGACGCCGTGGCCGGGGTGCCGACGGCCTACGCCGATGCCGTCATCGACAACACCTTGTCGTTGCTGGCCACGGTGACCACGACCGACGCCGTTGTCGCCGCGTGGGAGGCGGGCTGCTAGAACGGCTTGACCACGGGTTCGGAACAGGAGGCTGCATGCGCCGGGTGTTGCGGTTGCTCTCGTTGGCGGCGATGACCGCGCTCGTTCTCGCGGGCTGCGCGAAGACGGGAACCGTGCGGCCGGGCATCAGCGGCCAGCCGTTGCCGAGCACCACGACCACGACGTCCAGCAGCGCCAACGCCGGCAGCTCGGGGTCGAGCGCCTCGTCGGCGTCGTCGTCCACGAACTCGTCGGCATCGGGCTCGTCGGCGTCGGGGTCGTCGTCGCCGAGCAGCAGCTCCACCACCGGCGGCTGACGCGAGGGTGCGTGGCTGAGCGGGCACCGGCGGCGCAGGCACCGGACGACCTGCGGGCTGCCGACGGCCGGGTGCCCGGCCGGCGCGGCCTCGCCACCCGCCAGCGGCTGCTCGAGCACACCGCGGACATGCTGCGGACGTCGTCGTACCGCGACGTCAAGGTCATCGACATCGCCCGTGACGCGGGCACGTCACCGGCGACCTTCTACCAGTACTTCGCCGACGTGGAGACGGCCATCCTCGCCCTCGCGGAGGAGATGGCCCTCGACGGCGCCACGCTGTCGGCGCTCGTGCGCGACGGTTCGTGGCGGGGGAGGGCCGGCTACGACACCGCCACGGCGGTCGTCGACGCCTTCCTCGACTTCTGGGAGGAGCACCGCGCCGTGCTGCGCGTCGTCGATCTCGCCACCGACGAGGGCGACCAGCGCTTCCGCCAGATCCGCACGCGCCTGCTCCACGAGGTGACGGTCGCGCTCGCCGAAGTGGTGGGCCACTTCCAGGACGAAGGGCGTGTGCCCCGTGACCTCGATCGCACGGCGACGGCGGGGACGCTCGTGTCCATGCTCGCCCACGTGGCCGCCCACCGGTACGGCTTCGAGTTCTGGGGCATCCGCACCCGCGACCTGCGCCACAGCATGGCCCGCCAGCTCTACTGGGGCGTGACGGGCCAGAAGCCCCCCGCCCCCTGACGGCGCCCCCCCGGCCCCGTGCGCTTTGAGCGCGTCGGTGGTCGCCGCGTCGCCACATGCGCGCGCAGAACCCGTCACCCGCCGTTTGCCGCGCCGTCACCTCCGGTCGGTACCGTCGACGGCGATGTCGATCGACACCTCCGCCCCCGAACGCCACGTCCCGTTCGATCGTGTCTTCAACTTCCGTGATCTCGGCGGGTACGCGACCCGCGACGGCAGGACGCTGAAGTGGCGCACGTTGTTCCGCGCCGACGGCGTGCACCGGTTGACGGTCGAGGAGCTTGCGCCGCTCGGCGTGCGCACCGTGCTCGACCTGCGCACGCCGCTCGAGCGTGAGGAGCGTGGCTTCTTCGCGCACGACTCGGTCGGCTACCACCACCTCCCGATCCTGCAGACCACGTGGGATCGTGAGGCGATCACCGACGAGGACGACGCCGTCCGCTTCCTCGCCGACCGCTACCTCGAGATGCTCGACGAAGGCCGCGACGCCATCGCGCGCGCGCTGCACATCCTCGCCGACCCCGATGCGCTCCCGCTCGTGTTCCACTGCGCGGCGGGCAAGGACCGCACGGGCGTCGTGGCCGCCATCGTCCTCGACCTCCTCGCCGTCGACGACGACGACATCGCGGCGGACTACTCGCTCAGCCGCCTCGGCATGGGTCGCTTCCGCGAATGGCTCCTCGTCACGTATCCCGAAGCGGCCGACGCCATGTCGAGCCAGCCGCAGGCGTTCCTCGAGGCGCCGGCGGAGGCGATGCACCGCTTCCTCGACGGGCTGCGCGCCCGGTTCGGTTCCGTGCACGCGTACGTCGAGCACCTCGGTGTCGAGCCGGACGTCCTCGCCGCCGTGCGGTCCAACTTGTTGGTGTGACTATGGTCCGTGGCCGTCATGGACGCACCGCCCTACGTCGACGGACACCAACTGCTGGCGGGCAAGACCGTCCTCGTGACCGCGGCGGCCGGTACCGGCATCGGCTTCGCGACCGCCAAGCGCTGTGTCGAGGAGGGCGCGCGCGTCGTTCTCAGTGACGCGCACGAACGCCGCCTCGCAGAAGCGGCAGACGAGCTGGGCGCGGGGGTGGTGACGTCGATTCCGTGCGACGTCACCGACGAGGTGCAGGTCCAGGCGCTGTTCGACGGCGCGCTGGACGCCGCCGGTGGGCTCGACGTCCTCGTCAACAACGCCGGGCTCGGCGGCACGGCCGACGTGGTCGACATGACCGACGAGCAGTGGCACAAGGTCATCGACGTCACGCTGAACGGCACCTTCCGGTGCATGCGGGCCGCGCTGCGCTACTTCCGCGACAAGGAGTCGGGCGTCATCGTCAACAACGCGTCGGTGCTCGGTTGGCGCGCGCAGGCGGGCCAGGCGCACTACGCGGCGGCGAAGGCGGGTGTCATGGCGTTGACCCGTTGCGCGGCCGTCGAGGCGGCCTCCTTCGGTGTACGGGTGAACGCGGTCGCGCCGAGCCTCGCCATGCACCCGTTCCTCGCCAAGGTCACCACCGACGAGCTCCTCGAGGAGCTCACCGCACGCGAAGCGTTCGGGCGCGCCGCGGAGCCGTGGGAGGTCGCGAACGTGATCGTGTTCCTGGCGAGCGAGTACTCGTCCTACATGACCGGCGAGGTCGTCAGCGTCTCCAGCCAGCACCCCTGATCACTGGTACACATCTGGACATGCTGCGGCGCAAGAAGAAGGACGACGGCATCGATCTCAAGGCTGCGGTGCACGAGCGGCGCGCCGTCGAGGACGAGCAACCGTGGTTCCTCGGCGAGGACGACGGACCGGAGCTCGACATCGAGACGAACCGGTCGTTCAAGGCGCCCGACGAGGGGCTCTGATCGCGACTAGCGGGAGAGGATCACCGACGAGCCGTGGCCGAAGAGGCCCTGGTTCACGGTGACACCGGCCGAAGCGTCGTCGACCTGGCGGCTGCCGGCCTGACCACGTAGTTGCCAGGTCACCTCGCACACCTGCGCGATGGCCTGCGCGGGCACGGCCTCCCCGAAGCACGCCAGCCCGCCGCTCGGGTTCACGGTCACGCCCTTGCCGCCGAGCGCGGTGTCGCCGTCGTTGATCAGCCGTTCGGCCTCACCGGCCTTGCACAGCCCGATGTTCTCGTACCAGTCGAGCTCGAGTGCGGAGCTCAGGTCGTACACCTCAGCCACGTCCATGTCCTCGGGACCGAGCCCCGCCTCCTCGTAGGCGGCAGCGGCGATCGAGTCGCGGAACGTCAACGGTGGTGGGGCGAGCGCGGCGGACGAGTCGGTGGAGAAGTTGGGCATCTCGATCACGGTGTTCGGGAACGTCGGCGTCACCGTCGAGATGCCGCGCACGCGCACGGGCTCGTCGACGCACTGCCGCCGGGCGTACGCCATCGACGACACGACGATGGCCGCACCACCGTCGGACGTGGCGCAGATGTCGAGCAGGTGCAGCGGCGACGCGACGATCGGTGACGCCAGGACCTCGTCCTCGGTGACCTCCTTGCGGTAACGGGCGTACTCGTTGTGGAGCCCGTGCCGCGCGTTCTTCACCTTCACCTTGGCGAAGTCGCGCTCGGTGGCGCCGTAGAGGTCCATGCGGCGGCGGGCGTACAGCGCGAAGTAGGTCGGGTTGGTGGCGCCGAGCAACCGGAAGCGCAACCAGTCGGGATCGTCGGGACGGTCGCCGGCCGTCGGCGCGAGGAAGCCCTTCGGTGTGGTGTCCGCGCCGACCACGAGCGCGACGTCGCACAACCCGGCGAGGATCTGCGCGCGGGCTGCAGCGAGCGCGGTGGCGCCAGACGCGCACGCGGCGTAGCAGGATGCGACCTGCTGGCCCGACCAACCGAGCGCCTGCGCGAACGTGGCGCCCGCGACGTAGCCGGGATAGCCGTTGCGCACGGTGTCGGCGCCGGCGACGAACTGGATGTCGCGCCAGGACACGCCGGCGTCGTCGAGCGCTCGGCGGGCGGCGTCGACGCCGTACTCGACGAAGTTGCGTCCCCACTTGCCCCACGGGTGCATCCCCACCCCCAGGACCGCGATGTCGTGGCTCGACGTCGTCCCTGCGGTCACAGCGGCTTCCACCTCCAGATCCGGTACTCGTGGTCGTCGTCCTCGAACAGCGTCTCGACCACGAGCTCGACCTGGCCGCCGACGTGCAGGTCGTCGAGCGTGTAGCCGTCGGCGACCTGACCGAGCACGACCATGCCTTCGTCGGGTAGCTCCACGGCGGCGATGGCGAACGGTTCGTACGGGTCGTTGCGCGGTACGTACGGCGGCGGCGGTTGGTACTGCGCGTCGGTGTACGACCAGACCGTGCCTCGTCGCGACAGCGACGCGGGCTCGAACTCGTTCCCGTCGCAGTCGGGGTTGCGGCACGCGAACGTCGCGGCCGGGAAGAAGACCGTGCCGCACGCCGTGCACCGGTTGCCGACGAGTGCCGGCTCGTCGCCGTCGGTGAACCACCCTTCCGCTCCGAGCGCGGGCACCTGCGGCTTGTGCATCGTCAGGACCCTACTTCCGGGTCCGCGGCGGACAGGTAGGCGGGCAGCTCGCCACCACCGTGCAGCAACAGGTTGCTCCCCGACACGTAGGACGCCAGCGGCGACGCGAGGAACAGGCACGCGTCGGCGACATCGTCCGGTTCTGCCATGCGGCCGAGGGGAACGGTCGCGCCGACCGCCGCGATCGCAGCGTCGTCGCCGTAGTGCAGGTGTGCCTGCTCGGTGCGCACCAGTCCGACGGTCACCGCGTTCACGCGCACCTTCGGTGCCCACTCGACGGCGAGCGACTGCGTGAGGTTCAACAGGCCCGCCTTCGCGGCGCCGTACGCCGCGCTCGTCGGTGTCGGCCTCGTGCCGCTGACGCTGGCGATGTTCACGATCACGCCACCGTCGTCCTGCTGCTGCATGACGCGGTTGCACGCCTGCGACACGTGCATCGGCGCCAGCAGGTTGAGCCGGATGATCGCCTCGCTGAAGCGAGGCGACGCCGTGGCCGAATCCGACAAGGGCGCACCGCCGGCGTTGTTGACGGCGACGTCGAGGCGACCCTCGTGGGCGACGACGTCGTCGACCATCGCCGCCACCTGCTCCGGGTCCCGCACGTCACAGGCGACGAAGCGCCCCGGCGACCCACCTTCGGGCTCGTGGCGCCCGCACACCACGACGGTGGCGCCGGCTTCGGCGAAGCGAGCGGCGATCGAGCGTCCGATGCCCTTCGTCCCGCCGGTCACGAGGACCACCCGGCCGTGGAAGTCGAGGGCCCCGTCCATTTCTGACGGCTTATCAGATCCGCGTAGCGTGACGGGCGTGCGCGACTCCGTGACCGTCCACATGCAGGCATCGCCCGAGGTGATCTGGGATCTCGTCAGCGACGTGACGAAGATCGGGCGCTACAGCCCGGAGACGTTCGAGGCGGAGTGGCTCGACGGCGCCAACGGTCCCGCCGTCGGGAGCCGCTTCCGGGGGCACGTGAAGCGCAACCAGCGGGGGCCGACGTACTGGACGACGTGCGAGGTCGTCACGAGCGAACCGGGCAAGGAGTTCGCGTTCGCGGTCGTGTCCGGCGGGCGCAAGGTCAACACGTGGCGCTACCAGCTCGAGACCTCCGGCGACGGCACCGACGTCACGGAGTCGTTCGAGCTCGCCGACGTGCTGCCGTTGCGGATCTACTGGTTCCTCCTCGGGTGGGCCCGGGGTCGCACCAACCGCGAAGGCATGCGCACCACGCTCGAGCGGATCAGAGCCGAGGTCGAATGAGCGTGGGCATCTCGCACACCGTGGACGGCGACGGCATCGCCGACGTCGTCATGGACAACCCTCCCGTGAACGCGCTCACCGTCGCCGGTTGGTTCGAGCTCGCCGACGTCCTCACCGCGCTCGGCGACGACGAGCGCGTGCACGTCGTCGTGCTGCGCGCCGAGGGCCGCGGGTTCAACGCCGGCGTCGACATCAAGGAGATGCAGCAGACGGAGGGGTTCGACGCGCTCATCGGCGCCAACCGTGGTTGCTTCGCTGCCTTCGCTGCCGTGTACGACTGCAAGGTGCCGGTCATCGCGGCCGTGCACGGCTACTGCCTGGGTGGTGGCATCGGCCTCGTCGGCAACGCCGACATCGTCGTCGCCTCCGACGATGCGACGTTCGGCTTGCCGGAGGTCGACAGGGGCGCGCTCGGGGCCGCCACTCATTTGAGCCGCCTCGTGCCACCGCACAAGGCGCGCGCCATGGTGTACACGGCAGCGACCGCGACCGCGCAGGAGCTCGCCCACTTCGGATCGGTGCTGCGGGTCGTGCCCGCGGCGGAACTGGTCGACGCCGCCCACGAGGTCGCTCGCGCCATCGCGGTCAAGTCGCCGACGGTGATCCGCGCCGCGAAGGAGTCGCTCAACGGCATCGACCTCTGGGACGTGAAGCGCAGCTACCGCTACGAGCAGGGCTTCACGTTCGAGCTGAACCTCTCCGGCGTCGCGGACGAGCACCGCGACGCGTTCGTCGAGAAGCGCGACACGGACACGAGCCGATGACCGCGCCGCGCGACAAGGTGCTCCGGGAGGACGACGTAGTCGCCGAGCTGCGCTCCGGCATGACGATCGGGATCGGTGGGTGGGGCTCGCGTCGCAAGCCGATGTCGATCGTGCGAGCCATCCTGCGCTCCGACCTCACCGATCTCACCGTCGTGAGCTACGCCGGGCCCGATCTCGGCCTGCTCTGCGCGGCGGGCAAGGTCAAGCGTGCGGTGTACGCGTTCGCGTCGCTCGACTCGATCCCCCTCGAGCCGCACTTCCGTGTCGCCCGCCAGGCGGGTGTCATCGAGGACGAGCCGTACGACGAGGGGTTGTTCCTGCTCGGGCTGCAGGCAGCGGCGTGGCGCGTGCCGTTCCTGCCCACCCGCGTCGGTCTCGGCTCGGACCTCCTGATGCACAACGACCGCCTGCGCACGGTCGTGTCGCCCTACGACGACGGTGAGACGTTCGTGGCCGCGCCTGCACTCGAGCTCGACGCCGCCATCGTCCATCTCAACCGCGGCGACGCCCGCGGCAACGGTCAGTTCCTCGGTCCGGACCTGTACTTCGACGACCTCTTCCTGCGCGCAGCGACGGGGAACCGCTTCATGAGCGTGGAACGCATCGTGCCCACCGACGACCTCACGAAGGAGGGGTCGTTCCACACGTTGCGCATCAACCGCGTCATGGTCGACGGTGTCGTGGAGGCACCGAACGGGGCCCACTTCACGTCGTGCGCGCCGGACTACGAGCGCGACGAGGCGTTCCAGCGGGAGTACGCGAAATCGGCGGCATCGCCCGAGGCATGGGACGCGTTCCGTGCCGAGTGGATCGACATCGACGAGGCGGCGTACCAGCGGAAGGTGCAGGAACGATGAGGACGGCGGACATCTGCGTCCTCGCCGTCGCCGACTGCTTCCGCGGCGACGGCGAGCTGCTCGCCAACCCCATCGGCACGATCCCCATGATCGGTGGACGGCTCGCGCGCGCGACCTTCGAACCCGACCTGATGATGACCGACGGCGAGGCGATGCTCGTCGCCGACGACCGCGCCTTCTTCGGTGCTGACGATCCGCGCACGATCGAGGCGTACAACCCGTACCGCGCCATGTTCGACGTCGTGTGGTCCGGTCGACGGCACGTGATGATGGGTGCCAGCCAGATCGACCCGTACGGCAACCAGAACTTCGCGGCGATCGGTGCCGACTACGCGAAGCCGAAGGTGCAGCTGCTCGGTTTCCGCGGTGCGCCCGGCAACACCATCAACGACACGACGTCGTACTGGATCCCGAACCACTCGACGAACGTGTTCGTCGAGCACGTCGACGTGGTGTGCGGCATCGGCTACGACCGCGCCGCCGCTCTCGGTCCGCGCGCGGCACGGTTCCACGAGCTGCGCCGTGTCGTCACGAACCTGTGCGTGCTCGACTTCGAGTCCGACGACCGGCGCATGCGGCTCCGGTCGCTGCATCCCGGCGTCACCGTCGACGAGGTCGTGGCGGCCACGGGCTTCGCGCTGGTCGTGCCCGACGACGTCCCCGAGACGCCGGTGCCGACCGACGAGGAACTGCAACTCATCGACGAGGTGATCGACCCCGACGGACTGCGGTACACCGAAGTGAAGTCGTGATGGCGCACCGCGCCCTGCACACCAGGTTCTGCGATGTCACCGGCGTCGAGCGCCCGATCGTGCAGACCGGCATGGGATGGGTGTCGGGCGCCCGCCTCACGGCGGCGACGAGCGCGGCCGGTGGCCTCGGCATCCTGGCGGCGGTCACGATGACGCCCGCGCAACTCGAGGACGCCGTGCGCGACGTCCGAGCCCGCACGGACAAGCCGTTCGGGGTGAACTTCCGCGCCGACCAGCCCGATCTCGCCGACCGCCTGCGCTTCGTCATCGGCGAAGGGGTGCGCGTCGTGTCCTTCGCCGGCGCGCCGACCAAGGACGCGATCACCCGCATCCACGACGCCGGCGCCATCTGCATGCCGACCGTCGGGGCTCGCCGCCACGCGGAGAAGATGCTCGAGTGGGGCGTCGACGCCGTCATCGCGCAAGGTGCCGAGGGCGGCGGTCACACCGGTTCCGTTCCGACCTCGCTGCTGCTGCCGGAGGTCGTCGACGCCGTCGGCACGTCGATCCCGGTGCTCGGGGCGGGCGGCTTCCACGACGGGCGCGGCCTCGTTGCCGCGTTGGCGTACGGCGCCGACGGCATCGCGATGGGTACGCGCTTCCTGCTCACGCAGGAGAGCCGCGTCCCGACGCCGACCAAGGACAGCTACCTGGCCGCCACCGTGTTCGACACCGTCGTGACGACCGCGATCGACGGCGCACCGCAACGTGTCATCCGCACCGACGTCGTGGACCGCATCGAACGGGCCACCCCGGTGACGCGCTTTCCCCGCGCGCTGGCCGCGGCCATGCGCTTCCGCAAGGACACGGGCACGTCGTTGCGTGATCTCGTCCGCGAGGGCCTGGCGATGAAGCAGCACCAGGAGCTGACGTGGAGCCAGGTCGCGCTCGCCGCGAACGCCCCGATGTTGATCAAGGCGTCGATGGTCGACGGTCGCCCGGAGGTCGGCGTGCTCCCGACGGGTCAGGTCACCGGTGTCATCGCCGAGCTCCCGACGGTGGCCGAACTGCTCGACCGCATCATGACCGAGGCCGAGTCGGTGCTGAAGCGGCTCGAGTCGTGAGGCGCGCGGCATGGACCTGACGTGGAGCAGCGAGGAGGACGCGTTCCGCGCCGAAGCGCGCGAGTGGTTGGAGGCCAACGTGCCGCGCGGCCTGCCCTCGGGTGACACGCGCGAAGGGTTCGCGCTGCACCTCGAGTGGGAGCGCCTGCTGTTCGAGCACCGGTGGGCCGTCGTGTCGTGGCCCGAGGAGTTCGGCGGTCGCGGCGCGTCGCTGTGGGAGTGGCTGATCTTCGAGGAGGAGTACTACCGCGCCGGTGGGCCGCAGCGCGTCACGCAGAACGGCATCTTCCTGCTCGCGCCGACGGTCTTCGAGTTCGGGACGCCGGCGCAGCAGGCGCGCATCCTTCCCCGCATGGCGGCTGCCGAGGATCTGTGGTGCCAGGGCTGGTCCGAGCCCAACGCGGGCAGCGACCTCGCCGGCATCCGCAGCCGCGCCACCAAGGTCGACGGTGGGTGGCGCCTGCGCGGGCAGAAGACGTGGACGACGCGCGGCGCGTTCTGCACGCACCTCTTCGGGCTGTTCCGGTCGGATCCCGACAGCGAGCGCCACCGCGGGTTGACGTACTTCCTCGTGCCGCTCGACATCGACGGCGTCACCGTGCGCGGGTTCGGACGCCTCGACGGTGACGAGGGGTTCGCCGAGGTCTTCTTCGAGGACGCCTTCGTCCCGGACGATGCCGTGCTCGGCGGCGTCGACAAGGGTTGGTCGGTGGCGATGGCGACGACGGGGTCGGAGCGCGGCCTCACGTTGCGTTCGCCGGGCCGCTTCCTCGCCACCGCGGGGCGGTTGCTCGAGCTGTACCGGTCGTCGCCGCGCGCCGATCGCCGCGAGCGCATCGTCGACGCGTGGATGCGCGCCGAGGCGTACCAGTTGTTCACCCTGGACACCGTGACCCGCCTCGCGGAGGGCGGCGCGGTGGGCGCCGAGTCGTCGATCAACAAGATCTGGTGGAGCGAATTGGACGTCGAGCTGCACGACCTGGCGCTCGACCTCCTCGGCCCCGACGCGCAAACCGAAGGGCCGTGGTCGAAGGGCTGGCAGTTCTCGCTCTCGGGGCCGATCTACGCGGGCACCAACGAGATCCAACGGAACATCGCCGCCGAGCGCGTGCTCGGACTCCCGCGATGACGGCGTTCGTCGCTCGGCGGCGGCCGACCGTGCGACCGCAAGGGAGCCGGGCGGCGATGGGGCCCGGGGGCGCAGCCCCCGTAGAAGATCGCCGCCGAGCGCGTGCTCGGACTCCCGCGATGACGGCGTTCGTGCTGTTGTCGGGAGCCGGAGAGGTTGCGCAGCACCGGGAGGACGGCGCGTGAGGTTCGCGCTCACCGCTGATCACGTCGCGTTCCGTGACGCGGTGCGCGAGCTGCTCGCCAAGGAGCCGCGCGACGCGCCGGCGACGTGGGACGCACTCGTCGACATGGGTGTGACCGACCTCGTGTCCTACGACCCGGTCGCGCTGGCGCCGGTGCTCGAGGAGACGGGATATGCCGCGCTCGCCTTTCCCGTCGTCGAGACGGCGATGCGGGGCGCGACGGCCATGACCGCGGTCGCGGACGGCGACCTCGTCGCGTGGGCGGACCGCGCCGCCGTCGTCCTCGACGCTTCCGGTGATCCCGTGGATCCGTCGACCCTGACGCCCGTCGCCACAGTGGATCCGCTCCGTCCCGTCGCCCGACTCGCCGAACCGCGCGCCCGCGTGCTCGACGACCGTCTCGCGCTCGGCACGGCCGCGCAGCTCGTGGGCCTCGGCCAGGGCATGCTCGACATGACGGTGGCGTACGTGAAGGAGCGCGAGCAGTTCGGTGTCCCGGTCGGCTCCTTCCAAGCGGTGAAGCACCACCTCGCGAACGCGTTGAAGGATCTCTCGTTCGCGCGACCAGCGGTGTACCGCGCTGCGTACTCGTTCGCGACCGGCGCGACGACCGTCGAACGCGACATCTCCATGGCGAAGGCGATGGCATCGGACGCGGCGTCGCGCACGGCCCGCGTCGCACTGCAGTGCCACGGTGCCATCGGCTACACCGTCGAGTACGACTTGCACGTGCTCCTCAAGCGGACGTGGGCACTCGCTCGCGCCTGGGGCGACGCGTCGCAGCACCGTGACCGCGTCGGCACGGCGTTGGGGATCTGACGTGCGCGCCGCTCGTCGCACCGCTCACCGCGTCGTCGCCGCCGGCTGCCTCGTCGTCGTGCTCGCCGCCTGCAGCGGTGGTGGGAACGCGAACGACGACAATCCGACGGTCGGTCCCCCGTCCATCGCCACCGCCTACAGCACGAACAACAGCCCGACGACCACCACCAACAGCCCGACCACCACGACCACGACGGCGACCTCGACGAGTTCGGCCGTACCGTGAGCAGCACCACGCCAGGAGGATCCATGCCCGAGGCCTACATCGTCGACGCGGTCCGTTCCCCGGTCGGCCGCCGCGGCGGCGGACTGTCGCAGGTGCACCCCGCAGACCTCGGTGCGCACGCCCTGCGCGCGCTCGTCGACCGCAGCGGCATCGATCCGGGTGCCGTCGAGGACGTCGTGTTCGGTTGCGTCGACACCATCGGCGGGCAGGCCGGCGACATCGCCCGCACGTGCTGGTTGGCGGCCGGGCTTCCCGATCACGTGCCCGGGACGACCGTCGACCGCCAGTGCGGTTCCTCGCAGCAGGCCGTCCACTTCGCGGCGCAGGCGGTGCTGTCGGGCACGTCCGACGTCGTCGTCGCCGGGGGTGTCCAGCAGATGTCGCAGATCCCGATCTCGTCCGCGATGACCGCAGGCCAGCCGCTCGGCTTCGAGGACCCGTTCACGGGGTCGGAAGGCTGGGTCGCTCGCTACGGCACGCAAGAGGTCTCGCAGTTCCGCGCGGCCGAGATGATCGCCGAGAAGTGGGACATCACGCGCGAGGACATGGAGCAGTTCGCGGTCGAGTCACACGAACGGGCGTTGCGCGCTCGTGAGGAAGGCCGCTTCGACGCCGAGATCGCGCCCGTGGGCGACGTCGCGCACGACGAAGGGCCGCGCGAACCGAACTGGGACAAGATCCGCTCGTTGCCCGCGCTCGTCGAAGGTGGACGGTTGACCGCGGCGGTCTCTTCGCAGATCTCCGACGCGTCCGCGGCCATGTTGATCGTCAACGAGCGCGGCCTGGCCGAGCACGGGCTCACGCCGCGGGCGCGCATCCACCACCTGTCGGTGCGCGGCGACGACCCGGTGTGGATGCTCACCGCGCCCATCCCCGCCACGGCGCACGCGCTCGACAAGACGGGCCTGTCGCTCGACGACATCGACCTCGTCGAGATCAACGAGGCGTTCGCG
>Ga0070741_10008468_pt1 | contig 20620 bp, 18 predicted proteins | sample Coa_R1_4_FD_66440 | JGI IMG/M metagenome (GOLD analysis project Ga0070741, IMG submission 66440) | Surface soil microbial communities from Centralia Pennsylvania, which are recovering from an underground coalmine fire - Coalmine... | ecosystem: Environmental > Terrestrial > Soil > Unclassified ...
CTGGCGGGACTGGGGCCGGCAGGCCGGCGTTCGCCTCGAGGTCATGACGCAGTTCTGTTTTGAGGCCGCGCCGATCCTTGGATGGATCGGCGAACTCGAGGCGCACGGCGGTCTTCCCGTCATCGTTGGCCTTGCCGGTCCGGCGACGCCTGCGACGTTGATCAAATTTGCGCTTCGCTGCGGGATCGGCAACTCGATCAGGTCGGTGCGTAACCAGATCGGGCGTTTCGGCCGCCTTTTGACCGATGCCGGGCCGGATGAGGTCATCCGCGGACTCCAATCGGGTTTCGAAAAAACGAACGCCTCGATTGCCGGGATCCATCTGTTTCCGTTCGGCGGGCTGCGCAAGGCCGGTGCGTGGCGGCGCCAGTTTGCGTTGTCGCCTGCTGATCGGCCGGCGCGGTGAAGCGCCGGCCGCTGGCATTTGACTTACGCGAAGCCGTAAAGCCGCGCCGGATTGTCGACGAGGATCTTCTTGCGCGTCGCGGCGTCCGGCGCCCAGACCGCCAGCTGGTTCAGTACGCGGCCATCGTCGATCTGATAGAGCGGCGTCAGGTCGGTCGGCTTCTTGCCGGGCGGCGTCACCGAATCCGGATGCGGCCAATCCGAACCCCAGACCAGGCGGTCCGGGTTGGCGGCGATCAGTGCCTTGGCGAACGGAACGGCATCCGGATAGTCGGGCGCCTTGTTCGACAGGCGGTAAGCGCCGGAGATCTTCACATAGATCTTGCCGCTCTTCACCGCTTCGACCAGCTCGGCCCAGCCCGGCTGCTCGAGACCTTTATCGGCTTCTGCGCCGCCAAAATGGTCGAACACGACGGGGACAGGCGAGGAGGCGAGGACGTCGGTGATGTTCTTCAGCAGCGGCAGAATGGTGTAAACCTGAACGTGCCAGCCGCGGCCCTTGACGCGATCGATCGCGGCCTCGAGCCGCTTGCGGCCGATCGAGGGATCATTGGTGCCGCCGGTGGCGAGATTGACGCGGATGCCCTTGATGCCGGCCTTGCCCATCTCGTCGAGATCGCTTTCCGACGTCTTGTCGTCAATCACGGCCACGCCGCGCGCCGTCCCGTTACGGAATTTCATGCCTTCCAGCGTCGCCCGATTGTCGGCGCCGTAGACGCTCGGCGTCACGATCACCACGCGCTCGATGCCCAGCGCCTTGTGCAGCGCCGCCATTTCTTCCGGCGACGCAGGTTCGGGCGTGTAAACGCGCCCGGCGAAGAACGGATATTTCTCCGGCAGGTGAATGTGGGTGTGGCAGTCGCAGGCGTGGGCTGGAACGTCGAAATCCACTTTCATCTTCGGCTGCGACGCTTTGCCGAAGGCCGCTTGATCTTGCATCGCGACGCCTGCGGCAACGGATGCAAGCAGAAGGTCTCGTCGATTGATCATGGGTCGTCTCCTCTTTTTAGCTCTTGTTGGTTATTCGGCGGCGCTCGGGCTTGGCACGGCAGCGGGTGCGCCCGCTGCACGTGCGGCAAAGAAGGTGATGATGGCGGCCATCAGCGAACAGGCGGCGAGGAAGTAAAGTCCGGCGCTGAAGCTTTGCGTGGAATCCTTGACCCATCCGACGACGAGGGGGCCAACGGATCCGCCGAGATTGCCGATCGCGTTGATCATGGCAATCGCACCGGCCGCTGCCGTTCCCGTCAGGAACATCGAAGGCATCGGCCAGAAGGCGGCGCGCGAGCCATAGATACCGACGGTAGCAGCGGCCATTCCGAGCAGCGCCCAGTACGACGCCCCCGACCATCCCGCAAAGGCAAGCCCGAGCGCACCGAGCGTGGACGCCACAATCAAATGCCAGCGGCGTTCCTTGTTGCGATCGGACGACCATCCCCACGCGATCAAGCCAATCGTTCCGACGATATAGGGCACCGCGGAAACCCAGCCGGTCATGGTGTTGGAGAGACCGATTCCCTTGATGATCTGCGGCATGAAGAAAACGATGCCGTAGTTGGCCGTTACGCTCATAAAATAGATCAACGACAGTGCTACGACGCGCGGATCAGCCAGTGCTCTTGTCCAGGTCAGGTGGCCGGCGCTCGCGATCTGGCGGCTTTCATTGTCAAGTCGTCGTTGCAGCCAGTTTCTCTCGTCTTCGGTGAGCCAGTCGGCGTGCGCCGGCCGGTCTGTCATGTAACGCAAGACGACGAGACCCAGCAGGACGGCCGGCACGGCTTCGATGATGAAAATCCATTGCCAGCCCTTGATGCCGAGCATGCCGTCCATCTTCAGGATTTCCGCAGACGCGATCGACGCAACGGCATTGGCGACCGGTTGTGCGATGAAGAGGGTCGAGATGACGCGTCCGCGATATTGCGCGGGAAACCAGTAGGTGAGGTAGAGGATCATACCCGGGAAGAAGCCCGCCTCCGCCGCGCCGAGCAGAAAGCGGATGATCAGAAAACTGGTGGGTCCAGTCACGATAGCCATCAGGCCGGAGATGAGGCCCCAGGTGATCATGATCCGCGCAATCCAGATTCGCGCGCCGACCTTCTCCAGGATGAGATTGCTTGGGATTTCGAACAGGAAATAGCCGAAGAAAAAAGTACCCGCGCCCCAGCCGTAAAGATACGCGCTGAATCCCAGGTCCGGGTTCATGGTGAGCGAGGCGACGGAAATGTTGCTGCGATCGATATAGGCGATGCAATAGCCGAGCGCGACGAGAGGCAACAGCCGCCAGGAAACCTTGGCGATCGTCCGGCTCTCGATTGCCGTTGTGGCTTCCGCCGCCATGAAACTCCTCCCGCTCGATACTCAGTTCTTATATGTCGACGTTGTCCTAGCTCGCCCGCATGAGCCTTGTGAAGAAGCTAGTTGGAATTGGCGATAAACAGTCCGGCATCTTCTTTCAGAATGAGCCGGTCGTTGACCAATTGTTGCGTCGCCTTTGCGATCGCCGTCGCCCGGTCGCCTTCGTTCGGATAGCGCTCGGCTATCGAGAGACGCGGATCGTTGGTCTTGAGCCGCTCTTCTTTCGTTGCCGCGAATGGAATCATCGTACCGTTATTGTCGCAGAGCTCGCCTTCGCCGAAGCCCGCTTTGCGCAGGTTCCAGCCGGTATGGGTTGCGGCTGGCGCTTCCAGCGTTGGCAGATGGATGCCGGCGATGTCGCGGCCGTCGGCGTTGGTCTTTGGGACGAACACAGGGTACGCCGCGCCCTTCGACGGCGGCATCTCGTCGGCCTTGATGACAGTGGGCTGTGCGATCCGGCTCGGATAGGCAAAGCCGGGCAGGCGGGGGAAGCCGACGTCATCCGCGGACGGAGGCACCAGCGTCGCATCGGCGCGGCTCGGGTAACGGCTCGCCGGCGGCAACGTGCCCTTGCCGATCCAGTCAGTCATGGCGGCCAGCAGCGCACGCACCACCGGTCCGGCATTCAAGGGATTGGTCGGATTGGCGCAGGTCTTCACCATCTGCGATTTGTCCTGCGCGAGCGCATAGTGCTGCAGGTTTGACAGAAGGAAAAGCCGGACATTGTCCGGCATAGCGATGGGGTTGCCCGTCGTATCGGTCACGACCAGCGAGGCGCGCTGCTGGTAGAATTCAAGTTCGCTGTCCGTCTTGATGATTTTCGGGCAATTGCCCGCGACGAGGCAGCGGGCGAGAAAGCCGTCGCTTTTCCCCGTGATGCTGTCGGTCAGCACGGGATAGGTGAACGGAAAGTCCGCGCCGGGATACAGCATGTCGGCATGCTCATAAGGCGAGCGGCCGGGCTGGCTGAAGCGGTAGTTGGTGAAGGTTTTCTTGCCGCCCGAGATGTGCGGCATCAGTCCCTCGAAAACCGTGCGGCCGGATTCGTCGGCATTGAATCCGAGATAGAGAAAGTCATGCAGGTAGCGGCCGCTTTGCGACAGGCCAAAGCCGATGGCGCGGTCGATCCGCCCCGCGAGCGGGTTGGCGGTCCCCGAGGCATCTGCGGCTTCGTGGCGCAGGAAAGAGACGACGTCGCGCGTAGCGGCAAAGCCAAGGCCCATCACCTTTGGGTCCCTGGCGGTATAGATGAATTCGTAGATCGCGCCGGCGTCAAAGCCTTCCGGTCGCTTGACCGAGATTTTGGTCGGGCTCTCGAACGAAACGTCAAGGCCGGCGGGCGTAGTACGCGGATCGACCTCGCGTTCGCGCACGCTGATCTTTGCGTGGGCCGGATCGAGATCGGCCGCCGGATAGGTCAGCGTCGCGCTCGCCGGATTGTCAGTGTGGTCGAAGATGAAATCTTCGCGCGCAAGCCCCGTCACGCCGGAGACGACCGGCGGCGAAAAGGTCATGCGGCCGGCGCCGGGCGCGACGTCGCCCTGCCAGCCGCTCCACACCACCGTGTAGCCGTGGTTCATCAGAAATCCGTTGCCGCCATCCCCGGCTTTGACGAGGTCATTCGTCACCGCGGGAAGATCGTTGAAGAGCGCGAGCCCGAGCTTGCTGCCGCGGTTCAGCACATCGTAGAACAGGACGCGGTTGCCACTGGCGGCGACCGTCGGGCGCAGAATTTCGACGTCGGTCGTCGCCTCGACCTGGCCTTGCGCATTGCGCGGCGCGCGGTCGAGATCAACGATGATCTTGTTGTGCGGATCATCCGGCGTCACCGCGATCGTCGCCCGCGCCAGAATGCGGTCATAGGTTCCGACCGCGCCGAAGGTCCGCCCTTCGAAGGCGGGAGATTCGACTTTGAGGATTTCGAATTTGACGATCTTGGCGGTGCTGGGACCGGCAAAAATAACTGTCGCCGCGATCAGTGCGATCGCACGCCCCAACTGTCCCATGGCACGCTTCTCCCGTTTGCCCGGCGTTGTCCGCCGCGGCTTTGGGCGCACACTATCGGGATAAATCTCCTGCGGGAAGGGGCTCAAGATTGCAGGATATCAAGCTTTTTCGGCTGCAAGGACCTTTTGGACCTTGGGCCTCTCGGCCATGCGATCCCGGTGCGCCTTCACCTTTGGAAAGCGGGCGATGTCGACGCTATCGCCGGCAAGCCAGCCCGCGATCGTGAACAGATAGGGGTCGCAGACCGTATAGGTATCGCCCATCACCCAGGGCCCCTTCATCATTTTGGTCTCGATCAGTTCGAAGGAGGCGGTCATGGTTTCCGGCACCTTTTTCTTCATCGCTTCGATCGCGGCGGGATCGTCGGCCCAACGTGTGGCGCGCGGGCGATGAGCGTGATTGGTGTGCACCGTGGAGCACAAGTAGCTGTTGAAGGCCTGTACCTCCGCAAAGGCGAAGGGATCGTCGATCGGCGCCAGCTTCGCCTTTGGGAAGCTCTGGGCGATGAATGCCAACATCGCGGGTGTCTCGGTCAGGATGCCGCGGTCGGTCACGAGCGAGGGGACGCGCCCCTTGGGATTGATCGCCAGATATTCCGGCGAGCCTTGCTCGTGGGTTGCGAAGTTGATTCTGACAGTCGAATATTCGGCGCCGGCCTCTTCAAGCGCGATGTGAGAGGCCAGTGCGCAGGTGCCCGTCGCGTAATACAATTTCATCATCGTGACCTCCCCGTGAGAAATTCCGGCGTTCGCCGACGTCTCACGCGTGCGAACGCCTTGCCATTGACAAAACCGTTATCGCAGCCGAACGAACAGTGGAAGCGATATGTCGCATCGCGCCATTGCGGCAGACGGATAGCGGTCAGCCTCATGCCGACCCTGAGGCGGTTCTGAAGGAAGATAGATGCCGAAGCTGTTTTCCGACCCTGAGGCGATCGTCGAAGACATCATCCGCGATGTCGGGACCAATCTTGTCGTCGGCCTGCCGCTCGGTCTCGGCAAGGCCAATCACATCGTCAATGCGCTTTATGCGCGTGCGGTTGCCGACCGCTCCATCCGTCTCACCTTCTTCTCGGCGCTGACGTTGGAAAAGCCGCGTCCCGCCAATTTGCTCGAGCGGCGCTTCATTGCCCCCGTCATCGACCGGCTGTTTGGCGGCTATCCGGACCTCGCTTACGCCGGTGCACTGCGCGCCGGCAAACTGCCGACGAACGTTGAGGTGATCGAGTTCTTCTTCCTGGCGGGCCGGTGGCTGCACGTGCCATTCGCGCAGCAGCACTATATCTCTGCCAATTATACCCACGCGGCGTCCTATCTGCTCGCACGCGGGCTCAATGTCGTGACGCAGCTGGTCGCCAAGCGCGTGGTCGACGGCGTTGCCCGCTACAGCCTGAGCTGCAATACCGACACGACGCTGGATGTCTTGCGGGCGCGTGCCGAAGGCCGCGCCTCCTTCAAGCTGATCGGGCAGGTCAACTCCGAATTGCCGTTCATGCCAGGCGCCGGCGACCTCTCGGGCGACGAGTTCAGCGCTGTGCTGGACAGTCCGGAGACTGAGTTTCCGCTGTTCGCGCCGTCCTCCGAGCCGATCACCGACACCAAATATGCGATTGGCCTGCATGCGGCGGGTCTTGTCCGCGATGGCGGGACACTGCAGATCGGCATCGGGCAGGTGGGGGACGCGCTCGCGCAAGGTTTGATCCTGCGTCATCGCGATCCCGCCCAGTTTGGCGCCACGATGAAGCGGCTCGCACCCGCTGCTCCGCCGTCGGAAACGGCTCCTTTCGAAAAAGGCCTCTACGGCGTCAGCGAAATGCTGTTCGAGGCGTTTATCGGCCTGATCGAGGCCGGCATCATCAAGCGCGAGGTGGATGGCGTTCTGCTCCATGGCGCGTTCTTCCTGGGGCCGAAATCGTTTTATCGCGCCCTGCGCGACATGACGGCAGAGCAGATCGCGCGCATTCAAATGATGCCCGTCTCGTTCACCAACGAACTCTACGGCGATGAAAAGGGAAAACGTCGCGCCCGCGTCGATGCGCGGTTCGTCAACAACGCGATGATGGCGACCTTGTTGGGCGCAGCCGTTTCCGACGGCCTCGAGGACGGGCAGGTCGTGAGCGGCGTCGGCGGACAGTATAATTTCGTGGCGCAGGCTTTTGCGCTGCCCGGCGCACGTTCCATCCTGACGGTCGAGGCAACGCGATGGGCAGGCCGAAGGCGGCAATCCAACATTCGCTGGAATTATGGCCACGAGACCATTCCGCGTCACCTGCGCGATATCGTCGTCACCGAATACGGCGTGGCTGATCTCAGGGGCAAATCGGATGCTGACGTGATTGCGGCGATGTTGCAGGTGACGGATTCCCGCTTTCAGGACGAGCTTGCCAGCCGGGCGAAGGACGCCGGCAAGTTGCCTGCGGGCTTTGAGATCCCGAAGGCTTTTCGCGACAATTATCCGGAGCGGATTGCGGACGCGCTGCGGCCGGCACGGCAGGCCGGTTTGCTTCCATCCTTTCCGTTCGGGAGCGATTTCACTGATGTGGAGCAGCGCCTGATCCCGGCCCTGCAGTTCCTGCAGGACGCGCAGCGCTCGCCGCAGCGTTTGCCGGCGTTGATCTGGCGGGGATGGAGAGAACGACTGCAAGCCGCCGACAGCGAATGCCTGGCAAGATTGGGACTGGACAAACCGTCGACCTGGCAGGAACGGCTTTATCGCGCGCTAGTGATTGCAGCGCTAACGGGGAGTCGCAAGCACGATGGTTGAGGGCTATCTGTTCTTGTTGGCCGGCTTTCGCTTTTCGATGAAGGCCGCCATGCCTTCGGAGCGGTCTTCCAGGGCAAACGTCGAGCGGAACAGATCGCGCTCGACCTGGAGTCCCTCCGAAAGCGGGGTTTCAAAGGCGCGATTGATGGCGCGCTTGGCCATCTCGGCGGCCGGATGAGACATCTCGGCGATCTTCTCCGCGATGGCCATCACTTCGCTCATCAGTTTGTCAGATGGAAAGATGCGGCTGACGAGGCCGGAACGCTCGGCTTCCGCGGCATCCATCATCCGGCCGGTGAGGCAGATGTCCATCGCTTTCGATTTGCCGATCGCGCGCGTCAGGCGCTGCGTGCCGCCGATGCCCGGAATGGTGCCGAGCGTGATCTCCGGCTGGCCGAATTTTGCGGTGTCGGACGCGATGATGATGTCGCACATCATGGCGAGCTCACAGCCGCCGCCGAGCGCATAGCCGCTGACCGCGGCAATGGTCGGCTTACGGCAGGTCGACACACGGTCGCCGCGGATCGCGGTGAAGTCGTTGGAAAACATCTCGATGAAGCCCTTGGGCTGCATCTCCTTGATGTCGGCGCCGGCGGCGAACGCTTTTTCATTGCCGGTCAGGACAATGCAGCCAATGGCCGCGTTCGCCTCGAGATCGTCGACGGCGGTGGCGATTTCGCCAAATACGCCGAACGACAGCGCGTTGAGCATCTTCGGGCGATTGAGCGTGATCACGCCAACCTTGCCCCTGGTTTCGACAATGATGTGCTCGAATGTTTTCATAGCCTGCATCCCGCATTTTCAGATTTGCCTGCAAATGTGCCTGCTGACGGGGTGCGCTTCAAGTAGGCGACGGTGATGCGGATCGCCGGCCAGATAAAGTTGTCCAGCCAGCGACCCGACGCTGTCTCAGCCGATGAACATGCGCGCGGCCGAAGCCATCGTCAGCAGCGCGCCAAAGCCGATGAAGACTTTGCCGATCAGCGAGGTGTGGTCCCAGGCCGAGCTTTCGCCCGTCATCGTGGCCGCGGGCGCAGGTGCGGGTGCGGCCGGCGGAGCCGTGGTCGCGGGCGCGGCCGAATTGCTTTCCTGCAGCGTCCGATCGGCATCGCTGAGCTGATCCGACGCGGCGACCACGGTCTCCTTGTTGGCGCTCGCGTTGTCGGCATCGGCGGTTTCGAACCTCTTCGCGGGAACGTCCGTGCCCGGCGGAATAACCGTGGCGGCACTGAGCTGGGCGCCTGCCAGCAGCATCTGCGCGTTGGCGTTGGCGACCTGCGGTGGGATGGTCGCCAGGACCTTGTTGTCGCTCGTGGCCACCACTGGTGCGGCGGCCTTGTCGTCATCGTCTGCTTTCGCGACCGCATGCGGCCTGCGATGCGCATAGTGCTCCCGGTGGTGCCAGGCATGCCGGAAGGATCGGTGGCGTGTGACAGCAGCGGCCTGACTGTCTGACGTTGCAGCGGCTGAGGAATCGTCGCCGTCTGTCGCCATTGCCGGACTTGCGAACACCAAGAACCCGGCAGCCAAGATCAAGGCCGAGCGCCCGCTGGCTTTGTTGGTCATTTGAAATCTCCCCATGAGCCAGTCCCGCTTGGGAAAGAGACTCGCGGGATGTCGGTAGCGGGGCGAAAAGTGGGAATCTTCGGACAAGTCCGGCAAAAGCGGGGCGCGCCGGGCGGAAATCGGTGCGATGCTGAATTAGCCGTGATTGATCAGCCTGCGTGCCTGCGATGCAGAATGTGTTATGAGCCGTACGGCGCAAATTCTTGTGCGACGATCCCCGGCGGGAACAATGGGCTGATCACGAATTCGTGATTTACACCGACGGACGTAACAAATTGAAAAAGCGACCGAATTGGATGGGTGGGAGCGCGCGTGCGCGAAGGTGAAGACGAGTGGACCGGCCTGATGCGGCTGGCCATCTCTGGCGATAGCGCTGCCTATCATCGACTGCTCAGGGCGGTCACGCCGGTATTGAGGGCCGGGGCGCGCCGGGGGCTTGCACGGGCTGGTCAGCCAATCGATCAATCCGAGGATATCGTGCAGGACATTTTGTTGGCGGTGCATCTGAAACGACATACCTGGGACGTGAACGCGCCGTTCGCACCCTGGCTGTTCGCGATCGCCCGCAACAAGCTGATTGATACGTTGCGCCGCCGCGGCCGGCGGGTTTTCGTCAGTATCGACGATTTCGCCGAGACCATTCCTGACGAACCTGCGGCGGAGACCGCGTCAGCCAACGAGATCGCCAATCTGCTGCAGACGTTACCGCCGCGTCAGCGCGAGGTTTTGCAGTCGATCGCGGTCGAAAGCACCTCGATCAGGGATACGGCCGCAAAGTTCGCGATGAGCGAGGGGGCGGTTCGGGTGGCGCTCCATCGCGCTCTCTCGAGCCTCACCGCCAAATTGCGGGAGCAATAGGGAATGGAAACCGAACAGCTCATTCGAACGCTCGCCGCCGACAATCCGCACCGTGCCCGCCCGGTCGGATTTGTGCTGGCGCTTGCTCTGCTGGCGGCTGCGCCGTTTTCGCTTGTCATGTTCATGACGGGGCTCGGCGTTCGGCCCGACGTCATGACGGCGATGCATAATCCGTTCTTCGATCTGAAATTTGTGATTACGCTGGCGCTGGCGTTCTCGGCCATTGTCCTGGGCCTGCATCTGTCGCGGCCCGAGGCGTCGATGAAGGGCTGGGGTTGGCTGCTGTTGATTCCCGTCGGGATTATTGCCGCCGGGATCGGCAGCGAGATGATGATGCCGCAGCGGCTGCCGATGATGACGCGCCTGATCGGCAGCAATTCGCGCGTCTGTATGACCGCCATTCCGCTACTGTCGCTGCCGCTGCTGGCGGCGGCGCTGATTGGACTGCGGCACGGCGCGCCGGCGCGCCCCGCGGTGGCCGGTGCAATTGCGGGGCTGATCTCGGCAGGACTGGCGGCGACCCTATACGCCTCGCACTGCACCGATGACTCGCCGCTGTTCGTGGCGACCTGGTATCCGATCGCAACTGCAATGGTCACGGCGGCCGGCGCACTGATCGGCGCGAAAGTGCTCCGCTACTAGGCCTGCGCAATATCAGGCCGCCGGCGGCGTTGCCGTCTGCTGCATGCGGTGGAAGCGGAGCACCTGCTGTGCAGTCGACGGACGGAGCCGCTCGTATGTCGCCTTGCAGTTCTCAAGATCGGACGGCTCCTTGCCGGCGAGCTTTTCCCGCATCTTGATGATCGACCTGACCGTCGACCATGACATGCCGGAGATCTTGGCGAGGATCATGACGCCCTCGGCGCGCGTCTCTACCATCATGTTCTCGGCGATCGATACCGCGACGTTGGCGAGAGCGGCAACCGCGGCGTTGGCTTCGTCGAACTTGCCGGCCTCGGCAAATGCCGCCACCTGATATTCGTCGAGCCGGCCATCCTCATACAGGGACTTGACGAGGGCGTGCGCGATTGCGGTCTCCTGCGTCATGGCCGATGGCGCAGAGCGCGCCAGGCGCGTGGCTTCCCGCACTGCGCTCGATACCTCGTGCGCTATCGGCTGATTGGCCGCTTCCAGCTTCGCCCGCACCGTCTCCGACGCTTTGGCGATCAGTTTCAGGTAGACGTGCCGCGGAATGTTGGGACGCAAGCCGACGCAGGTCGTAAGAACGTCATTGCCTTCGGCGCGGTTGACCAGCCGGGTGAAGCCGCGCTCTGAGAATTCGGCTCCGGGATTGCCGACAACGCTTTGAACCACCTCGTCGTTGCCCCGCTGGACCAGCACATCGGTGACGGCCCCGCTCAGCACTTTGCGGGTCGAGATCGCCATCAGGTGGGCCTGGCTCTTGCTTCGTGCGGTCTCGATCAGGGCTTGATCGTCGAGGCGCTCCGATTGCGACAGCACGGGCGCGGCGACCTCGATCAGATCGTCGAAGGCGAGCGCGCGAACCGTCAGCGGCGGGGCGCGGTCGATCGGAGCCAGGCGATTGGACAGCAGCGCCTTGGCGGAAGTCTCGATGTGGTGCATCAGGCACTGGAATACGTCGTCGAACAGGGCGATCTGATCGTCAGAGAACTCGACGGCACCGCTGATGAAGAGGTCCGCGACCCGGCGGAGGGTTTCGACGCGGCGGGCGACGGTTCCGTGGGCCAGTGTGGCTTGCAATTCGTCAAGCAGGCCTTCGGAAGTGGAAACGGTTTTCAAACTCGAACTCATGACTCTGTCCTGGAGTAGCGTCGTTAAGGACCCGCGGCGGTTTTCTTCGGCCTCGGGGATGAATGATCGAAATCAGGCGCTGGCGATGCGGTTGCGTCCTTGTGCTTTGGCCTTGTAGAGCGCGCCGTCGGTGCGTGCGAGAAAACTGTCCGGCGTTTCGGTTGGATTGAGCGAAGCAACGCCGGCGGAAACCGTTACCCGCATGCCGGGCGAGAACGCGCTCCAGTCGAGATCGGCAATGATGGTCCGCAACCGCTCGAGCAGACGCGCCGCCGCATCGTGAGGCGTGTCGGGGAGCACGAGCAGGAACTCCTCGCCGCCATAGCGGCCCAGCCGATCGACGCCGCGGATGTTGGCAAAGACCGTGATGGCGAATGTCTTGAGCACTTCGTCGCCGGTCGGGTGGCCGTAGGTGTCGTTGATGCGCTTGAACCAGTCGAGGTCGATCAGCGCGATCGAGCAGGGAAGATTGGTGCGGTGCGCGCGGGCGATCTCTTCATCCAGGAAGCGCATGATGCAGCGGCGATTGAACGAGCCGGTGAGATCGTCGAGTTCGGCGAGCTCTTCGATACGCTTGTTGGCCTCCCTCAGCGCAAGTCCGCTCTTGTAGAGCGATACGCGCATGGCGCTGGAGAAGATGCCGATGAACATACAGCGCCCGATGGTCAGGATGAACACCGTCATCGTGGCAAAGCGTTCGAGATAGGTTTCGTGAGGCAGCGAGATCGGCTTGTCGGTCAGCAGGAACAATCCGGCAAGGCCGAATGCCATCGCGGTCCAGACCACCGCCGTTTGCAACGGCGTCGAGCGCAATGAACTGAAGGCGAATACGACGAACAGCGTGCATAAAAACATCACGCCGACTTCCGGCGCGATCCAGGTGAAGGCCAGCATGATGATCATGCTGATGATCGATTGGGGAACGACGAAATAGTGATCCTTGAAGCGCTCGGTGAACCCGGCTTCCGACAGCGCGATGTATCCGGTCACCGAGATGAGGCCACAGATGGCGAACGCCGGGCCGATGCTCGCCGATGTGGTCCCGGCGTGGGCATAGATCAGCAGGACAATTGCGTCGACGACGTAGCTGGCGCCGATCAATCCCTGGATCTGGCGGCGTTGCCGCGCCCGGCGCGACAGCGCCTCGGCCGTCAGCTTTCGGCCGGCGTCCTTCGGCCTATCCGCCGTCGGATTCAAAAAAGGCGACGCAGCGATGCCCATAATTTGCCGTTGGGTGAAAGCAATGGCGAAATCTACGGCGCAAAGCCTTTAGGTTTGGTATCTTTCGGGGCGAAATGTCAGCGTGGGGAAGCCGCTTCGCCCTTGTTTGGACGAAGAAAATCAGTTTCTGCGCCATCACGCGCAGCGATTGCCCGGCGATGCGTGACAGGCCAAAATCCGAACGGTTTGGATCCAGCGCGCGTATTATTATACCTTTGTGCCATAATGTGTTAGATGGTGCTGGCGGTTTTTCTGTGCGCCAGATCACAGTTTCAAACGGGCAATTGCTTTAGATTGAAAAATCCTGCCTTTTGATCGAACCACCCGCCAGTCCAGTTCGACCAACCTTGCGAGACGGCCATTGAGTGCGACACAGGCGGCTTCGGACGATACGTTGATCGCTCGGATCGCCGGCGGCGACCGGCTCGCCATGCAGGTTCTGTATGGACGCCATCATATCCGGGTGTTCCGGTTCGGGCTTCGGCTCGTTCGGGACGAACAGGTTGCCGAAGATCTGATCAGCGAGGTTTTCCTGGATGTATGGCGCCAGGCCGGGAAATTCGAAGGGCGATCTGCCGTTTCAACCTGGCTCCTGGCAATCACGCGGTTCAAGGCACTATCTGTGCTTCGCCGCAGGAAGGATGCCGAGCTGGATGACGAGGCGGCCAACGCGATCGAGGATACGTCCGACGATCCAGAGGTGGCCGTACAGAAGAAGGATACCAGTGACGCGTTGCGTAAGTGTCTGGGCCAACTTTCGGCCGACCACCGCGAGATCGTCGATCTCGTCTACTATCACGAGAAGTCCGTGGAAGAAGTAGCAGGAATCATCGGCATACCGGAGAATACCGTGAAGACCCGCTTGTTCTACGCACGCAAAAAACTTGCCGAGCTGCTGAAGGCGGCGGGCATAGAGCGAGGCTGGCCATGATGGCTGCGAGTAGAAAGATCGTGGAGCAGGAACCGACCGAGATCGAATTGCTGCTGCCGTGGTACGCGGCGGGCACGCTGAACGCGCGTGACGCCCGCAAGGTCGAGGAAGCGCTCGCCCGCGATCCCGACCTCGTGCAGCAATATGCTGTGATCCGGGAAGAATATGCCGGCACCATCGACATGAACGAAAGCCTGGGCGCACCATCGGCGCGCGCCATGCAGAAGCTGTTTGCCGCGATCGACGCGGAGCCGGCGCGCGCGCCCGGTTCGTCGATCAATCTCGGGGGCCGCATCGCCGGTTTTTTTTCTAGCCTTTCGCCGCGGACGTTGGCCTGGTCCGCCAGTCTCGCCGCAGTGGTCGTAGTTCTGCAGGCCGGCATCATCACCGGTGTGCTGATGAACGACCGGGGCGCCTCGTATCAGACCGCGTCGTTGAGCACGAACGAGCCGATCACCCGCGAGCTTTCGGCCGCGCGGCCGCAGCGCGCGCTGGTGCAGTTCAGGCCGGATGCGCGCATCGGCGACATCACCGCGCTGCTCGACAAATATCAGGCCTCGATCGTCGACGGCGCCAAGGGCGGCATGTTCCGCGTGCAATTCGCCAATGCGTCGATGTCGAAGGACGATTTCGCAAACATCCTGAGCCGGTTGCAAAACGAAAAGATCGTCAGTCTCGCTGTGGCGAACTAACCGCTCGCGTAAGGGCCCGGTCACATGATGCGAATGGGCGCGACCTCGTGGCTGAAGATGCAGCCCACGGCATTGGCCGTGCTGGCCGCTTTGTTCTTCGCAGGGTGGGGCGGCTCGCCTGCCTCGGCGCAGAACATCATGCGCGGGCCCAATCTCAATCTTTCGTCGCGCGTCCCGAGCCTCGATCATGGCCCGCATATCAGAATCAATCCGAATCTCGCCGGGCGCGCCGTGACCGGATTGAACCGGGACAACATCAGCGTTCAAACTCCCTGCACGGCGGCCGATCGCGACAGCGGCAATTGCTCCGGCCAGGTGGCTTCCAGCAGCAAGGGTCGCAAGAACAAGGGCGGATCCAGTCGCGGCGACGCGTCCGAACCATCGCTTGCCTCGAACAAGATCGGCAACGAGATCGTGGCCGAGATCGACGGCGCGTTGACCGACGCGCAAGCCGATGCGCTGGCGAGGCGTTACGGTTTGCGGCGGATCGAATCGCGGAGTTTCGAACTGCTCGGGTCGACGATTGGCCTGTTCCGTATTGAGGGCCGCAAGACACTGGAGAGAGCCAGTCGGCAATTTGCGCAGGACGGCAGTGTCCACTCAGTCCAGCCGAACTTCCGTTATGCATTGCAGGATCAGAAGACGGGTGCGCGCGACGGCGACCCGGCGCAATATCCGCAACTCAAGCTGCGCCTGCCAGAGGCGCACGCGCTGGCCGAGGGGGCCAACGTCACCGTTGCGGTGATCGACTCCGGCGTCGACCTCAAGCACCCCGAATTCGCCGGCGTTGCGATCACGCCCTTCGATGCGCTCGACAGCAAGGACGGGCCGCACGTCCACGGCACCGGTGTTGCCGGCGCGATTGTCGCACATGTGCGTTTGATGGGAAGCGCGCCGGCGGCGCGAATCCTCGCAATCCGCGCCTTCGGCGCTTCGGGCAAGGGGGCGGAGAGCACCTCTTACGTCCTGCTCAAGGGGCTCGATCTTGCGGCCAGTCATGGTGCGCAGATCGTCAATATGAGTTTTGCCGGTCCGAAGGATGGGCTCATCGGGCGCGGCCTTGCGGCAATGGCCGCGCGGAACATCGTGATGGTGGCGGCGGCCGGTAATGCAGGTCCCAAATCGCCGCCGCTCTACCCGGCTGCGGATAGCAACGTCATTGCGGTCAGCGCCACCGATGCGCAGGATAGACTATTTGCCGCCTCGAACCGCGGCAGCTATATCGCGGTCGCCGCGCCCGGCGTCGATATTTTCCTGCCCGCGCCAGGCGACAAGTATCAGATCACGTCAGGCACCTCGTTTTCCTCCGCCTTCATCAGCGGTCTCGCCGCGCTCGTCTTGCAGCGTAATCCGGCGCTGAAACTTGATGAGGTGCGCGCCATCCTGATGAAGACGGCGCGGGACCTCGGGCCGCCCGGACCGGACGATCAGTTCGGGGCAGGCGAGGCGGACGCTTTTGCAGCTGTCTCGGCGGTCGCAGCCCCTTCGATGCCGATTGCGGTAGCGCCGGAGAAGCCGGCCACCCACGAGCTGTCGGAAGCCTCAAAGGCTCAACCGGCTGAAACCCGAGACCTTCCGGTGGCGACGATGGCGGCCGAAAAGCCGGCAGGCAGCGAATCTCAGCCGGATGCGGGCCAAACCAGGCCCTGAACGCCGTCAAATCCTGCTCGCGCGGACGTGAACTAAGGCGGGCTAAATTTCTTAACGGCCTTTGAACGCTGGTAGGGCTAACCGCGACTTATCTGCGTAGGGAGCGGTCATCCCTCCCTAGCAGCTGTATCTGGCGCGAGCGCCCATCCACCCCAGCGCCATATGGCTTGACCCGTCCGGTTGTCCCCCCGGACGGGTCTTTTCTTTTCAGACAGTCAGTATGATTGCGGGGCAGTGGAGTGGATTTGACATTCGCTGCCCGCCTAGCCGCGAGTCCGTAAAGCGAATGTCGGATCCAAAACTCCACTGAAAACTTATATTTGCTAGTCGTCCTTTAATTCTAACATTCGCAAAAGTGCCCGCCGAGAAGGGATGCGAATGTTAGAATTGGACCGCTAGCTGCGCCATCCGAATTTAGCCCGCTAGACTTTCTCCGAGTTTTCCACAAAATATATCGGTCATGTTCGTGTGATTCGTACCAGTTGCTTCCGCGTCTTTCCTCCTTGCGGGCTGGCTTATGACATCTCAACTGGACGTGGCAAAAGGCCGCGAAATCGTCGCGCGCTGGTGCAATCTCGCCGAGCAGCGGCTCAATTATCTCACCGAATTATTCGATTCCGGACGCTGGCGGCGCTTCTACGGCGAACAGGAATTTCTCGAAAATGTCCGTGAGGCCAAGAGCGCGGTGCAGACCTGGCGCGATATTCTGTCACGTGAGGCGTCGCGCGATAACCGGCCGATCGACCTGTCCTGGATTGGCCGCCGAACGGCATTGCCGCCGAACGAATTGCGGCGCAATCGCGTGCCTCAGCCGCAGATCGCGGATATTCCGATCGTGCCGCCGCAGGAGATCATGTCCATTCTTGCTGCGGATGATGGGGCTTCGAGCGAACTGCGTGCCGCCAAACCTTTGTCGGAGGATGCGTTCGCGGCCGTGCTGGATGTCGCGACCATCGCGGCGCGTTATCCGCTGTTACGAAATACGCTGTAAGGCGAGCGGCGGAAATCTTAAGGCAGCTTCCGCACGGTATTCATGCCGACGGACACCTGCGCAAAGCGCGGCGCATCTTCGGCGGTAAGATCCGGCGTCACCGGGCGCGCGTGATCGAGCCCGACCACCGCGCCGCGCGGCGTCTCCGAAATCATATTGCTGTTGACGAGTGCGGTGCCGGCGCCCGACGTCACCGAAATTCCCACACCGACGAAGGCGTTGCGGATCACGTTGCCGGTGATTGCAACATCGCGCAGATATTTGCCCCAGCCGGCAACGATGCCGAACGACGGTGCATTCTCGATCACATTGCCCGAGACGCTGCTATCGGCCTCGACATAGATGCCGATGCCGCCGTCGTCGTCGGGTTTGGTCCCGGCCGGCCGTTTCGCCAAGAGATTGCGGATGATGTTGCCTTGCACGACCGCGAGCCTGCCGCCTTCGTTGAAATTGCAGACGGACACCCCGAGCGCAGCGCCATCGACCGTGTTGTTGGCAATGACAGCGCCTTCGAAGGCAAATTCGGAGTAGAGCGCGACCTCGCGCACATCCGTGATGCTGTTGCCGCTGATCTGGATGTTGGACGCAGAATTGCCGCGCACCGCTGAATAGTCGCAATTGCTGATGCGGTTGCCGCGCACGATCACGTTGCCGGCGCGGAATGCGTTGATGGCATTGCCATACTGGCCTGACCCGCCAGGGCCGGCCTTGATGTCCTCAATGCGGTTGTCCGCCACCAGCGTGCCGTCGTCGCCGATCGAGGTGCGCAGGATTTCGATGCCGTTGTCGTTGGTATCCGCGATCGTGTTGCGCGTGACGGCGAGCCCCTGCGCGTCGAATGAGGTAATGGCTTTGACCGCGGTCTTGGTGATGGTATTGCCGCTGATGTCACCCGAGACGTTCTCGAGCCAGATGCCGTTGCCGCCGCTCGCGATGATTTCGCAATCGGCGATGCGGATGTCGCGGCCGGACAGGCAATGCACGAGACCGCGGCGGGCCGGAAGCGGAATGCTGCCACCGTCGAGCACGAGGTTGCTCAGCCCCAAATGGTCGGCGCCTTCGCTCGTGAGCAGGGACGCACCACCAATGAAGGCAAGCCGGGTGGCACCGCGCACGCCGACGAGCTGCGCGCCGTTCGGCAGGCGAAGCTGGCTGACACGATAGACCCCGGGCGGCAGCGCCAGCGGCACTTGTGCGCGCGCGGCGTCATCGATCGCTCGTTGCAGAATTCTGGTCTGATCGTCGGCGCTGCCAGGACGAAGGCCGTATTGCGTGGCGTCGCGGCCGAATGCGGAAACCGGCTGAGCCGCGCTCGCTTGAGGCGACATCGCCAGCGCGCCCGCGCTCGTAGCGGCTAGCCCGACAAGATGGCGGCGATTGACGTCCATGATCGCGTGATCATCTCCGTGGATACGGCCGTGTTTGCGCTTCTCTAGGTAGCAAGAAAATGCCGCGTCGCCCGTGGGAGGGCCGGCTTCTGCGGCTGATTGTGGGGGTAGGGTTAATGCTGCGTGGCGTCGGCGCGCTGCACGATCGCTTGCCGGGCCAGCTTTACCATCTCCATCAAGACGGCTTCGCCGGCATCGACCAGTTGCTCGAGTGTAATGTCCGACATGCCCTCGCGAGCCGAGCCGTCGCGCGCAATCACGGGAATATGGACGAAGGAAGCCAATGCCGGACCGCCTTCGCGGCGGGCCGCTTCGATCGCGCGCCAACTCAGATAATTGCAGAGATAACTGCCGGCATTGCGGGAGAGACGGGCGTCGATGCCTGTTGCGAGTGCAGCTCGCAAAAGCTTTTCCGTATGCGGGCCGAACGCCATGGCATCGTCGTGGCCGGCGATCGACCCCATGCGTGGCTTTGACCGACCCGCGTCGGGCCACAACATCGTGACGGCGTTGCGGGCGCGCGTCTCGATCCGCACATAAGCCGTGCGCGAGGCGAGCCCGAACATCAACAGAGCATGCGGACGATGCGAAGCGAGCAGCTCCGGCAGCTCGCGGTCGACATCCTTGTAGGTCACCGGGAAAATATGCCCGGTCAGTTCGACATCGCTCAGGGCAGGGCGGCGTAGCCGCAACAAGCGCGAAACCAATGGCTCCGTGGGGTTGAACGGCGCGCCGGGGAACGGGCCAAAGCCGGTCACGAGCAATCGCAGATGACCGCTCACCGCAGCATCTCCGCGATCTGTTCGGCGGCAAGCGCCGGTGAAACGCGCCCCCCGGCGACTTCGGCTTCGATCCGCTTCACCTTGGCGCGCATCGACGCGTCCGAGCGCAGCCGCGCCATCGTCAGTTGCTCCAGCATCGACCACATCCATTTGACCTGTTGTTCCTGCCTGCGGCTTGCGAATTCGCCTGATGCATTCATCGCCGTGCGGTGATCGAGAATTTTTTGCCACAGCGTGTCGATGCCGGCACCGGTCAGCGCCGAGTAGGTGACGACAGGTGGATCCCAATTCTTCGAGCGGGGGCTGAGGATATGCAGGGCGCTGCGATATTCGCCCGCCGCGAGATTGGCGCGTTTGACGTTGTCGCCATCGGCCTTGTTGATCGCGATCATGTCGGCGAGTTCGACGAGGCCTTTCTTGATGCCTTGCAATTCATCGCCGGCGCCGGGCAGCATCAGCGCGAGGAAGAAGTCGGTCATGTCGCAGACGGCGGTCTCGGACTGGCCGATGCCGACCGTTTCCACCAGCACGACGTCGAAGCCCGCCGCCTCGCAGAGCAGCATCGCCTCGCGCGTCTTCGCGGCCACCCCGCCGAGCGTGCCGGAAGCAGGTGAGGGACGGATATAGGCAGAATCGGAAGCCGCAAGCCGCGCCATCCGCGTCTTGTCGCCGAGGATCGAACCGCCGGTGCGCGCCGACGAGGGATCGACCGCAAGCACCGCGACCTTGTGGCCGCGCCCGATCAGGAACATGCCGAGCGCGTCGATCGTGGTCGACTTGCCGACGCCCGGTGAGCCGGTGATACCGACGCGAACGGCCTTGCCGGTGTCGTGGAGCAGAGCCTGCACGAGCTCGCGCGCGGCTGCCTGATGATCGCCGCGCCGGCTTTCGATTAGCGTGATCGCGCGCGCCAGCGCTGCGCGATGGCCGGTGCGCAGGTCCTTGGCCAAGGTTTTGATGTCAGGGGCGGCGTTCTTACGCGAGTTCATGACTTGGGTTTACAACGACCGGGCGGGACATACGAGGGGCGGGAGAACGGCATCCACGCCCTTTCCGGTGCTCAGGAATCGGGTGGGTCGAAAGGGGATATAGTATCAAAATCGGGGCCGACGTTCCCGGCGAACGGACCAGTCCAATCGAAGGCCCCACATGACTACAGCCTACTACAGCGCCGTCATCGACCATCCCGTAGAAACCGTGTGGTCGCTGATCCGCGACTTCAACAACTACCCAGCCTA
>Ga0070741_10008469_pt1 | contig 20619 bp, 18 predicted proteins | sample Coa_R1_4_FD_66440 | JGI IMG/M metagenome (GOLD analysis project Ga0070741, IMG submission 66440) | Surface soil microbial communities from Centralia Pennsylvania, which are recovering from an underground coalmine fire - Coalmine... | ecosystem: Environmental > Terrestrial > Soil > Unclassified ...
GCGCTCGACGAGGTCGTGCAGATGATGGGCGGGCTCGCCTACATGACCGGCCCGAGCGGCCGGCCGCTGCGCGCCGGCACGTCGGTGATCGACATCGTGGGCGGCATGTTCGGCGCCTTCGGCACGGTGCTGGCGCTGAAGCAGCGCGACCGCACGGGCAAGGGCGGGCTCGTCGAGTCGGCACTGTTTGAGTCGGTCGTGTTCCTGATGGGCCAGCATCTCGCCATCACGGCGATGAACGGCGCGCCGCCGCCGCCGATGCCCGAGCGCGTGTCGTCATGGGCGGTCTACGAAGTGTTCGACACCTCAGACGGCCAGCAGGTCTTCATCGGCATCACCTCGGACGGCCAGTGGAAGCGCTTCTGCGAGTTCTTCAAGCAGGCCGAGCTCGCGGCCGATCCCAAGCTTGCCACCAACAACCAGCGCATCGAGGCCCGGCCATGGCTGGTGCCCAAGGTCGCCCAGGTGTTCAAGCGCTACAGCAAGGCCCAGCTCGAGCAGATGTGCCTCGACGCCGACATCTCCTTCGCGCCGATCGCCAAGCCGCAGGATCTGTTCGACCATCCGCATCTGTTGGCCAACGGCTCGCTCGCGCCGACGATCTTGCCGGGCGGCGTGAAGACGCGCCTGCCGCTGCTGCCGTTCCAGATGTTCGGCTGGCGGCCGCCGCTCACCAGCGATCCGCCCTCGATCGGCCAGCACAATGACGAGGTGCTGGGTGCGATCGGCTATGACGCCGCAGGCATCGCCGGGCTCAAAGCGGCGGGCGCGCTCGGTCCGAAGAACTAGGCCAGCCGCTCGCGGGCGATCGCCGACAGCCGCTCGGCCGCCAGCACGATCACGAAGGTGACGATCAGCAGCACCGAGACCTGCTGGTACTGGAACAGGTTCATCGCCGTCAGCAGCTGGAAGCCGATGCCGCCCGCGCCGACGAAGCCCAGCACCAGCGACGAGCGGATGTTCTCGTCGAGCCGATAGAGGCTGATACCGAGCAGCGACGGCAGCACCGAAGGCAGCACGCCGTGGGTGAAGATCTGGGTTCGCCGCGCGCCGGCGATCGACAAGGCGTCGATCGGCGCCATGTCCATGTGCTCGATGGTCTCGGCGAACAGCCGGCCCATCATGCCGATCGAATGGACGGCGAGCGCGAGGCCGCCGGGAAACGGCCCGAGCCCGACCGCGGTCACGAACAGGAGTGCCCACACGAGGTCGGGCACGGCCCGCGTGAAACCGATGATGCCGCGCGCGGCGTAGTAGAGCACGCGCGACGGCGTGACGTTGGCCGCCGCCAGCACGGCGAGCGGCAGCGACAGCACGAGGCCCGCCAGGGTGCCGAAGATCGCGATGTCGACGGTCTCGAGCGTCGGCCACAGCACGGCGTCGAAGTTCGAGAAATCGGGCGGCATGGCGCGGCTCACGATGTCGACCATGCCGTGGAACCCGGTGATCAGGTCCTGCGGCCGCGCCTGCACGACGTAGAACGACTGGACGGCGACCATGATCGCGACCAGCACCAGCACGATGCGCAGCGCGTTGCCCAGCGCCTGCGGCCAGCCCGGATTGTCGCGGTAGCGCGTCACGCCGGCGGAGCTCGTCGTGGAGGTCATGCCGCCTCGCGGAGATAGAGGCCGCGCATGCGCTCGTGCGAGAGCTCGGCGCGCGGCAGGTCGAAGGCCATGCGGCCGTCGCGGATGCCGACCACGCGGTCGGCGTAGGCATGCGCCAGGTCGATTTGGTGCAGCACGCAGAGCACGGCGAGGTTCTCCTCGCCGGCGAGCCGCCGCAGCAGCTTCATGATGTCCTCGGCGGCTTCGGGGTCGAGACTGGCGACCGGCTCGTCGGCCAGGAGCGCGCGCGGCCGTTGCGCCAGCGCGCGGGCGATGGCGACCCGCTGCGCCTGACCGCCGGACAGGGTGCCGGCGCGCTGGCGGGCGAGCGTCTCGAGGCCCACTTCGGCGAGATAGCCGCGCGCGCGGCGCAACTCCGCGGCCGGCAGCCCGCCCAGCGCGGTGTACCAGCCGCCGTGACGGCCGAGCGCGCCGCTCGCCACGTTGGCGAGCACGCTGCGGCGCTTGACCAGGCTCGCATGCTGGGAGATCAGCGCCAGGTCGAGGCGGGCCCGGCGCAGCCGCTCGCCGTCGAGCCGGGCAAGGTCGGTGCCGTTCACCCGCACGCTGCCTTGCGTCGGCTGGAGGGTGCGGGTGATGCAGCGCATCAAGGTCGTCTTGCCCGAGCCGTTGCCGCCCAGCACGACGACCAGCTCGCCCGGCCTCACGTCGATGTCGAAGTCGGCGAGCGCGAGCTTGCCGTTCGGGTATCGCAGCGACAGCCGGCGAACCTCCAGCATGATCGGGCTCAGCTCAGCTTGGCGAGATCGATCTTGAGTGTCTTCACCAGGTCGCGGATGCCGTCATAGGCACCGTCGGTCTGCGGCACGAAGCGCTGGCCGCTCAGCCCCATGATCTTGCGGTCGGCCGCCGGCAGGGTCGACAGGTCGAGCGTCTGCAGCACCTCGATCAGGCGCTTCTTGAAGCCCTCGGGCAGGTCGCCGCGCACCGAGATCGGGTCGGTCGGGATGGGGTCGGACTTCCACAGGAAGACCAGGTCGCCGTCCTTGTAGTGGCCGCGCTGCTTGGCCGATTCGAGCTGCTCGCTGTTCAGTTCGCCGGCATCGACCTTCTTGTTGTACAGCGCCTCGAAGGACGAGGTGTGGCTGCCGGCGTAGATCGCCTTGATGTCCCTGTCGGGATCGACGCCGGCCTTGCGCAGGCCGTACGCCGGGAAGAGGTGGCCTGAGGTCGAGCTCGGATCGGAGAAGGCGAAGGAGCGGCCCTTGATGTCGGCCACCGTCTTGATGCCCGAGGCGGGATAGGTGACGAGGCTCGCCCAGTAGCTGTCGGGCTTGCCGTCGGGCGTGCCGAACGCGGCGACCGCCTCGGCCTTGGCGACCTGGTGGGCCAGCACGTAGCCCAGCGGGCCGAACTCGCCGATCTCGAGCTTGCCGTTGCGCATCGCCTCGATCTCGGCGTTGTAGTTGGAGGCGACGAAGACCTTCACTTCGCAGTTGAGCTTCTCGCCCAGGAGCTTGCCGATATGCTCGTAGATCGGCACCAGCTTGGGCGCGGTGTCGTAGGGCTCGACGCCGAAGCGGACGATGCCGCCGTTCGGGCAGTCGGGCGCATTGCCGGCGAAGGCCGCCGTCGCCGTCACGGTGAAAGCCGCCACGCCCGCCAACCCAAGAAGCCTGCTCCGCATCTCTGCATCCTCCCAATGAAGGCCGGCGCGAACGCCGGCCCGACCACGTCTAGGAGGCGGATGCGGAGGTTTTGTTTAGGTTGGATGATGCTTTTGTTGCGGCCCGGTGGACGGAGTTCGGCGGCGGTGGGCCGCTAGGTAGCCGCTGCGTTCCGTGGGGCTGATATACGATTGGCTTTGATGCGTCGTGTAGCGAGTGACGGTCTCGATCGTCCAAATGGTGTGCCGCTCGGGAACGCATAGGCCCCTATGCGCCGATCTAGCAAGTGCCGACTATCATCCCAAGGCTGGGATAATGTCATGGGAACATAGCTAGAACTTGTGTCAACAAGTTTAGTTTTATCAGAGGGTTAATTCCCGCCTTGCCCAAAAGAACAAAATGCGTACAGTAGCCGGCACCGGCCAACCCCCGGCCGCGACTTATCCGCATTGAAGCGCCTGACAGGGGCGTGGGACATAGAGGAGACAGCCAATGACGGCAGCGCTGAAACTGGTCGAGAAAGAGGGCATGGAAAACAAGAACAAGGCGCTCGATGCCGCGCTGGCGCAGATCGAACGCGCCTTCGGCAAGGGCTCGATCATGAAGCTGGGCCAGCGCGAGGCGCTGGAGATCGAGGCGATCTCGACCGGCTCGCTGGGCCTCGACATCGCGCTCGGCATCGGCGGCCTGCCCAAGGGCCGCATCGTCGAAATCTACGGGCCCGAAAGTTCGGGCAAGACGACGCTCGCGCTGCACGTCGTGGCCGAGGCCCAGAAGAAGGGCGGCGCCTGCGCCTTCGTCGACGCCGAGCACGCGCTCGATCCGGCCTACGCCAAGAAGCTCGGTGTCGACATCGACAACCTCCTGATCTCGCAGCCCGACGCCGGCGAGCAGGCGCTCGAAATAGCCGACACGCTGGTCCGCTCGGGCGCGATCGACGTGCTGGTGATCGACTCGGTGGCCGCTCTCGTGCCGCGCGCCGAGCTCGAGGGCGAGATGGGCGATGCGCTGCCCGGCCTGCAGGCCCGCCTGATGAGCCAGGCGCTGCGCAAGCTCACCGCCTCGATCTCCAAGTCGAACACGCTGGTGATCTTCATCAACCAGATCCGCATGAAGATCGGCGTCATGTTCGGCAGCCCCGAGACGACGACCGGCGGCAATGCGCTCAAGTTCTACGCCTCGGTCCGCCTCGACATCCGCCGGATCGGCGCGCTCAAGAACGGCGACGACGTGGTCGGCAATGCCACGCGCGTGAAGGTGGTGAAGAACAAGGTGGCGCCGCCGTTCAAGGTCATCGAATTCGACATCATGTACGGCGAGGGCGTCAGCAAGACCGGCGAGCTGATCGATCTCGGCGAGAAGGCGGGCGTGGTCGAGAAATCGGGCTCGTGGTTCTCCTACGACGGCCAGCGCATCGGCCAGGGCCGCGAGAACGCCAAGACCTATCTCAAGGAGCACCCCGAGGTCGCCCAGGCGATCGAGCAGAAGGTGCGCGAGAATGCCGGCATCCTGGCCAAGGTGCTCGACGGCTCGAAGGAACCCGACGACGACGAGGACTGAGGGCCGTGCCCGAAGTTCCGAGCCTTTGCGAGGGACCTCTTGAGCGAAATTGACTTAGTGGCCGGATCCCCTGTCTCCGGTCCTCGGGGCGGCGCCGTCACCCCACGCGCGGCGCCGCCCCTTTCCTTTAATCTCAGGAGGTCTCGACAGAGGGGGCTTTCCGCACTTTCCGCTAGTGCGCTACCCCGTGATTTAGGCTTACAGGCCGGTTAGCGCAGTTAGCGCTAGTGCGCTACCCATTCGAAGTGGTCACCTTACAGTAAGCCTCTGCACGAAGCGCTGGATCCATTCCATGCCCGGCCGCTTCCTGCCGTCCCTGGGCCGCGTGCGCGCCCAGGCAAGCAGCATCGCCAGCGGAAACCAGTCGTCGCTGTCGTCCTGCAGCTTGCGCGCTGCCATCGAGACCTTGGGAACCGCGACTGGGGCCACGCCGTCCTGCTCGGCGCCGGCGCACAGCTCGGCCGGCGACGTCACGAGATACTCGCGGCATACCAGCGGCCGTACCGGATGGATCGAGCAGCTTTCGTCCTCGAGAAAGGGGCAGGGAATGCCGAGCGCGAAGTAAGCGACGGAGATCTTTCGATCTGTCTTCTCTCTCTTCTCCGCTCCGCCCGGCGGGGGAGAGGAAAATGAGAAGAGATGCGCTTCGGCGATCTTCGCTTCCGCTTGAGCGAACTTTTCGCGCAGTCGTTGCTGGCGGTTGGGCGGCAGCGCCTTGATCTCGTCGAGCAGGCGCTCGCCCTCGGTGCGCGAGATCGGCACGAGCTGACGGCAGCAGGCGCCGCAGCCCTTGCGGCAGGAGATCGTCTTGCCCATCTCAACCGCGCTCTTCTCGGCGGCATCGACGAGGGCGTTCACGACGCCCTGCAGGGCCGGGATCACCTGGGCGGCGCGCACCGGGCCGGCCGGCACGCTGACCGGCTGGGCGATCTTGAGGTCGCCGACCGCGAGCCTGAGGGTGGCGGTGGAAGTGCCTGATTTGGCTCCGGAATGAGCCATTTGCGCTGATTTCCCCCGTGTGGACTAGGCCGCCGCGCGCACGCTACAAGGATTGCATCATGGCAAGCGTCAGCGACATCCGTCGCACATTCCTAGAGTACTTCCGCACGAACGGCCACGAGGTTGTCGATTCGAGCCCGCTGGTGCCGCGCAACGACCCCACGTTGATGTTCACCAACGCCGGCATGGTGCAGTTCAAGAACGTCTTCACCGGCCTGGAGAAGCGGCCCTACACGCGCGCCACCACCTCGCAGAAATGCGTGCGCGCCGGCGGCAAGCACAACGACCTCGAGAATGTCGGCTACACGGCGCGCCATCACACCTTCTTCGAGATGCTGGGCAACTTCTCGTTCGGCGACTACTTCAAGGATCTGGCGATCGAGCTGGCGTGGAACCTGATCACCAGGGAATATGGCCTGTCGCCCGAGCGGCTGCTGGTCACCGTGTTCAGCGAGGACGAGCAGGCCGCCGCCATCTGGCGCAAGGTCACCGGCTTTCCGGACAGCAAGATCATCCGCATCCCGACCTCGGACAATTTCTGGGCGATGGGCGACACCGGCCCGTGCGGGCCGTGCTCGGAGATCTTCTTCGACCACGGCGAGGGCATTCCCGGCGGCCCGCCCGGCAGCCCGGATGCCGACGGCGACCGCTTCATCGAGATCTGGAACCTGGTCTTCATGCAGTTCGACCAGCAGACCCGGGAAACCCGCGTGCCGCTGCCCAAGCCGTCGATCGACACCGGCATGGGGCTGGAGCGCATCGCCGCCGTCCTGCAGGGCAAGCACAACAACTACGACATCGACCTGTTCCGTGCGCTGATCGAGGCGGTGGCGCACGAGACCGGCGTCAATCCCGACGGGCCGCAGTCGGCCTCGCACAAGGTGATCGCCGACCATCTGCGCGCCACCTCGTTCCTGATCGCCGACGGCGTGCTGCCGTCCAACGAAGGCCGCGGCTACGTGCTGCGCCGCATCATGCGCCGCGCCATGCGGCACGCCCACATCCTCGGTGCCCAGGACCCGATGGTGTTCAAGCTCGTGCCGACTCTGGTGCACGAGATGGGCGATGCCTACCCCGAGCTGGTGCGCGCCCAGCCGCTGATCACCGAGACGCTGAAGCTGGAAGAGACGCGCTTCAAGAAAACGCTGGGCACGGGCCTGAAGCTGCTCGACGACGAGACAAGGGGCCTGAGCGCGGGCGGCGTGCTGAAGGGCGACGTCGCCTTCAAGCTCTACGACACCTACGGCTTTCCGCTGGACCTGACGCAGGACGTGCTGCGGGCACGCAGCATCACGGTCGACACCGCGGGCTTCGACAAGGCGATGGACGAGCAGCGCGCCAAGGCGCGCGCGGCGTGGGCCGGCTCGGGCGAGACCGCCGACCAGGCGATCTGGTTCGACGTGCGCCAGAAGGTCGGCGCCACCGAGTTCCTGGGCTACGACACCGAGAAGGCCGAGGGCAAGGTCACCGCGATCGTCGTCGACGGCAAGGAAGTGCCGGCGCTCAAGGCCGGCCAGAAGGGCTGGCTGGTGGTCAACCAGACGCCGTTCTACGGAGAGTCGGGCGGCCAGCAGGGCGACACCGGCCGCTTCGTCGCCGGCGGCGGCGAGGCCGAGATCCTCGACGTCCAGAAGATGGTGGGCGATCTCTGGGTGCATCACGCTTCGGTCGACAAGGGCGAGATCAAGGTGGGCGACGATGTCGTCATGACCGTCGATGCGATCCGCCGCGCCCAGCTGCGCGCGCACCATTCGGCGACCCACCTGCTGCACGAGGCGCTGCGCCGCCATCTCGGCACGCACGTCACGCAGAAGGGCTCGCTGGTCGCGCCCGACCGGCTGCGCTTCGACATCAGTCACACCAAGCCGATCTCGCAGGCCGAGCTGCGCGCCGTCGAGGACGAGGTCAACGAACGCATCCGCCTCAATAGCCCGGTCGAGACCCGGCTGATGACGCCCGAGGAGGCGATCGCCGCCGGCGCGATGGCGCTGTTCGGCGAGAAGTACGGCGATGAGGTGCGCGTGCTGTCGATGGGCGGCAAGGACGGCGAGAAATATTCGGTCGAGCTGTGCGGCGGCACGCATGCACTGCGCACCGGCGACATCGGCCTGTTCCGCATCGTCGGTGAGGGCGCGGTCTCGGCCGGCGTGCGCCGCATCGAGGCGGTCGCCGGCAATGCCGCCGAGGCCCACGTGCGCCATCAGATCGACCTGCTGAACGAGGCGGCGTCGGTGATGAAGGTGCGGCCGGAGGATCTGCCGGCGCGGCTGCAGGCGCTGGTCGACGGCCAGCGCAAGATCGAGAAGGAACTGTCGGATGCGCGCAAGGCGCTGGCGCTGGCCGGCGCGGGCGGCGGCGCGTCCTCGGCCGCCGACGAGGTCCGCGAGGTCGGCGGGGTCAAGATGATCGCTCGCGTGCTGAACGGCGTGCCGGGCAGGGACCTCAAGGGCATGGCCGACGAGTTCAAGAAGAAGCTCGGCTCGGGCGTCGTCGCGCTGATCGGCGTCGAGGAGGGCAAGGCCTCCGCCGTGGTCGGCGTGACCGACGACCTTTCCAAGAAACTTTCGGCCGTCGAGCTCGTGAAGGCCGGCGTGACGGCGCTGGGCGGCAAGGGCGGCGGGGGCCGGCCCGACATGGCGCAGGGCGGCGGCCCGGACGCGGGCAAGGCGTCGGAGGCGCTGAAGGCGATCGAGGCGGCGTTGGGAGGGGCAAAATGAACCGTGTGTTGACGCTTGCATTGGCGTTGCTGGCGCTGGCCGCTTGCGATCAGCAGCGCGGCCCCGATCCGCGACAGAGCTCCAATCCGGAACGGTATGCGCGCGATCGCGACGCCTGCCGCGTGCAGGTCGACGAGTACATGCGCAACCGGCGCAATGTCGACGATTCGCAGCGCGACGTGTTCGCCAGCGACAGCGACCGCATGGGCCGCGGCAAGCTCGGCGACCAGATGGCCGCCTACAGCGACACCCGCAGCTACGACAAGCTGATGGGCAGCTGCATGGAGCAGCGCGGCTATTCGCAGCCCAAGACCGAATGGTGGCAGCGCCTGGGCGCGCCGCACTCCATCTAAGCCGACACCAATTCGCCGCCATTTCGCCCGCAAGGCGACGCAGCGGGCCGCTCTACTGCCGGCGCAACCCCCGGAGGCAAGACGTGCGCCGCGTTCTCTCGCTCTCGCTGCTGCTTGGCCTCGCCGCCTGCGCCAACAATGCGCAGATGGCGCCGCCGCAGGACGACCAGCAGGCCAAGCAATTCGAGCCGCCGGCCTCCAGCAAGGGCGCGCTCTACATCTATCGCCATGAATGGATGGGCTTCATGAAGCCGGTCGACGTTCAGGTCGCCGGCGGGGCCAGCGCGACCCTGCCGGTCAATACCTACCTCCGCCTCGAGGGCCCGCCCGGCCCGGTCGAGGTCGATTGCAAGGTCGGCGACAAGCAGGGCGCGGCGCAGATCGACATCGCCGACGGCCGCACACGCTATGTCGAGGTGTCGATGACGAGCGGCCTGTGGGCGCCCGGCTGCCAGGTGGCCGAAGTCGCGCCCGAGGTCGGACGGGCGGCGGTGCGCGCCAGCCGCCGCGTCGAGCCGCAGTAGCTCACTTTCGCCGGTTGCGCTCGCGCAGGCCGACGGCGATCCGCCAGCCCGCCATGGGCAGGCCGATGGCGATCACCGCCACCGCAACGTCGCGCAGCGCTGGCACCATGCCGCTGTCGATGCCGTAGATGAAGGCCACCGTGACCAACGCCGCTGTGACCAGGGGAACGCTGAGCGCCGAGGCCACCGAGACGCCGACGATCGCGCCGACGGGAATGCTGATCCACATCACGCTTCCGCCCTTCCAGGCGCCGTAGCCCCAGGTCGCGGCCATGGCGGCGGCGCCGATCGTCCAGCGCAGCACCGTCAGCCATGGACGCTTTCGACGGGAAGGCAGGGGCGGCATGGCTTGCAGTCTCGGTGGCACCAATCTGGACCGCAAGAGCGGCGCATCGGTCCATTTCGGAAGCGATCCGACTGGGGGCTCGCCGCAGCGACCCCCATATTCGGGGCACCCCAAGCGGGAGGCCCCAATGCCTGTTCGTTGCGACATCTACCACCCCGGCCGGATCGCCATCGGCGTGTCCGAAGGCGTCGTCAGCCTGCGCGATCTGGAGAATTTCCTCGATCAACTCGAGAAGGCGGGCGCCATCCACTACCAGAAGATCTTCGACGCGAGCTTCGGCACGGTGGCGCTGAACGAGGCCGATTGGACCATCCTGGCCGCCGAGGTCGGGGCCTACATGGACAAGCGGGCGCTCGGACCGCTCGCCGTGGTGGCGGTGTCGGGCAGCGACGGCCGACTGGCCGAGCGTCTGGCCGGACTGAAATCCGGCAACCGGCCGGCCAAGATCTTCCGCAGCATCCGCGATGCGCGCCGCTGGCTGGAGAGCATCGAAACGGCGCGCTTCGGCGCCGACGCCGAGGTGAGGGTCACGTCCTACGCCTGAGCGGTCCTAGCCCAGGAACGTGCCGTCGGGGTCGCCATTGAACATGATGCGGCCGACCGTCTCGAAATGCTGCTCGCGCGACTGGATCTGCTGGCTGAGCGTGTGCATGTCGCGGAAGCGGCGCTCGAACGGCGTGCCGATGAAGATCGAGGACGTGCCGGCCGCCTTGTAGACGTAATTGGCGACCTCCTCGGCGACATGGATCGCCTGGCTGCAACCCAGCCGCACGCGCGCCCGCTCCTGCGCACCGATCGGCTCGACGTCGTCGGCGGTCGCCCACACATCCTTCAGGATCTGGCCGAGCCAGACGCTGGCCGAGCCGAGAGCGGCTTCGCGCCGCGCCACGTCGGACTGCACGACCGGGCTGTCGGCCAGCCGGCCCATGTTGCGCGGCGCCTTCTCGCCCGCCAGCGAGACGAAGGCATCGAGCATGCCACGGGCGATGCCGAGCGCCACGCCGGCCACGCCGACGGCGTATAGGCCCTGCGTGGTGAAGGCATAGAGCTTGCCGCGGTCGCGCCGCAGGCTCGGGTCCTCGCGCGTGCCGGAGAAGGCTTCGGGCACGAACACATCCTTGACGCTGTAGCCTTCCGACGCCGTCCCGCGCATGCCGATCGTGTTCCAGTCGAAGATCGGTGTGGTCTGCTCCTTCGGCATCAACAGCGTGCGCACGGTCGGCCGGCCGAAGCGGTTCTTGCGCAGGCTGCCGTCGGGCTCGACGACCTGGCAATGCGCGCCCATCCAGTTGGCCTGTCGGCTGCCCGAGGCGAAGTGCCATTCGCCGGTGACCCGGTAGCCGCCCGGCACGGCGATGGCGCGGTGCTGCGTCGGCGGTCCCCAGGCGATCAGGGCACGCGGGTCGGAGAAGATCTTCTGCGCCGATTCGAGCGGAATGAACGGCGCAATGATGGCCGAGCTGTTGGCGACGAAGAGATTCCACGCCAGCGAGCCGTCGTGCCGTCCGGTTTCCTCAACGGCGCGCAGATAGACCCACGGCTCGACCTGATCGCCGCCCACCGAGCGCGGCAGCAGCATGCGGAACAGCCGTGCCTCGTGGATCTGCGTCAGTAGCGGCTCGGGAATCTCCATCGTCCGTTCGATCGTGTCGGCGGCGGCCTCGATCGCCGGCCCCAGCTCGCGCGCCCGGGCGACGGGATCGATGCGGGGCGGCAGGGCGGCGACGGTGCTCATGGGAGTCCTTTCAGGACGAGCGCGGCAGGCGGCCGCCGGGGCATTCGAGATCGACCGCGGTGCGCACCAGGAACGCACCGAGACGATAGGCTTTTTCCGGCGCGTCCTGCTCGCTTTCGCTGGTCGGCGTGAGTGTGGTGAGAACGTTCTCGCACTTGGGACAGAGGTAGGCCGTCTCACGTCCGGACACCACCTTGCACAGGCCGAGCGTGGTCTTGCGCCGGCATCGCGAGCAGACCGCGATCAGGTCGTCGTCGGTGACCGCCGCGGCGCGGTTGAGCGCGGCGTTGAAGACGTCGCTCAGCGTGATTGCGCCGCGCTTCTGCACCCGGCGCTTGCCCGTCTTGCCGGGAACGGCGTCGAGCAGCCGCAAGAGCTTTTCGCGCAGCCGCCGCCGCTCGTCCTGCGCCGCCGCCGAGCTGACGTCGAGCGTCTCGCCCATGCGCGACAGCACGATCGTCATCGAATCGTCGAGCAGGTCGGCCTCGTTGCTTTCGATCGGCACGAACTCGGGATCGGTCAGCTCGAGCGCGGCGTAGGCCTCGGCCCGAGTGCGCACGAGCAGCGGCTCGATCTTGCGGCTGTAGAGCTGGTGGGCGATCACCACGCGGTTGAGCTCGTAGGTCAGCGCGTCGGGTGCCAGGATGACGCGGAACTGGCCGGGCAGCACCGGCGGCTGGTGGGCGCGTCGCACTATGCGGTCGATCGGCACGTCGATCGCCTCCATGCCGCTGAAATCCATCAGCCCGCGCATCAGGCCATGGCGCGCCACGAAACGCACGGCGGCGCGGTCGCGCAGGATGATGTCATCCTGCACGTAGGTCCCGAAGATGCGGGTCACCAGGACCCGGTGTCGAGGTTCGAACAGCAACTGGAACACGGGCAGCCCTCGCGTCCGCCTATCATCCCTGTTTGCCGTACCGGGGCAAGGGCCGGCGTCGAAAAGGAAGGTTGTAATTTCTCCCACGGGTGCACGTATCCGCGGATTAGCTACAGCTTTGGTGAAACTTCGCGGGGAACGAGGCAACCTTTCGGAGTCGCCGCCGTTGCCGCTGCGAATGAATTACCGGTTTCTTCCCGTCGCGGCCTGTTTGGCCGTTCTCTTGAGCGCTTGCGACGGTGGCTCATCGCCCTTGCAAGCCGAGGGCGTGCGTCCCGGCGCGGACCGCCAGGTTGCGGCGAGCACGCGGTTGCCGCCGGCTGTCCCTCCCGCCGGCTATGGCGCCCCGGTCGTGGCTGAGGAGCCGGGGCGCGACGCCAGGATCGGCAGCATCGTTCCGGCCGCCGGCGGGCAGCAGGCGCAGAAGGCCGAGGAGCAGAAGGCCATCGCCGGCATCAAGAGGGAATGGTCGCGCGAGCGCGAAAGCGAGACTTCCCGCGCCACTGTGCCGGCTCCACCATCGGCGGAAGCGCCGGCCGTCCAGTAATCCTATTCGGCCGCCTGCTTGAGCGGCTCGGGATTGCGCCACTGGTGCAGCAGGTCGGCCTGCTTGCGGCGCGCCTTCTCGAGGTGCGCCTCCTTGACGTGGCCGTAGCCGCGGATGTCGTCCGGTATCGAGGCGAGCTTGACCGCGATCTCGAGGTTGGCAGCGGTCAGGCCCGACAGCAGCTCGTCGACCAGCGCTTCGTATTCGCCGATCAGCGCACGCTCCTGCCGGCGTTCCTTGGTGTAGCCGAACGGATCGAGAGCGCTGCCGCGGAGGCCCTTGAGCCTGGCCAGCAGCCGGAAGGCGTGCAGCATCCATGGCCCGTACTCGCGCTTCAGCAGGTGTGCGGTCTGCGGGTCGCGCTGGGCGAAGAGCGGCGGCGCAAGATGGAATTTGAGCTTGTAGTCGCCCTCGAACTGCTGATCGAGCTGGGCGGCGAACGCGCCTTCGACATAGAGCCGCGCCACCTCGTACTCGTCCTTGTAGGCAAGCAGCTTGGCGTAATAGCGCGCGACCGCCTCGGAAAGCTTCGTGCCCGCACCGAGCTTGCCCTCGACGGCGCGCACGCGGTCGACCAATGCGACGTAGCGATCGGCCAGCGCGCCGTTCTGGTAGCTGGTGAGGTGCTTGATCCGGCTCGCCACGATCTCGTCGAGGTTGCGCGAGAAGCGCTGCTGGAACTGCACGACGTTCTGTGGCGGCGCGGCGAGCTTCTCGACCGCGGCGCGGTCGGCGGCGGCGCGGCGGCCCCAGCGGAAGGCGCCGAGATTCATCGGCACGGCAGTGCCGTTGAGCTCGATCGCCTGTTCGAGCGCGGCATGGCCGATCGGAATCAGGCCCTTCTGATAGGCGTAGCCCAGCATGAAGAGGTTGGTGGCGATCGAATCGCCCATCAGCGCGGTGGCGATCTTGGTCGCCTCGATGAAGTCGCAGGCATCGGCCCCGGCCGAGGCCTCGATCGAGAGCTTCAGCGTGTTGGTCGGGAAGGCGAGGTCGGGATGGCGCGTGAACTCGCCGGTGATGGTCTCGTGGGTGTTGACGATCGCGCGTGAGGCCCCGGGCTCGAGCTTGGCGAGGGCGTCCGGTCCGGCGCTGACCACGAGGTCGCAGCCCAGCAGCAGGTTGGCGCCGCCCGCGCCGAGCCGCACGGCGTGCAGCGCCTCCGGCGAGGTGCCGACCCGCACGTGGCTCACCACCGCGCCGCCCTTCTGGGCCATGCCGAGCTGGTCGAGCACCGTGGCGCCCTTGCCCTCGATGTGAGCCGCCATGCCCATGATGGCGCCGATCGTGACGACGCCCGTGCCGCCGATGCCGGTGATCAGCACGCCGTAGGGCTTGTCGGAGATGTCGGGCAGGCGCGGTGCCGGCGGCAGCGGCGGCTCATCGGTGTTGGCGGCCTTTTTCTGGCTGGCCTTGCCTTTGCGGACGCCGCCGCCCTCGACGGTGACGAAGGACGGGCAGAAGCCGTTCAGGCAGGAGAAGTCCTTGTTGCAGGACGACTGGTCGATCAGCCGCTTGGTGCCGAACTCGGTCTCGACCGGCGTGACGGAGAGGCAGTTCGAGGCGACCGAGCAGTCGCCGCAGCCCTCGCAGACCGCCTGGTTGATGAACACGCGCTTGGCGGGATCGGGGAAGGTGCCGCGCTTGCGGCGGCGGCGCTTCTCGGCGGCGCAGGTCTGATCGTAGATCAGCACGGTGACGCCCTTGATCTCGCGCAGCTCGCGCTGCACGGCGTCGAGCTCGCTCCGGTGGTGGAACGTGACGCCGGGCGCCCAGTTGAGGCCTGGCGGATACTTGTTGGGCTCGTCGCTCACCAGGGCGATGCGGCGCACGCCTTCGGCATAGACCTGCTGGCTGATCGTCCAGGGATGGACATCGCCGTCGTGCGGCTGGCCGCCGGTCATCGCGACCGCGTCGTTGTACAGGATCTTGTAGGTGATGTTGGTCTTGGTCGCGATGGCGTGGCGGATCGCGAGATAGCCCGAATGGAAGTAGGTGCCGTCGCCCAAATTCTGGAAGACGTGCGGCATGTCGGTGAAGTGGCTGGCGCCCACCCACGGCACGCCCTCGGCGCCCATGTGGGTGAAGGTCCTGGTGTTGCGCTCCATGCCGATCGCGAGCGTATGGCAGCCGATGCCAGCCATCGCCATCGAGCCGTCCGGCACCTTGGTCGAGGTGTTGTGCGGGCAGCCCGAGCAGAAATAGGGGACGCGGCTCAGGCCCGCATCGTTGCGCACCTGGCGTGCGGCCCGGCTCTTCAGCCCGTCGAAGCGCCGCTTGGTCGTCTCGCTGAAGGCGTCGAGGCCCATTCGGGTCACCAGCGCCGCGGCGATTTCGAACGGCGTCAGCTCGCCGTCGAGCTTCAGGAGCTTGCGGCCCTGCTCGTCGTTCTTGCCGACCACGACGGGACGACGGCCGGCAGGCGCGTTGAAAAGGACGTCCTTGAGCTGCTGCTCGATTATCGGCCGTTTCTCCTCGACCACGAGGATCTCGCGCTTGCCCTCGGCGAAAGCCATTGCGCCCTGGGTCTCGAGCGGCCACACCAGCGCCACCTTGTACACCGCAAGGCCGAGCCGTTCGGCTTCGCGATCGTCGATGCCGAGCTCGTCGAGCGCCTGGCGCACGTCGAGGTACGATTTGCCGACGGTGACGATGCCGAAGCGCGCATCGGGCCGGCCCATCATCAGCCGATCGAGCTTGTTGGCGCGCCAGTATGCAAGGGCCGCCGGATGCTTCAGCGTGACGACGCGGCGCTCCTGGCCCAGCCATTCGTCCGGCCAGCGGATATGCACGCCCTCGGGCGGGATGATGAAATCGGTCGGGGTATGGATCTCGACCCGGTGCGGATCGACATAGACCGAGGCCGAAGAGTCGACGGTCTCGCTCAGCACCTTGAAGCCGACCCATAGGCCGGAATAGCGGGACAGCGCGAAGCCGTGCAGGCCGAGGTCGATATATTCCTGCACCCCGGCGGGATGGATGACCGGAATGCCGGCCGCCATGAAGGCGGGTTCGCTCTGGTGCGCCGTCGTCGACGACTTGGCCATGTGGTCGTCGCCCGCCAGCGCGATCACGCCGCCATGCTTGGAGGTCCCGGCATAGTTGGCGTGCTTGAAGACGTCACCGCAGCGATCGACGCCCGGGCCCTTGCCGTACCACATGCCGAATACGCCGTCGTACTTGGCGCCAGCATAGAGATGGATCTGCTGGGTGCCCCACAGCGCCGTCGCCGCGAGGTCCTCGTTCGTGCCGGGCTGGAACTCGATATGGCTCTTCTTGATGAAGCGCTTGGCCTGCCAGAGCGCCTGGTCGAACCCGCCGAGGGGGGAGCCGCGGTAACCGGAGATGTAACCCGCCGTATTGAGCCCCGCGGCCTGGTCGCGCTGGCGCTGCATCATGGGCAGCCGGACCAGCGCCTGAGTGCCGGTGAGATAGACCCGGCCGCTTTCCAATACGTATTTGTCGTCCAGGGTTACAGCGACGGACATTGAAACGCTCCCTGACTTCTTCCTTCTATATAGGCACGGTAGCGACAGAATCTTGCGCGTTTCAACGTAGAATGCAGGCGCGCCGCAAAAAGACGTTTGCTGACTTGCCGCAGCGCCTTTCGTGCCGCCCGTTTCAAGGTTTCGCCCGCGCGTGAAACGTTGTAATCAGCCCGCCGTCCAACATTTCCGCGCCGATCATAGTTTAGTCATTTCCATGTCCGTTCTCGTCACCGGGGTTGCCGGCTTCATCGGCAGTCATGTCGCGCGCGCCCTGCTGGCGCGCGGCGAAGAGGTCGTCGGCATCGACAATTTCAGCCCGTACTACGACCCGATCCTGAAATTCGCCCGGCTGAAGCCGCTCAAGGACCACAAGGCCTTCACCTTCCGCGAAATCGACATCGCCGAGCGCGAGCCGATGTTGGCGTTGGCCGATAAACACAAGGCCATCGACCGCATCGTGCATCTCGCCGCCCAGCCCGGCGTGCGGCATTCGATGGTCGATCCCTATGTTTATGTGCAGACCAACGTGATGGGCCAACTGGTCGTGCTGGAGCTCGCCCGGCAGCTGCCATCGCTCCGTCACTTCGTCTACGCCTCGTCGTCGTCGGTATACGGCGGCAACCGCAAGCAGCCATTCTCCGAGACCGACCGGGTCGACCATCCGATCTCGCTCTATGCCGCGACCAAGCGCGCCGACGAGCTGCTCGGCGAGGCCTACGTCCACCTTTACAAGTTCCCGGCGACCGGCCTGCGCTATTTCACCGTTTACGGGCCGTGGGGCCGGCCCGACATGTCGCCCTACATCTTCGCCAAGGCGATCCACGAAGGCAGCCAGATCAATCTCTATCACCTGGGCTTCGTGAAACGCGACTACAGCTACATCGACGACATCGTCGCCGGCACCCTGGCGGTGCTCGACAAGCCGGCCGCCGCAGCGGGGCATCGCCTTTACAATCTCGCCGCCGCGCGCAGCGAGGACATCGTGCGGGTCATCGAGCTGTTCGAGAAGGCGCTGGGCAAGAAGGCCGTCGTCGAGCTCAAGCCGGGCGAGCCCGGCGACATGCAGGAGACCTCGGCGGATATCAGCGCCACGGCGCGGGATTTCGGCTGGGCGCCAAAGGTCGCAGTGGAAGAAGGGATTCCGAAGTTCGTCGAGTGGTTCCGGAGCTATAATCGCCTCTGATGCCGCTGCTCGAGATCAGGGGACTGCGCCGGGCCTTCTACGGCCTCGACGTGCTGCGCGGGGTCGACCTCGCCGTCAGGGCCGGCGGCATCACCGGGCTGATAGGACCCAACGGCGCCGGGAAGACGACGCTGTTCAACGTGATCTCGGGCCTCGTGCCGGCGGAGGGTGGCACCATCCGCTTCGATGATCGTGACATCACGACGTTTTCCGCCGACCGGGTGAGCCGTGCCGGCATGGTGCGCACCTTCCAGGTGGCGCGCGGCTTCCCCAGGCTCTCGGTGTTCCAGCACCTGATGCTCTATGGCCGCAACCAGCCCGGCGAGACCCTCATACAGGCAATCCTCGGCACGCGGGCGGCGCGCCAACGCGAGCAAGCGCTGGCGGAGAAGGCGTGGGAGACGGCGCGCTTCCTTCGGCTCGATCACCTGATCGACAATCCGGCGACGGCTTTGTCGGGCGGCCAGAAGAAGCTGCTGGAGATCGGCCGCGCGCTGATGGCCGAACCCAAGCTGGTGCTGCTCGACGAACCGACGGCGGGCGTCAATCCGACCCTGCAGAACGAGATCGGCGAGCGGCTGCTCGAGCTGCCCCGGCGCGGCATCACCGTGCTCCTGATCGAGCACGACATGGGCTTCATCGCGCGCCTGTGCGATCCGGTGATCGTGATGGCCGAGGGCCGGGTGCTGACCGAAGGCACGTTCGATGCCGTGCGTGCCGACATCCGCGTGCGCGAGGCTTATCTCGGGAAGCGCGCGGCATGAGCCTGCTCGCCGTCAGCGGCCTGCGCGGCGGCTACGCTGCGGCGGACGAGATCGTGAAAGGCGCCGACCTGCGCGTCGAGCCGGGCGAGATCGTGGCCCTGATAGGTCCCAACGGCGCCGGCAAGTCGACGTTGCTGAAGCTGATCGCGGGGCTGCTGCGGCCGAGCGCCGGCCAGGTGATATTCAGGGACAGCGACGTCGCGGGCCTCGGGGCGCCCGAGATCAGCCGGCAAGGGCTGTCGTTCGTGCCGCAGGAGCGCAACGTCTTTGGCGCCATGACGGTCGCCGAGAATCTCGAGATGGGCGGTTTCATCGACCGGACCCACGCCCGTCAGCACATGGCCGAACTCTACCAGCGCTTTCCCATGCTGGCCGAGAAGCGGCGCGCCGCGGCGCGGACCTTGAGCGGCGGCCAGCGGCAGATCCTCGCCATGGCGATCGCGCTGATGAACGCCCCGCAGCTCCTGCTGCTCGACGAGCCGACGGCGGGTCTCAGCCCGCGCGCCGCCGACGAGCTGTTCGGCACTATCGTCGGCTTGAACCAGTCCGGAGTCGCCATCCTGATGGTCGAGCAGAATGCGCTCGAGGCGCTCGCGGTCTCGGCGCGCGCCTATGTGCTGGTTCAGGGCCGGCCGCAACGCGAGGGGCGGGCGGCGGAATTGGCCGACGATCCGACCGTGCGCGATCTCTTTCTTGGCGGCAAGGCAGAGCCTATGCTCGCGGCAGCAAGAGGTGGGGGACATCCATGACGAAGTTTCATCTGCATCGCCGTACGGCGATCGCCTCGGGTATGGCGGCATTGGCCGCACCGGCAATCGTTCGGGCGCAAGGCGAGCCGATCAAGATTGCGACCCTGACGCCGCTAACCGGCGCCGGCGGCCCATACGGACCGACGATGGCCAAGGTGGCGGGCGCCGTGGTCGCCGAAGTGAACGCGGCGGGCGGCGTGCTCGGGCGCAAGGTCGTGCTGGTGAGTGAAGACGACCAGACCAATCCCGATGCCGGCGTGCGCGCGGCGCGCAAACTGATCGACGTCGACAAAGTGTCGGCGATCATCGGCACCTGGGCCTCGGCGGTGACGACGGCTGTGGCGCCGCTGTGCTGGGAGAGCAAGACGTTTCTCTGCACCGTGTCTGGCGCCGATTCGATCACCCAGCTGCCGCACCAGGGCTACCTGATCCGCACCCAGCCCAACACGGTGCTGCAGGTGACGCGCGCCGGCGAATTCCTGATCTCGCTCGGCGCCAAGAAGACCTACACCTTGGTGCCGCAGACGCCGTTCGCCCAGCGCAGCATCGAGATCCTGGCCGAGGTCACCAAGAAGGCCGGCGGCGAGCACGCGAGCCAGATCTACGACGACAAGAAGACGACCTATCGCACCGAAGTGGACCAGGCACTGCGCTTCAAGCCCGACGCCATCTTCTGCGCCGGCTACACGCCCGACACCATCGTGCTGCTGAAGGATCTCTATCGCGCGGGTTACAAGGGCAAGATTCTGGGCCAGGCCTACGCGGTGAACCAGAAGCTGATCGACCAGATCGGCCAGAACGAGGTGGTCGAGGGCGTCTATACCTTCGCCCCCTCGGTCGCCGAAGGAAGCACGGCGCTCGAGCGGGTGAAGAAGCTGAGCGGCCTTGCCAATCCCGACCCGTACACAAGCCAGGTCTACGACCACGCCAACCTGGTGCTGATGGCGATGGCGCAGGCCAAGGCGACGACCGGGACCGCGATCAAGGACAATGTCCGCAAGGTGAGCCAGGGCGGCGGCAAGACCGTCGACAATGCGGTCGATGGCATCAAGGCGATCATGGCCGGCGAGAAGGTCGATTATTCGGGCGCCTCCGGCCCGTGCGACTTCAACGACATCGGCGACATCCTCGATTGCAAGTTCCGCTACGAGCAGATCAGGTCCGGGAAGCCGGTGCTGGTGAAGATCGCTTGAGCGCATGGAGCTCCTGCAAGCGCTGATCAACGGCCTGGTGTCGGGCACCCTGCTGGCGGTGCCGGCCATCGGCTTCACGGCGATGTTCGCCGTGCTGCGCTTCCCCAACTTCTCGGTGTCGGGCATCGCCACCGTCGGCGCCTTCGCGGGCTATATGGCCTACGGCGCCGGCCTGCAGATCGTGGGCTCGCTGGTCGTGGCGTTCCTGGTCGCCGGCGCCGCCGGCCTGTTCTTCGACCGCACGGCCCACCTGCCGCTGGTCAAGCAGGGGGCGCTGCCGGCGGCGATTGCCTCGATCGCCTCGGGCCTGGTGATGGAGAACCTGGTGCGGCTCGCCTTCGGCAAT
>Ga0070741_10008470_pt1 | contig 20618 bp, 21 predicted proteins | sample Coa_R1_4_FD_66440 | JGI IMG/M metagenome (GOLD analysis project Ga0070741, IMG submission 66440) | Surface soil microbial communities from Centralia Pennsylvania, which are recovering from an underground coalmine fire - Coalmine... | ecosystem: Environmental > Terrestrial > Soil > Unclassified ...
GGTGCCGCAGGAGGCGTTCCTCGCCGTGCTCAACCTCGACCAGGAGAAGCGGTAGTGGCGCTCCAGATGCGCGAGGCGTGCGAGCGGTGCGGGACGGCGCTGGCCCCGGACGCGCCGGCGGCGATCTGCTCGTTCGAGTGCACGTTCTGCGCCGGCTGCGCGGAGGCGATGGAGCACGTGTGCCCGAACTGCGGCGGCGAGCTGGTGGCGCGGCCGCGGAGGACAGCGTGATGCGGGGCGCGCGCCACCTCTACGTGCACCTGCCGTTCTGCGCGCACCGGTGCGGGTACTGCGACTTCGTCACCGCCGTCGGCCGCGGGTCGCAGCACGGCCCGTACGTCGAGGCGCTGCTCGCCGAGCTCGAGCTGGAGCGCGGCGCGCTGGCGCCGCGGCTCGAGACGGTCTTCCTCGGCGGCGGCACGCCGACGTTCACCGGGCCGGCCGCGCTCGAGCGGCTGCTCGCCGCGCTCCCGGAGGCGGACGAGGTCACGGTCGAGGCGAACCCGGAGACGGTGACGCCGGAGCTCGCCCGGCTCCTGTCACGAAACCGTGTCGATCGTGTGTCGCTGGGCGCGCAGAGCTTCCAGCCGCAGCTGCTCGCGGTGCTGGAGCGGCGCGCGCGGCCCGAGGACGTCCGGCGGGCCGTGCAGACTCTCCGTGATGCCGGATTTGACAACATCTCGCTCGACCTCGTCTACGGGATCCCCGGCCAGAGCGCCGCCGACCTCGACGCCGACCTCGCCGGGGCGCTCGCGCTCGAGCCCGAGCACGTGTCCTGCTACGAGCTGGAGGCCAAGCCGGGCACGCGCTTCACCCACGCGTACGGCGCCGAGCTCGAACGTCAGGCCGGGTCGATGGAGTCCTACTTCGAGCGGGTCGTCGCCACCCTGACCGGTGCGGGGTACCGCTGGTACGAGACGGCGAACTTCTGCCGCCCCGAGGACGGCCGCGACCTCCGGGCGCGCCACAACCTCGGCTACTGGCTCGGACGGGACTACCTCGGCCTTGGGATCGGCGCGGTCTCGACCGTCGGCTGGGTCCGGTGGCGGAACGCGCCGCGGCTCGGCGCGTACGTCTCGGCACTGGCGGAAGGCCGCGTGCCGCCGCGCGAGGTCGAGCCGCTCGACGAGGCAACACGCGACCGCGAGCGGGTGATGCTCGGGCTTCGCCTGGACGAGCCGCTGGCGCTCGCCGGCGTCGGCACGGCGGTCGACGCGGAGGCCCTGGGTAGGCTGGAGCGGCTCGGGCTCGTCGCCAGGTCGGGCGTGAACGGATCGGAGAGGATCGCGCTGACCGAGCGCGGACGGTTCCTCGGGGGCGGCGTCACCGCCGACCTGCTCACCTAGAATTTTCCTGCACACACATGGTTTCGCCAGGCCCAGACCTCACCGAGCGGCAGCGCCACATCCTCGTCGAGGTCGTCGAGGAGTACGTCGCCACGGGCCAACCCGTGGGATCGAAGCACCTCATCGAGCGGACCGGGATGCGCGTGTCGTCGGCGACCGTGCGCGGCGAGCTCGCCGAGCTCGAGCGGTTCGGGCTGCTCACGCACCCGCACACGTCCGCCGGCCGGGTGCCGACCGACCGCGGCTACCGCTACTACGTCGACCGGCTCCTCGAGCGCCCGGCGCCGAGGCCGGCGACCTTCCCGCTCGACCTGACCGAGGCGAGGAGCGAGGTCGAGTCGGCGCTGCAGGCGACCACCGAGATGCTGTCCCAGGTGACCCGGCTGATCGCGCTCGTCTCCGCGCCGCCGCTCCAGACCGCCACCGTGCGCCACGTCGAGGTGCTGCTGCTCCAGCCGCAGGTGGTGATGGTGGTCGTGATCACCTCGAGCGGCGGCGTGACCAAGCGCGCCTACGCCTTCGACGCGCCGGTCGACCCCGGGCTCGTCCACTGGGCCGGCCAGTACCTGAACGACCAGGTCGTCGGGCTGTCGCTCGGGACCGGGCAGCTCCGGCGCCGGCTGCTCGACGCCGGGGTGGCCCGCGCCGAGGGAGCCTTCCTCGAGGTGCTCGCCCCGGCGTTCGTGGAGGCGGAGGACGACGAGCAGCGCGTCTTCGTCGGCGGCGCCGCGGGCATGCTCGACGGGGTGCGCGACGAGGAGCTGGGCACCTACCGCTCGCTGATCGACCTGCTGGAGCGCCGGCGGACGCTGCTCGACCTGCTCGCCGAGGCCCTCGACCCGCGGCGGCCGTTCGTCCGGGTCGGCGACGAGCTCGCCACGCCGGGCGTGCGCGACCTGGCGCTCGTCGGCGCCGCCTACGGCATCGCCAACCGCACGCTCGGCGCGGTCAGCCTGATCGGGCCGTCGCGGATGGACTACGACAAGGCGATCCGCACCGTCCGCTCGGCCGCGTCCGAGCTCTCCCGCTTCGCCGAGGTGATCTATGGCGACAACTGACCGCGACTACTACGAGCTGCTCGGCGTCCCGCGCACCGCGACCGAGGCCGAGGTGAAGAAGGCGTTCCGGGCGCGCGCCCGCGAGCTGCACCCCGACGTCTCCGACGATCGCGACGCCGAGAGCCGCTTCAAGGAGGTGGTCGAGGCGTACGAGGTGCTGTCGAATCCCGAGCGCCGGGAGCTCTACGACCGCTTCGGCCACGACGGCCTGCGCAGCCGGGGCTTCACGCCGAGCGCGTTCGACTTCGGGAACCTCGGCGACCTCTTCTCCGCCTTCTTCGGCGACGACCTGTTCGGCGTCCGCGGCCGTCAGCGCGGCGCGGCGCGCGGGGCGGACGTCGCCGCCGAGGTCGCGATCGACCTCGTGGACTCCGCGCGCGGCGTGACGCGCGACGTCTCCGTGCGCCTCGCCGTCACCTGCGGCACCTGCGCGGGGAGCGGGGCCGAGCCGGGGACGGAGCCCGTCGTGTGTCCGACCTGCCGGGGCGCCGGCCGCGTGCAGGAGGTGTCGAACACCGTGTTCGGGCAGTTCGTCCGCGCGCAGACCTGCCCGGCCTGCGGCGGCGCCGGCCGCGTGGTCGAGCACCCTTGCGCGACCTGCCGGGGCGAGGGCCGTGTCGTCGAGGAGCGGACCGTCGCCGTCGAGATCCCGCCGGGGATCCACGACGGGCAGCGCATCCGGCTCGGCGGCGAGGGGCACGCGGGCGAGGCCGGCGGCCGCGCCGGCGACCTGTACGTGCTCGTCCGGGTGCGGCCGGATCCGCGGTTCGTGCGCGACGGCAACGACCTGATCTCGGAGGTCGACCTGACGATCACCCAGGCGGCGCTCGGCGCGACCGCCACGGTGGAGACGATCGACGGCGAGGTCGAGCTCGAGTTCGCGCCCGGGACCCAGCCGGGCGAGGTGCGCGTGATCCGCGGCGCCGGGATGCCCGTTCTCCAGGGCCGGGGCCGGGGCGACCACCGCCTGCTCGTCAACGTCACCGTCCCGCGGCGGCTCACCGACGAGCAGCGGCGCCTGCTCGCCGAGTTCGAGCGCAGCGCCGACGACGAGACCTACCGCCGGGACGACGACGACGGGTTCTTCGACAAGCTGAAGAGCGCGTTTCGCTGAGCCTCCGCCGCGTCTCCGTCTCGGTGCCGCCTGCCGACGCGGAGCGGGCGCGCGCGATCATGCTCGAGCTCTTTCCCGAGGGCTTCGAGGAGCGGGACGGCGCCGACGGCGTCGAGCTGGCCGCGTACACGGACGACAGCGGGGAGGAGCGGCTCTGGTCGGCCTTCGGCGGAGTTCACACCAGCGAGGTGGAGGACGGGTGGGAGGAGCGCTGGCGCGCGTTCCACCGGCCGGTGCGGATCGGCCCCTTCTGGGTCGGCCCGCCGTGGGAGCGGCCCGACGCCGCCTCGACCCCGGTCGTGATCGACCCGGGCCGCGCGTTCGGAACCGGCGCGCACGCGACCACGCGCCTCTGCCTCGAGCTGCTCCTCGACGTGCCGCCCGGGAGCCTGCTCGACGCCGGCTGCGGCTCGGGAGTGATCTCGATCGCCGCTGCCCGCCTCGGCTTCGCACCCGTGATCGCGGTCGACCTCGACCCGCAGGCGATCGAGGCGACCCGGCGGAACGCGGGCGACAACGGGGTCGCGATCGACGCACGGGAGCTCGACGCGACCGTCGATCCGCTGCCGTCCACCGCGAGCGCGGTCGTCAACGTCTCGTTCGACCTCGACGGCCGCATCGCGCGGCGGCTCGAGAGCGAGCGGATCGTGACCTCCGGATACCTCGTCGCCGAGACCCTGGAGCTGCCCGGCTACCGGCGCGAGGCGCGGCGGGACGCCGAGGGCTGGGCGGCGGACCTGCACGTTCGAACGAAGTAAGGTCCGCCGGAATGGCGACCTTCTCGGTGGGCTTTCTCGGCTGCAAGGTCTCGCACGCCGACGCGCAGGCGGTGCGCGAGCGCCTGCTCGCGGACGGGCACGAGGAGCGCGCCGGCGGCGACGTTGCGGTGCTGAGCACCTGCTGCGTCACGCACGAGGCGCTGCGCAAGTCGCGGCACGCCGCGTCCCGCGCCGCCCGGAGCCATCGGCGGGTCTACGTGACCGGCTGTGCCGCCAACCTGTCCGCCGACGCCTTCGCGGGCCTGCCCGACAACGTGGTCGTGGTCGCGAAGCCCAGCGAGGAGACGGCGGCCGCGGTCGCCGGCGACGTCGGCGCGATCGGCTGCGTGCAGGCCGACGCGCGGATCGACCGCGTCCGGGCCTTCGTGAAGGTGCAGGACGGCTGCAGCTTCTCGTGCAGCTTCTGCGTGATCCCGCTCGTCCGCGGCCGGTCGCGCAGCCGCCGCGCCGCCGCAGTGCTCGCGGAGGTGCGCCGCCGGGCCGAGCAGGGCCACCGCGAGGTCGTCCTCACGGGGATCAACCTCGGCTGCTACCGCGACCGCGAGGCCGGGTACGACCTGCCCCGGCTGATCCGCGAGGCCGGCGGGACGCCGGGGCTCGACCGGCTGCGCCTGTCGTCGATCGAGGTCAACCACCTGACCGAGCCTCTGGTCGCCGCGCTGCGCGAGACGCCGACGGTGTCGCGCCACCTGCACGTCCCGCTCCAGTCCGGTGACGACGGCGTGCTGCGGGCGATGGCGCGCCGCTACGACGCGGCCACGTACCTGCGCCGGGTCGAGCTCGCCGGGGACTTCAACCTGACCACCGACGTGATCGTCGGCTTCCCCGGCGAGGACGACGGTGCGTTCGAGCGCACCCTGCGCGTCGTCGAGCAGGCCGGCGCCACGAACGTGCACGTCTTCCCGTACTCGCCGCGGCCGGGCACGGTGACCGCCGGCGACGACACCGTGCCCCGGCGCGTGAAGCAGGAGCGGAGCGCGCGCCTGCGGACGCTCTCGCACGAGGCGTGCCTCCGGCGCTGGCGCGAGAAGGTCGGCGCCGAGGACGTCGTCCTCGTCGACCGTCCGGGCCGCGGGTACGGCGACGACTACTCGCCCTGGCTGGTCGACGCGCCGGTCGGGGAGCTCGTGCGTGTCCGCGGCGCCGCCGTCCGCGACGACGGGATCATCGCCGCGTGAGCGAGGCGGACTGCATCTTCTGCCGGATCCACCGGGGCGAGCTCCCGGCGACGGTGGTCAACCGTGCCGACGGCCTGCTCGCGATCGAGGACATGAACCCGCGGGCCGACGTGCACGTGCTCGTCATCCCGGAGCGGCACATCGAGACGTTCCGCGACGTCGGCGTGCTGCCGGCCGACGAGGCGAAGCGCATGCTCGACTTCGTCGCCGAGACCGCGAGGGCGGTCGGCCTCGACGAGTACCGCGTGATGGTGTTCTGCGGCGCCGGCGCGGGGCAGACGGTGTTCCACCTGCACTGGCACATCCTCGGCGGGACCTTCAGAGGACTGCCGGCATGAGCCTGATCGCCCGCCTCGAGGAGGAGCTGACCGCGGCGATGAAGGAGCGCAACGCCGCCCGCCGCGACGCGCTCCGGCTGATCCTCGCCAGCCTGCGCACGGCCGAGAAGGAGCTGCAGCGCCCGCTGCACGAGGACGAGGAGCTCCAGGTGCTCCAGCGCGAGCGCAAGCGGCGGCTGGAGTCGATCGAGGCCTTCCGGGGCGCGGGCCGCGACGGGCAGGCGGCGGCCGAGCAGGGCGAGCTCGAGGTGCTCGAGGAGTTCATGCCCGCGCCGCTCTCGGAGGAGGAGCTCGAGCGGATCGTGGACGACGCGATCGCCGAGGTCGGCGCCACCAGCATGCGCGACCTCGGCCGGGTGATGGCGGACGTCATGCCGCAGATCGCGGGACGGGCGGACGGATCGGCGGTCAGCCAGCTCGTCCGCGAGAAGCTCGCCTAGCGCGGGGCGGCCCGCGCCGTGACCAGCAGCGCGTAGAGCCTCACCGGGAGGCTCCCGCCCGCGTCCTCGATCACCGCGGTCAGCCCCTTCTCGAGCCGCCGCCGGCCGGACGCGTCGAGCCCGAGGTACATCGAGGTCGTGCGCATGACCGCGACGTGGTGCTCCGCCGTCTCGCGCTCGTCGCTCACGGCCGTGGTCAGGCGCGTGTCAGTGAACAGGCCGGCGGCCTCCGGTCGGGCGAGCGCATCACGCTGGTTCACCCAGGCCCAGACCTCGGACACGTTGCCGAGCCGCGCCTCGACGCCGTCCAGGAAGGTGCGCTCGTCGCGCGGCACCCACTCCTTCGACTCCGGGCGGACGTCGGTCCAGACCGCGTGGAGCTGCTCGTCAAGCGGCGAGAAGCCGACGTGCGTCAGCAGGCAGAACACGCCGTCCGGCCGCAGGAGCCTCGCGACCTTGGCCCACCCGACGGCGGCCTCGACCCAGTGGAACGCCGTCGCCGAGAAGGCCGCGGCGAAGGCGCCTTCCGGGAGCTCGACGTCCTCGAAGCGCCCGGCCCGGAACCGGACGCCGGCCGCGTCGCCGACCCGCTGCCGCGCGACCGCGATCATCCGCTCGCCCGGGTCGACCGCATCGAGCCGTAGCTCCCGCGCGGCCAGCGCCTCGGTCAGCTTGCCGGTCCCGCAGCCGATCTCGAGCACGCGGGACCCAGGCGCCAGCCCGCCGATCCCGCAGGCGGCGTCGACGATCTCCGCCGGGTAGCCGAGCCGGACGCGGTCGTACTCGGCCGCGACGCTGTCGAAGCGGAGACCGCGCTCCGCTGCCGCAGGCTGGGGGCCGCGGTCGGTCACGCCGCTCGCGCCGGCTCGGGCCTCTGGCCCGGCGTCGGTGTCGGCGCCGGCCCCGGGCCTGCCGCGGCAGCGTTGGTCACTCTGGACATGTCCCGTCGAGGCGTGGCTCCTCCCTCCAGGTGCTCCCGGCCTCCTCCCCACGGCGATCGTAGTTCCAAACCCGTCACGGGCGGGTCACGGGACCGTGACAGAGGTGTGCCGGTCGCCGGGCCGGCCCCGGGCCGCCCGTCGACGACCTGCCCGCCTACACTGGGCGAGTTGCAGGAAGTTCTCTCGATCTCCAACGACGTCGCCGCCGAGCTCGCGGGCGTCGGCGACGGCGTCCTCGGCGCGCTGCGCGAACGGCTGCACTGCACGATCCGGCTGCGCGGGAACCAGCTGACCCTCGAGGGCGAGGACGAGAGCGTCGCCGAGGCGCGCGCGGTGGTCGACGAGCTCGTCGATCTCGTCGCCGGCGGCCACGAGATCGGCCCGGGAACCGTCGACGCCGTGCTCGGCGCGATCGACCAGGCGGCGGACATCCGGGACGTCTTCGAGGACGTCGTCTGGCGGCACCGCGGGACGAAGATCGCGCCGAAGACCGTCAACCAGAAGCGCTACGTCGACGCGATCCGCTCGCACACGATCACCTTCGCGATCGGTCCCGCCGGGACCGGCAAGACCTATCTGGCGATGGCGCTCGCCGTGAAGGCGCTCTCGGAGCGGGAGGTCGGCCGGATCATCCTCACGCGCCCGGCCGTCGAGGCGGGGGAGCGGCTCGGCTTCCTGCCGGGCGACCTGCTGGCCAAGGTCGACCCCTACCTGCGGCCGCTGTACGACGCGCTCTACGACATGCTCGACGCCGACCGCCTGACCGCGTACATGGAGAAGGGCGCGGTCGAGGTCGCGCCGCTCGCGTTCATGCGCGGCCGCACGCTCAACGACTCGTTCGTCATCCTCGACGAGGCGCAGAACACGAGCCCGGAGCAGATGCAGATGTTCCTGACGCGGCTCGGCTTCGGCTCGAAGGTGGTCGTCACCGGCGACGTCACGCAGATCGACCTGCCGCCGCAGCAGGCGTCGGGGCTCGTCACCGTGCAGGACATCCTCGGCACGATCGACGGGATCGCATTCGTCGAGTTCTCGAATGCCGACGTCGTCCGGCACAAGCTCGTCCAGCGGATCGTCGAGGCCTACCGGACCCATACGGAGGCGACCGGCGGCCGGCGCCCCCGCTAGGCCGATGGTCGAGGTCGAGGTCGTCAACCGGAGTGGACTCGAGGTGCAGTCGGAGGCCGCCGCCGAGTTCGCCCGCCGCGTGCTCGCCGCGGAGGGGATCGCCGACGGCGAGGTGGGCATCGCGTTCGTGGGGCCCGACGAGAGCCGTGCGCTCAAGAACGCGCACCTGGGAATCGATGAACCCACCGACGTGCTCTCGTTCCCGATCGACGGCCGTGAGGACCTGCCGCCCGGCCCGCCGCGCCAGCTCGGCGACGTCGTCCTCTGCCCGCACGTGGTCGGCGAGGACTGGCGGCGCCCGCTGACCCACGGCCTGCTCCACCTGCTCGGCTACGACCACGGGGCGGCGATGGACGAGCGCGAGGAGGCGCTGGCCGGATGAGCACGACGCGGCTCCCGCTGCGCGAACGCCTCCGCCGCAGCCGGGTCGGCAACGGCGCGGGCTCGCTCCTTCCCGGGATCGGCGAGGGCCGTCGCCGCATCTCGCTGGTCGAGAGCTTCAACTACGCCGTCGAGGGGATCATCCACGTTCTCCGCACGCACCGGAACATGCGGATCCACTTCGCGGCGGCGACCCTCGTCCTCGTCCTCGCGCTCTGGATCGGGGTCGACCGCATCGAGCTCGTCGTCCTCTTCCTCGCGATCGCGTTCGTGCTGATCGCGGAGATGATCAACTCGGCGATCGAGGCGGCGATCGACGTCGCCACCAGCTCGTTCGACCCGCTTGCCAAGCTCGCCAAGGACATCGCCGCCGGCGCGGTGCTGATCGCCTCGGTCAACGCGATCGTCGTCGGCTACCTCGTCTTCTCCGGGCACGTCAGCGAGTCGAGCACGAACTTCTTCGACCGGCTCCGCGACGCACCGGTCAAGCTGACGATGATCGCGCTCGTCCTCGTGATCATCCTCGTGATCGCGACGAAGGCGGTCAGCGGCCGCGGCACGCCGCTGCGCGGCGGCCTGCCCTCCGGCCACGCGGCGATCGCGTTCGCCGCCTGGACCGCGGTGACGCTCACCCTCGGCCAGAGCGAGCACCGGTTCTTCGTTTCGACGATCATGTTCGGCGTGGCGGTGCTGGTCGCGCACACGCGGATCGAGACCGGGATCCACTCGACGCTCGAGGTCGTCTACGGCGGCGCCCTCGGCGCCGGGGTGACGCTCGTCGTCTTCCAGCTCTTCTTTTGATCGGCGACGTCGAACGCGGGCTCTACCGACGCACGCTCGAGATCAAGGAGCGGGCGTACGCGCCGTACTCGAACTTCCTCGTCGGCGCCGTGCTCCGCGCCCGGGACGGGACGCTGTTCGAGGGTGTCAACGTCGAGAACGCCGCCTACCCGCTCGGCGTCTGCGGCGAGAAGAGCGCGTACGTGGCGGCGGTCACGGCGGGCTACAGGCCCGGCGACTTCGACCTGCTCGTGATCAACGCCTCGCCCTGCGGCGGCTGCCGCCAGTGGCACGTCGAGTTCAGGGTCGACCGCGTGATCTACGCGAACAACGACGGCGAGCTCGTCGAGCACACGCCGGCCGAGCTGCTGCCGGACACCTTCGAGTTGTGAAGTCCGGGTTCGTCGCCGTCGCGGGACGGCCGAACGTCGGCAAGTCGACCCTCGTCAACGCGCTCTGCGGCGGGAAGGTCGCGATCGTCTCCGACAAGCCGCAGACCACGCGCAGGCGCATCTTCGGGATCGCGAACGGCGACGGCTACCAGCTCGTGCTGGCCGACCTGCCGGGCTTCCAGCGGCCGAGGGATCCGCTCACCGAGCGCATGCAGCGCACCGTCGACGCCTCGTTCGAGGACGTCGACGCCGTGCTCTTCGTGGTCGACGCCCGCGACCGGATCGGCGCCGGCGACCGCTTCATCGCGTCGCGGGTGTTCGGCCTCGGGGTGCCGGTCGTGATCGCGGTCAACAAGGTCGACCGCCTCAAGCCCGGGCACATCGCCTCGCAGATGCAGACCGCCGCCGCGCTCGGGGCCTTCCACGCGCTGCACCCGGTGAGCGCGAAGACCGGCGACGGCGTCGGCGAGCTCCGCGACGAGCTCGTCGGCCTCCTGCCCGAAGGGCCACGGTACTTCGGGCCGGACCAGCGGACCGACCTGTCCGAGTCGGAGCAGATCGCCGAGCTGGTCCGCGAGCAGGCGCTCGCGGCGACGAAGCAGGAGGTGCCGCACGCGCTCTCGGTCGAGGTCGAGGAGCTCGAGGAGAAGGTCGTGCGCGCCAGCCTCTTGGTGGAGACGCAGTCGCAGAAGCAGATCCTGGTCGGCAAGGGCGGCTCGATGGTGCGCAGGATCGGCACCGGCGCCCGGCCGGCGATCGAGCAGCTCCTCGGCCGGACGATCTACCTCGAGCTCCAGGTCAAGGTGCGCCCGAGGTGGCGCAGGGACGAAGCGATGCTGGAGCGCCTCGGTATCTAGTGCCGATACCGCGTGCCTTTCACGCCGCCGCGGCCGACATGGCGGCCGCGGCTCGTCACCGATTCGAGGGTGCGAGGCCGGTCTCGGGGAAGGGGGGACACGGGGGAAACCGGCCGTTTCCCCCGTGCAGAATGGTGTGGCTAGCCGTATAGCCCCTGCAAAGCGGGCTGTGCCACGATGTGAGCGTGCCCACCGTCCTGATCGTCGACGATCACCCGAGCTTCCGTGCCAGCGCACGGGCGATCCTGGAGGCGGACGGCTTCGAGGTCGCCGGCGAGGCCGAGGACGGGGAGTCGGCGATCGCCGTCGCGGCACAGCTGCATCCCGACGTGATCCTGCTCGACGTGCAGCTTCCCGATCTCGACGGGTTCGAGGTCACACGGCGCCTGGTCGAGAGCAACGGCTCGACCTGCGTCGTTCTCGTCTCGAGCCGCGACGGGGCCGACTTCGGCCCCCTCGTCGAGGCGAGCGGTGCCTGCGGCTTCGTCCCGAAGAGCGAGCTCTCGGGCGACGCGGTCACCGCGCTGATCTGCGACCGCTGATGCCTCTCGCGCACCGGCTCTGGCTCGGCCTGTTCCCGCTGTCGGTGGCGATCGCCGCCGGAACCGCCGTCGTCGTCGGCGTCTCCGACCACGAGACGAGCCGGGTCGCGCTCGGCATCGCCTACCCGGCGGTCGGCCTGTCGTTCGCGGTCACCGGCATCGTCGCCTGGACACTCAGGCCCGAGAACGCGGTCGGCCGCCTGCTCGCGCTCGTCGGCCTGCTCTGGATGGTCAGTGCGCTGTGGGAGGCCAACAACGCCTGGCTCTTCGGGATCGGCACGATCCTGAACAGCCTCTTCCTCGCCGCCTTCGTGCAGCTCCTGCTGGCGTTTCCGGACGGGCGGCTGGCGAGCGCGCTGGAGCGGAGGACGGTTGCGCTCGTCTGGGCGGTCGCGCTCGCCGCCAACGCCGTGATCGCGATCCTCGAGAAGCGGCCGGCGGGCTGCGACGACTGCCCCGCCAATCCGTTCACGATCGTCGACAGCCCGTCGGCGGCCGATGCGCTCGACACGGCGTTCAGCGTCGTCGGCTGCCTGATCCTCGTCGGCGTCCTGGTGCTCCTGGTCAGGCGCTGGCGCGCGGCGACGCCGGCGCAGCGGCGCATCCTCGCCCCGGTGTACCTGTCCGGGGGCGTGGCGGCCGCGCTCGTCGCCGCGCTGCTCGTCGTCTCGTCGATCTCCGAGGAGGGGAGCCACGTCCTCGGCGTCGTCACCTTCCTGGCCTTCGGCACGGTGCCGATCCTCTTCCTCGCCGGCCTCCTGCGGATCAGGCTGTACCGCGCCGCAGCGCGGCTGCTCCGCGAGGTGCCGGACGAGCCGACGCCGGAGCAGATCCAGGCCGGATTCCGCACCGTCCTCGGCGACCCGACGCTGCGGTTCCTCACCTGGCTCGACGAGCTCCAGGGCTACGTCGACGCGCGCGGCAATCCCGTCGAGCTGAAGCCCGACACCGCGCGCCGGGCGACCACCCGCATCGACCGGGAGGCCGACGGGCAGTCGCTCGCCGCGATCGTCCACGACGCGGCGCTCCTGCTCCAGCGCGGGGTGCTCGACGAGGTGGTCTCGGCCGCCCGCCTTGCGATCGAGAAGGACCGCGGCCTCGAGGCGCTCCGCCGCAGCGAGGCGCGCAGCCGCGCGCTGCTCGGCGCGATCCCGGACATGATGTTCCGGATCGCCCGGGACGGGACGTACCTCGAGGCGCAGGGGCCGGCGGAGTCGATGGTCCGGCCGATCGAGGAGATCGTCGGCAGCAACGTCCGCGACCTCCTGCCGCCGGACGTCGCGGAGACGTTCCTGCGGGCGCTCTCCGTCCCGGCTTCCGAGGGCGTGCAGTCGGCCGAGTACCGCCTGACGATCGACGGGCAGGAGCGGGACTTCGAAGGGCGGTTCGTCCCGTCCGGCGACGACGAGGTGGTGGTGATCGTGCGCGACTTCACCGACCGCACCCGGCTCGAGGAGGAGCTTTCGCGCAAGCTCGAGGTCGTCCAGCGCGAGCAGGCGTTCACGCGCGCCGTCGTCAACGTCGCCCCGCTCGTCTTCCTGCTCGTCGACAGCGACGGCCGCATCGTCCGCTTCAACGCCACCACCGAGGAGCTGTTCGGCGTCGCGGACGACGACCAGGTCCGCGGGAAGTTCTGGTGGGACGTGTTCCTGCCGGAGGAGCAGCGCCCGGCTGCGGAGGAGTACTGCGTGCGGATCCGCGCCGGCGAGAAGCAGATCCAGGAACGCGGGGAGTGGCTGGCCGCCGACGGCCGCCGACTGGTGATCGACGCCTCGATTCGCCGCGTCGTCGACGGCGAGGGGCGCGAGCGGCTCCTGATCTGCGGGCAGGACCAGACCGAGCTCGTCGGCCAGCGCGAGGAGCTGATGACCCAGCGCGACTTCCTCGCGGTCGTCGCCCGGGCGACGCCGAGCCTGCTGATCGCGGTCGAGCGTGACGGGACGGTCGCCACCGAGGGCGTCAACTACGCGTTCCGGGAGCTCACCGGCTACAACGACGAGGAGTCGATCGGCACGAAGTTCTGGGACCTCGTCGCGCCGCCCGAGCTGATCGACGAGGTGAAGCAGGCGTTCGAGGAGCAGATCGAGACCGGCGTCAGCGTCGAGCACGAGACCGCCTGGATCGGGCGCTCCGGCAACTGGCGGATCATCGCCTGGTGGCTGCGCCCCCTCGGCGCGTTCAGCGGGAAGTACATCGTGTGCGGCACGGACATCACCGAGCGGAAGGCGCAGGAGGCGGAGCTCCGGGCGTCCCGGTCCCGGATCGTCGAGGCCGCGGACGACGCCCGCAGGCGGCTCGAGCGCAACCTGCACGACGGGGCGCAGCAGCGGCTCGTCTCGCTGTCGCTGGCGCTGCGGCTCGCCCAGGCGCGGCTCCGGGAGGACCCCGACGGCGCGGAGAAGCTGCTTGCGGGCGCAGCCGAGGAGCTCACCCAGGCCCTGGCGGAGCTGCGCGAGCTCGCCCGCGGCATCCACCCCGCGGTGCTCACCGACCGCGGCCTGCCCGCCGCGCTGGAGGCGCTCGCCTCGCGCGCGCCGCTCCCGGTCGAGCTGTCCACCGAGCTCGACGAGCGCCTGCCGGGACCGATCGAGGCGGCCGCCTACTACGTCGTCGCCGAGGCGCTGACGAACGTCGCGAAGTACGCCGGGGCCTCGTCGGTCGAGGTGCGCGCCGAGCGCCAGAACGGGCGTGTGCTGGTCGAGGTCGTGGACGACGGCGTCGGCGGTGCCGACCCGACGCGGGGATCGGGCCTCCGCGGCCTGGCCGACCGCGTCGAGGCGCTCGAGGGCGAGCTCCAGGTGCGGAGCGACGCGGGCGAGGGCACGACGGTGCGGGCTGTGATCCCGCTCTCGGGCCTCTAACCTAGAACCCGATGTCACCCGCGCCGCCCACCGGAACGGTCACGTTGCTGTGCACGGACATCGAGGGCTCGACCGGGATCGTCGGCCGGCTCGGAGCGGAGTACGCCGGCGTGCTCGAGCAGCACCGGCAGCTCATCCGCGATGCCGTCGTCGCCGCCGGCGGCGCCGAGATCGACTGCCGCGGCGACGAGATGCTGCTCGTCTTCACGGACGCCGCCGACGCGGTTCGCGGCGCCGTCTCGGCGCAGCGCGCGCTGGCCGCGCACACGTGGCCGGACGGCAACGAGATCAGGGTCCGGATGGGGCTGCACACGGGAGAGCCGACCGTCGAGGGCTCGACCTACATCGGCCTCGACGTCCACCGGGTCGCCCGGATCAGCGACGCCGGGCACGGCGGACAGGTGCTGCTGTCCGAGCGCACGTACGAGCTCTCGGGCGCCGAGGTCGTGGACCTCGGGCCGCAGCCGTTCAGGGGGCTGCCCGACCCGGAGCGCATCTACCAGGTGGTCGCCGACGGGCTGCAGCGCGACTTCCCGCCGCTCCGGCTCGACATGGCCGCGGTCACGTCGATCGGCGCGGAGAGCGACCCCGAGATGCGCGTGGTGGTCGCCGAGGACTCAGTCCTCCTGCGCGAGGGCATCGCCAGGCTCCTCGAGGACGCCGGGCTCGCCGTCGTCGGCCAGGCCGGGACCGCCGACGAGCTCATGCTCAAGGTGCGGTCGTACAAGCCGGACGTCGCGATCGTCGACATCAGGATGCCGCCGACGCAGACCGACGAGGGGCTGCGCGCGGCGAAGGAGATCCGGGAACGGCACCCCGACACGAGCGTGCTCGTCCTCTCCCAGTACCTCGAGCCCGCGTACGCCCTCGAGCTCCTGTCCGAGAGCGCCGAGGGCGTCGGCTACCTGCTCAAGGACCGCGTCGCCGACGTGCCCGAGTTCGTCGCGGCCGTGAAGCGGGTGGGGGAGGGCGGCTCCGCGCTCGACCCCTCGGTCGTCTCGCAGCTCGTCGGCCGCCGCCGCCGCGACGACCCGGTCTCCCAGCTCACGCCCCGCGAGCGCGAGGTGCTCGAACTGATGGCGGAGGGCCTGTCGAACAGCGCGATCGCCGAGCGGCTCGTGGTCACCGAGCGCGCCGTCGAGAAGCACGTGACCTCGATCTTCGGGAAGCTCCGGCTCGGCGCCGACTCGGACACCCACCGCCGCGTGCTGGCCGTGCTCGCCTTCCTGCGCGCCGGGTAGCGCCGGGGCGCGGGCCGGGCGCGCTCGGGGACGGATCGCCTTCGCGCGCAACCCCCCACCCCGGGTGGGGGGATTGCCCCTGACCCCTGCCGGCGACGCTACCGCGTCCGGGCGCACGCGTCTGTGCCGGATGGGTGCCGATTGGCCCCGCTCGGGTCGCGTCCCTGGTCGTCGCGGCCGCCCGCGTGCCGCAGCCCGGTCCCGGCCGGGGGGCGCGGCGGCGGGCGGGGCTACACTCAGCACATGGCGAAAGCCCCCGTCCTGGCCCGTGGATTCGAGCTCCCGCTCGAGCCGCGGCTGCCGCGGATCGGCTCGATCGACGCGGTCGCGCTCGAGGCGCGCGCCGACTCCCTGGCGAAGCGCTCGATCAAGAAGGAGGCGAAGCTCTTCGCGCTCGAGCTCGCCATCCGGATGACCGACCTGACGACGCTCGAGGGCGCGGACACGCCCGGCAAGGTGCAGGCGCTCGCGACCAAGGCGGTGAAGCCCGACCCGAGCGACCCGTCGATCCCGTCCTGCGCGGCGCTGTGCGTCTACCCGAACCTCGTGCCCGCCGCGGTCACGCGCCTCCGGGGGACGGGCGTCAAGGTCGCGTCGGTGGCGACCGCGTTCCCGTCGGGGCAGTCGCCGATCGACGTCAAGGTGCGCGAGACCGAGGAGGTCGTCGCGATGGGGGCCGACGAGGTCGACATGGTGATCGACCGCGGGGCGTTCCTCTCCGGCCGCTACGCGAAGGTCTACGACGAGATCGTCCAGGTGAAGCAGGCGTGCGGCGACGCCCACCTGAAGGTGATCCTCGAGGTCGCCGAGCTCGGCACCTACGACAACGTCCGGCGCGCGAGCCTGCTGGCGATGGCTGCCGGTGCGGACTTCGTCAAGACGTCGACGGGCAAGCTCTCGGGCGCGGCGACGCTCCCGGTCACGCTCTGCATGCTCGAGGCGATCCGCGACGTGCACGAGGAGACCGGGCGGATGGTCGGGATGAAGCCCGCCGGCGGGATCCGCCAGGCGAAGCAGGCGGTGCAGTACCTCGTCCAGCTCTACGAGACGCTCGGAGCGGAATGGCTGACGCCCGACCTCTACCGCCTCGGGGCCTCGACGCTGCTCAACGACGTCCTCATGCAGATCCGCAAGGAGCGGACGGGGCGCTACCAGTCGCCCGACTACTTCACGGTCGACTAGTGGCCGAGCTCGAGAAGAAGGCCAGGCAGGCGCTCGTCCCGTCGGGGTGGGACTACGCCCCCGCGCCCGAGTCGCGCGAGATCGTCCGGATCGAGGAGCGCTACGGCCACTTCGTCGGCGGCGAGTGGCTCGAGCCGAAGGAGTCGTACACGACGATCTCGCCCGCCAGCGAGGAGCCGCTCGCCGAGGTCGGGCAGGCGACGCCGGCCGAGGTGCGCGCCGCGATCGCGACCGCCCGCGAGGCATTCGAGAACGGCTGGTCGGCGCTGCCGGGGTCGGAGCGCGCCAAGTACCTGTTCCGGATCGCGCGGATCCTGCAGGAGCGGTCGCGCGAGTTCGCGGTGCTGGAGTCGCTGAACGGCGGCAAGCCGATCAAGGAATCGCGCGACGTCGACCTCCCGCTCGCCGCGGCGCACTTCTTCTACTACGCGGGCTGGGCGGACAAGCTCGAGTACGCGTTCCCGAACCGGCGACCGCGGCCGGTCGGCGTCGCCGGCCAGATCATCCCGTGGAACTTCCCGCTCCTGATGCTGGCATGGAAGATCGCGCCGGCGCTCGCGGCCGGGAACACCGTCGTGCTGAAGCCGGCCGAGACGACCCCGCTGACGGCCCTCCTCTTCTGCGACGTCGTCCGCCAGGCGGAGCTCCCGCCGGGCGTCGTCAACATCGTCACCGGCGACGGCCGTGCCGGCGCCGCGATCGTCGAGGGCGACGTCGACAAGATCGCGTTCACCGGCTCGACCGAGGTCGGCAAGGCGATCCAGCGCGAGCTCGCCGGCACGGGGAAGAGGCTGACGCTCGAGCTCGGCGGCAAGGCCGCGAACATCGTGTTCGACGACTGCGCGCTCGACCAGGCGATCGAGGGGATCGTCAACGGCATCTACTTCAACCAGGGCCACGTGTGCTGCGCCGGATCCAGGCTCTTCGTCCAGGAATCGATCCACGAGGACGTCGTCAAGAAGCTGAAGCGCCGGATGCAGACGCTCCGCGTCGGCGACCCGCTCGACAAGAACACCGATATCGGCGCGATCAACTCGCGGATGCAGCTCGAGAAGATCGAGGAGCTGGTCGAGGCCGGCAAGGAGGAGGGCGCCGAGATCTACCAGCCGCCCTGCCGGCTCCCGGAGAAGGGCTACTGGTTCGCGCCCACCGTGTTCACCGACGTCGCCCAGAGCTACCGGATCGCGCAGGAGGAGATCTTCGGGCCGGTGCTCTCCGTGCTCACGTTCCGCACGCCGGCCGAGGCGGTCGAGAAGGCGAACAACACGCCGTACGGGCTGAGCGCCGGGATCTGGACCGAGAAAGGGTCCCGCATCCTCTGGATGGCGGAGCGGATGCGGGCCGGCGTCGTCTGGGCGAACACGTTCAACCGCTTCGACCCGGCGTCGCCGTTCGGCGGCTACAAGGAGTCCGGCTTCGGCCGGGAGGGCGGCCGCCACGGCCTCGAGCCCTACCTGGAGTTCGACTGACGTTGGCGCACGTCCGGCACACCCGCGTCACCGACCCGGCACACGATTCTCACTACGATCGCAGTGGGGAGGAGGCCGGGAACGCCTGGAGCGCCAGAGCCGCCGTTGCCTCTCCGGGACACGACCGGAACCGCCGATGAGCCGCCTCCCTGTCAGGAAGACGTACAAGCTCTACGTCGGCGGGGCGTTTCCGCGCTCCGAGTCCGGGCGCACCTACCTCGCCGAGGGCCAGAACGTCGCCCGCGCGAGCCGCAAGGACCTCCGCGACGCCGTGCGCGCGGCACGCGCCGCGCAGCCCGGCTGGGCCGGCGCGACCGCGTACAACCGCGGGCAGGTCGTCTACCGGATCGCCGAGATGCTGGAGGCGCGCCGCGGCGACCTCGCCCAGCTCTGCTCCGGCACCGACGAGGTCGACCGCTCGATCGACCGGCTCGTCTGGTACGCCGGCTGGGCCGACAAGCTCGCGCAGGTGATCGGGGGAACCAACCCGGTCGCCGGCCCCTACTTCAACTTCACGATCCCGGAGCCGACCGGCGTCGTCGGCATCCTCGCGCCGGACGAGCCGGCCCTCGAAGGGCTCGTGTCCAGGCTCGCCCCGGCGATCGTCGGGGGCAACGCCGCCGTCCTGATCGCATCCGAGCCGCATCCGCTCGCGGCGGTCGAGCTCGGCGAGGTGCTGGCCACCGCCGACGTGCCCGGCGGGGTGGTCAACATCCTCACCGGCCACCGGGACGAGCTGGCGCCGTGGCTCGCCGGCCACATGGATGTCAACGCGATCGACGTCACCGGGGCGGACGGCCTCGCACCCGAGCTGGAGAAGCTCGCGGCCGAGAACGTGAAGCGCGTCGTCCGCGGCACGGCCGAGGGGCAGAGCCCGTGGGAGATCGCCGCCTTCCTCGAGCTGAAGACCGTCTGGCACCCGATCGGCACGTAGCTGCGAGGCAGTAGCATCACGCGTCAGTGACAGGCGGCCGCCGCCTCAGCCAGGCGATCTCCGAGGGAGACGGGATCTCGATCATCGCGCTCGTCGCCAGCTCGGACGCCGCGCGGGCCGCCGAGGAGCAGGGCGCGGAGGGCCTCGCGGTGACGACGCGCGCGCCCGGCGTGCGCGACGCGACCGGCCTGCCGATCCTCTTCCGCGAGGACGCGTCCCCGGAGGCGGCCAGCACCGCCGGCGCCGATGCCTGCCTGATCGTGGTCGAGCAGCACGACGAGGAGGAGCACCTGGAGGAGCTCCGGCGCCGCGCCGACGAGCTCGGCCTCGAGATCGTCGTCGACGTCCACGACGAGGACTCGCTGGCCGACTCCCTCGAACGGATCGACCCGGAGATCTTCCTCCTGTCGCCGCGCGAGGCCGAGGACGGCGAGACGCACGTCGAGCGGATCCTCGACCTGCTGCCCGACGTGCCCGCCGGCAAGCTGGCGATCGCCGACCTGGCGGCGACGACGCGGGACGAGGTGCTCGCGCTCGAACGGGCGGGAATCGACGCCGTCCTCGTCGGCTCGGCCGAGGTCGCCCACCTCGTCGGTGGCGTTCCTCCCGAGGTCTAGCCGGCCGTTCCCGTCGCGCGTGACCTGGCGCAGCCGGGGCTCGCGCAGACCGGCGGTGGTCGTCCTCGCCGCGATCCTGGCGGCCGCGGCCGCGCTGAGGGTCGTCGGGATCGAGTACGGCCTCCCGTTCGGCACGCTGCTCGACCCCGACGAGCAGAACATCGTCCCGCGCGCCTGGGCGATGGTGCACGGCGGCGGCGTCGACCCGCACTGGTTCGACTACCCGTCGCTGCTCCTCTACGTCCTGGCGCCGTTCCAGGCGTGGCAGAGCGAGCCGTCGTTCCTGGCCGCCCGGCTGGTGGTCGCCGCGTTCGGCGTCGGCGGCGTCGCCGCCGCCTGGTGGCTCGGCCGCGCGGCGTACGGCAGGACGGCGGCCGTCGTCGCCTCGACCGTCGTCACCGTCGAGACGGTCGGGGTCGCGTACTCGCACACGGCGGTCACCGACGTCCCGATGACGGCGCTGCTCACCGTGTCGCTGGCGCTCGCCGTGACCGGGCGGCTCGAGTGGGCGGGCGTCGCCGCCGGGCTGGCCGCGAGCGCCAAGTACCCGGCGATCTTCCTGGTCGTGCCGCTCGTCGTCGCCGGCTGGCGGCGCTGGCGGCGGGTGGCGGTCTCGCTCGCGCTCGCCGCGGCCGCCTTCCTCGCCACCAGCCCGTTCGTCCTCGTCCACCCGCACCAGGCGTGGAGCGACGCCTCCCGGGTCCAGCGGCTCGCCCGCGACGGCTGGCTCGGGTTCGAGCACGACTCCTGGGCGCTGTTCTCGTTCACGGGGAAGCTCTGGAGCGGGCTCGGGCCGGTGCTCGTCGTCGCCGCCGCCGGCCTGGCGCTCGCGCTCCGGCGCCGCGCGCGCACCGACCTGATCCTCGCCGCCTTCACGCTCGCCTACGTCGCGGACCTCCTCACCATCCGGGCGCACTTCGACCGCTACGTGCTCCCCCTCGTGCCGCCGCTCGCGGTTCTCGCCGGCCGGCAGCGGGCGCTCGCGCCGCTCACGCTCGCGCTCGCCGTCGTCCCGCTCGTCTGGGCGATCGGCGACGACA
>Ga0070741_10008471_pt1 | contig 20617 bp, 22 predicted proteins | sample Coa_R1_4_FD_66440 | JGI IMG/M metagenome (GOLD analysis project Ga0070741, IMG submission 66440) | Surface soil microbial communities from Centralia Pennsylvania, which are recovering from an underground coalmine fire - Coalmine... | ecosystem: Environmental > Terrestrial > Soil > Unclassified ...
AGGTGCCGACCGCGGGGCAGCGGGCGACGTTCGCCGCGGTGGTCGAGGCGCGCGGCGCGCAGTCGGGTGCGCTGCTGATCGACGCGTACGGCGGTGCGCTCAACCGCATCGCGCCGGGCGCAACTGCGTTCGTGCACCGCAACCAGCTCGCGTCGATCCAGTACTTCGCCGCCGGCAACGGAGCGTCCGCGCGCGGGTGGATCAACGGCGCGCGCAAGGCGCTCGCTCCCGTCGTGTCCGGACAGGCGTACGTGAATTACATCGACCCGCAGCTCGCGAACTGGCAGGCCGCCTACTACGGCACGAACCTGTCGCGCCTGCGCGCCGTGAAGAAGAAGTACGACCCGCACAACCTCTTCCACTTCGCCCAGAGCATCCGGCCGTAGCTCGGCACGATGCCAACGGCCTCGGACACGCCGTGTCCAAAACTCACAACATCGCCACACCGTACGATGCGCATACGCCGGAGTAGCTCAGCTGGTAGAGCAGGGCTCTTGTAAAGCTCAGGCCGGGGGTTCGAGTCCCCCCTCCGGCTCTACGCCCTCTCGAGCGCCGCGCTGAGGTCGGCCCACAGCGCGTCGACATCCTCGAGCCCGACCGAGAGGCGAAGCAACCCGCGCGGGATGCGGTCGCCCTCCCAGCGGTGGCGGCTCTCGAGCGAGCTGCGCACGCCGCCGAGCGAGGTCATATTCCCGATCAGCGTGAGGCCTGTCTCGACCGCCCGCGCGCGGTCGCCGGCGACGTCGAACGAGATCAGCCCGCCGAAGCCGGGATAGCGGACGCGCTCGACCGCCGCGTGCGCCTCGAGCCGTGAGGCGAGCTCACGGGCCGTCTCCGTCTGGCGCCGGACGCGCACCTCGAGCGTCTTCAAGCCGTGCAGAAGCGACGCGGCAGAATCGGGCGAGCACGCGAGTCCGAGCCGCAGCCGGACCTCGAACAACCGTTCACGCAAAGCGGCCTCGCGCGTGACGAGCGCGCCCAGCATCGCGTCGTGGTGGCCCGTCAGGTACTTCGTCGCCGAGTGCAGCACGACGTCCGCTCCCTCGTCGAGCGCGTGCAGGAAGACCGGCGTCGAGACGGTGGCGTCGCAGACGACGCGCGCGGGGTGCGCGCGCAGAGCGTCCCAGTCGGGCAGCGTGAGCACCGGGTTCGCGGGCGCCTCGACCCACACCACGTCCGCATCGCCGGGTGGGGGGCCGGTTTGGTCGAACTCGGCGACCTCGAGCCCCCAGCGGGCGAGCTCGGAGAGCGTGACGCCCGTCCCGTAGTAGGCGCCCGCGGCCAGCGCGACCTTCGTCCCGGGCCCGCAGAGCGCGAAGACGCACGCCGTGACCGCGGCGGTGCCGGAGCCGAAGAGCAGCGCATCGCCGCCTTCGAGCGCGCCCAACGCGTCCTCCGCCGCCTTGCCCGTCGGATGCGCGTAGCGCTGGTAGACGAACTCGCGCGGCTCGCCGTGCTCGTCGTAGGGCCAGGCCGTATTGCGGTCGACGCTCATCGAATGATCTCCTTCACGCCCTCGACGAGCCGGTCGAGGTCGTTGTTGTCGTTGTAGTAGTGCACCGACGCGCGAACCGACTCGGCTATGCCGCGCGGGCCGTAGTCGAGCTGCGCCGAGGCTGCGTCCATCACGGAGACGTTGACGCGGCGCTCGGCGAGCTCGTCGCGCACCTCGGCCGGCGCGTGGCCCGCAACTTCGAAGGTGACCGTTGCGGCGAGTATCGCGCCGCGATCGAGCAGCGTCACCCCGTCGAGCTCGCCGAGCGCGGTGCGGAGCTGCGTCGCGAGCTCGTCGATGCGCTCGCGGATCTCGCCGACGCCGAGCTCGAGCGCGTAGTCGGCCGCGACACCCAGCCCGATCTTGCCTGCGTAATACGTCTCCCAGTTCTCGAAGCGCCGCGCGTCGCCGCGGATCGTGTAGCGGCCGTCAGGCAGCCACTCGGCGGCGTGCATGTCGAGGAGCGGAGGCTCGAGCTGCTCGATCAACGCCCGCCGGACCCAGAGAAAGCCCGTGCCACGCGGCCCGCGCAGGAACTTGCGGCCCGTGCCCGAGAGAATGTCGCAGCCGATCTCGTTCACGTCGAGCGGCAGCTGCCCCGCCGACTGGCAGGCGTCGAGCAGCAGCGGCACGCCGGCGGCGCGTGTCACGCGCCCGACCTCGGCGACCGGGTTGACGAGGCCGCTCTGGGTCGGCACGTGCACGACGGAGACGAGCTTCACGTCGTCGTCGAGCGCGTCTTCGAGCGCGGCGACATCGATCTGCCCGTGCTCGTCGTCGGGCACGACCTCGATCGTTGCGCCGGTCCGATCGGCGACCTGGCGCAGCGCGATCCAGTTCGACGCGTACTCGGCGCGCCCCGTGAGGATGCGGTCGCCCGGCTGAAAGTGGAAGGAGTAGAACGCCATGTCCCAGGCGCGCGTCGCGTTCTCGATCACGGCGATCTCGTCCCGCTCGGCGTCGAGGAGCCGCGCCAGCGCGTCGTAGGTGTGCTCCCAGCGGTCGCGCTGCTCGTGGGCGGCCTCGTAGCCGCCGATCTCCGCCTCCCTCTGTAGGTGGTCGACGACGGCGTCGTGGACCTGGCGCGGCGGCAGCGCCGCGCCGGCGTTGTTCAGGTGCGCGACGTGCGCGACGCCGGGCGTGTCGGCGCGAACGCGTTCGACGTCGATCATCGCATCGAACCCTATGTACGCTCCGGCCCATGGCGCGGGCCGAGAAGCGCACGCACGAGACGACCGCCGAGAAGCTGCAGTGGCTCCAGGAGCTGCGCGAGGAGGCGCGGCACGCAGGGTCGGAGCGCTCGGTCGCAAAGCAGCGCGAGGAGGGCAAGCTGCTGGCGCGCGAGCGGGCGGAGCGTCTGTGCGATCCCGGCTCGTTCGTCGAGCTCGACCGCTACGTCCGCCATCGCGAGTCGAGCTTCGGGATGCTCGAGCGGCGCCCGTACGGCGACGCCGTCGTCACCGGCTACGGCACCGTCTTCGGCCGCCGCGTCTTCGTCTTCAGCCAGGACTTCACGGTGTTCGGTGGGTCACTGAGCGAGGTCTTCGCCGAGAAGATCTGCAAGGTGATGGATCTCGCGGCGAAGTACGGCTGCCCCGTAATCGGCATCAACGACTCCGGCGGCGCGCGGATACAGGAGGGCGTCGTGTCGCTCGCCGGTTACGCGGAGATCTTCTGGCGGAACGTGCAGAGCTCCGGCGTGATCCCGCAGATCTCGCTCGTGATGGGACCGTGCGCAGGCGGCGCTGTCTACTCCCCCGCGATGACCGACTTCGTGCTGATGGTCGAGGGGTCGTCGTACATGTTCATCACGGGCCCCGATGTCGTGCGCACGGTCACGGGCGAGGAGGTGACGTTCGAGGAGCTCGGCGGCGCGATGGCGCACGCGACGAAGTCGGGCGTCGCGCACCTCGTCGCACCAAGCGAGGAGGCGGCGCTCGAGGACGCCCGCTACCTCCTGAGCTTTCTGCCTCAGAACAACGCCGAGCCGACGCCGTTCGACATGCCGTCGGATCCCGTCGACCGCGAGTCGCCCGAGCTCGACGAGCTGATTCCCGACGAGGCCACCAAGCCGTACGACATGAAGCAGGTGATCGCGACCGTCGTCGACGACGGCGAGTTCCTGGAGATCCAGCCGCTCTACGCGGAGAACATCGTGTGCGGCTTCGCGCGCCTCGGCGGCTACAGCGTCGGCATCGTCGGCAACCAGCCGCGCGCGCTCGCCGGCGTGCTCGACATCGCGTCGTCGGAGAAAGCCGCGCGGTTCGTGCGCACGTGCGACGCGTTCAACATCCCGCTCGTCACATTCGTCGACGTTCCCGGGTTTTTGCCGGGCACTGCGCAGGAGTGGGGCGGCATCATCCGGCACGGTGCGAAGCTGCTGTACGCCTACTGCGAGGCGACGGTGCCGAAGCTGACGGTGATCACGCGCAAGGCGTACGGCGGCGCGTACGACGTGATGAGCTCGAAGCACGTTCGCGCCGACTTCAACTTCGCGTGGCCGACCGCCGAAGTCGCGGTGATGGGACCGGAGGGCGCGGTCAACATCGTCTTCCGCAAGGAGCTCGCCGAGTCCGACGACGCCGATGCGCGTCGCGCCGAGCTGATCGCCGAGTACCGCGAGGCGTTCGCGAACCCGTACACGGCGGCCGAACGCGGATACGTCGACGAGGTAATCGAGCCGCGGCGCACGCGGTCGGTGCTGATCGACGCGCTGCGCACGTCGATCACGAAGCGCGAGCGGCGCCCGCCGCGTAAGCACGGCAACATCCCTCTCTAGCTTGTTACACCGAGAGCGGCTCGATCGCGCCGAGCGAGCGGAGCAGCGCGCGCACGACGTCGGGATCGAAGTGCGTTCCGGCGCAGCGCTCGAGCTCCGCGATCGCGGCCCGGCGCGAGCGCGGCGGCTTGTAGAGCCGGTTCGACGTCATCGAGTCGAACGCGTCGGCGGCGAAGATGATGCGCGCACCGAGTGGGATCTCGTCGCCCGCAATGCCGTTCGGATAGCCAGATCCGTCCCAGCGCTCATGGTGGTGCAGCACCCACTCGGCGATCGGCTCGACGCCCAGGCTTTCGAGCATGCGATGACCGATCTGCGGGTGCCGCTGCACGACGAGCCACTCGGCGCTGGAAAGCGACGTCGGCTTTTGCAGGATCTCTTCGGGGATCGCGAGCTTGCCGAGGTCGTGCAGGCTCCCGCCGAGCCGAACGAGCTCGATCTCGTCCGGCGGCAACCCCAACTGCGTCGCAATCCGCGCGGAGAGCTCTGCAACACGGGCGGAGTGGCCGACCGCATGGGCGTCGCGCGAGTCGACTGCGTGCGCCAGCGACGCCGCGGCGCGGAAGCGTGCAAACTGGTCGGCGCTGCGCGCCACCCTGCGAAACTGATGGAGCTGCACCACCTCGGGCCGTGCAATGCGCACCTGGTTCTTGCCCTGCTCCTTCGCCCAGTAGAGCGCGCCGTCCGCGAGCCGCACGAGCGCGTGGCGGTCGGCGCCCTGCTCCGGAAACACGGCGACACCGGCGCTGAGCGCGATCGGAGTCGTGCCGTCGCCGGCGTCGAGCGCGCCAACCCGCTCGACGATCGCCTGCGCTGCAGCGACCGCAGCCGACTCGTCGGCGCCGGGCAGCAGCACGGCGAACTCATCGCCGCCGAGCCGAAACGCCTCACCGCCCTGCCGCAGCCGCGACGCCACCTGCGACAGCACGCGGTCTCCGGCCGGATGACCGAGGCGGTCGTTGACGAGCTTGAAGTCGTCGATGTCGAGGCAGATGAGTGCCAGCCGCCCACCCGTCCCGGCGGCGAGCTCGAGCTCGCGTTGCAGCCGCTCGTGAAAATGCCTGTGGTTCCCGAGCCCGGTGAGCGGATCCGTGAGCGCCAGCCTGATCGCCTGCAGCTCTCGGTGCGTCGAGCGCTGATACAGCGAGATCGCGACGAGCGGTCCTGCGAGCGCTGCGAAGAAATATGGTGTCCGCTGCCACAGCACGACGAGCATCAGCGCAGTCGACGCCATCAGTGCAAAGGGCACCGCGGTGAAGCGGACGTTCTTCCGCACGAGACGCATGTAGCCGAGCTCCGACCCGGAAGCAGAGATGGCCGCGGTCACGATCGCGATGTTGACGACGAAGAGGATGACCGCAGTCACGACGACTTCGAGAAGGGCGCTCCCGGGCCCCTCGCCGTGGAGACCGCGCAGCGTCAGGCCTGCGATCGTGCCCACGAGGCCAAACGCGCCCGCGTTGAAGACGGTCCGGATCAGCGGGCGGCGCTCGACGAGTGCCACGACGGTCGGCGCCGTGGCGTACACGAACGTCGCCGGGCCCCAGCCGAAGAGCACGAGCGCCGCGACGGCGAACACGAAGCCGAGCGAAACGCCGTTCGCGTCGGCCCCCTCGACCGGCACCGGCAGCCACTCTGCGAGCGTCGAGGCGACGAGAAACGTGCCGACGCCGAGGAGCAGCGTCGCCGATGCGGGACGCGCGGCGAAAGACACCGTTGCGGCGAGGTAGGCGGCGATCCCGGCCACGGAGACCGGGATCACGACCGCGAGAAGCTTTACGGGTGGCAGCGCTCGCCCGGGCATGCCGGTCGCGGCGCTACCAGGTGAAGTTGGCGAAGGCCCAGGTGAAGTTCGCGAGCAGGGCCGACAGAGCGATCAGGATCGCCACGACCGCGAATGTCGCGGCCTTCGAGTTGCACTGAAGCATCGAGCTCATCCTCTCCCCAAGTAGGTGCGAAGCTGATTCCGATTCTCACCGCGCAACTCGCGCGCGGCATCACCCGATGGAGGGAAACGCGCGCGAGACCTACCCGTTTCGTGCGACGCGCGTAAGGTCCGCGGCGATGGACGCGGAGCTCGACCCGGAACAGCCGGAGGCCGTCGCAGCGGCGGTCGATGCTCTGCTCGCCGCCGAACCCGAGCAGCGGCCCGCCCCCGACCCATGGTGGGTCGAAGGCGTCAGGGAGAACCTGGAGTCGTAACCGGCGAGGAGGGTTCGCCGTTTGAACGGATGTCATGTGCATCCGTTGTGGCGAACACGAGACTGCGAGCGATCGGCCCTACTGCATACCGTGCACGTTTGCGGTTCGCGCCGAAGTCGAGGACGGGCTGCGGCGGCTCGCCGACTACCTCGCGGCGTGGGCTGCGTTCGACGAGTGGTGTGCCTGCCGAGCGCGCGTCGTCGTCTGACGCGTTACGAGACGACAGCGCGGCGGCGCAGCACGCTCGGAGCCGAGCGCGCGTAGTCGAGGCCCGACACCCAGGTCAGGACGAGGGCGAGCAACAGCGTCCACCAGGCAACGTTGTCCCGCCACGCGCCGGCCGCCGCGAGGCCGCCGACCGCAGCAGCGATGGCCTGCGACCACGTCTTCAGCTTGCCGAGGTCGCGAGCCGCGATCACGATCCCGCGTTCGATTGCCGCCTGCCGGAGCCCGGAGATCAGGAGCTCACGGCTGACGATCGCCGCGACCATCCAGGCGGGGAACACGGACTGGTCGAGCAGCACGATCAGGGTCGCCATCACGAGGAGCTTGTCGGCGACGGGGTCGAGCAGCGAGCCGAGCGGTGACGTATGGCCGGTTCGGCGCGCGACGCGGCCGTCGAACCAGTCGGTGGCCATCGCGACGCAGAAGAGCGCGGTCGCCCAGACGTCGTGGTGCGGGAACGACACCGCGAAGAGGATCACGACGATCGGCACGGAGATCGCGCGCGCGACGGTCAACTGGTCTGCCAAACCCATGAGAGAACAGAATACGGAGTGATGTTCACCAAGGTCCTGGTCGCAAACCGAGGCGAGATCGCCGTTCGGATCTTCCGAACCCTGCGGGAGATGGGGCTCTCCTCGGTGGCCGTCTACTCCGACGTCGACCGCGATGCGCTCCACCCGCGCTTCGCCGACGAGGCGTATGCCCTCGGCGGCGCGACCTCGGCCGAGACGTACCTCGTCGTCGACAAGCTGCTCGAGGCGGCGCGCCGCTCAGATGCGGAGGCCGTGCATCCGGGGTACGGGTTCCTGGCGGAGAACGCCGAGTTTGCGGGGGCGGTCGAAGCCGCCGGGCTCGTCTGGATCGGCCCGCCGCCGGCGGCAATCGAGCTGATGGGGTCGAAGACGCGTGCCCGGCAGGCGATGCAGGCGGCGGGCGTTCCGATCATCCCCGGCACGACGGAGCCGGTGGGCTCGGCCGCCGAGGTGGTGGCGCTCGGCGAGGAGATCGGCTATCCGCTGCTCATCAAGGCGGCCGCGGGCGGCGGCGGCAAGGGGATGAAGACGGTCTACTCGGCGGACGAGGCCGAGCAGGCGTTTGCCTCCGCGCAGCGCGAGGGGCAGTCGTACTTCGCCGATGCGTCGGTGTACGTCGAGCGCTACCTGGAGGATCCGCGGCACGTCGAGGTGCAGGTGCTCGCGGACGCGCATGGCAACGTGATCCATCTCGGCGAGCGCGACTGCACGATTCAGCGGCGCCATCAGAAGCTGGTCGAGGAGACGCCGTCGCCGGGTGTCGATCCCGAGCTGCGCAGGCGCATCGGGAACATCGCGGTCGACGCCGCGCGTGCAGCGGGCTACCGCTCGGCGGGAACGATCGAAGGGCTGCTCGCGCCCGACGGCTCCTACTACTTCATGGAGATGAACACGCGCATCCAGGTCGAGCACACGATCACGGAGCTCGTCGCCGGCATCGACCTCGTGCGCGCGCAGGTGCAGATCGCGCGCGGCGAGCCGCTCGAGCTGACGCAGGGGCGCGTGCGCCTCCAGGGCCACGCGATCGAGTGCCGCATCAACGCGGAAGATCCCGCGAACGGCTTCCTACCGTCGCCGGGGACGATTGCTGCCTACCACGAGCCGTCGGGGCCGGGCGTGCGCGTCGACTCGGGCGTGGGGGAGGGCTCGGTCGTCTCGCCGCTCTACGACCCGATGGTCGCGAAGCTGATCGTGTGGGGCGCCGACCGCGAGCATGCGATCGAACGCATGCAGCGCGCGCTCGGCGAGTATCGGATCGGCGGTGTGAAGACGCTGATCGGCTTCCACCGGGCGCTCCTCGCGCACCCGTGCTTCCGCGCCGGAGAGACCTGTCACGGTGTCGTCGAGTCGCCGGAGCTCGCTGTGCGCGCGGCCGAGCTCGAAGTGCCGGCGCCGTCAAGTGTGCGCGCGGGCGGCGTGGAGGTCGAACGGTCGACGACGGCGGAGGTCGACGGCCGGCGAGTCGAAGTGCGCCTGCGCGTGCCGGAGCCGCCCTACCGCGAGCTGGCGCGCCGGCGGCGCGAGCGCGCGGCGGCAGGCGGGGCCGCCGGCGCGTCGGGCGCGGTTCGCTCGCCGATGCAGGGCACGGTGCTCGACGTGAAGGTCGCCGACGGCGACAGCGTCGAGGTGGGCCAGGTGATCTGCATCGTCGAGGCGATGAAGATGGAGAACGAGGTGACGGCGCACGTGTCCGGCACCGTGGCCGAGCTCGCGGTCGCTCCGCAGCAGCCGGTCGCGATCGGCGAGCAGATCTGTGTGATTGCGTAACCCGGTTGCCGGGCGCAGCCCGGAACCGGGTTGTCTGTCTTTCAGAGGGACCGCTGGTACGAGCGGAACGCGCTCGTCGCCCACGTCGCCGTCAGTGCGGTGAGCGCGAGTAGCAGCAGGAGGTGCCAGCCGACGGTCGACCACGACGTGCCCGGCAGGACGACCTCGCGCGCTGCCCGCACGCCCCAGTCGACCGGGTTGAATTTCGACGCCGTCTGCATCCAGCCGGGCATCTGCTTCAGCGCGATCATCGTCGTCGAGAGGAAGAGCAGCGGCAGCCCGATGAAGTTCGCGACGGCGATCATCGTCGCCTCGCGCCGCGTCAGCAGCGCGATTGCTTGCGAGATGCCGGCGAACGCGCTGTTCACGAGCATGCCTGCGACGATGATCACGACGGCTCCGAGCACGCCCGTGTGGATGTGCACGCCGAGCGCGAGCGACACGAGCAGGATGACGACAGCCTGGATCGCCGCCGTGATTGCGGAGCGCACGATCTGCGACAGCACGAGTGAGAAGCGAGACGCCGGTGTTGCGAGGAACCGTTCGACGACCTTGTGGTCGAGGTCGTTGATCATCGACATGCCGCTCCACGTCGCGCCGAAGAACGCGTTCATGACGACGATGGCCGGCGCGAGAAATGTGATGTACGAGCCGGTGCCGAAGCCGCCGAGACGTGTCACGTTCTTGAACAGCTGGCCGTAGAGCACGAGCCACACCATCGGCTGCACGAGGAGCAGCACGATCCAGATCGGCTCGCGCATCAGGTTCCGCGCCTGTCGCAGCGTCATGAACCACGTGTGCCGTGCGACGGTCATCCCGCGCTCCGGCGCCGGCAAAGCCGGCCCCTGCGCTCTTTGATGAGCTCCGTCGAGCCTACGCTCATGCCCCGCTCCGGCGCCGGCAAAGCCGGCTCTTTGATGAGCTCCGTCGAGCCTACGCTCATGCCGCGCGATCCTCCGACTCGAAGTCCCGCCCGGTGAAGTGCAGGTAGACGTCGTCGAGCGACGGTCGCGAGACCGACACGGACTCGACCGGGATGCCTGCGGCCTCGAGCGCCGTGATGATGGCCGGCAATGCGCGTCCGCCGTTTTCGACGCGCGCGACGACGGTGCGGCCGTCGAGCACCTGCTCCGGCCGTGCGCCGGCGGCCGTGAGCACGCCCTGAGCCGCGTCGACCGAGTCGCGCGCCAGCTCGACGTGCACGGCGTCGCCTTGGAGCAGCGCCTTCAGCTCGGTCGGCGTCCCCTCGACCACCACCTTCCCCTGGGAGACGATCGCCAGCCGGTCGGCGAGCTGATCCGCCTCCTCGAGGTAGTGCGTGGTGAGCAGGATCGTCAGCGCCTCCGCCTGAGCGAGCCGCCCGACCTCCTCCCAGAGGGCGGTGCGCGCCTCGGGGTCGAGCCCCGTCGTCGGCTCGTCGAGAAAGAGCACGGACGGACGGTGGACGAGCCCGAGCGCGATGTCGAGCCGGCGGCGCATGCCGCCCGAGTACGTGCGGACGACACGGTCGGCCGCGTCGCTGATCCCGACGAGTTCGAGGAGCTCGTCCGCCCGCTGTCGAAGCGCACGGCCGCCCATGCCCTGGATGCGGCCCTGCAGGAGCAAGTTCTCGCGGCCGGTGCCGAACTGGTCGACGCCCGAGTCCTGCGGCACGTAGCCGATCGCCTTTCGCACGGCGGTCCGCTCGCGGCCCACGTCGTGCCCCGCAACTCGTGCCGTGCCGGAGTCGGCCGCGGTGAGCGTGACGAGCACGCGCACGGTGGTCGACTTGCCGGCGCCGTTCGGCCCGAGCAGCCCGAACACCTCGCCGCGACGAACGGAGAACGTCACTCCATCGAGCGCCTGCACGTTCCCGTAACGCTTGCGAAGGTCGTCGACGACGATCGCTTCCATCGACCTCGAGGCTACCGACGCGGCTAATGTCCGGCGGCGATGGATCTCTACGAGTACCAGGGCAAGCAGCTCTTCGCGCGCTTCGGGATTCCCGTCTCCGAAGGAGGCGTCGCGACGACACCCGAAGAGGCGCGCGCGCTCGCCGAGAAGATCGGCGGCCCCGTCGTCGTAAAGGCGCAGGTGCTGACCGGCGGTCGCGGCAAGGCGGGCGGCGTAAAGCTCGCCGACGATCCCGCCGATGCCGAGGAGAAGGCGCGCGCGATCATCGGACTCGACATCCGCGGCCACGTCGTGCGCACGCTGTGGCTCGAGCGCGCGTCGGACATCGCGAAGGAGTACTACCTCTCGATCACGTTCGACCGCGGTGCGAAGAAGCCGCTCTTCATGTTCACGACGCAGGGCGGTGTCGAGATCGAGGAGGTCGCTGCGAACGATCCCGATGCGCTTGTCCGGCTCCACGTCGATCCGCTCGAGGGCTTCCAGCCGTGGGTCGCGCGTCGCCTCGTGTACGGCGCCGGCGTGGAGGATCCCGGCGAGCAGAAGCAGATCGCCGCGATCGTCGAGAAGCTCTATCGCTGCTTCGTCGAGTGCGACGCGATGCTCACGGAGATCAACCCGCTGATCGTGACGCCGGACGGCGAGGTGAAGGCGCTCGACTCGAAGTTCACGGTCGACGACAGCGCGCTCTACCGCCACGCCGACATTGCCGAGTTCCGCGACACGAGCGCTGCCGACCCACTCGAAGCGCTCGCGCGCGAGAAGGGCGTCACGTACGTGAAGCTCGACGGCTCGGTCGGGATTCTCGGCAACGGCGCCGGGCTCTCGATGTCGACCGTCGACGTCGTGGTCGTCGCCGGCGGAAAGCCGGCCAACTTCTGCGACCTCGGTGGCGGCGGCAACGCGCAGGGAGTCGTCGATGCGCTCGAGGTGATCACCGCCGACGCGCAGGTCAAGTCGATCTTCTTCAACATCTTCGGCGGGATCACGCGTTGCGACGAAGTCGCGCGCGGCATCCTCGAGGCGCTCGAGCGGATGCAGATCGGCACGCCGATCGTCGTGCGACTCGACGGGACGAACGCCGAGGAGGGCCGGCGCATCCTCGGTGACGCCGCGCCGCCGAACCTGCACGTCGAGCCGACGATGCTCGACGCCGCGCGCCGCGCTGTCGAGCTCGCAAAATGAGCTCGACCAACCCCGACGGCGTAGGCTCGACGGAGCCGCCCACCCGCGCAGGTGCCGGCTTTGCCGGCGCCGGAGCAGAGCTCTGGGACGAGAGAGCCGAGCGGTATCGCACCTCGCCGGTGCACGCCGCGGGGCCGGATCTCGACATCGTCGTCGAGATGTGCGATCCGCAGCCGGGGCTGAAGGTGCTCGACGTCGCGAGCGGCGGCGGTCACGTCGCGCGGCGGCTGCGCGAGGCCGGGGCTGAGGTGGTGACGGTCGATCCTTCGCCCGGGATGCGCGCCGACGTGATGGCATCGGCCGAGGACCTCCCGTTCGCCGACGGCTCGTTCGACGTCGTCGTGAACCGCCTCGCGGCGCATCACTTCCATTCGATCGGCGACGCGATCGGCGAGTTCGCGCGCATCGCGGATCGCCTGGTCGTGATCGAGGATCACCTGTACACCGACGAGGAGACTGAGCAGGCGGAGAAGCTGCGCGACCCGAGCCACGTGCGCTCGCTCTCGGAGGAGGAGTGGCGTGAGCTGCTCGTCGACGCCGGCCTCGAGGTGGAGCGCGTCGAGTTCCACGACATGACGCTCACGTTCGACGACTGGCTCGACCGCACGGACACGCCGGCTGCGGATCGCCCTCGCATTCGCAAGCTGCTCCGGCCGCTTGCGTCCGCCGACGGCACGACGTGGACGTCGCCGATGATCATCCTCGGGGCGCGAAAGTCGCAGCGATGAAAGACGTCTGGGACGAGCGCGCAGAGGCTTATCGCACGTCGGTGACACACGCCACCGACGCCGACCTCGACCTCGTCGTCGCCTTCTGCGAGCCCTCTCCCGGGCGGACGGCGCTCGACGTCGCAACGGGCGGTGGCCATGTGGCTCGGCGGCTGCGCGAGGTGGGCGTCGAGGTGACGACCGCCGACGCGTCTCCGGGGATGGAGCCCGACGTCGTCTGCCAGGCCGAGAAGCTGCCGTTCGCCGACGGTGACTTCGACGTCGTGGTCACGCGGATCGCGCCGCATCATTTCACCGACGTTCGTGCCGCTGTGCGCGAGATGGCGCGCGTCACTCGCGACTCGGTGGTGATCGAGGACACGCTCTTCATCTCCGACGACCACGAGCTCGCAGAGAAGCTGCGCGACCCTTCGCACGTGCGGAGCTACTCGGAAGCCGAGTGGTTGTCGTTCGTCGAAGATGCCGGCCTGGAGGTCGAACGCGTCGAGCATTTCGTGAAGACGCACGACACCGAAGACTGGCTCGCGCGCACGGGCTGCGCCGGCGAGACGGCCGAGCGGGTACGGACGCTCCTCGCCCCGGTGGCGAGCGACGACGGCGCGACATGGCAGGACACGAAGCTGATCCTCGAGGCCAGGAAGGTGAACTGAGAGCTCATGGCGATCATCGTCGACAACGACACGAAGCTCGTCGTCCAGGGACTGACGGGCTCGGAGGGCCGTTTCCACGGGCTGCGCAACCGGGCGTACGGGACGAACCTCGTTGCCGGCGTCACGCCGGGCAAGGGCGGCCAGGACGTCGACGGCGTGCCGGTGTACGACACGGTCGCCGAGGCGGTCTCAGAGGGCGGTGCGAACACGTCGCTCATCTTCGTGCCGGCGCGGTTTGCACCCGACGCGATCTACGAAGCCGTCGACGCGGGCGTGAAGACGGTGATTTGCATCACCGAGCACGTTCCCGCGCACGAGATGCTGCGCGTCTACACGTACGTGCGCCCGAAAGGCGTGACGCTGATCGGGCCGAACTGTCCCGGCGTGCTCTCGCCGGGAAAGGCGAACGTGGGGATCATCCCGGCGGAGGTGTTCCAGCCGGGCTCGATCGGGCTCGTCTCGCGCTCGGGGACGCTCACCTACCAGATCGGCAACGAGCTCGCGCAGCGCGGGCTCGGCAACTCGACGATCGTCGGCATCGGCGGCGACCCCGTGGTCGGATCGGGCTTCATCGACGTGCTCGAGAAGTTCGAAGCGGATCCCGAGACGAAGTACGTCGTGCTCGTCGGCGAGATCGGCGGCGACGAGGAGGAGAAGGCGGCACGTTGGGTGAGCGAGCACATGTCGACGCCGGTGTTCTCGTACATCGCCGGCTTCTCCGCACCGCCCGGCAAGACGATGGGCCACGCGGGCGCGATCATCTCCGGCTCGTCGGGCACCGCGCCGGCGAAGAAGGAAGCGCTCGAAGCGGTCGGCATCAAGGTCGGCACGACGCCCACCGAGGTCGCCGAGCTCGTGGTCGCCGCTGCGGCGTAGGGGACGCTGGTATATGGGAGGTAGGTCCATACGCGGACCTTGGCATCGCCATCGCTCGTAGTTTGAGCAATGCGTGTCCTCCCTCTTGCAGCCATAGTGACTTGCGTCTGCATCAACGCTGGTCATTCGGCCGCGACGACGGGCGCGCACAGGTTTCGGAGGGCGGGAGTGGCGATCACCGTGCCGCACGAGTGGCGCGTGACGAATGAGCCGCTGGACTACATCAGTGACCCGATTCAGCGGCTCGTCGTCAGCTCCTATCGAGTGCCACGCGGTGGCCCGAACGCGAGCGGCACCTACGTGGTGCCGCCCGGTCAGGTGCTCGCTCAGTTAGACGAGCAGGTTCCCCCGGACGCGGATGCGCCCGGCTTCCCGCAGCGGCCGACCCGATTCGCCGTCCCCAGACTTACCAACCGCCTGGAAGGACACACCGGCCGTTGGGGCGAGATCACGTTTCGCCAGCGTGGGCGAGACTTCTACCTCTTTGTCGGCGTCGGCGTCGGCGCCGATGGGCAGATCCGGCTCGGACGCCTCCTCGGCCTTCTCGACGGCCTGAAGGTCGCGAAGGCGCCGTGAGGGTCGACCTGACTCGTGTCGGAGGTCAGTCGCGACCGGCATTCCGTGTCGGTGGCCGTGCTTGAGCGCTCGCGAGTGTTGGCGCTGTTGCCGCGGGTCCGCAAGAGTTCACACGGTGGCACGAAGACGGCTGTTCAAGATCCGAATGCGCCCCGGCAGGTCGATGATCAGCGCAACGAACGACGGATCGGATGTCCCGTCCCCTCATGCGGGTCAGGAGGCCATCGTCTCCGAGAAGGCAGCTGCGTTTCTGGTTCGCGAACGCGCAGCCGAGGTAATCGAAGTCATCGAACAGTCGGATCCCACGGACTGACAAGCGGCTCTGACTCGTACAGCCGACTAGGCTGGCCCCCATGTCAAGAACGCTGGCCGGCGCGCTGTACGTGATTGCGATGGCGGCTGTCATCGTCGGGGTGGACGTGGCGTTCTTTCGTCACTTCTTCTGGGAGCGGCTGGCAGCCAACGTCGGCATCGTCATCGTGTTCGCCGCGTTCTACTTCAGGTTCTTGCGGCACGCATAGCCACGCTTCCCGGAGTCCTTCCGGAGACGCTCGTCATCCTCGTCGAGCAGCTCTCGCCTGACTCCGCTACCCGGTGGGTCGTCCGACCGGAGGGCTATCCTGTTGGCGTGGAAGACAACGCGAACCTCGGAGCCGACTTCTCTCGTAGATCGGACAGCATGCTCCGGTTCCGCGGAACCGCGCCGCCCACCGCCGTAGCCATCGTCCGGCTCAGTCGGGGCGGTACTCGCGCTCGCCCGTCTCCGCGTTGAACCAGACACGCATCTGCTTCCCCGATGCGGGATCGGTGAAGACCTCGTCCGTTCGCGTGGCCGCGCTGCCATCTCCTTTGCGGTCGCTTCGGTAGCGGTCCCAGCCGAAGAGCGCGGCGACGATCCCGAGGATCACGACCGCGACGATCACCCAGCCTACGACGCCCATCGCTACGCCTTCACGCTATGCCTCGGACGACGCGGGCAGCTCGATCACACGCGCAGTGCCGTAAGCGACGATCTCGCTCATGCTCCGGCCCATCTCGGTGGAGTCGAAGCGCATCATCGTGACCGCGTTCGCGCCCATCGCCGTGGCGTTCTGCACCATGCGATCGAGCGCCTGCCGGCGTGCGTCTTCGTTCAGCTTGACGTAAGAGCGGACCTCGCCTCCCACGAGGCTCTTCAGGAATGCGGCGATGTTTCCGCCGAGGCTTCGGGAGCGAACGGTGAGGCCGAACACCTGGCCGAGTGTCTTCACCACGCGGGCCTCCGGGATGTTCTCCGTCGTCGTGACGATCAAGGGGATGCCTCCTCTCGCTTTGGCGCGAGACGCCTTTCGCCCACCCGGAGCGATGATGTCACGTTCGCGTTACGCGAACGAGTGCGAACGCCTGCCGACGAATGACGCCTCGTGACCGCGCGCGTTCGCAGCTTCCAGCTCCTGCTCGTCGAGCGCGCCGATGCGCAGCAGCAGCTCGAGCTCGTCGCGCAGGTGGGTGCGCATCATTTCGGGGCCGTCCGTCGCGATCGTGAACGGGACGCCGGCGCCGGCGAACGCGCGGAACGTCGCTCGCAGCGCCGCCTCGTCGGCGAGTGCCTTCGTGAGCAGGTTGGAGGTCGGGCAGATCTCGAGCGTGATGCCGGCAGCGCGGATCGCCTCCATCAAGCCTGCGTCGCGCGCGGCCAGGATCCCGTGGCCGAGGCGATCCGGCTGCAGCACCTCGACCACCTCGGCGATCTCCTCGACGCCGTACGTGCCGCCCTCCTCGCCGACGTGGATCGTCACGCCGAGCCCGCCGTCGCGCGCGAGCTCCACGTGCTCGCGGATCTGCGTGTAGTCGTAGCGTGCGCCGCCCGGCCGCGGCCCCGCGATGTCGATCCCGACGATGCCGCGCGAGTGGTAGCGCAGCGCCTTCTCGACGATGACCATGTTCTGGTCGGCCGAGAAGGTGCGGTCCATCATCAGGATCAGCCCCGCACGGACCTGCGGATACTCGAGCGACGCGAGGTCGAGCCCGCGCACGGCCGCGAGAATGATGTGGTCGAGGTCGCGTTCGCCGCCGCGGTTGCGCTTCATCGGGTTGAAGCGCAGCTCGAGCGTCGTGATCCGCTGCGAGCGGTACGCGCCGCCGATCGCCGCGTGCACGCTCCGCTCGACGGCGGTCGGCGAGCTCTGGATCAGCTCGGTCAGGTGGTAGATGCGGTCGAGCGAGTCGAGATCCGGCACGCCGCGCGGGTCCGACACCGTGACAAGCCGGTCGAACTCCCAGTAGTCGCGGGTCGGGAGCGCGATGCCCTGCTCGTGCGCAAGGCTCCACATGATGTCGGAGGCGACGGAGCCGCCGAGATGGGTGTGCAGCTCGGCGAGCCCTTCCTCGAACACGGAACGACCCTACCTTCCGACCGGGCTCGCGAGCTGCGACTCGACGAGTGCCAGCGCGAGCGCGACCGCGTCCTCGAGCTGGCGTTCGTCGACGAGGTCGGGCGTGTCCGAGGCGAGGTGGTACTGGTCGTACGGAAAATGCAGCAGAGTCGCTGCGGGCACCCCGTTCTCGGCGAACCAGTGCGAGTCGATCCCGCCGGTTGCGGGGCCTGTCTCGAGCTCGTAGCGGTCGAGCAACCCGAGTGCACGCGCAGCTTCTGTCGCGCGGCCGAGCAGCGCGCCGGGCGACGCGAGGACGTTCAGCTTGTCGCCGCGCGCGATGCAGTCGAGATTTACCATGCCCGCCACCGCAGCGAGCTCGCCGCGCAGCTTTGCCTCGTCGACGTAGTAGCGCGAGCCTGTCAGCTTGATCTCCTCCGCCGCGAACGCGACCAGCCGAACGCCTCGTGCGAGCTTCCGGCCGCGCAGCGCCTCCGCGACGCGGCGCACGCCTTCGACGCCCGATGCGTTGTCGATCGCGCCGGGCCCGCGCCAGACGGAGTCGTAGTGGGCGCTCACGATCACGTGGCCGTCCGCGACGCCGTCGAGGTCGGCGATCACGTTTCGCTCGCGCCGGCCGGGCAGGAAGCGTCCACCGACCCTGAGACGCACACGGGCGCCGTCCTCGAGCCGCTCGGCGTCCGCCCGTGAGACGAACGCCGTCGGCGGCGTCGTGATGTGCACGTGCGCCGACATGAACGGGATCGCACCGGTCGAGAACGGGCTCGTCAGGATGCGAGCCCGCTCACTGCCGTCCGCAGCGACGACCGCGAAGCTCGGCAGCGAGCCCTCGCCTACGGGCGCCGGGGTGGTGCCGATCCGGCGCACCGTTCCCTCGCCGTCGAATGCGTGCGCGTACATGCACGGCCCCGCATCCCAGCGCTCACCCTCCACCTCGAGGAGCGGCTCGTCGGCGTCGTAACCCAGCAGCTCGAACTCCTGGAAGCGCGGCTCGAGCCCGAGCTCGCGGAACGCGGCCGCGACGACGTCCGCAGCGCGCGCGGCCTCGTCGCTGCCCGCGCGACGCGGGCCGACTTCCGTGGCGAGCGCTGCGATCAAATCCACGGGCCAAGCCTAGGGGAGCGGAGGCCCGGTTAGAGTCAACGGCGGTGGGCCAGCCGACACCCGAACGCCTGCAACGGCTCCCGGAGCAGTACTTCGTCGCGCTGCTTGGGCGCGTCGCCGCGGCCGCCGCCGAGGACGGCCCGCTGCTCGTCGACCTCGGCCGCGGGAACCCCGAGCTCGGGCCGCCGCCGCACGTCGTCGAAGCGCTCGTCGAGAGTGCACGGTCGCCGCACGTCCACGGCTACGCCCCGATTCGGGGCCTCCTTGCGACGAAAGCGGCGATCGCCGACCGCTACCGCGAGGTCTACGGCGTCGAACTCGACCCCGAGCGCGAGGTGGCGCTCGTGCCGGGAACGAAGACGGCGATCGTCGAGCTCGCCCTGGCGCTTGCGGACGAAGGCAGCACGATCCTCCTACCCGACCCGTACTACCCCGACTACCCGTCGGGCCCTGCGCTGGCGGGTGCGCGACTCGAGACCGTCCCGCTCGAGGCGTCCATGGGCTGGGCGCCCGACCTCGACGCGGCGCCGCCCGCCGCAGCGCTCTACCTGAACTATCCGTCCAATCCCTGTGCTGTCTGCGCGCCCGACGGCGTCTTCTCAGACGCCGTGCGCTGGGCCGAGCGCACGGGCGGCGCGGTCGTGCACGACGCGGCCTACGTCGACCTCGTGTACGACGGTCGGAGGCCCGAGAGCTTCCTCGCGACACCCGGGGCGAGGGACGTCGGCGTCGAGATGTGGTCGATGTCGAAGACGTACGGCATGGCGGGCTGGCGCGTGGGCTTCGTCGTCGGGAACTCGGAGATCGTCGAACGGATCAACCTGCTGAACGACCACAGCCGCGTCGGCATCTTCGAGCCGCTGCAGCGCGCTGCCATCGCAGCCCTGACCGGCCCGCAGGAGTCCGTCGCCGAACGTGTCGCGGCGTACGAACGGCGCCGCGACATCATCGCCGGCGCTCTGGCCGGCCCGGTCGTCTGCGAGGGCACGTTCTTCGTGTGGCTTCGGCTTCCCGACGGGCTCACTGCGGAGCGTCTGCTCGCAGAGCACCGCGTCGCCGTCGCGCCCGGTGAGGGATTCGGGCCGAGCGGCGCGGGCTGGGCGCGGATCTCGCTCGCCGTTTCCGACGAGACGATCGCGCTCGGCGCGGAGCGCCTGGCGGAAGCATTTGCCGGCGCCGGAGCACAATGAAAATCGGCATCGTCGTCCCGTTCTCGTGGTCGTACTGGGGCGGCGTCGTCGAGCACTCCGAGCACCAGGCCGATGCGCTGCGCCGCCGCGGCCACGACGTGAAGGTGCTGATGGGCAACGATCCACCCGGCAAGTTCACGCGGTTTCTGCACCCGCGGACGGGGCGGCACGGCGCGCTGCCCGAGGGAATCATCCCCGTCGGCCGATCGGTCGTCGTGCCGGCGAACGGCTCGCTGCCGAACATCATCCTCTCGCCGAGCACCGTCGGGCGGATCAGGTCGATCCTCGAGGAGGAGCAGTTCGACGTTGTGCATCTGCACGAGCCGATGACGCCGGCTGTGTGCGTCGCGACGCTCGCGCTCGCGCAGTGTCCCATCGTGGCCACGCACCACGCGCACGGCAACCTGGGGTGGATGCGCTACGGCCTGCATTTCTGGGGGTTTCTAATGGACCGCGTCGATGTGCGAATCGCCGTCTCACCGATGGCCGCCGAATCGGCCGCGCGCTGGCTGCCGGGCGACTACCGCGTGATCCCGAACGGCGTGCTCATCCCCGCCGAGGCGAGCCCGGTCGACCGCGACCACGCAGTCGTCTTCATCGGCCGGCACGACCCGCGTAAGGGCCTGCCGACGCTGCTGCGCGCATGGCCGCGGATCCACGCCGCGACGGGCGCGCGGCTGCGCCTGATGGGAACCGATCCGCTGCAGTACCGGTTGCTGCACACGCGTCTTCGCTTCGACGAGTCGGGGATCGACGTGCTGGGCATCGTCACGAACGAGGTGCGGACACACGAGCTGCTGCGCGCGAAAGTGTCCGTGACGCCCGCGCTCGGCGGCGAGAGCTTCGGGCTCGTGCTCGCGGAAGCGCTCGCCTGCGCGACGCCGGCCGTCGCGTCGAACATCCCCGGCTACGCCGCCGTCGCCACGCCCGACGCGACGCGGCTCGTCCCACCCTCGGACCCCGAGGCGCTTGCGGCGGCGGTGATCGACGTGCTCGCGGACGAGAAGCGTCGCGTCGAGATGGGTCGCGCTGCCCGGGTGCA
>Ga0070741_10008472_pt1 | contig 20617 bp, 19 predicted proteins | sample Coa_R1_4_FD_66440 | JGI IMG/M metagenome (GOLD analysis project Ga0070741, IMG submission 66440) | Surface soil microbial communities from Centralia Pennsylvania, which are recovering from an underground coalmine fire - Coalmine... | ecosystem: Environmental > Terrestrial > Soil > Unclassified ...
CCCGGGCGCACCCAGAACTCGGTCGAGGTAGTCGTTACGGAAGACGCCGTCCGGATCGAGCTTGTTGCGGACGTCGATGAAGTCGTTCCACCGCGGATAAGAGGGCGCGAGATCGGCCGCGGTGCGGAAGTGGAGCTTTCCCCAGTGCGGGCGTCCGTCGTAGCTCTTCATGATCTCCTCGACCTGCCTGAAATACGGCCCGTAGTCCATACCGCGGTACATGTGCACGGCGATGTAACAGGTCTCACGTCCGTGAGCCGGACTGAGCAGGACGTCGTCTCCGGCCACGAAGCGCACTTCGACGGGAAAGTTGACGTTGTAGTCCGCCGCGTCGATCGTTTGCTGCAGACGCGCCAGTGCCTCCCTCGCGCTGGCGCGAGGGATCGCGTACTCCATCTCCGAGAACCGCACGAGGCGCGGGCTCGCGAAGACCCTGTCCGAACGCGCGACCTTGCGGATCCGGCCCTTGCCGGGAGCGATCGTCTTCATGAGGCCGCGGATCTTCTGCGGTCGCGCGCGTCCGTAGCGGCAGATCAGCCCGAACGCGAGGTTCGTCTCGATAATCTCGTTGCGGAAGTCCTTCCAGTGCTTGACCTTCGTCGGTGGCTTGTCGGTGCGGTTGTTGCGCTTCATCCCGATGCGCGGCGTATACGGGAACCAGAAGAACTCGAAGTGTTCGTTGTTCTCGATGAAGTCGTCCAGGGAACTCAGCGTCTCTTCGAGGTCGGCGCCTTCCTCCTGCGCCTCGAGGTTGAAGGCCGGCTCGAGCTGCAGCGTGACGGTCGAGATCACACCGAGCGCGCCGATGCCCACTTGCGCGGCCTTGAACGTCGTGTCGTCGAGCGATGGTGAGCAGTGGAGGACGCTGCCGTCGGCCTTCACGATCGTCATCTCTTTCACGAAGGTCGCTAGGTTGCCGAAGGTGATCCCGCAGCCGTGCGTCGCCGTCGAGATCGCGCCGGCGACCGACTGGTAGGCGATATCGCCGAGGTTGGACATGGCGAGACCGGCTTTCGCGAGCTCCGCGTTGAGCTTCTTGATGCGGATGCCGGCCTGCACCGTCGCCGTCCGCGCCGCGCGATCCACGGACAGCACCCTGTTGTAGCCGTCCAGCGAGACGAGCACGCCGTCGGTGCACGCGATGTCGGTGAACGAGTGCCCCGCGCCGACGACCTTGACGTGACGGCCTTTGCCCGCCGCGTCGGTGACGAGCCGCTGGATGTCCGCCTCGCTCGTGGGACGCGCTCGCTCGACCGGGTTGCACTCCTGCGTCCTTCCCCAGTTCTGCCACCTCATAGCTGACTCACGTCCGTCTCGACGCCGAGCAGGACGCGCCCCGCCAGCTCGAGGGTCGGCTGCGCGACGACGGCGTGCTGCGTCGCGGTGTGGATGTCGCGGAAGTCACGCTGCAAACGGCTCGTCGCATACACCGACGTCCCTCCTCCGGCTTCGTACATACGATCCACCACCCGGGCCGCGGTGCGCATGGCGTGGGTGGATGCCAGCCGCAAGCTTGCCCGCTGCTCGAGCGTCGGCTCGGCCCCCTCCTCGGCGTGGCGCCACGCGTCGCCGACGGCGCCGTAGAAGAAGGCGCGGGCCGCCCGAAGCTCGGAGGTGGCCTCCGCCACCTGCATCTGAACGTGGGGACGCTCGGCCAGACGCCGCCGCTGTCCCGTCGCCGTCTTCACCGACGCGAGCGCCGTGAGCTCGTCGACAGCCGACCGCGCGATCCCGAGTCCGACCGACGCGACGGCGACCGCGAGCAGACCGAAGAACGGAAACGCGAACAGAGGCCCGGCGTGCTGGCTGCGACCGAGCACGGTGAGCCTCTCGCGCGGGACGAGCACGTCGTCCGCCGTGACGTCGTGGCTTCCCGTCCCGCGAAGTCCGGACACGGTCCACGTGTCGAGCACGTCGAACTCGCCGCGCTCGAGCAGAACCCAGCGCACCTCCGGCGCACCGGATTCGCGCAGCTTCGCCCCATCGGCCCCCCACAGGACGACGCCGAGGCTCATCCGCCGCGAGTGCATCACGCCGGAGCCGAACGGCCACCGTCCCGTGACGCGGAATCCTCCGGACTCTTCGACGGCGCGTCCGAGCGGCGCGAACACCCCGCTGGTGCACGCGTCGGGTTCCGCTGCGATCAGATCGCTCGCGACGCCGGGCTCGAGCGAGGCGTAGTGGATGCTCCCCGTAGCGCCGATCATCGCGCACCACCCGGCGGCGCCGTCGGCCCGCGCGAGCTCCTCGAAGACCTGGAGCTGCGTGCGCAGCGGGATCTCGAGCCCGCCCACGGAGGCCGGAGCGCACGCGCGCCACAACCCCAGCCGCGCGAGCTCGTCGGCGAGCTCCTGTGGCAACCGCCGCTCCTGCTCGGCCGCCGGCGCCAGCTCCCGGATCCGGGGGCCGAGCGCAGCGACCGACTCGAGCAGCGTCATTGTGAGTTCCTAACCTCCGTCGGACGCGCTGACAAACCCGCCGCCGCCTCGAACGCAGCGGACATGCGCAGCACTCCGGCGTCGTCGAACCGGTGGCCGGCGATCTGCAGCCCGATCGGCAGCCCGTCGTCGTCGAAGCCGCACGGAACCGACGCGGCGGGTTGCTCGGAGAAGTTGAACGGCGCCGTGAACCCGACGTGCGGCAACGCGCGCGACGCGTCGTTGCCGGGCGCCGGATCCTCTGCGCCGTACGCCGTCAGCGGAGACGTGGGTGAGATCAGAAAGTCGTACGGCTGCACGGCGGCGTGCGTCTTCTCGCGCATCACCATGACGTGGTTCAGGGCGCGCAACGCGTCGGCCGCCGTCCACTCCTTCGCGCGGCTGCACCACCGGACGACGAACGGCAGCGCGGCGTCCCGGCGGTCCGGAGCAAGCTTTTCCACGTCCGCGTACAGGCGCGCGGCGAAGAACGCGTCGAGGCCGGCGAAGATCTCCTCGAACAGGAACGGCTCGACGGACTCGACGACGGCGCCGACGCTCTCGAGCACCTTCGCCGCGTTCTCGACAGCGCGCCGGACGGCCGGCTGCACGTCCATGCCGATGCCGGTGTGCAGGCAAAGCCCCACTCGGACGCCGTCGGCCGATCCATCCAAAACGGACCAGTCACGCCTGCTCGGCTCCAGGGCCATGTAGTCGCGCGCGTCCGGGCGCGACAGCACGTTCAGCAGTGCGGCCGCGTCGGCGACGGTGCGCGTCATCGGGCCGGCGACTCGTCCGAGGTAGGGCGGGTGGATCGGAATCCGTCCGAGGGAAGGTTTCAACGCGAACGTGCCCGTCGCGGCGCCGGGCAGTCGCACGGACCCGCCGATGTCGGTGCCGATCGCCAGCGGCGCGTAGCCCGCCGCGAGTCCGGCGGCGGCCCCGGAGCTCGAGCCGAACGTGTTCCGTGCGGTGTTCCACGGATTGCGCGTCGTGCCGTGGAAGCTCGACACCCCGGACGCGAGCATGCCGAAGTCGGGCATCGTCGTCTTGCCGAGAATCACGCAGCCCGCTTCGCGCACGCGCGCGGCCGGCGGCGCGTCCTCGGCAGCGGCAACGAGCTCGGTGGCCGCGGTGCCGATCGGCGACGGGACGCCCTTCGTCGCGATGTTCTCCTTGATCGTGATCGGGACGCCGTCCAGCGCGCTCAGCGGCTCGCCTTCCCGCCAGCGCGACTCCGAGGCGGCGGCGTGGGCCATGGCGCCGTCCACGTCGACGACGTACATCGCGTTGAGCGACGGTTCACACGACTCGATCCGCGCGAGAAGCGCCTCTGCGACCTCGACCGGCGAGAGCGAGCGCGACGCGTACGCGGTCGACAGCTCAGCCGCGGTCAGGTGGTGCACCTCGTGCGCCATACAATCCTCATCAGAACACAGAGCTAAAGCGGGAGGGGAAATGACTCAGGTCAACCGCACCGAGCTCACGCCGCTGCTGTATATCGAGCGCGCGGAGCGTGTCTACGCCGACCGGATCGCAGCTGTGTACGGCGAGCGCCGGTACACCTACGCGGAGTTCGGCCGGCGCGTGCGCAAGCTCGCGACGGCGCTCAAGCGCGCGGGCATCGAGCGGGGCGACCGCGTCGCCGTCCTCGCGCCGAACGTTCCCGCGATGCTCGACGCCCACTTCGGCGTCGCCCTCGCCGGCGGTGTGATCGTCGCCATCAACACACGCCTGAACGCCGAGGAGGTCACCTACATCCTCAACCACTCGGGGGCCAAAGTGCTCCTGGTGGACGCCGAGCTCGCCGTCCCGCTCGAGGTCGCGAAGGAATCCCTGACGAGCGTCGAAACCTTCGTCACCATCGAGGACCCCGAATTCGCGCCCGGGTGTCCGAGAGTGTTCGACGGCCCGGAATACGAGGAGTTCATCGCCGTCGACCCCGATCCCGAGCTCGCCTTCCGCGTCCCGAACGAAGAGGACATGCACTCGATCAACTACACATCGGGGACGACGGGCCGCCCCAAGGGCGTCATGTACACGCACCGCGGCGCGTATCTCAACGCCCTCGCCGAGGTGATCGACCACAAGCTCGAGTCGACCTCGGTCTTTCTGTGGATCGGCCCCCCGATGTTCCACTGCAACGGCTGGTGCTTCCCGTGGGCGCTCACCGGCGTCGGCGCGAAGAACCTGCTCGCTCGCAAGATCGATCCGCCGGTCGTGTGGAAAGACGTCGTCGCCGAGGGTGTGACGCACTTCAACGGCGCCCCAACCGTCCTCATCATGCTCATCAACGACGCGAGCGCACCGACGCAGCCGCTGGCGACGAAGCTTCGCATCGCGACCGGCGGCGCTCCCCCGTCTCCGACGCTGCTCGCGCAGTGGGAGAAGATCAACGCCGAGATCACCCACCTCTACGGACTCACGGAGACCTACGGCCCCCACACGTTCTGCGACTGGCATCCGGAGTGGGACGACGAATCGCCCGAGCGCCGGGCGCAGCTGCGAGCGCGCCAGGGCGTCGCCAACCTCGTCGCCTGCGAGCTGCGCGTCGTCGACAGCGACATGAACGACGTCCCCGCCGACGCGCAGACCATGGGCGAGGTCGTGATGCGCGGCAACAACGTGATGGCCGGCTACTTCAACGATCCGGACGCGACGGCCGAGGCGTTCCGCGGCGGCTGGTTCCACTCGGGGGACGTCGCGGTCATGCACGCGGACGGCTACATCGAGCTCCGCGACCGCAAGAAGGACATCATCATTTCCGGCGGAGAGAACATCTCGACCATCGAGATCGAGCAGGCCGTCTCCTCACATCCTGCCGTGCTCGAGGTGGCCGTGATCGCGATACCCGACGAGAAATGGGGAGAGGTCCCCAAGGCCTTCGTCGTCCTCAAGGAGGGACAGAGCGCCTCCGCCGACGACATCATCCGGCACTGCCGCGACAAGATCGCGCACTTCAAGTGTCCGAAGGTCGTCGAATTCGGCGAGCTGCCGAAGACGTCGACGGGCAAGGTGCAGAAGTTCGTCCTGCGGGAGAAGGAGTGGGTCGGGCAGGACAAGCGCATCCATTGATAGCGTTGGCCTTCGCATGAGCGACGAAGAGTTCGGTCAGCAGTTCCGGCACTTCATGCGCCGGTATCCCACCGGCGTCACCGTCGTGACGGCACAGTCGGGCGACATTCAGCACGGGATGACCGCGAACTCGGTCACGACGCTTTCGCTCGATCCCCCCGCCTACCTGATCTGCGTCGCCAAGTCGGCACGGCTGCACCCGGTCATCGACGAGTCGCGCAAGTTCTGCGTGAACCTGCTCGGAGACGACCAGGCCGACGTCTCGACCACGTTCGCGAAGACCGACCTGACCGACGACGAGCGCTGGGCGGCCGTCGAGTGGCGCGACAGCGAGATCGGCCCCCGGTTGATCGACGGCTGCACGGGCTACGCGGAGTGCAAGGTGACGGCGTCGTACGACGGCCTGACACACACGATCTACATCGGTGAGGTGCTCCGCCTCGAGGAGGGCGAGGACAAGCCGCCGCTCATCTTCCTCGGCGGCACGTACCGCAAGCTCGAGGACTAGCGAGCCGCGCGGCGCCGGAACCCGGCCCAGCCGCCGAGCGCTGCGCCGGCGACCGCGAGCATCACGATCGCGCCCGTCGTGAGCCCGGTGCGGGACGACGTCTTCGCTGCTGTGCTTCGCACCGGCGGCGCGGCGACGGCCGCCGACGGCGCGGCGGTGCGTGCGGGCGCTGCCGTGGGAGCGGGTGTCGGCGGCGGCGAGTGCGGCGCGGCCGCGGCCGGGGGCGCGCCGGCAATGGCGCGCCAATCGCCCGGCGTCTCGAAGCCGATACGCCACGCGGCGACGCCGGCAAGGCCGTGCTCGCGCACGAGCGCGGCCTTCAGCTGAAGCGATCGCCGGTCCTCGACCCAGATCGTGTGGACGAACCCGTTGCGCTTGTACGTCGCGACGGATTGTCCGACGGTCGGATCCCAGCGCACGACCGCGCGATAGGTTCGCAGCCGCGCCGGGGTCTGCGCGATCGTCAGCACCTCCATCCGCCGCTTGGGATCGGCCGACCAGTCCTGCGTGTAGAAGGGCACTCCGAGGATCACCTTCGAGGCGGACACGTCCCGCAGCAGATAGCTCAGTGATTGCCTGACCCACGGAAGGCTCGCCGTCGACCCGAGCGGACGCAGCCGGTTGTGCTCGTCGTACGCCATGAGCACCACGTAGTCGGCCGCCTCGCTCACGGCGCGACGGTCGAAGGACTCCGACCAGTCGCCGAGCTGCCAGGTATCGGTGCGCGCGGTGACGTCGACCGAGACGAGCAGACCCGCTTCGTGCCAGGCGGCGGACGCCTGCTTCAGGAACGCGCTGAAACCGTCGCGGTCGGCGGTACGGACGTTCTCCCAGTCGACGTTGACGCCGTCGGCGCGTTCCGCGCGCGCAAGAGCGGCGACACGGGCGATCACCGACCGCCGCAGCGCGGCGTCCGTGAACACCCGGTGGGACGCCGCCTGGTCGATGTTGTTCGTGAACATCGGCCACACACGCAGACCGCGCTCGTGCGCCCAGTCGCTGTACCGGTGGTCGCCGGCGTCGCGGATCGTTCCGTCCGCGCGGAGCAACCACCACCCGGGTGAGACCGTGTTGAGCCCGGGCACCCGCCCCGACCGCGCGATGTAGGTCTGCGTCGAGCCGGAGAAGTTCCATCCCAGGACGACGGGCCGCGACGACGCACGGACGGGCGCCGCCGCCGCGACGATCGGCAGCAGGCACAGCGCGACGAGAAGTCCCCGGCCCCGTGACACGGCGCTCAGGCTAGCGGCAGTTCGGCGTCAGCGGGCGTAGTTCAGGATCATCTCGCGGACGAGGACCGCCGCTGCCGCCTGCGTGATCCCCGACGGGTCCAGCGGCGGCGAGACCTCGACGACATCGCACGCGACGACGCTCAGGGCCGCAAGACGCTCGAGGGCACCCAGCAGCTCGTTGAAGCCCGGCCCCCCGGCCTCCGGGTTGCCCGTGCCGGGCGCAACGGACGGATCGAGGACGTCGATGTCCAGCGTGACGTACACGGGGCGGCCGCGCAGCGCGTCCAGAGCGGGCGACACGTCCAGGTCTGCGGCGAGATGCTCGAGCACCTTCGGCGCGTCCACCCACTCGGAGCGCTCGCCCGACCGGGGGCCGAACACGAAGCACGGCACACCGGCCTCCGAGATCCGGCGGTACGTACACGCGTGGTCGCCGGGATAGTCCTCCCGCAGGTCGAGATGCGCGTCGAAGCCGATGACGGCGAGATCCTCGTAACGGTTCGCTGCCCGCGCGACGAGTTTCGGCGTGATCGAATGATCACCGCCCACGAACACCGAAAGGCCCCCGAAGATCTCCACGGCCGACGGGTCGTCCACATCGCCGAGGTCGACGAGCGTGATGTCCTCGAGGTCGCGCCCCGTCCGCGGACTGTAGGACTCGATCGAATCGGAGAACTCACGAATCGCCGAAGGACCCTGGGCGGCCCCCGGCCGAAAGCTCACGCCGCCGTCGATCGGGACACCGCGGAGCACGGCGTCCGCCTCGGCGGGCGGCGCGTCGCTAGCCGCGAGATACAGGCGAGACACGTGCGGTGTCCGCAAGCGCGGAGACGAATGCCGGAACGGCAAACGCTCCTGCGTGCAGCTCGGGTGTGTAGTACCTCGTCGCGATGCCGCGCGCCTCGAGCCGCTCGCGGATCTCTTCCGGTGACGAGGACGAGACCGCCACACCGTCCGTCGCGACGGTGTAGCTCCACAGGACCCCCGGATACGTCGGAACGATTCCCACGTAGGGCTCGACCGTGCCGAAGACCGTCGACATGTTCGCGACGGCCTTGCGGAACTCGTCGGGCTGGTAGTACGGCGAGCCGGTCTGGGCCACGATGACGCCGTCGGGCTTCAGCGCATTTCGGCACGCCTCGTAGAACTCCGGTGCGATCAGCACCGCGGCCGCGCCGATCGGGTCCGTCGAGTCGACGATGATCGCGTCGAAGGCGTCCTTGCACCGCGCAACGAACGCGGCGCCGTCGTCGATGACGAGCTTCGTGCGTGCGTCGTCGAACGCCTGTCCGGCAATGGCCGGGAGCAGGTCACGCGACACGCGCACGACGGCCTCGTCGATCTCGCACATCACCGCTTCGTTGGCCACGTGCATCAGTGCGTGGCGCAGGGTGCCGCCGTCGCCGCCGCCGATGATCAACACACGGTCGACGGCCTCGCGCGAAGCCAGAGACGGGTGCACGAGCATCTCGTGGTAGCAGAACTCGTCCTGCTCGGTTGTCTGGATCAGGTCGTCGAGGGTCAGAACGCGTCCGAAGTACGCGTGCTCGTAGACGTCGATCTTCTGAAACGACGACTGCTCGGTGTGCAGCAGCTCGCCTTCGAGCGCGCTGTGGTAACCCGCGGCGATGCGCTCGCCGAACGGCGTGCTCAATTCTGCAGACCTCTCCGTACCTCCATGACCTGCGTCTGCGTCGGAAGAAAGTGCTTCTTCAACGCCTCCACGCCGGCTTCGATGTCGGCGTCGAGATTGCAGGTGAAGATGTCGCACGCCGCGTAGCCGTGCTCGGGCCACGTGTGCACGGCGACGTGCGACTCAGCGATGATCGCCACGCCGGTGACACCGTGCACGGGAAACTCGACGACACGGCAGTCGAGCAGATGGCCGTCCACGGCTTCGACGGTGTCTCTGAGTGCGCGGTCCAGCAGCTTTGCGTCGTTCAAGTTGTCCGCGTCTGCTCCCCACATTTCGATGATCAGGTGCTTTCCGAGCGCCTTCACGGTGTCACCTCCTCGCTATCCAGAAGAAGGACGGCCGCCACCGCGCTCCCGAGCCGGTCGACCTTGTGTTCGCTGGCGGCGAACTGCAGGTCGTCCAGCTTCCAGCCGCGGCGGGCGAAGCCCTCTTCGACCATGGCCTGCACGACGCGCTGGGCGTCGTCGGCGGGCCCCTTGTGGTGGTACTCCATCAATACACCGCCCTCGCTTCCCGTCCCCGCGCCGATGACGGCGGAGATCACTTCTCCGGGGAGGTTGGACACGACGTGCGTGTACACGGTTGGAACGACCGTGCCGACCGGAAGTTCCGGACGGGGGCCGAAACGGGCCCCCTTGGGCACGATGGAGGAAACCTTTACCAAGTTGAGGTTGTCGATACCCGCTTCGCGCAGCGCGTTATCGAAGGCCGTTAACGGCGTCAGGCCTTCAGAGCACCCCGCGGTGAGGTGAAGCAGGCGGGGGACGTATAGCAAGGTTCTTCTGACATAAAAAACCCACCCCCAGCAGTCGGTGGGATAACCACCCCGCAACAAGAGCGGGCCAACGCGAACGAGTATAGGGCAACCTGCGAATGCTAGGATGCCCGCCGTGGAAGTTCTGATCGGCGTCCAGCTCACGACTCGCGAACTCAAGGTCGACGTTCCCGACGACCAGGCCGACGCGCTGCGCAAGCAAGTTCAGGATCTGTTCACGGACGGCGCCTCGCCGGGCGTGCTCTGGGTCACCGACAAAGACGGCCGCGTTATCGGCGTTCCCGCCGACAAGCTCGCCTACGTCGAGATCGGCGCCGACAAGGTCGGCCGCGCTGTGGGCTTTGCGCGCGGCTGACGCCGTCCTCAGGTACCTCGAAAACGAGGGCGTCTCCTACGTCTTCGGCAATCCGGGCACGACCGAAGTTCCGTTCATGGACGCGATGGTCGACTCGTCCATCGAATTCGTGCTCTGCCTCCAGGAAAACGTTGCGGTGTCGGCCGCCGAGGGACTCGCCCAGGCAACCCGGCGCCCGCAGGTGGCCAATCTGCACACAGGACCGGGCGTCGCCCAGGCGTTTGCGTCGATCTACATGGCGTACCGCCACCGTGCACCACTGGTGATCACGGCCGGCAACGAGGACACGCGCTTCGCCTTCAGCGAGCCGCTGCTGCACGCGGATCTCGTGGAGATGACCAAGCCTCTGACGAAGTGGTCTTACGAACCCCGCAACGAGGACGAAGTGATTCCTTCGTTGAAGCGGGCGTTCAAGGTCGCGCAGACGCCGCCCACCGGACCGGTGTTCCTGTCCTGGCCGATGGACGTGCTCGCCCGCGAAGTGGGCGAGGACGTCGACGTCTCACCCGTCGCGGTGCCGGCGGCGCCGGCACCGGATCCCGGGGCGGTCGCGCGCGTCGCCGAGATCCTGGGCTCTGCGCAGAACCCGGCCTTCGTGGCCGGCGACGACGTCGCGAGGACACGCTCCGAGAGCGATCTGGTCGCCTTGGCCGAAGCCGTCGGCGCAAAGGTCTTCAACGCGCCGCTCGCGCTGCAGCAGAACTTCCCGAACACCCACCCTTTGTACGCATCGGGGGTAGCGCCGTTTCCGAATCTTGCGCGGCTGTTCCTCGACCCCCACGACGTCATCGTCGTGATCGGTGCGCGCGTGTTCTACATGTACTACTACCAAGCCAACGACCCGGTCCCGCCGCAGGCGCGGCTGATTCACGTGCACAGCGATCCGTGGGAAGTCGGGAAGACCTATCCGACCGATGTCGGCGTCATCTCGTCCGCCGCCAACTTCATCGGCGCGCTCCGCGCCGCGGTCACACAGTGGCCGGGCGACGTCGCCGGCCGGGCGCGCGAGCGCTCCGAGCGGCTGATGGCGGAAGGCGCGAACGCGCGGTCGAACACCGAACTCTGGGGCGCGTCCGAAAAAGACAAGACACCCCTCACGGCCGCGGGCATCGTGGCCACCATCGTCGACGTGCTCGACGGTGATGCCACCTTCGTCGACGAGTCGGTGACGTCGTCCATCGCGCCGAAAGCGATCCCCGAGCTGAAGGACTCCGACTCGATCTTCGGCAACAAAGCCGGCGGACTCGGCTGGGGCGTCGGGGCGGCGGTCGGCGTCTCGCTCGGGCTGCCCGGACGCCGCGTCGTATGCACCCTCGGCGACGGCAGCCTCATGTACAACCCGCAGGCCATGTACACCGCTGCGAGACAAAAGCTCCCGATTCTGTACGTCGTGATGAACAACGCCGGCTACGCGATCATCAAGTCGGGGACGCGCGCGCAGAAGGGCCGCGCCTTCGAGACGGACACGTACCTCGGCATGGACATCACGGGGCCCGAGATCGACTTCGTCTCCCTCGCCAACGGACTGGGCCTGCCCGCGGCGTCGACGTCGAATCCGGAAGAGCTGCGCGCTGCCCTCACACAGGCCGTCGCGCACGACGGTCCGTTCCTGCTGGACTGCAAACTCGACCGCGCCATCCCCGACTTGCCCTTCTGAAACCTCTCCCCGACTTCACCGCGGTCGGCGTCGCCATCGGCGTGCTCTACGGACTCTTCGGCGTCGGCGGGTCCTCGTTCGCGACACCGGTGTTCGGGTTGCTCGGCCTTCCCGGCCTGATCGCCATCGCAACGCCGTTGCCGGCGACGATCCCGGCCGCGCTCGTCGGAGCGGCGGCCTACGCACGGCGGCGGGAAGTCGAATGGAACGTCGCGCGCTGGTGCGTCATCGGGGGCGTTCCGGGAACCATCGCGGGCGCCCTGCTGTCGCGCGCCGTCGGCGGGAAGCCGCTGCTCTTCGCCTCGGGCGTCGTCCTTGCCGTCGTGGGCGTCCGGATGCTGCTTCCCGGCGACGAGAACGAGCGCATCAGAGGACGCGGGCGCCGTCGCGCGGGTGTGGTGATTCCGGCCGCGCTCGCCATCGGCGTGTTCACCGGACTGCTCGCCAACGGCGGCGGCTTCCTCCTCGTCCCCCTGTACGTGGTGGTGCTCGGCCTCACGATGCCTCAGTCCGCCGGGACGAGCCTCGTCGTGATCGGCGCGCTCGCTGTGCCGACGTTCATCACGCACTGGATCCTCGGCCACATCGCATGGCACGCCGCGGGGGCGTTCGCGCTGGGAGCCGTGCCGGGAACCCTGATCGGGACGCTCCTGACCAGGCGCGTCGAGTCGGACCGTCTGCGTCGAGCGTTCGCCGTCCTGCTGATCGTCTTCGCTGGCTACTTCATTGCTCGCCAGGTGGGCGCTTGACGAGGCGGTCGTCGCGGGCCGCAGACGTTCTCCGACAGGCCGGCGCTTCTGCTAGATTGAGTGAGTGCTCACTCAGAACGGCTCTCTGGACAAGCGCGCCCGGCTGATCGAGGCGGCCCGCCGCGTCATGGCCGAGCGGGGCGTCGCCGGATGCACGACCAAGGAGATCGCACGGGCCGCCGGCGTGTCCGAGGGCACGATCTACAACCAGTTCCGCGACAAGGCCGACCTCTACCTCTCGGTCGCCTCCGAGGTGATCCCCCAGTTCCTCCGGCGCATGCCCGAGGAGCCGGGCCGGCGCGCGCCGCGGGCCGTCCTCGTCAAGATCGCTTCCGAAACCCTCGGCGCGATGGACGAGCTGATCCCGCTGCTCGCCGGAATCATGGGCGAACCCGAACTGCTGACCGGCGCCCGCACGCGCTGGAGCGCGGGGAAGGCCAAGGGGAAGTCCTTCGGTGGACTGACGGAGTACATCCGCGAAGAGCAGGCGGCGGGCCGCATCGGCGACCGCGTCGACCCCGCCGTTCTCGCGCGCATGCTCGTCGGGACGATGTTCCACCACGCGTTCATGCGCCTGCTCGTCGGGGAACAGAACCTCGAGCCCACGGGCCGCAAGTTCGTTGAATCGCTCGTGGACGGGGTACTGGCCGCCGCTGGTCCTGTTCGCGAAGAGGCCGCCAAGTGCTGATCAGACTGCTGCGCTCCCACCTGCGCCCGTACCGGCGGCAGATCTCCGTCCTGTTCGGCCTCCAAGCGGTGCAGGCGATGGCGAACCTCTACCTGCCGAACCTGAACGCGCACATCATCGACCACGGCGTGATGAGCGGGAACACGCACTACATCTCGAGGCTCGGTGTCGTGATGATCGCCGTCACGCTGCTGCAGGCCTGTTTTGCGGTCGCGGCTATCTTCCTCGGCTCCCGTGTGGCAATGGGGTTCGCACGGGACGTGCGTCACGACCTCTTCCACCGCTCGCTCGAGTTCTCGGCGCGCGAGGTCAACCAGCTGGGCGCGGCGTCCCTCATCACACGCGTGACCAACGACGTGCAGCAGGTGCAGATGCTCGTGGTGATGGCGTGCACGATGCTCCTCGCTGCTCCGATCACGATCATCGGCGGCATCTTCATGGCGCTTCACCAGAACGCCGGGCTGTCGTGGCTGCTCGGCGCGAACATGCCGCTGATGGTGATCTGCTTCGCGCTCCTGATCAGCCAGATGATTCCGCAGTTCCGCGCCATGCAGGATCGGCTGGACGGCGTGAACCGCGTCCTCCGCGAGCAGATCACCGGTATGCGCGTCGTGCGCGCGTTCGTCCGGGAGCCGATGGAGGTCGGGCGGTTCGACACCGTCAACAACGCACTCACGGGGACCTCGCTCACGGCCGGACGGCTGCAGGCCGGGATGTTCCCGATGGTCATGCTGTTCATCAACTGCTCGAACGTCGCCGTCGTCTGGTTCGGAAGCAATCGCATCGCGCAAGGACAGATGACGATCGGCGCGCTCGTCGCCTTCCTCACGTACTTCACGCTGATCCTCATGGCCGTCGTGATGACGACGTTCGTCGCCGTCATGGCGCCGCGCGCCGCCGTGAGCGCGGAGCGGATCGAAGAGGTGTTCGACACCGAGCCATCGGTGCAGCCCCCGAAGAATCCCGTCACCAAGCTTCGCCGACGCGGCACCCTCGAGCTGCGCGACGCCTCCTTCGCCTATCCGGGGGCCGAAGCGCCCGTGCTCAACCACATCGCGTTCCGCAGCGGTCCCGGTGAGACCACGGCTGTGATCGGCAGCACCGGCTCCGGCAAGACGACGCTGGTGAACCTGCTGGCGCGTCTCTTCGACGCCACCGAGGGACAGGTGCTGATCGGCGGCGTGGACGTGCGCGAGCTCGATCCCGACATCCTGTGGCAGCGCATCGGCCTCGTTCCGCAGAAGCCGTACCTGTTCAGCGGCACCGTCCGGAGCAACATCCAGTACGGCAAGCCGGACGCGACCGACAAGCAGATCTGGGAGGCCCTCGAGGTCGCCCAGGGTTCGGACTTCGTGCACGCCATGGGCGGCCTGGATGCCGAGATCACCCAGGGCGGGTCGAACGTCTCCGGCGGGCAGCGCCAGCGACTGGCGATCGCTCGCGCGCTCGTGCGTAAGCCGGACGTCTATCTCTTCGACGATTCGTTCTCCGCGCTCGACCTCGAGACGGACGCACGACTCCGCGCGGCGCTCGAACCGTACACACGCAACGCCACCGTGCTCGTCGTCGCGCAGCGGGTCATGTCCATCAAGAGCGCCGATCGCATCCTGGTTCTCGAGGGTGGCGACGAGGTCGGACTCGGCACGCACGACGAGCTGTTGGAAACCTGTCCGACGTACGCCGAGATCGTGGCGTCCCAGATCGCGCAGACCGAAGCGAGCATGGCGTGAGTACCGAAGAGCGCAACGGCAAGACGGAAACCCCGTTCAAGCCGCCGATCCAGCCCAGCCAGCCCGGCGGCCGGTGGGGCGTCGTCGGCATGCCGCTCGGGAAGGCGTCCGACTTCCGGAAGACGCTGCGCCAGCTCTTCGCTCGTCTCGGCCCGGAGCGGGTGAAGCTCGTCGTCGTCATCGTGTTCTCGATCTGCGGCGTGAGCTTCTCCGTCGTTGGTCCCAAGCTCCTCGGACACGCCACCGACATCCTCATCCGGGGCCTGTTCTTCGGCGGCCCGAAGCGCATCGACTTCAAGGCACTGCATCACGTGCTCGAGCTGGCGCTTGGGCTCTATCTGTTCTCAGCGACGCTGCAGTACACGACGGCGTACATCCTCGCCGGGGTGGTCCAGCGCTCGATGTACCGGCTGCGCGCCGACGTCGAGGACAAGATCAACCGGCTGCCGCTGTCCTACGTCGACCACACGGCGCGCGGCGACCTGCTGAGCCGTGTGACCAACGACATCGACAACCTGGCGCAGACGCTGCAGCAGACCATCAGCCAGCTGCTGACGAACACGTTCATGCTGCTCGGCACGATCGTGCTGATGTTCACGATCTCGCCGCTGCTCGCGATGGTCGTCCTGTTCTCGGTTCCCTTGTCCGCGGGGCTCATCACGTTCATCGCCCGGCGCTCGAAGAAGCGCTTCATCGCGCAGTGGCGGCACACCGGTGAGCTGAACGCCCTCGTCGAGGAGTCGCTGACGGGGCACGCGATCGTGAAGGCCTTCGGCCGCGCGAAGGACGTCGAGAAGGTCTTCCGTCAGACCAACGACGAGCTGTTCGATGCGAGCTTCAGCGCGCAGTACATGTCCGGAAGCATCCAGCCGGGCATGGTCTTCGTCGGAAACCTGACATTCGTCGCCATCGCCGTCTTCGGCGGCATCCTCGTCGCCCACCGCAGGTTGACGATCGGCGGCATCCAGGCCTTCATCCAGTACTCGCGCCAGTTCGCTCAGCCGGTGCAGATGCTCGCGTCGATGGCCAACCTCTTCCAATCGGGTCTTGCCTCCGCGGAGCGCGTCTTCGAGCTGCTGGACGCCGACGAGCAGTCGCCGGATCCCATCGCCTACACGCGCAACGGAAACGGCAACGGACAACGCAACGGCGGCGTCCAGGCGGCGCGGGCGAACGGATCGAAGCTCTGGCTCGCGCGCTGGGACGCCGGCAAGGACCCGCGCACCGGACGCCGCCGGAAGCGATCGAAGAGCGGCTTCACGACGAAGAAGGCAGCGCTCGAGTACGCGCATTCCCAGTCGGCGCCGCTACACGGCCGTGTGGAGTTCGAGCACATCGCCTTCTCCTACGACCCTGAGCGGCCGCTGATCGAGGACCTGTCCCTCGTCGCCGAGGCCGGACAGACCGTCGCGATCGTCGGTCACACGGGCGCCGGCAAGACGACGCTGGTCAACCTCATCATGCGGTTCTACGAGCTCGACGACGGTCGCATCACCATCGACGGCGAGGACATCGCCAAGATGCCGAGGGCCGAGCTCCGCTCGAACATCGGCATGGTCCTCCAGGACACGTGGCTCTTCGAGGGCAGCATCCGCGACAACATCGCCTACGGGAACCCGGACGCGACCGACGAAGACATCATCGCCGCGGCGAAGGCGACGTACGTCGACCGCTTCGTGCACATGCTGCCGCACGGCTACGACACGGTCGTCGACGACGAGGGCGGCGCGATCAGCACCGGTGAAAAGCAGCTCATCACGATCGCTCGCGCGTTCCTCGCCGACCCCACGATCCTCATCCTGGACGAAGCAACGAGCTCGGTCGACACGCGCACGGAGGTGTTGATCCAGAAGGCGATGGCGGCGCTGCGGTCGCAGAGGACGAGCTTCGTGATCGCTCACCGCCTGTCGACGATTCGCAACGCCGACATCATCCTCGTGATGGAGAACGGGCGGATCGTGGAGCAAGGCCACCACGCCGATCTCATCGAGCGCGACGGCGCGTACGCGCGGCTCTACAACGCGCAGTTCGCGTCGGCCGTCGTGGACCTCGACGAGATCCCGGTCTAGCCGGACACCTCCGGCGGCAGACCCAGCGCGACCTTACCGATGTACTCGTGGGCCTCGTTCGGTGAGAACGGCTGCATGAACGGACCGGCGCGAACATCGCGGTACTGACGCGCGAGCGGGTTGCCGGACATGTACCCGGCACCCCCGGACACGGTGAGCGCACGATCGACGACGTTGATCGCGTTCCGGTTCACGACGAGCTTCGCGCACTGGAGCTGCTGGTGGAGCTCGTGCATCTCATCGAGCGTGGGAATCGGACCGTCGAGTACCGCACGATCGAACATCAGCGTCGTCCGTTCGAGGATCGCCCGTGCGGCAGCAAGATCGACGTCCATCTCGGCGACGAGCTGCTGGATGCCGGGCCGCTCGGCGATCGGCCGGTTGGACGGGGCTTTCGTCCGCCGGCGCGCCATGTCCACGACGCGGTCGCGCGCCGACTCGGCGATACCGATGAACGGACCGAGCAGCGAGAGGTTCGAGCCGGTGAGGATCGTCAGCCCGAAGACGCTGTCCTCGCCCCACGCGCCGCCGGAGAAGAACACCTCCTCGGGGACGATGACGTCCTCATAGGTGACGTCGTGGCTGCCCGACGATCTCATGCCGAGGGCGTCCCAGTTGTTCTGGACGGTCTGGCCTTCAGTGCCGCGAAAGACGAACGCATTGCCCGTTCCCCACGACCCGTCGTCCTGCTCGAAGCGCGCCGAGACGAGGAAGAGGTCCGCGATCTCACTGAGCGTTCCGAAGATCTTCCTGCCGTTGAGCTTCCAGCCGCCGTCCACCTTCGTCGCCTCGAGCAGGGGATGCGCGAGATCGGTGCCCGCCTCCGTCTGGTTCGCCATCGCGATGAGACCCTGGCCGAGGATGGTCAGGAGACCGGGAAGGCCCTCGGCCATCGCCCGCTCACCGGTCTCGACCGCGAACCGGTGCACCCAGCGCATCAGCAGCCCGAAGACCAGGTGCATGTTTGCGGCAATCGCCACCGAGCCGTCGCCGTACCCGAGCCGCGCGAGTCCGGCGGCCATGTCATGCGTCGAGTACAGGTCGCCACCGCCGTACTCGGCCGGGACGCTGCTCGCCATGAAGCCGCTGTCCTTCATCGACTGAAACAGCTCGTGCGGAAACGTCCCCGTCTTGTCGTTGGCATCCGCGATCTCGGCTGCTTCGATGGCGTGCTTCTCGGCCAGCTCGCAGAAGCGCCGGCCCGCGTCGGTCGTCGGCTCGATACGAAAGTCCATGCCTCCCCCTTACGTCGATGCCCCCGGCCGAGAATCGCCGCCCCGGGGCGCCGCCGCAAGCACCTCGAGGCGCGCGAGCGCATCGTCGCTGGTCGTACAGTCGGCGATCGCGCGTCCGCTCTCACCGTGGAAATCCGACCCGCCCGTTGCGACGAGGCCGAGACTCTCGGCGAGCGCGCGCAGGCGGTCGCGGACGAGCGGCGGGTGGTCCGGATGGTCGACTTCGAGTCCGGCAAGGCCGTTGTCCCGCAGCTCGCGGACGAGCTCGTCGGGCAGCGGGTTGTGCGTACCGAGATGGTGCGTGAGTCCCGCGTGTGCGATCACCGCTACGCCCCCGGCCGATCCGATCAGGGCCACGGCCTCGCGGGGCGTGAGCTGCTGGCGCGGCACGTCGGCCCGGCCCCCGTCTGCGATGAGCTCCGGCGAAAACGCTTCACCCAGCGTCCTCACGTGGCCGCGGGCGACGAGCGCACGCGCAACGTGCGGACGTGCTACCACCGCGCCGCGGGCTTGCGCGAGAACGTCGTCGACCGCGAGCTCGTACCCGAGCTCATTGAGCCGCGCGACCATACGGTGGATGCGATCGAGCCGTTCGGCCTGCATCTCGTCGAGGCGTTTCAGGAACGTCTCGCGGGCGGGGTCGACGAAGTATCCGAGCACGTGGACCGCGCGACCGTCATGACGCGCCGACAGCTCGATGCCGGCGACGACGCGCACGCCCGCCCGCTCCCCCGCGTCCCGCGCCTCGCCGACGCCCGCCACCGTGTCGTGGTCGGTCAGCGCGATCGCGCCCACGCCGGCGCGCGCCGCGAGCGCGACGAGGTCGCTCGGTGTAAGGACGCCGTCCGACGCGGTCGAATGTGTGTGAAGGTCGATCACCATGGACGGCTACTCTAAGCGGGCCAACGAAGGAGACGAAGATGACCGTCACGAAGACGCTCGACCTGTCCGGGACGTCCACGCAGTCGATCGAAGCCGCCGTCGACGAAGCCGTTTCACGAGCCGCACTGACGATCTCCGACGTCGAAGAGTTCGAGATCGACCGTATAACTGGATCGGTGAAGAACGGACGTGTCGACGAGTACAGGGTGTGGCTGAAGGTGACGTTCGTGGTGAAAGAGAAGCTTCACGAGTAAGCGACTGCGAGATCTGAATGGCTGAGCGTCCGTACTTCGCGATGCCCTACCAGGGCATCTTTCGCGTCACGTGTCCGACGCCGTTTCCCGGGCTGCCGCACGTGCACGTCTATATGGCGGAGGGAACCGACGGCGGCATCGTCCTTTTCGACACCGCTATGCCCGTCGGTGACTCGTTCGACAGGATCCTGCAGGGCATCGAATGGATGGGCCGCAGACCGTCCGACGTCGAGCGCATCTACCTCACGCACGCGCATCCCGACCACTTCGGCTGCGCCGGATTGCTGCAGGAAGCCACGGGCGCCCCCGTCGTCTGTCATCCGATCGCGCGCGACGCGCTGGAGCGCATGCGCAACCCGAGCGCCGACCGCTGGGAGCGCATGGCCGACCTCTACGTCGAGCACGGGCGCTCCGAGGCCGAGGTCGTGCCGAGCCAGGCGTCGGGCGCCTTCATGCAGATGAAGCACCCCGACCACATCACGACCATCGAAGAAGGCGACGTCGTCGGTTTCGCGGGCGGTGAGTGGGACATCTACTGGACTCCCGGACACGAGGAAGGTCACGTTGTCTTCCACCGCGCATCCGACGGCGTGCTCGTCGTCGGGGACACCGTGCTGGGGAAGATCACGCCGCACATCGGCTGGATGGCCGAGCCGGCGGATCCGCTCGGACAATTCCTTTCGTCGCTGGACAAGGTCGCCGCTCTCGATCCGTCCTTCGTGCTCCCCGGACACGGCCGCCCCTTCGACGAGGGGGCCGAGCGTGCGCGCTCCATCGCCGCGCACCACGAGCTGCGCCTGCGGCGGTGCCTCGAGATCCTCATGCGGAAGGGGCCGTGCCACGCGATGGACGTCGCGCGCGGACTGTTCGACCGCGACCTGTTCTCTTACCAGGAGCGCCTCGCGCTCTCGGAGACGCTCTCGCACCTCGAATACCTGCGCCTGCACGGACGCGTGCACCGCGAGCAGGTTGATGGTATTTGGCTGTACGAAGTGCCTAAGCTATTTCCGTAGTCATGAGTCGCAAGCTTTGGATCCTCCTCGTTGTTCTCGTCGTGGCTAGTCTCACGACCTTTATCGCGTTGACCTCGACGCACAATCCCGCGCCCGCGCCCGCGCCCGCGACATCCGCGAACCCGTCCGCAACACCAAGCGAGGGAGGCGTCGCCCTCGTGAGCCCGTCCCCGTCCCCGACGGCAACCGTGGCCGCGTCGAGCAGCGGACGCGGCGGCGGAGGCGGCGGAGGCGGAACGTCATCCGGCACGCAAGGCGCGCCGCGTGTTGCGAGCAACGGCG
>Ga0070741_10008473_pt1 | contig 20614 bp, 19 predicted proteins | sample Coa_R1_4_FD_66440 | JGI IMG/M metagenome (GOLD analysis project Ga0070741, IMG submission 66440) | Surface soil microbial communities from Centralia Pennsylvania, which are recovering from an underground coalmine fire - Coalmine... | ecosystem: Environmental > Terrestrial > Soil > Unclassified ...
AAACGACGCGACGAGGCCGGCCTTGAGGCCGAACGTGTGGAAGTACGGGTTGATCATCAAGTACCGGTCGCCCTCGCGCAGGTCGGCGAGCGTCGCCCATTCCTCGTACATCCGCAGTGTCTGACCGTGGTTCATCATCGCGCCCTTGGGACGGCCCGTGGTGCCCGACGTATAGATGATGTCGGCGATGTCGGAGCCGCTCAGCTCGCTCACCCGTGAGAAAAGCTCGCCGCTGGCCAGGAAGTCGGATTTGAGGTCGACGGCCGGGACTCCGGCCGGCACGTCGAAATCTTGTCCGAGAAAACCTTTTTGAACGAGGACGAGCCGGGCGCGGCTGCGGTTGATGATGTCGGCCGCTTCCTCGGTTTTGAAACGGGTGTTGACGGGCACGAGCACGCCGCCGGCCGTCAGCAGACCGAACGCGGCGACAACCCACTCCGCGGAGTTGGGCGCCCAGATCGCCACCCGGTCACCCTTTTCGACGCCCGCCGCCGCGAATGCCCCTGCGGCACAACGGATCCGGTCGACCAACTGCGCGAACGAAAGCCGCAGCGGCCCGTCGACAAGCGCCTCGGCATCGCCGAACCGCTCGCCGGCGGACAGGACCATCTCGGGAATGGTCCGCCAGCCGACGTTAAACGTCACACCGTGACGAGCCGAGACAGGTTGCCGCCCATGATCTTTGCCTGGTCATCGACCGGCAGATGCTCGAGCGCTGTCACGTAATGCGTCGGCTCGGCAAGACCCTCCGGGTGCGGCCAGTCGGAGCCGTAGAGCACATGGTCCACGCCGATCAACTTGATCAGGTCGTCGATGCCCTCCTCGTAGAACGGGCTGACGTGGATGCGGTTCTTGATCTCCTCGATCGGATTGCCGGGGAACGCCTCGGGAGCCTTCTTGTACACCTCGGCCATTTGATCGAGAAGGGGGAACATCCACTTCGAGCCCGCCTCGATGACGGCGACCTTCAGCGCCGGGAACCGGAACAGCGCACCGTGAATCACCCACGACGCCACCGCATCCTGCACCGGACGCCACTCATTGAGAATCGCCATCGCGTTGGTGACGAACGGCAACATCTCCCGCGAGGCGCCGTCCCACTCGGAGGTGTACCGCGAGTAGCCGCTGTCCGACGAGTGCATCGCGACAAGCACGTCGTGTTCGACGCATTTCTGCCAGAACGGATCGAACTCCGGCAGCGCGAACGACCGCGGTCCGCGGAAACCCGGCACCGGAGCCGGGCGCACCAGGATTGCGCGGGCGCCACGCTTGACCACCCACTCCAGCTCTTCGATCGCCTTCTCGACGATGGGCAGCGTGATCACCGGGGTGGTGAAGATGCGGTTCTGGTAGTTGAAGCCCCACACCTCGTCGAGCCACTCGTTGAGCGCGTGGATGATGACGTGGATCGCGACCGGATCGTCGCGCAGGCGCTCCTCGATCAGGCTGGCCAGCGTCGGGAACATCAGCGAGCGGTCGAGGCCCAATTCGTCCATCAATTCGAGGCGAGGAGCGGGCTCGAAGAATGCCGGAATCGCCTTCATCGGCTCGCCGAACAACTCACGGCGGCTCTTGCCTTCGGGGTTGCCGTACTTGAAGTATTCCTCCCAGGCGCCCGGCTTGGCCACCACTTCGAAAGTGGGGTTGGGGATGTAGTTGCTGATCTGGCCCCGGATAGCGATCTTGGTGCGGCCGTTGACCTGCACGTACTGAATGACGTCCTTGTACTCCTTGGGCAGGTGCTTGGTCAGCGCCTCCGGTGGCTCATAGAGATGGTTGTCCGCGTCGAACAGCGGGAATGGAATGTCGACCCGATGCGACAGTTGACCCATGAAACTCTCCTTTTCCTCTTGGGAGAATCATATTCTCACCGTCTGCGTGCCGCAATATCTCCCCGCAGGTCCTGCCGCACGAGGAACTTCTGCACCTTCCCGCTCGCCGTGCGCGGAAAGTCGTCGACGTGGTGCAGTTCTTCCGGCCACTTCTGCTTGGCCACTCCGGCCCGCGAGAAGTGCTCCTGCACCTCGGCCATCGTCGGCATCGCGTGCCCGGTCCGCAGCTGCAGCACCGCTGCCACGCGTTCGCCGAGCCGCTCGTCGGGCGCGGCAACCACCACCGCCTCAGCGACTGCAGGCATCGACAGCAACACCTCCTCGACCTCCAGCGCGCTGACGTTCTCGCCGCCGCGGATGATCAGGTCGGACTTGCGGTCGGTGATCGTCAAATAGCCGTCGTCATCGAGCACGCCGACGTCGCCCGTGCGGTACCAGCCCTCGTCGTCGAACGCGCGGGCCGTCAACGCCTCGTCGGTGTAGCCCAGGCACAAGTCGGGTCCACGGCTGAAGATCTCGCCGTCGTCGGCCAGCCGGATCTCCACGCCGGGCCGCGGACAGCCGTCGGTCAGCAGCCGCTTGTCCTCGGGACCGTCGTGGGCCGTGCCTGTCACCGACGGGTGCTCGGTGCTGCCGTACGAGCGGAAGACGTGGATGCCCAAGTCCGCGAGCCGTCGCGTGACGGCAGCCGGCACCGCTGCTCCGCCTAGCCCCGCAGTCTTCATGTGTTGGAGGTGCTCGTCGGTGAAGTCGGGATGGTCGAGCAGGCTGGTGAAGAAGTAGGGCGGTCCGCCACCGACCGCGACACCTTCTTTCTTCATCAGAGCGAGAACTTGTGTCGGGTCCCACTGGTCGACGAGATTGATCGCCGATGAGCGCTCGCGCGAAGAGTTCGCGACGAGGCCGTCGATCACCGGGATCAGGAACGCGCCGAGCATGCCGATGAAGTGCCCGACGGGTGCCGCGGTCAGCTGCTTGCCGCGCTCGGGCGAATAGTTCGCGTGCAATTGCCTTGTCTCGCAACTGATTGTCTGATGACTGTGGACGACCCCCTTCGGGTCGCTGGTAGTTCCCGACGTGAACGCGATCAACGCCGGATTGCCGGGATCGGTACGGACCGTGCCCACCATCGGCTCGTCGGCCAATAGATTGTCGAAGTCGCGGCCCACCAACCCGACAATGGGAACGTCGGCGCACAGGTCCGGCTGAAACTCCATACGGCCGAACCGTTCCGCGCTGATGAACACCCGCGGCCGTGCCGTGGACATGATGTGCCTCAGCTCTTTGCGGCCGTAGAAATGCACGATCGGCACCGTCACCGCGCCGAGGAAAGCCGACGCCCAGAACACCGCGGCGGCCTCCATCCAGTTCGGCAACTGGAAGGCCACCACGTCACCGGGTCCCACGCCGCGCGCCTGCAGCCCTGCCGCCAGACGCCGGGCCACCAACTCGACGTCGCGGTACGCCCCGGAAAACGGCCGCACCGCGGAATGCACGGCAAACCCGGAGTCAGGTGCGGCCGCAAGGCCCCGGGCCAGCAGGCCGCCGAGCGTGTCCTGCGTCCACCAGCCCGCCTGCTCATAGCGTCGGGCCAACGCATCGGGAATGTGTCGGGTGGGAAGGTTCCGACCGGCGAGAATCATGTCCTGGTGATGTTATTCTCCCTGCAGGAGAATGCCAATATCGCATCGGAGAACGATCAGATGGTGGACTTGGAGCTCGACGACGGGCTGGCGGTGCTCACCATCGATCGCCCGCACGCCCGCAACGCCATCTCGCTCGACACGATGGCCGAACTCGAGAAGGCGCTCGACGCACTCGACGCCGACAACGACGCCCGCGTGCTCGTCGTCACCGGCGCCGGCGACCGGGCGTTCGTCTCCGGCGGCGACCTGAAAGAACTCGCCGCGATCAAAACCGTCGAGGAAGCGTCGGCGATGGCGTGGCGGATGCGCACGATCTGCGACCGGCTCGCCGAGTCGAAAATCCCCGTCGTCGCGGCGCTCAACGGTCACGCGTTCGGTGGAGGCGCCGAGGTGGCCGTCGCCGCCGACATCCGGATCGCGGCCGACGACGTCAAGATCGCGTTCAACCAGGTGTCGCTCGCGATCATGCCGGCATGGGGCGGCGCGGAACGGCTCGCCAAACTTGTCGGGCGAAGCCAGGCTCTGCTGCTGGCCGGCACCGGAACGGCCGTCGACGCCCAGGAGGCACAACGCATCGGCCTCGTCGACCGAGTCGTGTCGAGGGGGTCGTTCGATGAGACGTGGCGGTCGCTGGCCAGAGCGCTGGCAAATCGTCCGGCCGCCGAGATAAAACGCGTAATCGACGGAGTCACACCTGATGAAGCGGTAGCGTCCTTTGCGCGGCTTTGGGTCGCCGACGAACATTGGCGCGCCGCGGACAAAGTGATGAGGGGGCGCAAATGATCACGCCACGCAACCTCGTGGGAGTCGGCGCGGCCGTGTTGTTGGCCGGTCTGACCGCGGCGCCGTCGCACGCCGACAACGACCTTCCTCTCCATCACGTCAAGTACACGCTCAGCGCGCAGAGTCCGATCTACGCGCAGATCTACTACCTGGACCACGAGCCGGCGGTGTTTGCCGACTGGAGCCACAACCCGTACCAGTTCATGCCGAACGTCGCGGCCGACCTCGGACCGAATCGCCCGGCGTGGAGCTACGAACTCGATCTGGCGAAGCCCGAAGAGTGGGCGACGGTGATCGCGAACACGGGACCGGAGCCCGGCACCCCCAACTTCCACTGCGAGATCACGGTCGACGGTGCGGTCGTCGTCAAGAACGACGGCGGCAAAGGCGTGCTCTGCTCGATCCGTACGTGGTGAGTCACAAGTTCGGTTCGCCCTCGAGACGTCGAAGGTAGCGTTCGACCACTTCGATGGTTTCCGCGTGACCGAGCGACATGCCCAGCCCTTGCTCCATCACCAGCACCGTCGACAGGCTCGTGAACAACACCGACCACACCATGGGCGGCATCGTCTCCGGGTCCGCGTCGTAGCGCGCCAGAGCAGTTGCCAATGTCCGCCATTGCTCCTCGCGGAATCGCTCTGCGTAGTGGGCGATCTCGGCTCGCATCGACTTGCGGTGATTGGCCAGAGCAGCGAATTCCATCATGAACCGGCTGGTTGCGGGATCGGTAACCAGCCGCCACAGCGACCACAACGGCTGAGCTGAGTCCAGCGCCTGCGCCTGCGCCTTGAGTCCTTGTTCGGCGCGGCGCCGGAACACCTCTAAGAACAGGTCGTCCATTGCGCGGAAGTAGTAGTGCACGAGTTGCGGCTTGAGCCCAGCGCGTTCGGCCAGCCGGCGGGAAGTCACTGCGGCATAACCTTCTTCGAGCATCAACCGCTCGGCGGCGTCGAGCAGCACGCCGCGATTCTTCGCGTCTGGCGCCCCGATCCGCCTACCTGAAGTCATGCGTGTCTCCCGCCTACCTTGACCTCAACCGAACCACCATGCTAAGCAGATGCACAGCATACGTCGCTCGCCGGGTGGGACTACAACTCTCAGCCGGCCTCAGGAGGCACATCCCACATGACGAACTTCGACTCGGTCGACTATTTCACCGATCAGTCGCTCATCCCCGACCCTCACCCGTATTTCGACCATTTGCGCACGAAGAACCCGACGTGCTGTCCGATCAACAACGGCGTGCTTGCGGTCACCGGCTGGGAGGCGGCCAACGCCGTCTACAAAGACGTCGAGTCATATTCGTCGTGCGTCGCGGTCGCGGGCCCGTTCACGCCGATTCCGTTCACCCCCGAGGGCGACGACATCACCGCGCAGCTCGAAGAGCACCGCACCGAGATCCCCATGTACGAGCACATGGTGACGATGGATCCGCCGAACCACACCGACGCGCGGTCTCTGCTGTCGCGACTGCTCACGCCGAAGCGACTAAAGGAGAACGAGGACTTCATGTGGCGGCTGGCCGACCGCTACATCGACGAGTTCATCGACGACGGCCATTGCGAATTTCTCACCGCCTACGCCCGGCCGTTCTCGCTGATCGTCGTCGCCGACCTGCTCGGCGTCCCCGAAGAGGACCACGACGAGTTCCGGTCCAACTTCGGGGCGGCCCGGCCGGGGACGCGGATCGGCGCGCTGGACCACGAGCCGATCGCGGCCAACCCGCTGGAGTGGGCCGACGAGAAGTTCAGCTTCTACATCGAGGACCGCCGCAACAACCCCCGTGACGACGTGCTGACGGCTCTGGCGACGGCGAAGTACCCGGACGGGTCGACGCCGCCCGTGGTCGACGTGGTGCGCACGGCGACGTTCTTGTTCGGCGCCGGGCAGGAGACGACCGCCAAGCTGCTGTCCGCCGCGCTACGCGTCCTCGGCGACAGGCCCGACATCCAGCAGCAGCTGCGCGACGACCGCAGCCGCATCCCGGCGTTCATCGAGGAATGCCTGCGGATGGACAGCCCGGTCAAAAGCGTGTTCCGGATGGCCCGCAAGACGACGAAGCTGGGCGACGTCGACGTGCCCGCCGGCACCACGGTGATGGTGAGTCCCGGTGCGGCCAACCGTGATCCGCGACGGTTCGACAATCCGCACGAGTTCCAGCTCGACCGTCGCAACGTGCGCGAGCACATCGCGTTCAGCCGCGGCATTCACTCCTGTCCGGGCGCGCCGCTCGCGCGCGTGGAAGGGCGCGTGTCGCTGGAACGCATCCTCGACCGGCTTGCCGACATCGCCATCGACGACAGCAAGCACGGCGCGGCGGGGCAGCGCAATTACAGCTACGAGCCGACGTTCATTCTCCGCGGGCTGACCGAAATCAACATCACGTTCACGCCGGTCCGGTAACCCAGCTCAGTTGTCGCCGCGCAGCCAGAGGGCCTGGCCCTGGGTCGACACGCAGGTCAGGAACAGTCCGTCGGGCGCCTGGGCCACCTCACCCTCCCACGCAGGGCAGGCGGTGTTCTCGTCCTTGATGCCGCGCATCACCGGTGACCGGAACCACCGCGGGTCGTATCGCCGGGGAGAGCCGCAGAACACCAGCCGGCCCCAGTCGGTCACCCCGAACACGTAATAGCTGGTGTTGTCGCACGGGGACCCGAGGATGACGCCCGGCCTGATGCCCGGTGTGCAGGCGGGCACGTCGCACACGGTCGGGCCGGCGGCGGCGGGCGGTGCCGCAGTGAGCACTCCGGCGGCCAGCAGACCCGCCACGAATGTCGCGCAGAGTTTCACGTCGCTACTCTTGCACATGCGAGAAGGAAGTTCTTCATTTCGGAGAAGATCGCGCCAGGGCCGGGTGATAGTGTGGCTGCCCTCGGCACGAACCAGCGGCAGGGAGGTCGTCATGTCGCCGCGGAAGCGCCGTTCGGGGGTGCTGGACGCCGACGCCTCGATTGAGGAAATCGAGGCCGCCGCGTTCGACGCGCAGACGCGGGCTGTCGCGGCGCGAGCGCACGCAGAACGACTCCGCCGCCAAGCGTCTGAGCAGGAGAAGAAGTCCGTCTTCGCAAGGCTGCGGGAGTGGTCGCGCCCGTCGTGGCTCGCGTTGCCGACGCCGACGTTGTTGGCTCTCTGCGAAGCCGCGGCGGTGATCTGCGCCGCGCTCGCCGCGACCGGCTACATGTTGTGGCAGCACCACGAGGTGCAACAAGACCAGCGACGTGCGGCCGAGTTCTCCGCGGCGGCCCGGCAAAGCGTGGTGACGATGATGTCGATCGATCCAGCGACGGCCGAGCAGAATATGAAGGACGTAATCGCCAACTCCACGGGCAAATTCAAGTCGGCGTTAGAGGCCGGCGAGGCAGACGAGCTGATCAAGGGCTCCCAGCAGTCGAAGGTCGTCACGAAGGCAACAATCCAAAACGTCGCTGTCGAATCGATGACACCCGATTCGGCGGTGGTACTCGTCGCCGCCACAACCGAAGGCACCGGGCCGAACAACGCCAAGCTGCCTGCCGCGTCATGGCGGATGAGCCTCACGCTGGTGCGGCAAAACGGCCAGCTCAAAACCTCGGAATTCGAGTTCGTGTAATGACAACGGGCGAAACGACATTCGGGCGCTACCGCTTGCTCGAACCCATCGGCCAGGGCGGCACGGGACAGGTGTACCGCGCGTTGGACACCACGACCGATCGCGTCGTCGCGCTCAAGGTGCTTCCGCCGCACGCCTCGGACGACGACGCATACCAACAGCGGTTCCGTCGGGACGCGCGCATCGCGGCGAGCTTGAGCGACCCGCATGTCGTGCCGATCCACGGCTACGGCGACATCGACGGTCGGCTGTACCTGGACATGCGCTTGATCGAAGGTCGCACCCTCGCTGACATCCTCAAAGAGCGCGGTCGCCTGGACCCGAAGACTGCTGTCTCCTACGTCGAACAAGTCGCTGAGGCGTTAAACGCAGCGCACTCAGCCGAATTGGTCCATCGGGACATCAAGCCGTCGAACATCCTCGTGACCGAACGTGACTTCGTTTACGTGGTCGACTTCGGAATCGCATGCGCCGATGACGAGACCCAAAGTGACCCCGGCTCAGACGTGTACTCGCTGGCATCGGTGTTGTACGAATGCCTCACGGGGCGACCTGTATCCGAGGCGACGGCTGAGCTTCCCGCCGGCTTCGACGCCGTCCTCGCGAATGGCTTGGCCAAGGAACCGGCCGATCGGTACTCGACTGGACTGGAACTCGCGAGCGCGGCGCGCGCAGCATTGGACGCCAAGGGCGCGCCGACGAAGGCTGTGCCGGTTAAGTCGAAAGAGACTGCCGCGAAACCTGTTTCGAGCTCTGCACCGGCGAAGACTGCTCCCAAGACCCGCAAACCCGACGGACCCGTAAGGCGCCAGGCGCGTGGCGTGAGGTGGGGGCGGGTCGCAATTGTCGTCGCGTTGATCGTTGTCGCGCTCGGCCTCGCCGGCAGCGTCTACTCCTTCATTTACCGGCCCGATCAGCAAATCGACTCGTCCGTATCGGCGGCGGCCAAGCAGGGGGCTGAGGACGGCACGGTCGCGGTGTTGTCGTACTCCCCCGATCACCTCGATGCCGACATCGCCCGCGCGAAGTCCCATCTGACTGGCGACTTTTTGAAGTACTACACCCAGTTCACCGATCAGATCTTCGCGGCGGCCGCGCGACAGCAGCAGGTAACCACGTCAGCGAACGTCGAGCGGGCTGCCGTCGCAGACCTGCACCCTGCCTCCGCGGTGGTGCTGCTGTTCGTCAACAAGCAAACCGTGAGCAAGGCCAACCCTGTTCCGGCGGGCAAGCCGGCCACGGTGCGGGCGACGATGAAGAGGGTCGACGGAGCGTGGTTGATCGAGAAGTTCGAGCCACTGTAGCGGCTCGCGGTGTTATTCTCCGAACTTGAGAATGCCGTTATCACGATCGAGCCGAGGATGCCGGGAGCGACCCCCATGCGTGCGATGAACCTAACGTCAGGCGCAATCTTTTTGGCCGCGATTGCACTCGGCGGCGGCCTCGGCACCGCACACGCTGCTCCCGACATCAACGACCCGGCGATCAACGGAACGTACCTCGCCACCTGGAACGGTGAGTGGTCGAAAACCAACGACAGCTTTCACGACGAGGCGGTGGTTCGCAGCAAGTGGACCATTCACACGTCCTGCAATACCCCGATAACGTGCTCCGGCACCGTCACCAGCGATCAGGGGTGGACATCGAAGATCGTTCGCGTGCCCGGCTTGTGGAAAGTCATCCGCGACCTTCCGAATTGGGAGACGTGCGCTGACGGGACAGCCGCGACCGGACGACAGGTGATCACGTTCTACCCAGTGGGTGACAATCCGCTCGAGCCTGTCGATCCCAACTTGAATACCTTCTCGGGCGAAGACGTGACAACCGGCCCAAGTGGGGCATGCGGGCAGAACAACCTTTTGCAGATTATGACACCGTTCAAGCTCGTGCCGATCGACTGAGCCACAGCCTATTTGGGCAGCATGTCCTGCCACGTCTTCGGCGCCGACGGTGCGACTGCATTGGTCTGCTGATACAGCTGCCCGTCCGCGGTGATGTAGCGGCCGGTGCGCGGATCGTATTGCGCCGTCGCAACCGCCGGCGCTGCGGTACTCGACGAAGCCGGCGCGGCTTGCGGCGCTGCATCCGGCGAGCTCGCGGGCGGAGCATCGACGGCTGGGCCGGGCGGGGGTCCCTGCGGTGTTTGGCCAGGCGCCGAGCCTTGCGGAATATCTTGAGGCGCTGCAGGATTCACTGATCCGGGCGCAGGTGTATCCGCCTGGGGCGCAGGGGCTGTCGCGGCTTGGGGTGCGATCAGGGCGCCAGCAGACGATTGCCCGGGAGGCGGCGGAGGTGTGCCCGTGCCCGCCCCGGGCGGCAACGGCGTGCCCTCGATGGGAGCGAAGATGTTCTCCTGGAACGTCGTTTTGTCGTCGAGCGGAATGTTCTGCCCGACGATGTTCGGGTCGAACGGGTAGGGGCCGAGCGCGTGTTGCCGCATCGCAAGCGGCCGGTACGGCTGGTCGCTCTCGCAGATCTCGACGGTCGGCGCCCGCTTGCCCGGCTTGTCCATGCACGGGTTGTTGCGGGCACCGCGCACCAAGAGCGGTGAATCCTGCGGCAGTTTGCAGTACAACCCATCCGGGGTGTCGATCGACGTGGTGTCGGCGGGACTGCGCCACATCGACGGCGGCAGGAAGCCCACCGTGCAGGGAACTGGGTCATTCAGGGTGATGGCGAAGTCGCCCAGTGCGTACCCGGTCGGGTTGCGGCTGGGACTCACCGCCTGAATGCCCGCGACCGAAGGCGGCAGCAACACCAGCAGTTGCTCCAACGCAGGGTGATAGGTCACGAGAATCTGACCGAGAGTGGTCAGGTTCGCCAGCAGCACCGGCAGCGTCGGCTTGATCTGGTCGAGCAGTGCTGTCGTTTCGTCAAACGCCGGCGGACCGTTTCTCAGCAGCGTGCGGAACTTCGGGTCGTCCTGGTTCAGCTGCTGGGTGATGCCCGCCAGACTGCGCGCCCACAGCCTGATCGAATCGGTGGTGTCCGCCTGCGAATCCAGAAGGGGCGCACTGTCGTTGTAGAGCGCGGCGTTGGCGTCACCCACTCGGTTGAGGTCGCCGGTCAGCTTCGACGCCGAGTCGGCAAGGGAGCTGAGGTCGTAACCCGCGCCGTTGAACGCCTTGAATGTCTCGTCGAGCAGTGCGCCGAGCTTGTCCTTCGGAATGCTGTTGACCAGCGAACTGACTTGGTCCAGCATCGGGCCGACATCTTGCGGAATTGTGGTGTCGCGCATCGCGATCACCGAACCGTCGTGCAGGTATGGCCCCGAATCGGTCCGCGGCCGCAGGTCGACGTACTGCTCGCCGACCGCGGAGATGCTGCGCACGTCCGCTTCGAGGTTCGCCGGGATCTTCGGTGAACTATTAAGGGACAGCTTCGCTTTCGCGCCGTCGCGGGTCAAGTCGACCGACGTCACCTTGCCGACTTCAACTCCGCGGTACGTGACGTTGCTGAACTGGTAGAGCCCGCCCGCGGCCGGCAGTTCCAGCGTCACCGCCATCCGGCCGATGCCGAGCAGCGTGGGCACCTGGATGTAGAACAGGATCATCGCCAACACGCCGATGATCGACGCGATCGTGAAGATCGTGAGCTGAATTCGAACAAAGCGGGTCAGCATCTATCCACCCACATCCATTTGCGCTGGCGGCCAAGGTGTTTGGACCTGCGGCGGTGGAGGTGGCGCAGGGGGCGCGCCAAGTGCCGATTGCTGAGCGACCGGCGCGGGCGGTGCACCGGGCGGGGTGTCCGGCACCGGCGGGATCAGGCCCACCGGATCGTAGTTGTCGCGCAGGTAGTACGGCTCACCCGGCGCCGCCGGAAGCGGCATGCCAGGCTGCCCCCACCGCGTACCGAGCAGCATTGTTCGTTTCAACCGCTCGCGGGAGATGTCGAGCACTGCGAACAGGTTCATATAGTCACCTCGGGCGCCGCGGTCGACGAGGCTCGGCGGGAAGGGGTACGTCGGCAAGTAGGCGAGCGTCGGCGCCAGGTCGTCGCCAAGATCGGTCAGTGCCTTGAGCGTCGGTTCCAGATTCTTCAGGTTCGTCACCAGATCGTCTTCGCTGTCGTTGACCAGTCGGGTCGCGGTGTCGCTGAACGTGCCGAGTTTCGTCAACGCTGTCGTGATGTTGGGCCGCTCCTTGATCAGCACGTCCAACGCCGGCGGCACCTTCTTCAATGCATCGTTGAGCACGTCGCGCTGCCCCGCGAACGTGCCGGCGAGCCGGTTCAGCGCCTGAACGGAGGCAATGATGTTGTCGCGCTGCGTATCCAGTGTGCCGACGAAAGTGTCGAGACGGCTCAGCAGATCGCGGATCTGCTTTTCCCGCCCGTGCACGGACGCGTTGAAGTTGTGGATGACGTCGCCGAGCTGTCCCAGTCCGCCCGCGTTGACCACGAGCGACAACGACGACAGCGTCTGCTCGGTGGACGGATACGTCGACGACTTGTCCAGCGGGATCGTCGATCCAGGAGGGAGGCTTCCACGCGCCTGCTCGCCCAGCGGTGGGTCCAGCTCTAAATGCATGGATCCCAGGAGGCTGGTCTGCCCCACACTGGCCACCGCGTTCGCGGGGACCACCACGTCGGGCCGAACGGACACGTCGACGTTTGCGTGCCAGCCTTGGGCGGTCCTGCTGCCGACCGTCATCTTACCGACGCTGCCCACGATCACGTCGTTGATCATCACCGGCGAATTCGATTCCAGCGTGCCGACATTGGCGATTTCGACGTGATAGACGTGTGCGTCCGAGCCTCGCCCGACCGCGCCGGGCAGCGGCAGTGAGTTCAAGCCCTGGAACGCACATCCCGTGGCACTCACCGCAATACAGGCCGCAACCACGACCCAGCGACGCACCGCTTTCCGCCGAGTCATGAGTGCGGCGCTTCCGCTGGGAGCAGCAGGTCCGGCACGCTCGGCGCGGGCGTCGGGGCAGGCGGCGGTGCCACTGGCGTCGTTGGGGCGGGCCACGACACCCCCGGGATGCGCGCGGGCGGCGGCGGCGGAGGCGCCGCGTCAGGGTAGTCGCCAGGCAGCCCGGTGTAAGCGGAGACGGCCGGCGGCTGTTCAGGCGGTGTGGGTTTCGGCCCCTCCCCTCCCGGCGCGAGACGCGGTTCGGAGTAGATCACATTGCCCGGCGAATAGGCCGGCATCAGGAACGGGTTGAGCGGCAAGGGAATTTCGTTGGCGTTCAGCAACCGCAGCGCCGGACCGATGTACTGCTCACACAGCTTCGCCGTCTCCGGTCCCGTGATGTTCTCGACCGCGCCCATCATCCCGCAGAAGAACCACACCGGGTTCTGGATGAACGGGTTCAGCACCGGCGCGCCGACCTGACTGCCCGTGTCCGGGTTGTAGATGTTGTAGAAGTTCGCGAACGAGGTCGGCGCCAAATGCAGGATGTTCTTTAGGTCCATCTGATGGTCGACCAGCACCTGCGTGACACTCGCCAAGCTGCGGATCTGCTCACTCGTCTGGTCACGCGACCCTGCAATGAACCGTTTGATGTCGCCGACCGCTACCGACAGATCGGACAGCGCGGCGTCCAGGTCGGAACGGTTGTCGTCGACCACGCTCGTCAGCGTCGCGAGCCGGTTGTTGAACTGCACGATCTGCTGGTCGCTGTCGCGCAGCGCGGTGACGAAAATCTGCAGGTTCTTGATGATGTCGGCGATGTTTCCGGAACCGTTGGCAAGAATGCGGCCCACGCCCGACAGTTCGGCCAACGTCTGACGCAGCTTGTCACCGTTACCCTGCAACGCATTCGCAGCGCTGTCGATGAAGCGGGCGATCGCCGGCGTCGACACCTTGCTGTTGGGGCCCAATTCCGTTGACAGCCGCATCAATTGGTCTTTGACCTCGTCCCACTCGACGGGCACAGCCGTGCGGTCCTCCGGGATGACAGCGCCGTCGGCCATCTTCGGGCCGCCGCCCCGATATGCCGGCGCCAGCTGGAGGTAGCGCGCGGCGACCAGATTCTGCGCGACGATCACCGCTTTCGCGTTCGCCGGGATCGGCACGTTGCGATCGACGTGGATGGTCATCTTTGTCTGCGTGCCCACCGGTTCGATCGACGCGATGCTGCCGATCTTCACGCCCGACACCCGCACATCGTCGCCCGGATAGATGGCCGTGGTCGTCGTGAAGTAGGCCGTGATGGTCTTGGGCTTGTAGAACGTTTGGCGCACAACGAACACCGCAGCCGCGGCGAGCAGTCCGACGAGGACGATCGCGATCCCGATGGTGACTCGATTGCGCGTCATTGCGGAGTCCCCGGCGGCGCTCCAGGACCCCACTGCTCGTTCGGCTGGGGAATCCCGTTGTACGGGAACGGAAGTGTCGCCCTCGGGCCGGCGTTGTCCGGCGGTTGTCCTGCGTCGACGCCGCGGCGGAATCCGAACACGTAGTCGAAGAACGGCTGGAGCAGCTGGGCCGGCTGCAGATTCGGGATGAACGCGTCGTAGTAGTACCCGCTGCCGACCGCTTCGCCCTGGGTGACCTGGAACTTCTTGAGACCGGGAAGGATCTTGCCGATGTTGTCTTTGTTCTTCTCCAGCATCGCGTTCACTCGGTTGAGCCGCTCCAGCGCAGGCGCCAGCTTGGCCTCGTTGTCATGTACCAATCCGCTCAACTGCTTTGACACCGTCGAGGTGTTGGCCAACAGGCTGACGATCGCATTGCGGCGGTTGGCGAGCACTCCCACCAGATCGTTCGCGTCGAGGATCAGCGTGTTGATCTGCTGGCTGCGCTCGGACAGGATGCCGGTCACGTCGGTTGCACTCTTGAGCAGGTCGCGCAAACTGTCGTTGCGCTCATTGAGCGACCGCGACAACCGGCTGATCCCGTCGAACGCCCGCCCTAGTTGCGGCGCGATCTGGTCGAGCGTGTCCGACAACGTGTCGAGGGACTGGTTGAGATCACCGAAATTCGTGTCGGCGGAGTACGTGGTGAGGTCGCTGACGGCCTCCGTTAGCGAGTACGGAGAACCGGTGCGCGACAACGGGATCACGTCGTTGGGATGAAGTTTCCCGCTGCCCTCGGACTCCACGGTGAGCACGCGCTCACCCAACAGCGTTCCGGTTCTGATGTGCGCGGTGGTATCGGAGCCGAGCTGAATCCTGCTGTTGACGTTGAACGTGACGAGCGCATCGCCGTTTTGCAGCGCGATGTCCGACACAGTGCCGACTTTGACTCCGGACACGGTGACGGGGTTGCCCTTGGCCAGCCCTCCGGCCTCGGAGAACAGCGCCTGGTAGCGGATCGACGAGGCGAGCGCCCACAGCTGCTGCGGCTGCAGGCCGACGGCGATCACGAGCACGATGAAGACGACGCCGATGATTCCGGCGCGAATCAGGTTGCCGCCGCGATACTTAATCATCCTTCTCTGCGCACCTCCCGCCCTTTTGCTTGAGCCACGGGAAGTACACCGGGTTGCCCTGCATGTCAGTGGCGCGGATCGTGACGCCGCAGAGGTAGTAGTTGTACCAAGCGCCGTAGGACCCTTGGCGGACGAGTTTGCGGTAGTCCTCCGGAAGCCGCCCCAGAACGTAGTCGAGGTGGCCTTTACCGTTGTCGAGCAACGGCGCGATCTTGCTGAGCTGGTCGACCACTCCGGCGAGCGGCGGGCGCGCGTTTGTCAGCAGGTCCGCCAATGAGGCAGTTCCGTTGTCCAGCTGCGTAATTGCGGTGCCGATCGGATCGCGGTCCGAAGACAGTCCGGAAATCAAGTGCTGAAGGCGGTCCACCGCATCCTTGAACTTGTCGCCGTCCTTGGACAGCGTGCCGACGACGGTGTTGAGGTTGTCAATCAGCTGCTGCACGACTTGGCTGTTGTCGGCCAGCGCATTCGAGAACGACGACGTTCTCGACAGCAGCGACTCGAGCGTGCCGCCCTGCCCCTGGAATATCTGCACCAGCGCCTGGCTGAGCTGGTTCACGTCCTGCGGATTCAGCCCTTGGATTACCGGTTTGAGGCCGCCGAGCAGCAGGTCGAGATCCAGTGCACCCGCAGTCTTGTCGACTGAAATCTGCGAGCCAGGCGAAAGAATCGAGGTCGATCCGGGCCCGTCGGCGAGTTCGAGGTAGCGGTCACCGACAAGGTTGAGGTAGCGGACCATCGCCCGCGTGCCGGTGGTGAGCGCGATGCTCTTGTCGGTGTCGAACTTGACGACGACCTTCTTGTCGTCGCGCAGCGACACGTTGTCGACGGTCCCGACGCGAATTCCGGAAATCCGAACGGTGTCACCGGGCTTCAACCGCGACACGTCGGTGAACACCGCGGAGTACCCGTTAGCCGAGCCGGTTCGGTACTGGCCGAAGATGAAGAACAGGAACGCGGTCAGGATCACCATCACCACCGCGAAGGTGGCGAATTTGACCAGCGTCCAACGCCATCCGGCCCTCATCCGGGCATCCCAACCTGGGCGGTGTTGCGTGGCGGCCCGGCGATCGGGCCGTACAGGAGTTGCTTCAGCCCGTCGGAGTTCAGCAGGATTCCGGGGTTGCCGTACTGCTCGGGGTTGGTGCCGTCGTCGGTCACCACCCATTTCGCCTGCGTATTGAACGGCACATGTGGCAGACCGTCGCACTGCGGGCCGCCGGTGGCCGCGACCTTGGGCAGGTTGGTTGGGTAGCGGTACCGCTCGATACCCAGCATCAGACCGACCGACACCAGAATGCCCGGCGCCGGCAGGGGGGGCTGGTGGTTCAGATCGGCCATGCCCTCGAGTGCACAGTTGATGGCGGGCGCGTACTCGTTCGTCAGGTCGGTCGTGGGCACCAGCAGACGCAGCACATTGGTCAGCGCCTGCCGGTTGCCGCCGATCACGTCATTTCCGGTGTCCGCCAAGCCGATTGCGCTCAGCAGGAACGCGTCCAGGTTGTTCTGCTCGTCGACGATCGTCTGGCTGATCTTCGTTGTGTTCTGCACCGTGTCGACGAGTTGGGGCGCCACGTCGGCATACGCGTTGAACACGTCGGGCGCGACGGAGAGGTCGTGGCTCAATGCGCTCAGGCTGGGTTCCGTCTTCGCGAGGTAGGTGTCCAGGTCGGCGAATGCCTGGCCGATCTTCTCCCCACGGCCGTTGAACGCCATCGCGATCGCGCCCAACGTCTCGTTCAGCTTCTCGGGCTGGATCTTCGACAGCACCTTCGTCAGCTGCTCGAACACCGTGTTGATCTCGACGGTGACTTGCTTCGCGTCGAGCACCTGCCCTGACTTCAATGGTTGCGGCGACGGTTCTTTCGGCGGCACCAATTGCACGTACTTCGCGCCGAACACCGTCGTGGACGCGATGTTGACGAGCACGTTGGACGGAATCAGATGCAGCTGAGACGGATCCATCCCCAAGTGCAGCGCCGCCTGCCCGTTCGGCAGCTCCTCGATCGAGTCGACTTTGCCGACCTGGATGCCGCGCATCTTCACTCGCGCATCGGGATTCATCACCAGGCCGGCGCGCTGTGAGAGGACGGTCACCGGCACGCTGGAGGTGAAGCCGCCCCGGAACTGGATCACGGCGACAACGACAATCGCAACGACCAACAGGATGCTCGCCAGCCCGATCAGGGGCCGCACGACGGCGGAATTCATCGACCTCCTCCCCTAGCCCGATAGATGAAAGTTTCCGTTGGCACCGTAAATCGCAAGCGACACCAGAAGCGTCACCGACACCACCGTGATCAGCGAGGCGCGCACTGCGTTGCCGACCGCGACACCGACACCCGAGGGCCCGCCTGTGGCGAAGTAGCCGTAATACGTGTGCACCAAGAGGACAGCCAAACCCATCAAGATGGCTTGAAGAAACGACCACAGCAGGTCGATCGGATTCAAAAACGTTGAGAAGTAATGGTTGTACAAGCCCGAGGACTGCCCGAAGATCACCACGGTGGTGAATTTGCTTGCCACGAAAGACAAAATCACGGCGATCGAGTACAGCGGGGCAACGGCGATCATGCCGGCGACGATCCGGGTGCTGACCAGGTATTCCACCGGCCGCATGGCCATCGCTTCGAGCGCGTCGATCTCTTCGTTGATCCGCATTGCGCCCAATTGCGCTGTCACACCGGCACCGAACGTCGCGGCCAATCCGATTCCCGCGACGATAGGCGCGGCGATGCGCACGTTGATGAACGCGGCCAAAAAGCCGGTCAAAGCCTCGATGCCGATGTTGCCCAGCGAGCTGTAACCCTGTACCGCCAGCACGCCGCCAGACGCCAGCGTCAGGAAGCCGACGATCACGACGGTCCCGCCGATCATCGCCAATGTGCCTGCGCCCATGCTGATTTCGGCGATCAGCCGGATGACCTCCCGACGGTAGTGGATGGTCGCGTGTGGCGTGCCACCGATGGCACGCGCGTAGAACATCGTGTGATCGCCGATCTTGCTCAGCGTGCCGACGGGCCGCTTGAACTGGTTCAGCGCGTGAAAGAGGCGCGGATACGTGGCTCTCAAAGCCATTTCGCCACCCCCATCACTTCACCGTCGCCCGGATGCCGATCGCCGTCACGACGACGTTGATGACGAACAAAGCCATGAACGCGTAGACGACGGTCTCGTTGACGGCGTTGCCGACGGCCTTCGCACCGCCGCCCGTGATGATCAATCCGCGGTAACAGGCGACCAGACCGGCGATCAGGCCGAAAAGTGCCGCCTTCACACACGAGATGATCAGCTCCGGCACGCCCGTCAACAACGTGATGCCGGCGGCGAACGCGCCCGGGTTCACGTCCTGGACGAACACCGAGAAGATGTAGCCGCCGATGATCCCGATGATTACCACCAGGCTGTTCAGCAGCAGGGCCACAAGCGCCGACGCCAGCATGCGTGGGGTCACCAGCCGCTGCACCGGGTTGATTCCCAGCACCTCCATCGCGTCGATCTCTTCGCGAATCGTGCGCGAGCCGAGGTCCGCACACATCGCGGTTGCGCCGGCGCCGGCCACGATCAACACGGTCACCAACGGGCCGATCTGGGTCACGGCGCCGAAAGCCGCACCGGCGCCACTCAAGTCGGCGGCCCCGAGCTCGCGCAACAGGATGTTGAGCGTGAAGCTGACCAATACGGTCAGAGGGATCGCCACGAACAACGCCGGAAACAGCGACACCCGGGCGACAAACCAGGACTGTTCCAAGAACTCCCGCCACTGGAACGGCCGGCGGAAGATGAACAAGATCGCGTCGGCCGACATCGCGAAAAACCCGCCGATGGCCTGGGCCGGCTTGGAGCCGCGCCCCAGCGAGATGCCCGGCGACCACCGGTCCGGCCCTATCGCCCTAGTTGCCATCGGTCCCCGGTCCCTCCAATATCGTCACCGCCGACACCGCGGTGGGCCCACCGACGTTGTGCGCCAAGGCAATCCGCGCATCGTCAACCTGGTTCACGGCTTCGCCGCGTAGTTGGGCGAACAACTCGACGCACTGCGCGACGCCGGTGGCGCCCGGCGGATGCCCCTTGGACTTCAGTCCCCCGCTCGGGTTCACCGGAAGCGAGCCGCCGATCGTGGTGACGTCTGCCTCGACAAGCTTGTACGCGCCGAACCGATCGGCGAAGCCGAGGTCTTCGTAGCTGATCAATTCGATGCCGGTGAAGAAGTCGTGAACTTCAGCGACGTCGACGTCCGACGGAGTCAGGCCGGCCATGCCGAACGCCTGCTTGGCCGCACGCACGGTCGCGGGGAACGTCGTCATGTCCTGCTTGTGCTGATGCATGACCGAGTCAAGTCCCAACCCGACGCCGCGAACCCACACCGGCCGGTCGGTGAATCGGTCAACGACGTCTTCGGCCGCGAGCACCAACGCGGCCGCGCCGTCGCTCTGCGGCGCACAGTCGTACACCCCGAACGGCGTCACGACCGTCGGTGCATTCAGCGCCTGCTCCATCGTGATCTCGAACCGCAACCGCGCCTTGGGGTTGACTGCCCCGTGCCGGTGGTTCTTCACGGCCACCATCGCCATGTGTTCCTTGGTGGCAGGCGATTCGTGAAGGTAGCGCGCGACGTGAAGCGCGAATCCGGCCGGTGACACCAGACCCAGTGGGTAGTCCCAGGCCATGTCGCGCGCCATGGCTTCCCACTCCCACACCATGTCTTTGGTGGACGACTCTCGGATTTTGTCGGCGCCCATCACCAGCGCAACGTCGTAGGCGCCGGAGGCGACCCCGAACAGAGCGTTGCGCACCGCGTCGTTGCCGGTGGCGCAGGAGTTCTCCACCCGCGTCACGGGCAGGTCCGGCAGGCCGAGCGTGTCGGCGAGGATGCCCGACGGGAATCCGTCGGTGGTGCCCATCGCGCCGAACCAGGCCGCCTGCAAATCCAACTTGCTCAGGCCCTTGTCGACGCTGGCCGCGCACTCGGCAAACGCCATCGGCAGCAAATCCTTGATACCGAGCGCGAAGTGCTCAGCGAAGGGCGTCATGCCGGCGCCAACGATGGCCACCTTCCTCATGGCGTCCCCTCCTGCGCTCTGCCGGGGAAGGCGGCTGCCATCGCAAGAATGTCAGTGTCCGCCAGATTTAGCCGCGCGCCCTGAGTATGACTCACGCCGCACCCATTTCGGGCTCAAATGCGTAACCGTAATCGGGTACACCGGACCTTACAGCCACTCGACGAAGTGTTAACCGGCCGTGATCGCCGATTACGACCGTGCCGGGCTCGGCGCCGGTCACCTTCACCAGCGCGCGAACGTCGACGCCGTCGAGTTCGACGATCACCAGCGAATAGGGCGTCTTCAGCCCCGGCACCGGCATCCGCACCGTCGTCTCGGT
>Ga0070741_10008475_pt1 | contig 20612 bp, 23 predicted proteins | sample Coa_R1_4_FD_66440 | JGI IMG/M metagenome (GOLD analysis project Ga0070741, IMG submission 66440) | Surface soil microbial communities from Centralia Pennsylvania, which are recovering from an underground coalmine fire - Coalmine... | ecosystem: Environmental > Terrestrial > Soil > Unclassified ...
AAAAGAACCGGAGGGTAAAAATAGTGAGAATGACTCAACCAAAGTTCGCGTCATCTCACGACTGGCACGTTCAACCATGTTGTCAAAGATCCGGACTGCATCCGCACTGGGCGGGCAGTTTTGGATCAAGGACCAACGCAGGGGCAAAGCCCACAGCTTTGTGTCCTCGAACTTGATGCGCTGTATGTACTGAGTGAGGCTTCCGGGAGCTTCCGATTTTCAATTGCCTATCGGCTCACCGGCCTCGCGACAGTGTTTTGCGCGAACTTTTCAAGATTATCGAAGTTCGCGATGCCTGTCAACACTCGACTTTTTCAGGGCATCTTGAAGTCATCAACGAGCTTGCCGCTCCCGAGGCCTTCCCCGCACCCCCATTTCGATCGAGATTGTCTCGGATCGCGAGGGTGAAGATCCCTTACAGCGCAGATTCTCAAAACAACGTGACGATCGCAAGCGATCGCGGAGCACTAAGCTCCTGAAATTCAAAGGTTTGCAGTGGCTTGGGTTTGGGCGGCATGCTTCGAAGCCTCAAAGGGCCTCTTCTGCCGCGTTCAAACGCTTGGACTGCGCTCCGTCCGGCCGTCAACGCTCTACCAGGGCTCAGGCGCGAAGCTGATATCTACTAGAGTAGCCCGGATCGCGTCCGGATGCAAATTCTTGCAGACAACAGCCGTTGGCTTTGCTCGCCGCCAACGACAAGATTGACTTTAGCAAGCGAAGACGGAAGACGCAAGCCGGGGCCTGTGGGAACTGTGGACGAAGCGCGGAAAACCGGGCCAATTGCCGGGTGAGGCGACCCATTTCGCCCGTTAGAATCAGGGAGTTTCGCGAGGTGGTAGAGGGAATGGAAGCATCAGAGATTCACGAGTTTTCTGAGCAGGTGCAGGAGGGCGCGGAGAAGAGCCTGAAGTATGTCTCGCTGGTGATTGCCGTGCTGGCCGTCCTGGTCGCCATGGTGACGGTGCTGGGGCACCGGGAGCACACGCGGGCAGTGTTGGAGCAGACGCGCGCGGCGGACCAGTGGAACGAGTACCAATCGCGCAAGCTGCGTGTTCAGCAGACGCAGAAATCGAGCGAGCTACTCACACTGCTGGCACCGAATTCAGCGCCGGTCCAGGCCCAGCTGAAGACGTACAAAGCGGAGATCACGAAGTGGCAGGCTGAGCTCGACAAGAGTGCCGAGAAGGCACGAGACATGGAGGGCGACGTGAATCGCGCCGAGCACAGGGCTGACCGGTTTGATCTGGGCGAGGCGCTGCTGCAGATTGCGGTCGTGCTGGCTTCGATCACGCTGCTGACACGGCACCACCGATATGTACTGGCGGGCGGGCTGCTGGGCATCGCGGGGGTTGTTGTTGCCGCGTCGGCGTTCTTCTGAAGTAAGCGCTATTTGAAACCAATAACCATCGACTCCGGGCCAACGAGATGCTCGACACGGGCGTCACGGAAGCCGGCCTCTTTCATCCAGCCGATGCAATCGGCGCCGGTGTAGTCAAAGCCGCCAGGTGTTTCGATGAGCATGTTGAGGCTCATGAGGAGACCGAAGGCGTTTTGGGAGCGGTCGTCGTCGATGATGCTCTCGTAGACCAGCAGCGCGCCACCTGCGGGGATCGCGTCATACGCTTTGCGAATGAGCATGTTTTTGGTCTCGAGGTCCCAGTCGTGGAGGATGTGACCCATCATGACGACGTCGCCTTTGGGGATGGGATCATCGAAAAAGCTGCCGGGATTGAAGCGGACCCGTCCAGCCAGGCCATTGGCTGTGACGTATTCCTCGAAAACCGGACCGACTGGCGGCAGATCAAAACCAGTGCCCTGAAGATCCGGGTTCGCGAGCGCGACGTGAACGACGAGGTCACCCTGTGCTGTGCCGACATCGACGACGGTCTTGTAGTCGTTCCAGGGAAACTGACGTGCGATAGCCATATTGGCTCCGCGGCTGATGCCGGTCATGGCACGCAGGAAGTTCCGCAGACGATCAGGGTCTGAATAAAGAACTTTGAATGGATCTTCGCCCCCGCGGCTCGCCTCGCTCTGTGGTTCTCCGGTGCGGAGCGCAGTGGTCAGATTGCCCCAGAAACCGTAGAGCCGCGCGTTCGCCATCTCGAGCAGGCCACCAATGTAGGTGGACTTGTTCTTGTCGAGGAAGAGTTCGGTGGATGGCGTATTGGCATAATGCCCGTCGTTGCGCTCGAGACAGTTCAGTGCGACGAGGGCGTCGAGGAAGTCTCGGGCCGCGCGCGGATGAAGGCCGAGGCGGCTGCTGATTGCGGCCAGGGTTTGCGGGCCTTCTGCGAGGACGGTGAAGAGCTCGAATTCAACGGCGCTGAGCAGAACCTTCGAGGCCCAAAAACCTGTGCCCAGCTTGAGGAGGTGGTCCGGAGCGGGTGCTTCCATCTGTGCAGGATTCCTTCGTTTTCAGATAATTAGCTGCGAGAAGATTCCGGGAATCATACCGTTGCAACACGTTTGGCGGAAGCAGTATTGCAGATTTTTCTATAAGCCTCAGGGCTTGGCGATCACGCCGAGGTCGACGAAGCCGTTGACGAAGTACTGCACGGCGAGTGCCACCAGCAGAAGGCCCATGACGCGGACAAGGATGCGAATTCCGGTTTGGCCGAGGACGCCCGCGACGCGGCCGGCACTGCCCAGCACGAGAAAGCAGGCGATGGCGGTGATGGCGATGGCCCCAAGGATGGCAGTCATCTCCCACCGGGATTGCACCTGGCCGACGAGCACCATCACGGTCGTGATGCTGCCGGGGCCGGCAAGCATGGGAATGCCCATGGGGACGATGCCGGCGTCGTCCTTGCTGGCCGCGGCCTGCGTATCTTTGCGGGTCTCCTGCGTGGGTGAACGCTTGGCCTCGAGCATGTCGAGGCCGATGAGCAGGAGGATGACTCCGCCGGCAATTTCAAACGCGGGAAGCGAGATGCCGAACAGCCGGAAGATGTACTGGCCGACGAAGGCGAATAGCGACAGCACGATCCATGCGGTCAGCGAAGCCTTCCATGCAGTGCGGAGGCGGCGCTTCGGGTCCTGACCTTCGGTGATGGCGAGAAACGTGGGCAGTGCGGCGAAGGGGTCGACCAGAAAGAAGATGGAGCTGAGCGCAAGCAGAGAGAAGCGCGCGAGCGGTGAGCTCGCGATGCGGGTGAGCGCGACTGGGTGCGGAGCAAACATCAGGGGCGATTCAGATTGTTGCACGGCGGCGCGGCGAGCTTGGCGTCCTCTCGCGAAACAATGAAATTTCAGAGGCGTGCGGGCCGAACCGTATAATCAAAGCTCAACCGAAGGAGACTCGAATGCCGCTCGAGACGACAGCGAACATCTGGCATAACGGCGAACTGATTCCGTGGGAGAAGGCGCAGATTCATGTGATGAGCCACGTGGTGCACTACGGCTCGTCGGTGTTTGAGGGGATTCGCTGCTATGCGCAGGAGAACGGTGCCGGCGTGTTTCGGCTGACCGAGCACATGCAGCGGCTGATTCACTCGGCGAAGATCTATCGCATGCCGCTTCCCTACTCGCTCGAGCAGCTGAATGATGCCGTTGTTGAACTGATTGAGGCGAACGGCGTCACGCCTTGCTACATACGGCCGATTGCCTTCCGCGGCTATGGAGAGATTGGCGTGAATCCGCTGAAGTCGCCGGTTGAGATCTATATTGCGAACTTCCCGTGGGGCAAGTACGTGACGGGGCATGGCGGCGCGGATGTGTGCGTGTCGAGCTGGAACCGGCTGGCGCCGAACACGATGCCATCGCTGGCGAAGGCGGGCGCGAACTATATGAACTCGCAGCTTATCCGCATGGAAGCCGATGTAAACGGCTATGTGGAGGGCATCGCGCTGGACACGAATGGCTACCTGAGCGAGGGCTCGGGCGAGAACCTGTTCATCGTGCGCAATGGCGTGCTGTATACGTCGCCGCTGGCGAACTCGGTACTGAACGGGATTACGCGCGACTCGATCCTGGTGCTGGCGCGTCAGCTTGGCATTCCAATCGTCGAGCAGGCGCTGCCGCGTGAACTGCTGTATATCTGCGATGAGGCGTTCTTCACCGGCACGGCCGCAGAGGTGACGCACCTGCGCAGCGTGGACCGCATTCTTGTGGGCGACGGCAACATGGGGCCGATTACAAACACGCTGCACAAGGCGTTCTTCGATATCGTTAGCGGAGCGGCGCCCGACAAATACAACTGGCTCACGCCAGTAAAGGTTCGCGAGGCAGTTACAGCGTAGTCTTTGCGGCACGGCAAAGGGGTCCCCGGCGAGCTTGCTCGGCGAGGCCAGAAGCTCAAACCGAGGTAAGGATTTTCTTGATGAGATTGCGGTACGTTCTTGCAGCTGTGGTGCTGGCTGCTGTGGCGGCGAGTGCCAGGGCGCAGGTTGGCGTGTACATCAATCCGGTGGTCACGCGGATCAGCAACTCGACTCCTGACACAGGGCCGTTTGCATTCCTCGGAGACGGCGTGACTTCGCGGACCTTCGGCGGCCTGGATTTTGGCGGGTACTATGACGTCACGCGCGGGCCGGGCATGAAGTTCGGCGTGGATGCGCGAGACACAATCGTGCACGGCAATAACGCCTCGCTCAATGTCTTCTCGCTGGCTGCGAGGATTGAGGCGCCGCCGATTGGACATGGACTTCGGCCCTATGCGCAGCTGGCCGCGGGAGCCGCGACCAGCAAGGCGGAGCACAGTGTCGTGCACACGACGCGCGGCATGTTCGGGATCTTCGCGGGCCTGGACTACCCGCTGAACCGGCACGTAGATTTCCGCATCGTCGAGCTCGGTTATGGCAGCGTCACGACGACCAACAGCTACATCTACGGCAGCCACACACCGATCGGCGCGTCGAGTATGGTGCACGTGAGCAGCGGCTTGGTGTTCCGCTTTGGCGTGCCTGGTGGACCTCCGAAGAAACCGAAGAATCCCTACTGATCGACAAGCGGCGCTGAAGTGCAGATGGCGTTCTCCTGGGAGAACGCCGCCTGCATTTGAACGCGCCAACAGGATTTATTCTTCCTGGTCGCCGGCATCCTCGTCACTGACCTCTTCGGTGTCTTCGTCCCCGGCCGAGGTCTGCTTCTTCGTGGCGCTTCCCTTCCGCTGCACGTCTGCCGCGGCCTTGCGCTCGTCCTCCCTGCTCTTGCGTTCGGAGGTCTTCTCCTTGGCCTTCTTCTTGGAAGCCGGCTTGGAGTCCTTGTCCTCTTCCTCCTCCTGCGTGGCTTCCTTGAAGATCGGCTTGGCCGCCGCGGTGATCTTCTTCGCGGCCTCGATCTCCTCTTCCAGGTTCTGCTTCAGGAGATCGACGACCTCACCCATGCCCATGGTTTTGGCCATCGCGATCGCGGCGTTGTAGCTGGCCATTTCGTAGTGCTCGGTGCGGAGCGCGGCCCCGACAAGAGCGGAGTCAAAGGAGGCATCATCGAGGTCTTCTTCAAGCGCCTCGGCGCCTTCGCCGATCACGCCTTCCATGCCTTCACAGTGCTTGCCGGTGGGCTTCTTGCCGATGTGCTCGAACGCCTCGCGGAGACGAAGGACATGCCCTTTGGTCTCCTCGAGGTGGTCTTTGAAAAGCTGTTTGAGTTCGCCGTGTTTCGCGCCCTTGGCGAGTTTGGGGAGTGCTTTGACGAGCTGATTTTCCGCGCTGTAAATGTCGCGGAGCTCGTCGATCAAAACGTCCTCGAGTGCCATGGATTTCTCCTGGACCGGCTCGCTGAGTGATCAGCAGACAGGGACTGCCCGCCGTGAGCGCGAGGGCCACGAAAGTGAGAGGCGCAGAAGCGCATGTGAGTTGGCTTGGACCTGAAAGCTGCTGTGGCCTTGTGACATTCAGCGCCCTTCGCTTGGCCGATGCACGCCGACGAGCTCGGGTTCCTCGGCCTTTTTGAGCTTCTCAGCCTGATCCTGGGTGGGCCTGCGGCGTCTAGCGTACGGCTCCAGCTTCTGCGGCTGGCCCGTTTCGAGCGCGCGCTGAACCGCGGCAATGACGCGGATATCCAGCATTCCTTCTTCCCCATCGGCCTCGGGATGCTTGTCGTTGACGATGCAATCAGAGAAGTATTTCAGCTCACCACCAAACTGATCCGTTGGCGTGAAGCTCTCGTCCGTTTTCTTCTCGCCAATCGTTACCGTGTGCTTGAAACCTCCGGGCATTGCGAAGGCAGGCGATGAGTAGAGGTCGCCGAGTGTCCCGACGATGCGATAGTCATCGAGATCCGCGCCGGAGTAGCTGAGCAGCATGGTGGCGAGCTGGCCTCCCGGAAAGCGAAGATTGACAGCCACCTGATCCTCGAAGTCGCGGAAGCGCTCAGGTTCCGTGCGGGTGCCAATGGCCCAGACCTCAATTGGCTCGGCGCCAAAGAGGTTGCGCGCGGTGTTGATCGGATACGGCCCCATGTCGGGCACCGGGCCAGCCCAGTAGCCATTTTTGGCACGATGATTCTGATAGTTCACCGGCTGCGAGAACGACGAATTGAAGTAGCGCATGTGGCCGAGCTTGCCGCTGCGTGCCGTCTCAAACGCCTTCAGCATCGCGGGCTCATGATGCATGCGGTAGGCGACCATGAGCTTTGCCCCGCTACTTTCCGCGGCGGCGATGATGCGCTCACAGTCTTCGACGGACGTGGCCATCGGCTTTTCAAGCAGCAGATGAATGCCGGCCTCGAGAGTGCGAACGGCGAGATCGACGTGGTCCCAGTTCGGCGTGGCGAGATAAACAGCATCGATTTTTCCGGAGCGCAGCAGCTCGTCGTACTCGTCGTAGCTGTACAGATCCTTGACGCCGTACGTCTCGCCGACCTTCGCGGCCTTGTCTTCGTGTCCGCTGACGAAGGCGACGACCTCGCTATTGCCGGTGTGCTCGACGCCCGGCAGAAATGCTGTCTGCGAGATCCATCCGATTCCGACTACCGCGTAACGAACCTTACGCCCTTTGACGACCACCGCCTGCGGCATAGAAATCCTCCCGCGTGAAACCATGCGCTGGAGGAGTGGATGCGGCGGGGCGATGAATGCGTGGCTTTCAGTGTTGTGTGGTCAATGTGGGCTCGTCTTCCTTTGGAGCGGGTGGAACAGCAATGGCGTCCCAGCCTGGAAGAACCTGTGATCCCACGATCAGGCGCACGCCGTCCTGCAGGCGAATGTACGTGTACGCCCATTGCCGGAAGACGCCCCAACGATTGCGGAAGCCGATGAGGAAAAAGATGTGCACGACAAGCCAGGTGGCCCAGGCCATAAAGCCTGACCAGTGCGCGTGGAACGGCCAGACGATCCGCGCCACCGCTGCCTTGCGGCCGATGGTCGCCATGTCGCCCTTGTCAAAGTAGTGGAACGGCTTCTGCCTGGCAGCAGCTGCGGGATCCGTAGTAAGCAGGCCGATGCGTTCCGCAGCATAAGTTCCCATCTGCATCGCGGGCTGAGCGACTCCGGGAATCTGTCTTCCGTTTTCCTCCACGTGCGCGAGATCGCCAATGACGAAGATCTCCGGATGATTCGGCGGATTCAGATGCTCATCCACCTGCACGCATCCACGACGGTCGAGACACGTTGGAACACCCATCGCTTCGGCGAGCATCTTGCCGAGCGGCGAAGCCTGCACACCCGCCGCCCATAACGTGCACACGCTCTCGATGCGTTCGTCGCCCACCATCACGTAGCCGGGCTGCACATCAGTGACATGCGCTCCGGTGCGCACGCGAACGCCGAGGTTCGCGAGTTGCTCGACAGCTTTCTTCTGAAGGTCAGGCGGATAGGCGCCAAGAATGTTCGGCGAGCCTTCAAGGATGAGCACGTTCGCAGTCGAGGGATCGATGTGGCGGAAGTCCTTCGTCATGTAGAGGCGCGCGATGTCGGAGATTGCGCCTGCGAGTTCAACACCTGTAGGCCCTCCCCCGATGATCACAAAGTTCAGCGGAGGGTGACCGCCTGTCTCGAGTGTCTGTCGCTCGGCGAGTTCAAAGGCGAGCAGCACGCGCCGGCGAATCTCGGTCGCGTCTTCAATGGATTTGAGCCCCGGCGCCAGCTTCGCCCACTCATCTTTGCCGAAGTAGCTGTGCGTCGATCCGGTGCCGAGAATCACATAGTCATAGAGCAGTTCAGCTCCGCTTTTGAGATGCACGCGGCGGCCGTCGATATCCAAACCAACAACCTCGTCCATCACCACTTCCGTGTTGCGGTTGTCGCGCAGAATGCTGCGAATGGGCTGCGCGATCTCGCCGGGCGACAGAACCGCCAGCGCAACCTGATACAGCAACGGCTGAAACGTGTGGTGGTTCTTGCGGTCGACGACGGTGACATCGACGGGCAGTTTGCCGAGGCGCTTCGCCGCATAGATGCCGCCAAATCCCGCGCCGATTACGACCACGCGCGGACGAACGGTCGCCGGAGTGCTGTTGGCCATGAAGCCTCCTATGTTCAAGGGATGCGCTGCGGGCCCGTTTGGTCTCAAGAGGCTGACAAATGTGCACAGATGTCTTACCGGAACAGGATACGAAAACATCCGGTAATCGAGCGACTGAGACACGGGAGCATAGAATGCGATAGCTTGCCAGTACCTCCGGAGCCACGCTGGAGGCGGAGGCGAACCGCATGGCCGCAGGCGCAGCGACAAAGAGCACGCAGGTTTCGACACGAGTGTTGACCACCAACAAGCACCTCATCCGGTGGGTGGAAAAGATGGCGGAGCTTTGCCAGCCAGATGCGATTCACTGGGTAGATGGGTCGGATGCCGAGAACGAATATTTGTGCGCGAAGCTCGTGGAGGGCGGCACGTTCATCAAGCTGAACGAGAAGCTCTGGCCCGGCTGCTATCTCGCGCGAAGCTCGGCCAACGACGTTGCGCGTGTTGAGGACCGCACGTTCATCTGCTCACTGAGCAAAGATGCGGCCGGCCCCACGAACAACTGGGAAGACCCCTTCAAGATGCGCCGCAAGCTGAAGGATCTCTTTCGCGGCTCTATGCGCGGCCGCACGATGTATGTGCTCGCGTTTTCGATGGGACCAATTGGCGCGAAGGCATCGCAGATCGGCGTGCAACTGACGGACTCCGCTTACGCGGTGGTGAACATGCGCATTATGGCTCGGGTCGGCGCGCCAGTGTTCGCGGAGATCGATAAAGACATCAAGCGCGTCGTTCCGTGCATGCATTCCGTCGGCGCACCGCTTGCGGCCGGCGAGCGGGACGTGTCGTGGCCGCAGAACGATACCAAGTACATCGTGCACTTTCCTGAGACCCGCGAGATCTGGAGCTACGGCTCGGGCTACGGCGGCAATGCTCTCCTTGGCAAGAAGTGCTTCGCGCTGCGCATCGCCAGCAACATCGCGCGCGATGAAGGCTGGATGGCGGAACACATGCTCATCCTTGGCGCGGAATCTCCGGAGGGCGAAAAGACCTACGTCGCTGCGGCGTTTCCCAGCGCGTGCGGCAAGACAAACTTCGCCATGATGATTCCGCCGAAGGGGTTCGAAGGATGGAAGATCTGGTGTGTCGGCGATGACATTGCGTGGATTCGTCCGGACGCGAACGGCCATCTGCGTGGCATCAATCCTGAAGCCGGCTTCTTCGGCGTCGCGCCCGGCACGAGTGCGAAGACGAATCCGAACGCGATGGCGACGCTCAGCCGCAACACAATCTTCACGAACGTTGCGCTCACGCCGGACGGCGGTGTGTGGTGGGAAGGCATGACCTCCAAGCCGCCCGCCGAATGCATCGACTGGCGCGGCGAGCGCTGGACACCGGAGATTGGCAAGAAGAACGGCCGCACCGCGGCACACCCAAACGGCCGATTCACTGCGCCGGCAGTTCAGTGCCCGGTCTTTGATCGCGAAGCATGGGAGTCGCCCGACGGCGTGCCGATTGCCGCATTCCTCTTCGGTGGCCGCCGTTCCGACACCGTTCCGCTTATCTTCCAGTCGTTCAACTGGTCGAGCGGCGTCTACGTCGGCGCAACGATGGGTTCCGAGACCACTGCCGCCGCCGCCGGTAAGACTGGCCTCGTGCGCCGCGATCCCATGGCGATGCTTCCCTTCTGCGGCTACCACATGGGCGACTACTTCCGGCACTGGCTGAAGATGCAGCGCGAGCTCGCCTCAACTCCGCGCGTCTTCCATGTGAACTGGTTCCGCAAGGATGAGAACGGCAAGTTCCTTTGGCCGGGCTTCAGCGAGAACATGCGCGTGCTCAAGTGGATCGTGGACCGCGTACACGGACGTGCGCAGAGCAACGAGACGCCGATTGGCTGGACGCCCTACTACGACGACATGAATTGGGAAGGGCTCGAGTTCTCGCCCGAGCAATTCGCGAAGCTGCAGACTGTCGATCGCGCAGCCTGGCGCCGCGAGGTGATGAGTCACGAGGAGCTGTTCCTGCTGCTGCACGACCACCTGCCGCCGGAGATGGTCTACGAACGCGAGCTTCTGATCTGCCGGCTTTGATCTCCGGTCGCCGAGGAATCCTTCAGCTTGCTGGGCGTTGAGAGTTGATCTCGCCGTACAAGTTCGCGACGCCGTGCTCGAGCGTGGCGTTCAGTCGATCCAGAGCATTCGTCGAAACTCCGCTCCAGATCTTCTCTTCGATTTCCGCCGCGACCGCGAGTCCGCGCGCCAGCGCTGCCTCACCCTTTTTCGTGAGCGACGCAGTGAGGATGCGGTGATTTAACTTCGACATATCACGCGTGATCCAATTCTCACGCTCGGCACGGGTGAGCATCGCCTGAAGTGTTTGCGGCGTTACATGACAGACGCGTGCTATGCCCGCGCCGCTCACGCCCGCCTGCTCCTGAATGGCATTCAGAAGCTTGAGTTGAGGCAGCGTCAGCCCTTCGTCGCGCAGAGCATCCGCAAGCAGTGAACGATAGCCGAGCAGAAGCTCTCGAAGGCTCTGAGTGCATCGTCTCGCGAGCTTTGCCTTCTCCAGGCGGTAGTCAGACATATATCAGTACCCTGATATACTGTATCAGTACCCTGATATGGCCGGACAATTACAATCGGCATGGAAGCCGAAGCATAATCCGTGGCTGATTGCATTGACGGTAACGATCGCCACGTTCATGGAGGTGCTGGACACCTCGATCGCGAACGTCGCGCTTCCGCACATCGCCGGCTCCGTGGGCGCCTCGCAGGAAGAGGCGACCTGGGTCCTGACCAGCTATCTGGTCTCGTCGGCGGTGATTCTTCCCATCTCCGGCTGGATCTCCGACCGCATCGGGCGCAAGCGCTTTTACATGATCTGCGTCACTATGTTCACCGCATGTTCGCTGCTCTGCGGGCTTGCGCCCACGTTGCCGGCACTGATTCTCGCCCGCATCCTGCAGGGCCTCGGTGGCGGCGGGCTCGCGCCCAGCGAGCAGGCGATCCTGGCCGATACGTTCCCTATCGAAAAGCGCGGGCAGGCGTTCGCGCTGTACGGCATGGCCGTCGTTGTCGCGCCCGCAATTGGCCCGACGCTCGGCGGCTGGCTCACGGACAACTACAACTGGCACTGGATCTTCTTCATTAACCTGCCATTCGGCATCCTGTCGCTGTTTCTTTCCAATCGGATGGTCGAAGATCCGCCGGAGATGAAGGAGCGCATGCAGCGGCGCTCTCCTGTCGACTTCATCGGACTCGGCGCGGTTGCCCTCGGCGTCGGCCTGCTTGAGTTCACGCTCGACAAGGGTCAGGAAAAGGACTGGTTTGGCTCCGGGCAGATCCAGTTCACCGCGTTCCTGGCCGTCGTCACGCTGATCTTTTTCGCGGTCTGGGAATGGCGTCACCCGGACCCGATCGTTGATCTGCGGCTGCTGAAAAATCGCAACTTCGGAACTGCGGTGTTCCTTCAACTCATTCTCGGAATGGTGCTGTTCGGTTCCACAGTTTTGATCCCGCAGTTCCTGCAGGTCCTGCTCGGATATACGGCCGAACGCGCCGGCATGGTGCTGTCACCTGCGGGTTTCGTGATGATGGTAATGATGGCTGTTGCAGGCCGAACCCTGGGCAAGGGCGACCCGCGGCTGATGGTGATGCTTGGCTATATCGTCACCGCCATAGGACTGTTCAACCTGACGCGGCTCGATCTGTATACGAGCTTTGGCACAGCAACCCTCTGGCGCATGCTGCAGGTCGTGGGCCTGCCGTTTATCTTCATCCCGATCAGCACGCTGAATTACGTCGGCGTGCCGCGAGACAAGATGAATCAGATTTCATCGCTCTCGAACTTCGCCAGAAACATAGGCGGCTCGGCCGGAACCGCTCTGCTGACAACCTATCTTGCGCGGGCAGCGCAGGTGCATCAGCTGAACCTGGCATCAAATCTGTCGGCAGGGTCCGTCGCCGTCATGCGCGAGATTCAGCGGATTGCGGCGCTCACACACAGTTCCATTGCGGCGGCTCAGTATCCTGCACTCGCGGAGATCTACGGTCAGCTACAGCGCCAGGCGATGATGCTCGCTTACAAAAATGCGTTTGCGATTTTGGCGGGTACGGTTCTGCTGCTCTCACCGCTCGTGTGGATCATGCGACTGCCGACGAAGAACGGCACGGTCGATCCCGAGCAGATGGCCGCTCATTAGAGGAGCTCCCACGCTCGCGTGTGGCACGAAGGCTAAACAGAAAAATTAGCGTGTCAGGATCAGCGGGCCGTCTTTGGTGATTGCAACGGTATGCTCGAAGTGCGCGCTGTAACTGCCGTCGATCGTGACTGCAGTCCAGCCGTCTTCCAGCACCTTCACGTCAGGACGGCCGAGATTAATCATCGGTTCGATTGCCAGAACCATCCCAGCCTTCAGGCGCGGGCCCTTGCCCGCTGTGCCGACGTTCGGCAACTGCGGGTCTTCATGCATACTGCGGCCGATGCCGTGTCCCACAAACTCTCGCACGACACCCAGCCCCTCACCTTCGCACATCGACTGCACCGCGTGGGAGATATCAAACAATCGGCCGCCAGGCACAGCCTTCTCGATCGCCGCATAGAGCGACGCCTCGGTCACGCGCAGAAGCTTCTCCACCTCGGGCTTCACAGTCCCGATTGGATACGTCACCGCGGCGTCTGAGTAGAAGCCATCGACAACCACGCCGCAGTCAATCGAAACTACATCTCCATCCTTCAGCGTCCGGCGCTCGTTCGGAATCCCATGAATGACTTCGCTGTTCACTGACGTGCAAAGCACGGCGGGATAGCCGTGATAGCCCTTGAACGCAGGTTTCACGCCGAGCTCTTCCACCTTGGCGGCGGCGGCGCGCTCCAGATCCATTGTCGTCGCGCCGGCGGCCACCACCGCACGCACGGCCTCGTGGACCTTGCGCAGCGCCTCGCCCGAGCGACGCATCGCCTGAATCTCAGCGGCGGATTTGATCATGATTGCCATAGTGATTAGATACCGGCAGCGATACTCGAGATGCGGCTCGCGCCTTTACTGAATCGAACCTCGCGTCCCGATTCTCGCATCTTCAGCTCTCCGGATGATGCCGCAGACGCAGCAGCGTCGCGCGGATGCTCTGTGTAACTTCGTCGATTGGCCGGTCGCCATCAACCTCCGCGAAGCGGTTCCCATGTTCGCGATAGTACTCGATGACCGCAGTGGTCTTCTGCTCGAAAGACCGCATGCGCTCCTGAAAGACCTCTACCGTGTCATCCGCGCGCTGCACCAGCGCGGCTCCGTCGAAGTCGCACACGCGATCCTTCTTCGGCGGCTTCGAGTAGATGTTATAGATCGTGCCGCAGAGGGGGCACGTCAGCCGGCCGGTGATGCGCTCCAAGAGCACGCGCTCGTCCACAACGATGTTGATCGCGACGACCGGAAGCTGATAGGCGACCAGCTGCCGGTCCAGCCACTCGGCCTGATTCAGCGTTCGCGGAAACCCGTCGAGGATGTACCCATGCTCCGTGTCCGGCTCCTGCAGGCGCGCGGAGACCATCTGGTTCACCAGATCGTCCGGCACCAGCTTGCCTTGCGACATCAGATCGTCCGCCAGAATGCCAAGCGCGGTGTGATCCTTGCGATGTTGGCGAAGCAGGTCGCCGGTTGAGATCTGCGGGATACCAAACTCTGCCATCAGGCGCTGCGCCTGCGTTCCCTTGCCGACGCCCGGCGCGCCGAGCAGAAGAACTGGGCCGGGAAGAAAGTCGCTCGCGTTGGGAAGAGGTTTCGGCATAAAGAAAGACCGCAAGAAATTCGGGATTTTGGGACCACAAGAATCTGGGAATCTAGACCGCAGGAATTTGGGAATCTGGAAACCGCAGGAAAGCTTCAGGAAACTATATCTACAGTGAAAACCCACGCCCGGACTTCGGACGTGGGTGTCAGACGGTGTTGCAAACTACCAGCTGCGACGGCCGCGAATACGGCCCGACTTCGGCGAGAAACCGTCGTAGTGCCGCATGATGAGCTGCGCCTCTACCTGCTGCACCGTGTCCATCGCCACGCCCACAACGATCAGCAGCGACGTGCCGCCGAAGTAGAAGTTCAACCCGAGACCGTTCGTGGCCCATGTCGGCAGTGCGTCGAAGAAATGGCCGACCCAGGGCAGATGGTTGAAGTGAATGCCGGAGATGAGGAACATCGGGAGAATCGAGATTACGCACAGGTAGATGGCACCGACAAGTGTGATTCGCGTCAGCACGTCGTTGATGAAGTCCGACGTGCGCTTGCCAGGACGAATCCCCGGGATGAAGCTTCCGTACTTGCGCATGTTGTCCGCAATGTCATCCGGGCGGAAGATGATGGAGATATAGAAGTAGGCGAAGAAGATGATCGAGACGATGTACAGCAAGACGTACAGCGGCTCCGCCGGCCCAAGCCAGCGGAATAGCGGGCCGAGATATTTCGTATCGCGCAGAGGACCCGACCCCCACAGCGAAACGTTCTGTAACAGCATCGGCGCCGACAGAATGGAGGCGGCGAAAATGACGGGCATCACACCGCCGGAGTTGACCCTGAGCGGAAGGAACGAGCTCGACGCCTGTGTCATGCTGCGGCCCACCATGCGCTTCGCCGACTGAATCGGAATACGCCGCTCCGATCGCTCGACAAAGCAGATGAATGCCACGACCACGATCATCATCACGATAATCAGGGCGATCGCAATGGGCGTGAACCCTCCCCACGCATCCGTCGTCGCCTTGGTGTACAGGTCCTGAATGCCGCGTGGAATGCCGACAACGATGCCGGCGAAGATGAGCAGCGACATGCCATTGCCGATGCCGCGGTCGGTAATCTGCTCACCGAGCCACATGATGAAGGTCGTGCCGGCTGTAAGCGTCAGCACGCACAGCGGAACGAACGCCGTCTTGGACATCGTCACCATCGACTCACCGGTCGAGGTGTTCGTCAGCGTCAGCGCGATGAAGAAGCTCTGCACCACACCCAGTAGAACCGTAACGTAGCGGGTCCACTGCGTGATCTTGCGGCGGCCAAGCTCGCCTTCCTTCTGCAGCTTCGCCAGCGGCTCATACACAACAGTCAGCAGCTGGAAGATGATCGACGCCGTGATGTACGGCATGATTCCGAGCGCGAACACCGTCAGTTTGCGCAGGTTGCCGCCGTTGAACAGGTCGAGCAGGCCGAGCGCTCCGCCGGCGTTCTGGTTAAAGAACTGCGCCAGCTTCGCGGCGTCGATTCCCGGCGTGGGGATGTGCGCGCCGAGCCGGTAGACCGCCAGCATCGCGAGGGTGAAGAGGATCCGCTTGCGCAGATCGGGAATGCGGAAGATGTTGAGAAACTTTTCGAGCATCGGTATGGAAAGCCTTGGTGCGGAGCGTGTAGATGAAAGCTGAAATCGCCTGACGTTTCGGCCTGGGTTCGTACCCGCTATTCTACGCGGAAGGAAGCACCGCCGAACAGAGCAAAGAAAAGCAGCGGGAAACGCCAAAATGAAGCAAAGCCGGAGCGCTCGGCCCCGGCCTGATTCATTATGCTGCGGGCGCAGCCTCGGAATTTGCAGCGCCGATCACCACCGCCCGTCCTCCGGCCGCCTCGATCGCCTTCTGCGCGCCTTTGGAGAACTTATGCGCGTGCACGGTGACGGCAGACTTCAGCTCACCGTTGGCCAGAACCTTCACCAGGCCGTTCCGCTTCTTGAGGATCCCGCGCGCCGTGAGCACGTCGAGCGTCAGCTCGGTCTCGCCCAGCTCCGCAATCCGGTCCAGTCCAAGCACCGTGTACTCGGTACGGAAGATATTCGTGAAGCCGCGCTTCGGCAGGCGCCGGTGCAGCGGCATCTGGCCGCCCTCAAAGCCGCGCATCAGCGAGGAGCCCGAGCGCGAGCCCTGGCCCTTGTGACCGCGAGTCGAGGTCTTGCCCATGCCGGAGCCCATACCGCGGCCTACGCGCTTCTTGTTGGAGTTCGCGCCCTTCGGCGCACGGAGATTTGAAAGATTCTTTGCCATGATTTCCTCGCTCAACGCCGGCCCATTCTTGAAACAGAACCGACTCGCATTGCCTCGTGTGAGGCATGATGGTGGACTACTCGACGATGCGAACCAGGTGAGGAATCTTCTTCACCATGCCGCGAATCGACGGAGTGTCCTCGCGCTCGACAATCTGATTCAACCGCGTAAAGCCCAGGCCCTTCACAACGAGCTTGTGCTTCACCGGCGTGCAGATCTGCGAACGATAGTACTGAATCTTGATCGTGTTGGTCGCTGCCATTGTTCTTCTCCGAACGGAGTTACGAAGCCGGAAGAATTTCCAACTCCCTAACTCCTCAATCCCTGACTCGCCTTAGAGCTCTTCCACTGCCTTGCCGCGCAGAGTAGCTACATCCTGCTTGTCGCGAAGCTGCGAAAGCGCATCGAAGGTCGCTTTCACTACGTTGTGCGGATTCGCCGAACCGATGTTCTTCGTCAGCACGTTCTGCACACCGGCGGCCGTCATCACGGCACGCACAGTTTTGCCGGCGATCACGCCCGTGCCTTCCGGTGCCGGCTTCAGCAGAACCTCACCCGAGCCGAAGTGCCCAAGCACCTGATGCGGAATCGAGGTCTGCGTCAGATTGACCTTGATGAGGTTCTTCTTCGCCGCCTCGATCCCCTTGCGGATCGCCTGCGGAACCTCCTTGGCTTTACCCGAACCGTAGCCCACAACGCCCTCGCCGGGATCGCCGACGATGACCAGCGCTGCGAAGCTCATGTTCTTGCCGCCCTTGACCACCTTGGTCACGCGATTAATGCTGACAACCTCATCCTTGAGGTTCATTCGGTTGCCGTCGAGTCTCTTGCGTGTCGCCATTGCTTTATCTGCTTTCTCTTTATTTGTCCCCGGCACACCGGTCCGGGGCCGCGGCCTCGTGGGCCACTTCTAAATTCACCCGTGGCTAGAACTCCAGCCCGGCCTCGCGTGCCGCATCGGCCAGGGCCTTGATGCGACCGTGATACAAATATCCGCCGCGATCGAAGACCACTCTCTTGATGCCCTTCTCCTTCGCGCGCTCCGCGATCAGCTTGCCCACTTCCTTTGCCGCCGCCACATTGCCGCCGGCCTTCCTGCCCTCGCCCTTGTTCGACATTGTCGACGCCGAGACGATGGTCGTTCCGGTCTCGTCATCGATGATCTGCGTGTAAATGTGGTTGAGCGAGCGGTACACATTCAGTCGTGGCCGCTCGGTTGTGCCGGCGAGCCTGGCGCGGATGCGCTTGTGAACGCGCTTGCGAATTACATTGCGCTGTGGAGCGTTGATCATCTTCGTTCTTCCTTCCTAATGGCGTCGCTGACCTTCAGCGACGTTCGGAGTAGTTACTTCGCGCCCGTCTTGCCGACCTTCTTCTTCAGTTTCTCGTCGGAGTAGCGAACACCCTTGTTCTTGTACGGATCCGGCTTGCGAAGTGCGCGCATGTCCGCGGCAACCTGGCCGACCTTCTGGCGGTCGATGCCCGAGACGGTGACATGCGTCTGCTTGGGATCAATTGCAACCTCGACGCCCGTGGGCAGCGGGAACTCGATCGGGTGCGAGTAGCCAAGCGTGAACACCACCGTGTTCTTGCCCTTCATCTCCACGCGGTAGCCGATGCCCACTACGTCGAGCTCCTTCTTCCAGCCGTTCGTGACACCCTCAACCGCGTTGAACACCAGCGCGCGCGCAAGGCCGTGCAACGGTGCCTGCGAGTCGTCCTGCCGCTCCACATGCAGCACGCCATCCTTCTCGTTCAGCGTGATGCCCTGCGGAATCAGAGCCGAAACCTTGCCCTTCGGTCCTTCGACCACAACCGTGTTCGTCTGGACCGTGTACTTGACGCCCTTGGGCAGCGTGATGGGCTTCTTGCCGATACGTGACATCTTGAAATCCTTTGTGGCTTGCGAGTCCCTCGTGGCAGTTACCACTCGTTCCACTGCAGCCGTGCGGGTTCGTCACCCACAAAACAACGCAAAGACTCTGAGGTCTTTCTTTACCAGACTTCGCAGAGAATCTCGCCGCCAACGCCTTCACGGCGCGCCTGACGGCCAGTCATGACGCCCTTCGGGGTGGTCATGATCGAAATTCCCAAACCACCCTGCACGCGGCGGATCTCATCCTTACCCACGTACACGCGGCATCCAGGACGCGAAACGCGCTGCAGATCGCGGATCGCAGACTCATTGTTCGCGCCATACTTCAGGTACACGCGCAAAACATTCTGGCCATTCTCCTCGACCGGCTTGAAGTTTGCGATGTAGCCCTCTTCCTTGAGGATGCGGGCAATCTCGGCCTTCAGGCGCGACGCAGGAACGTCCAACTTCTGGTGGCGCGCACGGTGCGCGTTACGGATACGGGTCAGAAAATCTGCAACTGGATCGGTCAGATTCATCTTCTTCCTTTCATCCCCCGTTCGCTCCTGCTCTTCAGGAGAACCTGCGGGAATGTTTGTGGCCACTCGATAAACCCCTCGAGTGAGCCAGAAATGTTTCTCCCGGTACGCTTCGGGAGCGAGCCGCAACACTGGAGGTTGCGGAGCCAGTCAACGCTTCGTGCGCGTTAGAACACCCCATCGAGCGACGAACGCTCGCCGGGGCTCCGTTACCAGCTCGACTTCACGACGCCTGGGATCTCGCCCTTCAGGGCCAGCCCACGGAAGCACAGACGGCACACGCCGAACTTGCGCAGGAACGCGCGCGGACGGCCACACAGCTGGCACCGGTTGTGCTGACGGGACTTGAACTTCGGCTTGCGGGCGTCTTTGACGCGCTTTGCAGTAGTTGCCATCTCTCTTCTCTTTCTCCTTACGCGCCCTGGCGGAACGGCATGCCGAAGTACTTCAGCAGCGTGCGTGCGCCGTTGTCGTCCGGGGCCGACGTAACTATCGTCACGTTCATCCCCTTAATCTTGTCCACCTTCGCGTAGTCAATCTCCGGGAAGATGAGCTGGTCGCGCAGACCCAAAGTGTAATTTCCGCGCCCATCGAACGATTTCGACGAAACGCCGCGGAAGTCGCGCACGCGCGGCAGCGCTACTGAGATGAGGCGATCGAGGAACTCGTACATCGCATCGCCGCGCAGCGTCACCATCGCGCCGATCGGCATGCCCTCGCGCAGCTTGAACGCCGCGATCGACTTCTTCGCCTTCGTGATGACCGGCTTCTGTCCGGCGATCGAACCCAGGTCCGCAACCAGCGGATCCATCATCTTCACGTTCTGCGTCGCCTCGCCAAGACCCATGTTGATGACGATCTTCTCCAGCCGCGGCACCGCCATCACGTTCTCAATGCCAAGCTCCTTCTGGAGCTGGCCCTTGATCTCTTTCGCGTACTTCTCTTTCAGTCGTGCTGCCATTGCTTTTGCTCTTTCTCCACGGTCTCGGAGTGGTTACCGGTGCGTGGGGTGCTCAATTCAGGAGTGAAATCACTCCTCACTGCTTACCCAATCTTCTCGGCCAGTGTGCCGCCGTTGGAGCGTGCTACTCGAATCTTCTTGTCTCCATCGAAGCGGAAACCGGCGCGCGTCGCCTTCCCGTCCGAATCAATCAGCGCCACGTTCGAAACGTGAATCGCCGCCTCCTGCTCGAGAATGCCGCCCTGCGAATTCTTCTGCGGGTTCGGCTTCAGGTGCTTCTTGATCATGCTCACGCCCTCAACAAGAACGCGGTCCTTGTCGGCGATGACACGCAGCACGCGGCCCTTCTTGCCCTTGTCTTTGCCGGCGAGCACGATCACCTGGTCATTGCGCTTAATCTTTGCCATCTCTCAATTCCTTCAACTTGGCCTCGGCAATCTGTCGGAGCCGGAATCCGCTCAGCCTCTCAGGTTTTTTCCTGACTCGCTGACTCGCTAACCTGCTAGCTCGCCCCTAAATAACCTCCGGGGCGAGCGACACAATCTTCAAAAACTTCTTCTCCCGCAGCTCGCGGGCAACCGGGCCGAACACGCGCGTGCCAACCGGCTCCATCGCGTCGTTGATCACCACCGCCGCGTTCTGGTCGAAGCGGATGTACGTCCCGTCGCGCCGGCGATACTCCTTGCGCGTGCGCACGATCACCGCCTTCACAACCTTGCCCTTCTTCACCGTTCCGTCGGGCGAAGCTTCCTTGACCGCCGCCGTGACCACGTCACCCAGGCCGGCCTTCTTGCCGAGTCCGCCGCCCAGCGGCAGGATCATCTGCAGCTTGCGTGCGCCGGAGTTGTCGGCCACGTCCAACATGGTGCGCATCTGAACTGCCATCGCGA
>Ga0070741_10008476_pt1 | contig 20611 bp, 19 predicted proteins | sample Coa_R1_4_FD_66440 | JGI IMG/M metagenome (GOLD analysis project Ga0070741, IMG submission 66440) | Surface soil microbial communities from Centralia Pennsylvania, which are recovering from an underground coalmine fire - Coalmine... | ecosystem: Environmental > Terrestrial > Soil > Unclassified ...
TCAGGGACTTCAGATCGAAAGCGGTACTAGAATCATAGGTTTGCTAGTGCCCATGACTTTCCGAAGTTCGTGAACGGTCGTGCGGCAATGGAGCACGAACTTCGGAAAGTGGGCACTAGCGCTGCCGGCATTCTCGTCTCGCGTTTCGGGCCGTCGACTCGGCGCGATCGCTGCGCGCCGCTCACAGCGTCTCAAGCATTAATGCACGCGGATCGAGGTGCTTGCGACGTTGCCATTCCGCCCAGCAAATCATCAATCCGCGCAAAGCGTTTGGCTATTTATTGAGCAGCCAAAGCTTTCTCGGCAAGGATTTGCGCCGCGGGCGCGATCCTTATTTCAAGTCGATCCCCTTCGCCTCCAGAGTTTTCCGCAGGGACGGCAATCAGGCCGTCTTGAGGAGTTCGCGAGTGAGCATCTTCGCCAAACTGGCTTGGCCCTTGCAGCTTTCTGGAATGTTCCGCGCGGCCCAAAGACGTGCCGCGCTCTCTCCGAAACAGCAGTTTGAAGGGTCATACAGATGAACATCTGCACAATCCTCCCTTACGGCAGGAAGGTCGCGCCCTGGTGTTTTCTTGCCGCGGCGCTGATGCTGCCGCAGGGCCAATTGCGCGCCGAGAACCTCGAAATCGGCATCGGAACGCAGAACACGACGACCAACACCGTGACCGGCGGCGTCGTCATCAAGGAGCTCGGCCTGTTCGAGAAGTACCTGCCCAAGACCGGCAAATACAAGGATTTCAAATATACGCTGAGCTGGCAGAACGCCACGTCGGGTCCGCCCATCACCAACGGCATGATGGCCAACAACATCCAGATCGGGATGATGGGCGACTACCCGCTGATGGTGAACGGCGCCACCGGCCAGGCCACCGGCAACGAGACCCAGCTGATCGCGATCATCGCCTACAACGCCTATGGCGGCGGCAATGGCATCGTCGTCCACAAGGACTCGCCGTACTACGAACTCGCCGACCTCAAGGGCAAGAACGTCTCGGTGCCGTTCGGCTCGGCCGCCCACGGCATGATGCTGACCTCGCTGCAGAAGCGGGGGCTGCCGCCGGATTTCTGGAATCTCGTCTCGCAATCGCCGGAAGTCGGCAGCACCAATTTGCAGGAAAAACGGATCGACGCCCACGGCGATTTCGTTCCCTTCGCCGAGCTGCTGCCGTTCAAGGGCTTCGCGCGCAAGATCTATGACGGCGCCGAAACCAAGGTGCCGACGTTCCACGGCGTCGTGGTGCGCAAGGACTTTGCCGAGAAATATCCGGAGATCGTGGATGCCTATCTCAAGGCGCTGATCGAGGCGAACGACTGGTTGCACAGGAATCCGAAACAGGCCGCCGAGAAGGTCGAGGAATGGACCAAGATCAGCAAGGAAGTGGTCTACATTTTCCTTGGTCCGGGCGGCGTGCACACGCTCGATCCCACCATCAAGCCGCGCTTGATCGAGGCGGTCAACGCCAACTACGCGATCCTTCAGAAACTGAACATGATCAAGCAGCTCGACGTCAACGCGTGGGTCAACGACAAGTATGTGCGGCAGACCTACAAGGAGCTCGGCTTCGACTACGAGAAGCAGCTGGCTTCGTTCGACAACTACCAGGTCACGGGCCAGGATCCGGTCTGCAACGTGCCTGTCAAGGACCCCGCGCAAAGCGGTGAGATCTGGATCAAGGACGGCGACATCATCCCGTTCAGCTCGCCGCTCTGCACGCTCACCGGCGTCAAGAAATACACCGCCGAAGGCAAGAAGTTCAACGCGGTCTACCTCGTCGACCACGAGCTTGGCATCAAGGTGTTTGCGGACGCGGCCTTCTACGCCATCGGACAGGATCCGAGAAAACCCGACGTGGTGCCGTTCCTGCTGAAGAAGGATGCCGAGGCCTATGCGGCCAAAAACGGGGGCAAGCTCGGAACCTATGCCGAGGCGCTCTCCGCCATCAACCTCGGACAATAGGCGGGGGCGGCAATGGGCAACATGGCACGCACGAAGGTCGCGGCAATCCCGATCCCGGGGATCGGTCCCGAACTGATCGTTAAAACCGTGAAGGCGCCTCCACCGGACGCACCGGCGGCGGAAGCCTTCGCAGCGGGGGCTGCCGAGCCTTCGGAGCCGGCTGCGCTGGATCCTGCTCTGCCCGAGCCGGAACGGGTACCGACCGTAACGCTGCGCGATATCGCGCGGTTCTTCGTCAAGCGCATTACGCGCGAAAGGATCATCGCCCTCGCGCTCGCCTGCGTCTCGCTCGGCACGCTGTTCCTGGTCTGGTATCTCGGCACCAAGTACCGCTTCGAGTTCTACATTCGCTTCAAGAACGTTCCGACGCCCGCCGAGGTGTACCGGCAGGCGGCCCAAATCGGCCTGTCGAACAAGTTTCTCGTCAACATCGCCTACAGCGTGCGCCGGATACTGACGGGCTTCCTCATCGCGATTGCCATCGGCGTGCCGATGGGTCTGTTGATCGGCAAGTACCAGCGCGTGCGCGAGCTGTTGATGCCCACGGTGGAGATCCTGCGGCCGATTCCGGCCATCGCGTGGGTCCCGATGTCGATCATGCTGTGGCCGAACAACGAGGCCGCCATCGTCTTCATCACCTTCATCGGCGCCTTCTTCCCGATCCTGCTCAACACCATTCACGGCGTGCACTCGCTGGACGGCGTGCTGATACGGGCGGGCCGCTGTCTCGGCGCCAACGAGGCGCAGCTGTTCTGGAACGTGATCCTGCCGGGCTCGCTGCCGCACATTTTCACGGGCCTCGCGGTCGGCATGGGCGTCGCCTGGGTGTCGCTGATCGCCGCGGAGATGATCTCCGGCCAGTTCGGCGTCGGCTACCTCACCTGGGAGGCCTACTCGCTGGTGGACTATCCGACCATCATGCTCGGCATGATCACGATCGGCGTTCTCGGCCTGGCATGCAGCGGCATCATCCGAATGGTCGGCGTGCTGATGATGCCGTGGCTTGCGTTTGCGCCGGGAGGCAAACGATGAGCGTCATCGAGACGAGCCTCGAACCGTCAGGGCAGCCGGCGAGGGAAGCGCCGAAGGGCTTCGTCGACGTGCGCAACATGGGCGTGACGTTCGGCAGCGGCGACAATCGCGTCGTCGCGGTCGAGGATGTCTCGCTCCACGTCCAGCCGGGCGAGTTCGTGTCCCTGATCGGACCTTCAGGCTGCGGAAAGTCGACGCTGCTCAGCATCGTCGCCGGCTTCGTCACACCGACCAGGGGCGAGGCGCTGCTGGACGGCAAGCCGATCAACAAGCCGGGGTCCGACCGCGGTGTCGTGTTCCAGCAGTATTCGCTGTTTCCATGGCTGTCGGTTCGCAAGAACGTCGAGTTCGGCCTGAAGATGGCCGGCGTCGGCCTCTCCAAGCGCAACGTCACTGCGCGTTCGCTGCTCGATCTCGCAGGCCTGCTGTCGTTCGAGAATCACTATCCCGACCAGCTTTCCGGCGGCATGAAGCAGCGCATCGGCATCATCCGCGCGCTTGCGACGTCTCCGCAGGTGCTGCTGATGGACGAGCCGTTCGGCGCGCTCGATACCCAGACCCGCGTCGTGATGCAGGAGATCCTGACCAATATCTGGCAGCAGTTCCGCATCTCGGTGCTGTTCATCACCCATGACATCGAGGAATCGATTTTCCTGTCCGACCGCATCTACGTGATGACAGCGCGGCCGGGCCGCATCAAGGCGGAGATCAAGGTGCCGCTGCCGCGGCCCCGCACGCCCGAAATGACGGATACGCCCGAGTTTCTGAACCTGGTTCAGGAGCTCAAGGGGCTGATCCGCGAAGAGTCGCTCGCCGCGATGGCCCCGGAGATCAAGGACCGCGGGCTCGCCGGCTTTGGCATGAAAGTGGGACCGAAAGGAGTGGGCGAACTTTACTGACACATCAACCTTCGCCGCCTGACAGGGGGCGAAACATCGGCAAGAGGAAAAATGACGTGCGACCCGCGTCGTTAACGGATTGGCGCGTCCTCAGCGTCAATCGATCGGAGCTATCCGTGGCGAAGAAGACAAGCATTTTTCATGCCGACAATCGCGGCACGGCTGAACTCCGCGCGCTGCTCGCAGCAGCGTGGCGCAGCTTCGCGGCCCTCTTTCCCGCCAGATACCGGCCCGAGCGGCACTACATGCGCGGACCCGGACCGAAATGGCAGGAGAGCCATTTCGCGAGGCCCGCGCGAACGAAGATCGAAGACCCGGCGTGAATAACGCCACCAACGGAGCTACTATGGCAAAGAAACCCAACATTCTTTTTTTTCACGTCGACAACCTCGGCATGGGCGAGCTCGGCTGCTACGGCGGCGGCATGCTGCGCGGCGCCGACACCAGGCGGATGGATACATTCGCCCGCGAGGGCATGAAGCTGACGCATTACGTCGTCGAGCCGCAATGCACGCCGACCCGTTCGGCGCTGATGACCGGCCGCTTCCCGATCCGCTCCGGCAACCACACCATCGCACTGGGCGGCAATGGCGGCGGCATCGTCAGGTGGGAACGCACCATCGCCTCGATTCTCGCCGAGGCCGGCTACACCTCGGCGATCTACGGCAAATGGCACATCGGCGCCGAGGACGGTCGTTTCCCGACCGATCACGGGTTCGACGAATGGTACGGGCCCCTGCGCACCTACGACGAATGCATGTGGCTGGAAGATCCGCATTACGTGCCCGAGCGCGACGGTTACTCGCACATGCATGAGGGGGTGAAGGGCAAGGGCGCGTGGCCGCTGAAGGACCAGCAGCTCACGATGCAGACCAAGAAGACCTGCGACCTCGAATACCAGAAGCGCGCCATCAAGTTCATGGAGAAGGCGGTCAAGGACGACAAGCCGTTCTACTGCTATTTCAACCATTCGCTGATGCACTTCCCGATGAGCCCGCGCGACGAATTCGTCGGCAAGAGCGACAACGGCGAATGGGGCGATTGCCTCCTGATGCTCGACCATGATTTCGGCGTGCTGCTCGACAAGCTCGACCAGCTCGGCGTGCGCGACAACACCATCGTGGTGATGTGCGGCGACAACGGAGCCGAAGACCATCTGGCCGGCCGCGGCACCGGTGGCTTCTTCGACGGGTCCTACTTCTCGTCGGCGGAAGGCGGCATCCGCACGCCGCTGCTGATCCGCTGGCCCGGCCACATCAAGCCCGGCGTCGAAAGCAACGAGATGGTGCATGTCACCGACATGTTCACGACCTTGCTGAAATTCGTCGGCTGCGAGCCGCCGAAGGACCGGCTGGTCGACGGCGTCGATCAGACCCCGTTCTTCCTCGGCAAGCAGGAGGCCTCCAACCGCGATTCATGCATCGTCTGGCTCAAGGACGAGCTGCATGCGGTGAAGTGGAAGGACTTCAAGATCAACTTCAAGCGGCAGCAGCACTTCCACGATCCGGAATTGCCGCTTGGATTTGCCCGCATCACCCACCTCAAGGAGGACCCGAAGGAGCGCGAGGCGGTCAACCAGCGCTACGTGCGCTGGTGGGTCATGCAGCACGCCCACCGCATCGTTCGCGACTTCGAGAACAGCGTGAAGAAGGAGGAGCTGATCCCGCCGGGATCGCCGCTCGACTTCGTGCCCAAACAGCACGCGCACTGACGAGAGCGAGGCAGGGGCCGTGGAGAACGCTGCAACACATTGCTGTTCGAGGCGCGAGGCTTCGCACGGCGTCGGCGCAACCGCGGTCGGTACGCCCGCCGGCACGATCCGCCGGGGAGACATGGTCTGGATCCCCGGCGGCCGTTTTCAGATGGGATCGAACGCCTTCTATCGCGAGGAACGTCCGGTCCGCATCGCGAGCGTCGAAGGATTCTGGATCGATCGCTTCCCGGTCACGAACGCGGAATTCGGCCGCTTCGTCACGGCGACCGGTTATGTGACGTTCTCCGAACGCGTACCGAGCGCCGAAATGTATCCGGACGCGGCGAGCGAATTTCTCGTGCCGGGCTCGCTGGTGTTCGTCAAGCCGACGGGCCCGGTGAGCCTGCGCGATCATCGCGCCTGGTGGGCCTATGTGCCGGGCGCGGACTGGCGGCATCCGAACGGTCCGGGCAGCTCGATCGCAGGCAAGGCAAGCCATCCCGTCGTGCACGTCACCTTCGAGGATGCGTGCGCCTATGCGGCCTGGGCCGGCAAGGAACTGCCGGATGAAGCGGAATGGGAGTTCGCCGCCCGCGGCGGCCTCGAGGGCGCGGCCTATCCCTGGGGCGATGCGGCCAATCCCGGAGGCCGCTACATGGCCAACACCTGGCAGGGCCGCTTCCCTTTCGAGAATCTCGCGGAGGACGGTTATGACGGGACCTCGCCCGTCGATGCCTTCCCGCCCAACGGCTACGGCCTGCACGACATGGTGGGAAACGTCTGGGAGTGGACCGCCAGCGCCTATGCGCCGCAGAACGGCGCCGACACGTCCTGCTGCAACCGCGCCGCGCCCGATCCGCGCAGTCGCCTGCGGGTGGTGAAGGGCGGCTCGCATCTGTGTGCCCCCAACTATTGCCTGAGATATCGCCCGGCCGCGCGGCAGGGCGAAACCACGGATTCATCGACATGTCACATCGGCTTCCGCTGCATCGTGCGCGGGCCGGACTGACATCGCCAAAAAGGGAAACTGGACATGACGACAGTCGAAGAGGTGACCGCCCAGCGAGCGCTGGAAGATTCACCATCCATCGCCGCGGTCGTGAAATCGCCGCGCGATTTCACGCGCGAGACGCTCGCGGGCGTGATGACCGCGCTGGCCCTGATCCCGGAGGTGATCTCGTTCTCGTTCGTTTCCGGCGTGGACCCGAAAGTCGCTCTTGTCGCCTCGATCGTGCTGGGCCTGGTGATGTCCGCGCTGGGCGGGCGGCCGGCGATGGTCACGGCTGCGGCGGGTTCGGTCGCGCTCGTGATCGGACCGATGGCCAAGGCCTCGGGCGTTGCCTACATCCTGCCGACCATCGTGCTCGCCGGCATGATCCAGATCGCCTTCGGCCTTCTCGGCATGGCGCGGCTCACGCGGTTCATCCCGCGTTCGGTGATGATCGGATTCGTCAACTCGCTCGGCATCCTGATTTTCTGCGCGCAGGTTCCGCACATCCTCAACGTACCCTGGATCGTCTATCCGCTCTTTGCCTTGACGATTGCGATCGTGCTGCTGGCGCCCCGCTTCACCACCGTCATCCCCGCGCCGCTGGTTGCGGTCGTCATCGTCACCGCGATGGTGATTGCCGGCCACCTTGTGGTTCCCAATGTGGGAGGCGAGGGCGCAATGGCGCCGGGGCTGCCCGGCATCACGCCTCTACTGGTGCCGCTGAATCTGGAAACGCTGCGCATCATCTGGCCGACGGCGCTCAGCGTCGCCTTTGTCGGGCTCCTGGAAACGCTTCTCACCGCGAAACTGGTCGACGATCTCACCGATACGCGCTCGCACAAGGGAAGGGAATCCTGGGCGCTCGGCGTCGCCAACCTCGCCGCCGGTCTCTATGGCGGCATCGGCGGCTGCGCCATGATCGCGCAGACGGTGGTCAACGTGAAGATCGGCGGCGGCCGCTCCCGCCTGTCGACGGCCGCCGCGGCGATCGTGCTGCTGGTGCTCGTCACGGTGCTGAGCGGATTGATGTCGCAGATTCCGCTGCTGGCGCTGGCAGCGGTGATGATGATCGCGGCGATCAAGACGTTCGACTGGCGCAGCGTCGCACCGGACACGCTGAGGCGAATGCCGCTCTCCGAGACGATGGTGTTGATTGCAACCGTCATCGTCACCGTCACCACCGGCAATCTCGCGTTCGGCGTCGCCGGCGGCGTGCTGCTGGCGATGGTGCTGTTTGCCCGGCGCGTCGCGCACGTCACTCGCGTCGACCGGATGGCCAGCGAGGATGGCTCCGCTGTCCAGTACAGCGTGCACGGCCCCCTGTTCTTCGGCAGCAGCAACGACCTCGTCGAGCGCTTCTCCTATGCTGCGGATCCGGACGAGATCACCGTCGATCTCACCCACTCCCAAATCTGGGATGCCTCGAGCGTTGCCGCGCTCGATGCCATCGAGACCCGGTACCGGCGTCACGGACGCGCGATCACCTTCATCGGCCTCGATGCGCGAAGTCTTGCTTTCCACGGCCGCCTGACCGGGCAACTGCAGGGATAGACCGGCCATGGCCTGTTCCTTGCATCAAATCCGGTAATTCGAACGCGGGCAAGGCGGGATGATCTGGGTGGGATTGTCGATATTGGTATTGCTGGCGGTGGCCCGGCTCGCGCTTCCGTTCACGCGCTCGCTTGCACGCGAAGAGGGCGGTGTCGCTGACGTGCCCTTCGACGGGTCCTGATCGCCCGGTCCGGCGTCGACCGCCGCCTTCGAACGACGACCAATTCACCGCAAACCCCTGTGCTGGGAATCGGCCAGGCGACACGTTCCGTGGCGGATGTGCTAGGCATTGGCCGGTTGAAATATTATTTTGTCTGCGCGACTGAATAGCCTCACCCAAAAGAACGTGATAAATTCAGCATGTTAGCTCACCGCTTCTGCGTCGCCCCGATGATGGACTGGACCGACCGGCATTGCCGCGTGTTCCATCGTCTGTTGACGCGGCATACGCGGCTCTACACGGAAATGCTGACGACGCCCGCGATCATCCATGGCGACCGCGCGCGGCTGCTCGGCTTCGATGCGAGCGAACATCCGGTGGCGTTGCAGCTTGGCGGCTCCGATCCGCGCGAGCTCGCCGAGGCCGCCGCTATCGGCGAGGGGTTCGGCTATGACGAAATCAATCTCAATGTCGGCTGCCCGTCGGATCGGGTGAAGGACGGCCGCTTCGGCGCCTGCCTGATGGCGGAGCCCGACCTTGTTGCGGCTTGCGTCGAAGCCATGAAGCGCGCGGTGAAAATTCCCGTCACGGTGAAATGCCGGATCGGCATCGACGACCAGGACCCGGAAACCTCGCTCGATCGGCTGGCGCGCGCCGTCGTCGCCGCCGGCAGCGACGCGTTGATCGTTCATGCGCGCAAGGCCTGGCTCACCGGCCTGTCGCCGAAGGAGAATCGCGACATCCCGCCGCTCGACTACGACCGGGTGTATCGCTTGAAGCGCGCGATGCCCGATGTTCCCATCATCATCAATGGCGGGATCGCGAGCCTGGCGGAAGCGAAAGTGCATCTCGCTTTCGTCGACGGCGTGATGCTCGGACGCGCGGCCTATCAGGAGCCGTGGCGGCTATTGCCGGTCGATGCCGACATCTTCGGCGCGGCGCCGCGCTTTGCCAGCATGAAAGACGTGTTCGAGGCGATGACGCCCTATATCGCGCGCGAACTTGCCCGCGGCACACGGCTGCACGCCATTACGCGGCATTTCGTGGGCGCCTATCACGCTGTGCCCGGCGCACGCGCGTTCCGCCGTCATTTGGCCGAATATGGCGTGAAGGCTGGCGCCGGAATCGAAGTGTTGCGCGATGCCGTTGCGTTGGTCGAGGACCGCGCCACGCAAATTGCGGCGTAAGCTAGGACATTTTAACAAAAAACATCTAGCGTGGCGGACTCGCCTTGGACTAGTACCGCCGATCTGAAGTCCCTGACTCACTCGTGGCGAAATCGGGTTCGGGGACTTCAGATCGAAAGCGGTACTAGAATCATAGGTTTGCCAGTGCCCGTGACTTTCCGAAGTTCGTGAACGGTCGTGCGGCAATGGAGCACGAACTTCGGAAAGTGGGCCCTAGGGGAACTTGCGTGTGGCGTTCTCTCGGGAACCGAGCCACGGAGTGGGGGCAATGAAAGCCTTGCTGGCCGCCTGCATCGCAGGTGCCGTGACATTTGCGGGGATGATCTACCTGGTTGGCGGGAACACGCCAGGTGCGGCCGTGTCCGACGCGATGCCGGCTGCGGTGCCGGAAGCGGCTACGAGCTTCGAGCCTTCTGTCCCCGGTCATTTCCCGTTCCCCGGCTTCCCGAATGCTCGCGCGTCGTTGGGCAAGCTTTTGCGCCAGGGTGCCGCGAGCGATGCCGGCGCCGAGGTGTCAGGCGCGCCTGCGCTCGCCGCCTTCGTGCCGGAGCCATCTGCCGGATCCGGGATAGCGCCTGGAGCAGAGCCTGGCTCGGTACCCCCTGCGGTTTCCCCACCGTCTGTCATGGCCAAGGCAGAAAGCAGTGACGGCCTTGTCGAGACAAGGCCGCCGGATTCGGGCCACCGTGATGCCGCGCAACTGGTGCCGACAATTTGCGATGGATCCATCGATGCCTCCAGGGCAGCGCCGGCGACTCAGGATTTCCGGTATCTCATCTGTTACGTCTGGTCCGAACTGCCGCCTGCCGAGAAGCCGGCGGCGATCGTCTTGCGTTCGCTCAAGGACATTCCTGTCGGAACGCCGGTCGAGGAGATCAAGCGCGCGTCCGACGCCTTCGGTCTGGATTTCACTTTCATGAAGGCGGTCGCCAAGATCGAGTCCGGCTTCGACCCGAAGCAGCGGACGGGATCGTATATCGGCCTGTTCCAGCTGAGCAAATACGAGTTCAGCAAATTCGGCTCCGGGGACATTCTCAATCCCCGCGATAACGCCGTTGCGGCAGCCTACAAGCTCATCACCGAAGGCATCCTGTTCCAGTGGGTGACGGGCAGGAAGCCGGACTTGAACGATCTCTACCTGATCCACCAACAGGGCTGGGAAGGTGCCGCCGAACACCTCAGCCAACCCGATCGCATCGCCTGGAAATCCATGTGCGCTACCAGCGAAGGCAGGGAGAAGGGCGAAAAATGGTGCAGGCGCGCGATCTGGGGGAATACTCTCCCCTCCGTCAAAGAGGCGTGGAAATCGGTGGAGAAGCTGACGTCGGAGGCGTTTGTCGGAATGTGGCGCGAGCGGGTTGCTCATTTCCAAGCGAAATACATGGGCACAGCGACCGCCGACGCGGAACGGGCGAACAAGTAGATTTCCGTGGAATACGCGCCTAATCCGGAACGTCCGTGCTGCGCTTGAAGCGCGGATCGATCACCGTCTCGACGTCGGAGGGATTCACGACCCGGCCGGACTCATCGACGAGAGCCACCGAAAGCTTCTGCCCGGTCGATTTCGAGCGCAGCGCATAGGGACCGGACCCTTCCGCGAGCCATCGATCGCTCCACGCCGTCATCGCGACAAAGGGCAGGCCGAGCGCGCGGCCCATCCTGGTGAGGGGATATTCGACGCGCGCGCGCTGTCCGTCCTCGCGATATTCGCGCTTTTCCATGATGCCGGTGTCGACCAGTCCGGCGAGGCGGTTGCTCAGCACGCTGCGGGGAATGTCGAGATCGGCCTGGAAATCGTCGAACCGGCGCACGCCGTACAGGGCAGAGCGCAGAATCAACAGCGACCAGCGGTCGCCGATCAGCTCGAAGCTGCGGGCGAGATTGCAGTGTTTGGCCGCAACCGGCGAGCGGCGGACCAGCGGGGCGTCGGTCATGGCGGCATTCTAGCTGAGTTGCATTTCTGGAGCCAGCCTGATATCCTGAGTCCATAAAATGGACTTATAGGAGGGGCGACGGCATGGCTGCAAAGGACCTCAAGCAGGACGATCCGCTCGACGATTTTGCCAGCCGCGACATCGTCTTCGAAGGCGTCGCAAAAAAGGTGCATGTCGCAGGCCACGGGCCGGGCGTCATCGTCATGACCGAGATGCCCGGGATCAGCCCGCATGTCGCGCGTTTTGCGCGTTGGGTGCGCGACGCCGGCTTCACGGTCTATATGCCGTCGCTGTTCGGCCGCGACGGCGCCGTGCCGCAAGCCGGGGAGGGCGTGGCCGTCCTGCAGCGCGCATGCGTCAGCGCCGAGTTCAATGCGCTGAAGGGCGGCCGTTCGAGCCCGGTGACGCAATGGTTGCGGGCGCTGGCGCGGCTTGCGCATCGGGAATGCGGCGGGCCCGGCGTTGGCGCCATCGGCATGTGCTTCTCCGGCAATTTCGCGCTGACGATGATGCTGGAGCCATCGATGCTGGCGCCGGTGCTTTCCCAGCCGTCCTTGCCGCTCAGGGAGCCGGCCGGACTGGAGATCGCGCCCGAGGAGATCGCCGAAGTGCGCGCGCGTCTCGAGCGCGACGATCTGACGGTCATGGCCTATCGTTTCACGGGCGACCAGGTCTGCCGGGCCGAAAGATTTGCCGCCTATGCCGCGGCGCTCGGGAATCGTTTCGTCGCGCGCGAACTACCTGACAGCGCAGCCAACGGCGATGTCGCGCCGTTCTTCGCAGAGCGCGTGCCGTTTCCGCACAGCGTGGTGACGCAGCATTTGATCGACGAGGCCGGCCAGCCGACGATTGCCGCGCGCGACGAGATCCTCGCATTCTTTGCCAAGCGTCTGATGAGGCGGTCGATCTAGTTGAGCGACGCGCTGCGGCCGCGATGGCCGCGCGAGGCCGGTGCTGCAAAGCCGCGCAGCACCAGATGCTCGTTGCGCACCTCCCAGCTTTCCAGCCGGTCGAGGAAGCTCATGCCGAGCAGATTGGTCTTCATCTTGCCGCGCGGCACCACCAGCGCCGGCACCGCGCGTTCGACCAGGTGGCCGATCGCGAGACGATCGAGCGTGAGCTGCGCCGCCCTGGTGTGTCCGCCGGCGGTCTCGAGGTCGACGTCGTATTCGAGCACTTCGAGCGGCAAGCCGGCGGCCTTTGCGGTCTCCCAGGTCAGCACGACCGAGGTCGCGCCGGTATCGATCACCATCGGGGCTGCGATGCCGTTGATCTTCGCCTGTACCGCGAACTCGCCGCCTTGCGAGCGCGGCACCTGCACCGCGCGCGACGGCATTTCGGCGCGCTGCCGCAACATGTCGGACATCGCGTCGGTGGCGCGCGCCAGCCGCTCCGGATCGCGCCAGGCGATCACCGCGCCCGCCGTCGCGGTCAACAGGAACAGCACCAGCAGGAGGCGCGTCATGCGGCACCTCCGGTATGATTGCGCGCTATTTCGGTCTTGCCGGCGGCAATCCGGCATCCGCCATGCGCTGCGGCAAGGTCGCCATCACGGCCTGCCGCTCCGCACTGTCCATGCGGTGCCAGCGCGCGATCTCCGGCAGCGTGCGTCCGCAGCCAAGGCACAGATTGCTTCTGGGATCGATCATGCAGACGGCGATGCACGGGGTGTCCTGGCTCATTGCTCGATATTGCGGGATCAAAGGGCGACCGATCAAGGCGCCCGCTCAAAGACCGGTGCCGGCGCTCATGATCGGCTTGTGGCGTGGGCGATGTTTCTCGTCGGTCACGGCAGGGGCGGATTCCGGCTGCAGCGGCGGCGCCTCTTCGGCGACCGGCGCAAGCGCCGACATCACGCGTTCCGGCGGGAAGGTGACGATCACCTCGGTGCCGATGCGCAGTTTCGATTTCAGCGTGAAGGTGCCGCCATGCATGTCGATCAGGCTTTTGGCGATCGGTAGCCCCAGGCCCGCGCCTTGCTCGGCCGACTTGATCGAGTTGGAACCCTGTCCGAACGAGGCCAGCACGATCGGGATCTCGTCCTCGGCGATCCCCGAGCCGGTGTCCTTGACGCTGATGTATTGGCCACCCGAGGCTGTCCAGCCGACCTTGAGCCAGATCTCGCCGCCTTGCGGGGTGAACTTGATCGAGTTCGAGAGCAGGTTCAGCACGACCTGGCGCACGGCGCGCTCGTCGCCCCAGATGCGCGGCATGCCGTGCTCGAACACTTCGTGGATGGTGATGTCCTTGCTCGAGGCGCGCAGCTTCAGAAGGTGATGGCAGTCGGCGACCACGTTGACCACCGACACCGCTTCCTCGTTGAGCTCGTAGCGGCCGGCCTCGATCCGCGACAGATCGAGGATCTCGTTGATGAGATTCAAGAGATGCACGCCGGAATTGTGGATGTCCGACGAGTATTCCTTGTAAACCGGCACTGCGTGCGCGCCGAAGATCTCGCTCTTCATCACCTCGGAAAAGCCGAGGATGGCGTTGAGCGGCGTGCGCAATTCGTGGCTCATCTGCGCAAGGAAACGCGATTTGGCGACATTGGCGGACTCGGCGCGATGCCGCGCCTCGTCGGAGATCGACTTGGCCTGCTCCAGCTCGCCGATCAGCGCATCCTTTTCGGCGCGCGCTTCCAGCGTTGCCAGGGTGGTCGAATGCAGGCGGTGAGCGAGCAGCGCGAAGTAGCCTTCGGCCGCCACCGCCAGCGCCGCCAACACGTAATTGTCGAAGCTGCCGCGCAACAGGAAGTTCAGCGCGATAGCGACCGTCACCGGGACGGTCGCGGCAAGCGCTGCGATCGGCAGATTGGCCGCGAGCATGCTGGAGACCGCGACCACCAGCAGCATCAGGAACATCATCACGGTGTCGGACACCGAGGAGAGTGCGGGGTGCATCAGGATCGTCATCCAGCCGAACCCGTAGAGCAGGTCGAGCAGCACGAACCGCTTTCGCCATGTCCTGGTCGGTGCGGCGTTCGGCGGCTCGCCGAGGAAGCGGATGCAGCTGCGCATGATCGCGGCATGGACGCAGAGCATGCCGCAGGTCCAGGCGCCGGCCGAGACCGGCTCCATCGAGAAGCCGAACAACAGGCCGGTCGACGCCACCAGCAGCATCACCACATAGGATGCGGAGACGCGGGTCTGGGCGTATTGCCGGAGCAGTTCGCGGTCGAACGCGGGGCGGGTTCCACTCGTCGACGTTAACTTATCGCGCGCCTCGCGGACCCGCTGCGCCGCGGCGCGGCGGCTGCTCACGGGAGCGGCTTTCTGCGGCTCGGACGGAAGCTGGACAATTTCGGGCTTATCGGCGGGAACACTCATCAACAACACAAATCCCGCCCGCGAAACGCGCGGGCCTTTTGCATCCTCTCACTACTGGGCCCAAATCCTTAAGAGGTGCCTTAAGAGACGAAAAATTTCCCTTAATGGGAGGTTAAGTTAACGTTTGGCGGCTCATCAATTTCGTCATTGCGCGGAGCCAACGGGTCGCGTGGATGCGCGGCCCGACGACAGGCTAAGCAATCCATGGCGCGCAAGCGGATCCGTGGACTGCTTTGCTTCGCTCGCAATAACGAAGGGGCATAGTTCCGCATTCGGCGCTCCCGTAGCGCAACAAGCGCTCCGGTTGGGCACTAAAGTCTATGAGCCTTCGAAGGAACCTTCGCCGCAGGGACAAGTTTTCGCCGCAACAGCTTTTCACCACAGCAGGAGTGCTCGTCCATGCGCGGCATCCGCTGGCTCGCCGTCGTGCCATATCTTGCTCTTCTCGTCGGCCCGTTCTTCGTCAACCGGGCGACTCCGCTGATCCTGGGCCTGCCGTTCCTGCTCGCCTGGATCGTGGCGTGGATATTGATCAGCTCTCTCATCATGGCCGTGATCTACGCGGTTGACCCGGCCAACCGCGAGGAGCAGGAGACATGAACGGCGCGCTTCCGTTCATCGCCGCCGCGGCGTTGTTGGCGCTCGTGCTCGGCTTCCTTGCGCGCCGCGGCAAGGACATGAATCTCGAGCAATGGACGGTGGGCGGGCGCGGGTTCGGCGCAATTTTCGTCTTCCTGCTGCTTGCCGGAGAAATCTACACCACTTTCACCTTTCTCGGCGGCAGCGGCTACGCCTACGGCAAGGGCGCGCCGGCCTACTACATTCTCGCCTACGGCACGCTGGCCTACGTGCTTTCCTATTTCATGCTGCCCCCGATCTGGCGTTACGCTAAGGACAACCGGCTCTACTCCCAGTCTGACTTCTTCGTGCGCAAATATGACAGTCCCGCGCTCGGCGTCCTCGTCGCGCTCGTCGACATCGTGGCGCTCGTGCCCTATCTCGTGCTCCAGTTCAAGGGGCTCGGCATCATCGTCGAGATCGCGGGCTACGGCGCCATCTCGTCGACCGTGGCAATCTGGATCGGTGCCATCATCGTCGCCGCCTATGTGATGGTGTCCGGCGTGCATGGATCGGCGTGGACCTCGGTCGCCAAGGACACGATGATCCTCGCCATCGTTATTTTTCTCGGCCTTTATCTGCCCATTCATTATTACGGCGGGCTGGCGCAGATGTTCACGGCGATCGAGCAGGCCAAGCCCGGCTTCACCGTGCTGCCGCCACGTGGCGAGAGCCTGTGGTGGTACGCTTCGACCGTACTGCTCACCGGCCTAGGCTTCTTCATGTGGCCGCACACGTTCGGCTCGATCTATACCGCGAAGAACGCCACGGTGATCCGCAAGAACGCGATTCTGCTGCCGCTCTATCAGCTGATCCTGCTGTTCGTGTTTTTTGTCGGCTTCGCGGCGTGCTTGCAGGTGCCGGGGTTGACCGGATCGAACATCGATCTTGCCCTGTTCAAGCTGTCGGTGAAGACGTTCGACCCCTGGTTCGTCGGCGTAATCGGCGCGACCGGTATCTTCACGGCACTGGTGCCGGGCTCGATGATCCTGATGACGGCGGCGACATTGATCGCCAACAACCTCTACCGCGCCGTCAATCCGTCGGCCGACGATCGGCAGGTGTCCAACATCGCAAAGCTGCTGGTGCCGCTGGTGGCGCTGGTTGCGGTGTTCTTCACGCTCAAGGGCGGGGAGACTATCGTGGCGCTGCTGCTGATGGGCTACAGCTTCGTGACGCAGCTGTTTCCAGTGCTGGTGCTTAGCCTCGCCCACCGCAACATCGCCACGCGCGAGGGTGCCGCGGCGGGGATCATTGTCGGCGTCGCAACCGTTGCCGTCGTCAGCCTGACCGGTGTGAATTTCCACAAGCTGGCCTGGCTGCCGGCCGAGATCCAGGACCTCAACATCGGCATCGTCGCACTCGCGGCGAATTTCGTCGTGCTGATTGTCGTCAGCCTTGCGATGCGCGCCTCCGCAGCGCCAGCTCAGGCCGCCGCGGAATAGAGGCCCTCACTTCTTGTCCGCGTGCTCCAGCCGCGCCAGAAGGCTCGACGTGTCCCACCGCTTGCCGCCGATCTTCTCCACTTCCGAATAGAACTGATCGACCAGCGCGGTGACGGGCAGGCTGGCGCCGTTGCGGCGGGATTCGGCGATCGCGATCGAGAGGTCCTTGCGCATCCATTCCACCGCGAAGCCGAAATCGTACTTGCTGTCGTTCATGGTCTTGTAGCGGTTCTCCATCTGCCAGGACTGCGCCGCGCCCTTGGAGATGGTGTCGATCACGTCGGGGACGCTCAGCCCGCTCTTCTTCGCAAAGTGAATGCCCTCGGACAGGCCCTGAACGAGACCGGCGATGCAGATCTGGTTGACCATCTTGGTGAGCTGGCCGGCGCCCGCTGGCCCCAGCCGCTTGCACATCCTCGCATAGGCGCCGGCGATGATGGGCTCGGCGCCCTTGTAGGCATCTTCATCGCCGCCGCACATGACCGTCAGCACGCCATTCTCCGCGCCTGCCTGGCCGCCCGACACCGGCGCATCGACGAATTTGAAACCGGCCTTTTTGGCGGCGGCATCGAGCTCGCGCGCGACGTCGGCCGAGGCCGTGGTGTGATCGACAAAGGTCGCGCCCTTCTTCATGCCGGCGAATGCGCCATCGGTGCCGAGGGTGACCGCGCGCAGGTCATGGTCGTTGCCGACGCAGCACATCACGAAATCCTGACCTTCGGCCGTGGCCTTCGGGGTCGCCGCGGTCTTGCCGCCGAACTTCTCGGCCCATTGCTTGGCCTTGGCTGCAGTGCGATTATAGACCGTGACTTCGTGGCCGCCCTTCTTGACGAGGTGACCTGCCATCGGAAAACCCATCACGCCGAGACCGAGAAAAGCGACTTTAGCCATGTTGTACCCTTGGGGTTCTGCTTTCGGCCGTGAGGCGGCCGGGGAGGGAGGAAAGGGGTGCACCATAACCCCTGCGCAGGGGAGGGCAACGGCTTCGTTTGGCTCACGGGCGGGGATTTGTGCTAGACTCCGGCCATCTCAAGAACCTCACAAAACAAGGGAGATACCGCATGGGCATGAGTGTAGGCACGCTCGATCATTTCAACATCCGGACCCGCAAGCTCGACGACACCGTCCGCTTCTATGAGGACGTCATGGGGCTCGAGAAGGGCCCGCGGCCGAACTTCGCATTCCCAGGCGCCTGGATGTACAGCGAAGGCAAGGCCGTCGTGCATATCGTCGACATCTCCAGGACCGACGAGCAGCAGAAGCCGGATTCCGGCGTGGTCCATCACGTCGCTTTTGCCAGCCGTGGCTTCGACGGCATGAAGCAGCGTCTGGAGTCGAAAAAGATGCCGTACGATGCGCGGCAGGTTCCGGGCGGCGATCTCTGGCAGATTTTCGTCGACGACCCGAACGGGGTCATGATCGAGCTGAACTACGAGGCCGCCAAGGAGCAGAGCGCCACGGCGCCGAAAGAGACGCGCGCGGATATCGGAGCGAAAGTAGCGGCCCGATCCTGACATTCGCACTCCGTCGACGCTAGCATTTTTGCGAATGTCAGGATCAAAGGGCCGCTACCAATATAGGTTTCTAGTGGAGCTTTGGATTTGGCGTTCGCTTGATGAAATCGCAGCTTGCACTGGAGCGAACGTCAAATCCGCTCCACTAGCTTCGTAAGCCGGATCGCTCTATAGGACGCATCTCCTCTATCCCTCATCCTGAGGAGCCGCGCGCGCCCGAGCAGGCCGAGCGATTGCGAGGCCGTCGCGAACGGCGCAAACAAGCGCGGCGTCTCGAAGGATGAGGTCAGCAGTGGGGCCTCATGGTTCCCCCGGCGATGCGATAGCATCGTCCGGAGACGCGCGTTCCGCGCTCCTCATCATGAGGGTCATCAGTGGGAGATGCGCCGTGAGCGTGACGCAACAGCAGGTTCTGGATGCGCTTTCCAGGGTGAAGTCGCCGCACGGCGTCGCCCTGAGCGAGGCGAATGTGCTGTCGCCGATCACGGTCAATGACGGCAAGGTGTTCTTCTCGATCAATGTCGATGCGCAGGAGGCGCCCGCCTGGGAAAGCGTGCGCAGCGCGGCCGAGAACGCCGTGCGCGCCATCCCCGGCGTCACCAATGCGATGATCGCGCTGACCGCCGAGCGCAAGGCCGGTCGTACGCCCCCGCGTCCCCCCGCAGGCGGCGTCAAGCCTGTGTCCGCACACCGCCCGCCGCAGAGCCCGCAGGGTTCGCCGATGTCGCGGCAGGCCGAAATTCCTGGTGTCGCCGCCATCATCGCGGTGGCCTCGGGCAAGGGCGGCGTCGGCAAGTCCACCACCGCGCTCAATCTCGCGCTCGGCTTGCGCGATCTCGGCCTCAAGGTCGGGCTGCTCGATGCCGATATCTACGGCCCGTCCGTGCCGCGGCTGACCGGCATCCACGAGAAGCCCGAGCTGACCGAGGATCGCAAGATGATCCCGATCGAACGCTTCGGCTTGTCGGTGATGTCGATCGGCTTCCTGGTCGAGGAAGACACCGCGATGATCTGGCGCGGGCCGATGGTGATGTCGGCGATCACCCAGATGCTGCGCGACGTGGTCTGGGGCACGCTCGACGTGCTGGTAGTCGACATGCCGCCCGGCACTGGAGATGCGCAGCTCACGCTGGCGCAGAATGTGCCGCTGAAGGGCGCCGTCATCATCTCGACGCCGCAGGATCTGTCGCTGATCGATGCGCGGCGGGGACTGGCGATGTTCAAGAAGGTCAACGTGCCCGTGCTCGGCATCGTGGAGAACATGAGCTATTTCCAGTGCCCGCATTGCGGCACCAAGTCGGACATTTTCGGCCATGGCGGCGCGCGCCACGAGGCCGAGCGGCTCGGAGTACCGTTCCTTGGCGAGGTGCCCCTGCACATGGCGATCCGCGCCACCTCCGATGCCGGTCGACCCGTGGTGGTCAGCGAGCCGGACGGGCCGCATGCGGCAATCTACCGCGCCATCGGCGCCAAGGTCCGCGATCAACTCAAGGGCGCAATTGCCGCAGCCTGAACCGGCCCCCGTAGACCTGCGACTTTTGTTCAGTGCAGTCATGTCTTTGTCGCGTTTGGCAGGGTGAGCGTCCGTGCTAAGCCCCGCGGCAAGTGCCTTCCGCCGGATGCGTGAATCGCGCGCCGGAAGAGCTCTTTTTCTTAGCCCCATGGGAAAACGTCCCAACAAGGAGATGTCTTGATGAAGCGTCGTGATTTCTTGAAGGTTTCGGCAGCAGGAGCCGCGGCGACGGCGGTCGCTTCGCCTGCGATCGCGCAAAGCTCGCCCGAGATCAAATGGCGCATGACCTCGAGCTTCCCGAAGTCGCTCGACACCATCTACGGCGGCGGGGCGGAGTTTGCGAAATACGTCGCCGAAATGACGGACAACAAGTTTCAGATTCAGGTGTTTGGCGCGGGTGAAATCGTCCCCGGCCTGCAGGCGCTCGACGCCACCTCCAACGGCACCGTCGACATGTGCCACACCGCCACCTACTACTACGTCGGCAAGGATCCGACCTTTGCGATCTATGCCTCGGTGCCGTTCGGCCTCAACGCGCGCATGCAGAATTCCTGGTGGTCCCAGGCCGGTGGCGAGCAGCTCGGCAACGAGTTCTTCAAGAAGTTCGGCGTGATCGGGTTTGCCTGCGGCAACACCGGCACCCAGATGGGCGGCTGGTTCCGCAAGGAGATCAAGACCGTCGCCGACCTCTCCGGGTTGAAATTCCGCATCGGTGGCATCGCCGGCCAGGTGCTGCAGAAACTCGGTGTGGTGCCGCAGCAGCTCGCCGGCGGCGACATCTATCCGGCGCT
>Ga0070741_10008477_pt1 | contig 20610 bp, 20 predicted proteins | sample Coa_R1_4_FD_66440 | JGI IMG/M metagenome (GOLD analysis project Ga0070741, IMG submission 66440) | Surface soil microbial communities from Centralia Pennsylvania, which are recovering from an underground coalmine fire - Coalmine... | ecosystem: Environmental > Terrestrial > Soil > Unclassified ...
GGCATCAGTGAGGTGTGCAAACAATTTATTGCGGGGCTGATCGCGCACGCGCCCGCGCTGACGGCATTTGCTGCGCCAACCATCAACTGCGCCAAGCGGTACAAACTCTGGTCGTTCGCGCCGTCGAATGCGACGTGGGGCTTTGAAAATCGCAGCGTCGCGGTGCGCGTGAAAGCGACAGGCGATGACCGCACCCACATTGAAAATCGGCTTGGCTGCGGCGCGTCGAATCCATATTTGCTCATGGCGGCGACATTGGCGGCAGGAATAGATGGCATCAAACAGGGAATGACGCCGCCTCCCGCCGTCGAAGGCGTCGCGTATGGGATGAGCGGTGTGCCCGATTTGCCCACGCGCCTCGAAGCGGCACTGGCGGCGCTGGATGAAGATACAGCACTTAAAGATGCGCTCGGCGCGGAATTCATCCAGCTCTTTATGGCGGTGAAACGTCACGAGATTGAAAAGGCGAAAGCGGCGATTCCCGATTACGATTCGGATTCGTTCAAAGATACGGTGGACGAATGGGAGCGGAGTGAGTATTTTGAGTTTTTGTGAGAACGACGGATGACGGACGATGGACGCTGTCAGCGGATTATGCGGCATAGGACGCCGCCGCGGATAAGCGGATAAGATGACTGACGGCAGATGGATGACCGATGATGGATGAATGCAAAATGGAAAATCCAAAATGACGGATAACAAATGATTGCTTAGGACTCTGCACTAAGGACTAACGACTAACGACTAATGACTAATGACTAGCACAGAAATAGTACGGCGCGCGAAAAAGGGTGGCGTGCAGCTGGTTCGCTTTTTGTATTGCGATAACGGCGGGACAATTCGCGGCAAGACGACGCATGTGGACCATCTTGCCGAGCGGATGGAGCAAGGCATCGGGCTGGTGATGGGGATGATGTCTATGACGGGCATGGATTTTCTCGCGCCCGATGCTTCGTTCGGGCCGGTGGGGGAAGTGCGGCTCGTGCCTGACCCTGACACCTTTACGCTGCTGCCGTATGCGCCACGCAGCGCGCAGATGATTTGCGATATGCTCACGCTCGAGCGCAAGCCGTGGGCGCTTGACCCGCGTTCGTTTCTCAAGCGGATGATTGCCAAGGCAGAGGCGCGCGGTTTGTATTTGGATGCCGTGTTTGAAAATGAATTTTATCTCGCGCGCACGACGGAAAACGGATTCGAGTCGTTAGACCGTTCGCTATGCTTTAGCGGGATTGGCATGGACTCGGCGGAAGATGTGATTCAGGATATTGTCGCCGCACTGACCGCGCAAGGCATTATCGTCGAACAATACATGCCTGAACTGGGACCCGGGCAGCAAGAGCTTTCGATTCGGCACGCGCCCGCCCTGCGCGCGGCGGACAATCAAATTACGTTTCGTCAGACAGTGCGCGCGGTTGCCGCGCGGCACGGCTTGGTCGGCTCGCTTGCGCCGAAACCGTTTGCCAATGAAGCAGGGAACGGCGCGCATATTCATTGGAGCGCGTGGAACAAGGGGCACACGAAAAATCTTTTTGTGGATAAACGTGATGCGAACGGGTTGTCGCCGTTGGCGTATCAATTCATCGCGGGCGTGTTACATCATCTACCCGCGCTGCTCGCGCTGACAACGCCGACGGTGAATTCGTTTCGCCGTTTGCAGCCGCACTTTTGGAGTTCGGCATACACGGCTTGGGGAATTGAAAATCGGGAAGCGGCGGTGCGTGTGCCGACGCGCTATTGGGGCAATGAAAGCGGCTCGACGAATATGGAGCTCAAGGCGAGTGACCCGAGCAACAATCCGTATCTGGCGCTCGGCGCGCTGATTGCGGCGGGACTGGATGGCGTGGAAAAAGAAATGCAGCCGGGTCCTTCTATTGACCGCGACCCCGGCAATTGGACGGAAGAGGAACGCACCGCGCGGGGGATTGAACGGTATCCAACGACGCTCGACACCGCGCTGGATGCATTGGAGCGCGACGAGGTTTTGCAAAACGCACTGGGCGCGCCGCTGGCACAGGAATATATCCGCGTGAAACGCGCGGAGGCGGAGCATTTTCGCGGCAAGGGGGATGAGTACGAGCTGGAACAGCATCGGTTTAAATATTAAGCGCATTTAGAGGTGAATGTCGGTGGTGCGAGCTAGATTGAGTCCGCCATCGGTTAGAAACCGGAAGAATAATCATCCCCTTAACCCGCATAGCGGTTTCCTATAGTAGCCGTCGGTTAGAAACCGACGGTGATAGAGGCTAATGAACCTTTTAAACATTCCCCTACTAGACAATCACTGCCATTCGCTCCTCCGCGCGCAGCCGCATACGGTGGAGGACTGGCGTAAATTTTTTACGGAATCGTATTTCCCCGAAATCGCGCGCGAGCATGTGGAACATACGATTTTTTATCAATGGGCACAGCGCGCACTCGGTGGATTTTTTGAGTGCGAACCGCGCGCTGAAGAAATTCTGGAAAAACGGAACGCAATGGATCTCGCCGTGCTTACGCAAAAAATCAATGCAGACGCGAATATTCACGCGTGGCTAGTAGATTATGGTTATTCGACGACAGAAACGTTCTGGCATGATGAGCTCAAGAGGATTGCGGGCGTGCGCGTAGAGAATGTACGACGGCTGGAACCGCTGATTGAGCAATTGATTTTGCAGTCGCCGAATTTTGATATGATGCATGACGCGTATGTGAATGAATTGCAGGATTTGCGCGGGAAGGGATATATTTCGCTGAAATCTATTATTGCTTATCGCGTGGGCCTGACGTTGAGTGAGGCGACGCGCGAGGATGCGCGGGCGGCGTTTCCCGATTTGAAAGCGCGCGCGACCAAGGATGGCAAGCTGCGGATTGATTCCAAGCCGATGTTGGATTATTTGATTCCGCTTGCCGTTGAAATTGCCGCGCGGCAAGAATTCCCAATTCAAATTCATACGGGGTTTGGCGACCCTGACCAAGATTTGGCGAAAGGCAATCCCGCCTTCTTGCGACCTTTATTTGCGGAAAAATATCGCGGCGCAAAAATTGTTTTGCTGCACGCATCCTATCCGTACGCGCGCACGCTCGGTTATTTGGCGTCGGTCTATCCGAATGTGTACGCTGATTTTGGATTGGCGATTCCATTTGTGGCGGGCGACGCGCGGGCGGTTGTGCGCGAACTGTTGGGTCTTGCGCCCGCATCGAAAGTGTTGTACAGCTCGGACGCGTTTCACATTCCCGAATTGTATTGGCTGGGCGCGGTAATGGGGCGCAGGGCGTTGGAGGATGTTTTGGAAGGATATATTGAAGATGATTTGATTACGACGGATGAAGCGGAACGGATAGCGCGGCAAATTTTGTACGAAAACGCGATACGTGTGTATGAATTAGAATAATATTGTAGAGACGTCACGCCGTAACGTCTCTGCCTTCTTTCCCCAACTCTGGACCTTCTCGCAAATAAACGATCAGCGCAATCAGCGCGAACCCGATGCCGACGAACACCCACTGGGTAACTTGTTCGCCAATGAACAGCAGTGAGTTCGAGGCATTGATGGACGCGTGAAAAATCCATGCCAATAAGATACTTCCCCGCGCGTGATTCACAATCCACGTAAAGAGAACAGTCTGCGCGACGACGAAGAATAAAAACGCGGGAAACCCCGTCCAGTAATATTGCAAGCCCGGAATTGTTCCATTCGCCAGATGCCAGCCAGCCCACAGGACACCTAGAATCAAGCTGGCATTTACACTGTTTGTACGCATTTGCAAACGGGGAGGGCGAAACCGCGCCAGCCGATTTCTTCGCCGATGACAAGGAATGCGAGTGTCAGGAGAAGCGGGATGGGGGTACCAGAGGCGATGGCAAACGGCGCGCCCGTTCGGAGCGAATTGATGGCGAGCGCGATGGCGGAGACGAGAAAGGGCAAAGCAATCGCAATGACGTACCACACGAATCCCACGCGCCACTGTACGACGTAGCGCAGTAATTCTTTGATCCCAGCTCTGCCTTCGGTGAGTCCGGTGACGATGAGCGCGGCGACGGCAGGACCAAAAACTGCGAGCAGCGCAAATACAAAGGAAACCGAAAGCACTGCAACCAACGTCCATGACACCGCATAGGCGAGGACGAAATAGACGATGAGCGCGTGTTGGCGGACGAAGGCGGTCATTGAATTACCTTTCTGGTGGCGTCAATTCTGGGATATGTTCATCTTCGTAGCGTTCAATCAGAGCACCCAAAACTTCTAGCAAAGACGCAAGAGGATGATTCTCGTCTTCACCGATTTCGTCAACCAAGGCATCTACGAGAGCGACAATTTCTTGATACTCTTGCTCGGTGTGAGGAACGAAAACAAAATGTGAGACGGGTAGCCAAAGCGTTTTGACTTGGACAAGTTCTGGTGCAGACATATTCATTCTCTCCATTTCCCTTGATCGTATTCAGGATGAGTGAGAACCGCGCGAATATAGACTCTACGCCGATTATAGTGAATTGCGGCAATTAACCTTGCCTTATTTCCTCCTATATTGAAAACGGTTAATTTGCCCACTTTATCGGCGCTCGGAAAAACAGCTCGCAATTCTGCGAATGAATTGAATTCGGAGCGTTTCATTAAGCGGTACCAATGCTCTAAACCATTGTATGTGTCTGGATGTTTTTCGGCAAAGTCGTTGAGACGCTTGCGAGTAATGATGTGCATTGGAGTTTCGCTAAAATGATATATTAACCTGCTACCGCCCTTCTAAATACTCCCTCTCCATTTACATTCAGATTTTCCACCAGGACACTTTCGGCTTTCCCATCAGCACCGAGCATAAACGTAATGCCTGATGTGCCGACAGAGTTTTCGCCCTGTGTTTCGTAGGTGAAGGTGTCGCGGGCGCGGTGCTGCATGGGGAAAGTCTTGTTGTGCGGTCCGATGATAAGGGCGAGTCCGCCGTTCTGTTCGACGATGGAGAGATCGCCAAAGAAATTGTTGGTAAACGTTCCGAGATAGGTGTCGTTCGCCAAGGCGCGCGGTTTGGAAGCGGGAGCTTTCGCGTACGCGGCGGATGTGCCGAGATTCGCTTGGTCCATTTGGGCGAATGCTTGTCTGAATAGTGGAGACCAGTCCTGCGTGAGCTTGTTATAAAAGACGAGATCAAGAAATTGGTTGGCTAACGATTCGGGCGCGCCGATAGGGGAGGCATTGGTCAGAACGGCGATGCCCAACTGTTCCGATGGCACAATCAAGACCACAGTCGCTGCACCCAGTTCAAAGCCGCCAGAATGGTTGAGCCGCAAGCGCCCCTCTGGGTCGTATCCCACATTCCAACCGAGTCCATAGAACCCTGGCAGCCCCGTTGTATGACTCCAGCCGTTCAAGATTTGGGGATGATGCGTTTCGGACAATGCATCAGCGGAAATGATTTGCTTGCCCTCGAATGTACCGCCGCCGATTTGCAGGCGCATCCATTTCGTCAAATCGTTTACGGATGAACTGACGCCGCCTGCGGGGGATTGCGCGTCGGGCTGGCGGTTGTACTTTTGCACCCACTTGCCATCTACCTGAACATGACCGAGCGCGCGATTGGAGCGTGCGGCGAAATCGGCATAGCGCGAACTGGTGGATTTCATCCCTAACGGTTTATACAGTTTTTCGTCTGCAATGTCTTCCCACGTTTTGCCTGTGCTTTTCGCTGCTGCGACGGCGGCTTCGGTAAAGCCAAAATTGGTATAGGCATAGCCTGCGCGGAAACTGCTGTCGGGTCTTTGATAGCGCAAGCGGTAGAGAATTTCTTCGCGGGTAAATCCCAAATCTTCCAATAGACCGCCCGCGTGGTCGGGCAAGCCGCTGCGGTGCGCGAATAAATCGCGGAGGGTAATTTCGCGCGCGACCCACGGATCGTACATTTGGAACGCAGGATCGAGGTCGCTGATTTTCGAGTCCCACGTGATTTTTCCGTCGCTGATAATTGCGGCGACAATTGTGGAAGCAATTGGCTTGGAGACGGAAGCGAGCTGAAAAACAGTGTCGGCATCTACGAGATCGTGAGTGTCAATGTTTTTTACGCCAAAGCCCTTGGCATAAACTGTCTGGTTGTTGGAGACGATGGAAACGGCAATGCCAGGGATGCCCGTGTCCGCCAATTCTTTTTGGACGAGCGTTTCGAATTCGGGAAGGGCTGCTTGTACTTGTTCGATTATCACTTGCTTCCCCTTTAAGAAGGAACCGCGAATCTACGCGAATCTACGCTAATAAGAAGTATATGTCTTCGCGTAGATTCGTCGTCACGCGCAGCGCGACAAAGATTCAGCGGTTTATTAAGAGAGGCCTGGTTTAAAGACCATCATCACGAGAATTAGCAAGACGATAACTGCTAACACGATTCCCAAAAGCGTACCGCGCTGCGAGAGGCGTTGAAATTCGGAGGAGCTTGCGCCATCTTTTTCCAAGACAGCAATCTGTTGGCGCAGGGTTGGCGTATAGAACAGCAAGCCGAGAAGGATGGCGAGAAGCCACAAGACGAGCGCGGCGAGAATCCAAAACGTCGTCAAGGGAATACTACCCACAAAGACCATCGCCAGCCCTGTGACGAGAAGCAAGCCATAGGCGGGATTGGCAAAGCGGTCATCGAGGAACTTGATACCACGCAAAGCAAAGCCCAGATTCGTCGGTTCTTTGGCGGCGCGCAAGAGCCAGATGGCATACGAGATGTTGAATCCGACAGCGACGATAGCGAGGAGAATGTGCAGATACTTGATTGACGTATAAAGAAGCATAGCGCACCTCCGCCTTTCATCCCGATTTGCCGAGACCGTTTCTATTCGTTTCGCTCGGAAGGTGCAGGGATTATGCAAAAGTTTAAAAGGGGTGTCAAGAGGTCTTTTGCAACACAATTCCTAAAGTCTTGAGCGAATGAAACACTGTAAACATTGCCGATGCTACAGCACGATGCTATAATTTTCCGAGTGTGTCAGCCCACCGTCGAGTTTTGGCGCAATGCGTTGCAGCTGCCCGTCATAGATTTTCAAGCGAGCATTATTAAGGAGGGTTTCTGGCCAACGACGGTTACACGGATTTTTTTGCAATATGCGAACGGTACGGGACCGCGCTCGGTGATTTTAAAATGCGCGCAGCCAAATTGGGTGGGTGATGCGTGGGGCGCACAACGCGAAGCCAGCGTATATCGAGATTTGCTCTCGCGCATTCCCGTTGCACAGCCCGCGTGTTATTTCATTTCGGAGGGTGGCAATCAAGAACCGACGCAGATTGTTTTGCAAGATTTGGCTGACGCGTATGCTTTTTATCCAGAAACTCATGTCTGGAGTGTCGTTGAAGCGTCCGCGATGCTTCGCAGCTATGCGCGCTTGCACACTGCCGCACAAACGCTGGATGTTAAAAATTGTCCATACTTGATGCTGCCGCTGTGCGAACGATGGACGCCGCAGGGCGCGCGGAAAATGGTTTCCGATTTGCTCCAAACGTCGTGGGCGGGAGCGCGGTTAAAACCTGTTGCGCCCTTCGTAGAAATTCTACTGGATGAACTGCCTAGCCTCGCGCGGGTCGCGGCAGGTGAGCCGATTACGTTGGTGCATTATGACGCGTATCCACCGAACGTCGGCTTTTCGTTTCGAGATGAATCGGCGGATGCAGTTTTAATTGATTGGGCATTAGCCACGCGCGATATTGCGGAAATTGATGTTGCGGCACTGTTTCAACAGCCCTATCGCAGCAACCAGCAGCTCGATTGGCGCGCAATGTTGCGGTATTATTGGGACGAACGCGCGCGGTTGACGGGGGAAGCGTACGATTGGCAGGAACGCGTGATGCTCTTGCGCTATGCGCGGATTCAACTTCTCTTCGCGGCGCTGGGTCCGATTCATCTCGCGTGGGAAAAGGCAGAGCGCGAAGGAAAACCGTTTACGCCCGATGCGCCTGATCCGTACACGCGCTTTTATAACGCGACGCTTGATGTGATGATTGAGATTGTCAAAGAATTGATGGGAAAGGATAACGGTTGAATATCGTAGATCGTTCGTTTGTGCAGGCGCACGCCGCGGTGTTTGAGGATTTTTGGAATCGCCAAGTCGGCGATTCCTTTTTTGCGCTGGATTATCCCGCGTACGGGTATCAAGTGCACTTGACCACCAATGCGCGCGAGGTGCTTGACGCCGCGCAGCTATCGGCGGCGCGGTATGCGCGTTCCGACGCGTTGGAGGGCAACCCTGTCATCGAGCTAAAGGTCTTGGTTGTGTCTGCGTGGGAAGCCAAGCCCGTTCCCGCCGACCTTCCCGCGCGGCTTCAGACGTTCGGCACAGAGAATTATTTATTTCAAGCGGCAACGCCGTGGCTGCAATGGTTCACCGCGCTGGATACGCGCTTCGCTTATGGATTGATTTCGCGTTCCCTCGCTGCCGAGCCGCGCATTTTGAGCCGTTATCTGCTGGACCGCGCGACGCTGAATATCTTGCTGCGCGAGGGGGTCGGGCAGCTCCATGCGACTTCGCTGATGCGCGACGACCACGCGATTATTTTTATTGCCCCACATGGAACGGGAAAATCTACGACGGCGTTTCATTTGCTGAATGCGGGATACCGCTTGATGGGCGATGGCATTTTGTTTTTGCGTGAGCGCAATGGACAGGTGGAGTTGATGGGCTATCCGGTAGGCGAAGCGAAATTGACGCCAGAGATGCAGCCGCTTTTTCCCGAATGGCGCGGCTTGGGCGATGAGGTGACGGTGCACAGCGTCGTCAAAAGTATCGTGAATTTGCGCGAACTTGCGCCGAGCAAAATTGTCGAAGATTCGGTATTTCCCAAGCGACTTGTGTTATGTCTGGCGGAACGGAATGGCGGCAAGACGCAGGTGGAACGCCTTTCGCCCGAAGCAGCGCTGGAACGCGTCCTGCCCGATACGCTTCATTGGGATGATGTGGGCGCGATGGTGCGCTCATTGGAAGTTGTGCAGCGTGTGATCGCGCGAGCGGCGTGTTATCGCCTTGCGCTTGGCACGGACCGCGAGGAGTTGGTGAATACGATTGTTCGGCTGGCGCAGATGGATGGTTAAAGATGTCGCTCGAAATTCGCGGCGCGACCGAATTGGATTTGTCCTTGTTGGCGCGCATGAACAAGCATTTGATTGAAGATGAGAATTGGCGCAAATGCGCTTTCCGACGAATTGTCAGATTGTGATTGATGTTCTGGAATCGAACCCGCGTGGGCGCAAGTTTTGGGAGAAGGTGGGGTTTCGGTCGTACGCGACGACGATGGAGTGGAGGAATGAAGGTAAACGATGAGAGACAAGTACGACTTTAGCAAAGGCAAGCGAGGGGCAATTGATTCCCTTGCAAAAGGCAAAACGCGGATTACGATTCGGATTGACGACGATGTGCTGGGATGGTTCAAGACCCAAGTTCATGCAGCAGGTGGTGGAAATTATCAGACGTTGATCAATCACGCCTTGCGCGAATACGCTCAAAACCGCGAGCAGACTCTCGAACATGCGAGAGTTACTGCCCATTTGTCTTAAATATCTATCCATAAAACCTTCGAGGTCTCCGAGACCTCGAAGGTTTTATGGTTTTGCGGATGGCATCTAACTACATTCCCTCTCACTTAGCTGAATAGGCGTCAGCGGCGTCTGCGTGTAATCAAAACAATCTTCCATTCCATTCGCCTGCGCGTCGCGGCTGGTGAGCGGTTGGAGACCAAAGGTGTTTTCAATATAGCGCAGGATGCTGACGAACGAATACAGTTGATGGGAAACATAACCCTGCCGCGCATAAGGACTGATGACGATACACGGCACGCGAAAGCCATAGCGAAACGGTGTGCCGTCCGCTGCGCGTTCAACAATTGGCGGCGTCACATGGTCAAAAAAGCCGCCCCAATCATCCCAAAATAAAAATAGCGCGGTCGAATTCCACTGTGGACTGTTCATTACCGTGTTGACTACCTTGACCGCGTAATTCTCCGCCGCGCACAAGCTGCCGGGCGGATGTCCGCTTTTTTCGTCTTCGAGAAACCCCGAATTGAGCCACGCGACATCAGGCAGCGTGCCTGCTTCCGCATCGCGGAAAAAGCTAGCGTCCCCGTTAGCGGTAATTTCTTTTCGCCCCCTTAGCCCCTTGATGTCCGTAAATAACCCCGCATAGTCGCGCCATGTCAAACCGCGCGCATCAAGCCGCTGCGCGATGGTTTCAATATCCAAGCAAAAGTTTGGACACTCATCGCCGTTGCTCGGCGTGTTGAGGATTGGCGATTGCGCTGCCATAAGCATCAAATAGTTTGGATGCGAGGGCCCGCGCACGTCGGAAAAGAATCGGTCGCAAAGGGTGAAGGCGCGCGCCAATTTCCAATAATTCGGCGCTTGCGCTTCGGTGTACGAGCACTGCGCTTCGACCGTCGTTGCGCCAAACGGGGTGAGCGCGTCTCGGTGTTGATGCGGCGGGTCTTGCGCCAGCGCGTCGGGACAGAGATTGCCCGCCGCTTGGCTGTCCGCGTCGGGAAATCCCGCGAACAAGCTATCAAAGGTGTGATTCTCTTGAATGAAGACGATGATGTGACGAATCGGATTGACGCGCGTGGGAGTTGGCTGCGGGCGCGGGGTTGAAGTTGGGTCGGATGTTGGTGATGTTGTTGTTGCAGAAGGTCTGACTGTTGCTGTGACTGCGGCGATTGTGGTAGGCGGGATATTTGTAAAGGTCGCGGGGAGAGTTGAATTGAGCGATACAGGAGTTGGCGAAAGGGGCGCGCGGCAGGCGGCGAGTAGGCCGCCGCTGGTGGTTACGAGCGCGCGTAAGAAATGACGGCGCGAGATAGTTTTCATTTCAAAACCTAACCCACTAACCCTCCTTCCTGCGACACAAACCGTCGCGCGGGAAGGGGAACTGTTTATTCGCGGAGCGCGGTGGCAAGCGAAGGCGTAGGATTGGGAGAGGGACGCGGCTGGCGAATAAGGTCAAGGTTGAGTATGAGAATCACAACAAAGATGAGAAGAACCCAGATGCCAATTCGCAACCATGTGGTTGGTGTATCAGGGTCGAATGTCAGTGGGCTAAGGGTCAGTGCGGTGTTGCCCGTTGTGGTTACTTGGAGGGTGAGCGGAAAACTCCAGCGGTCAAAATAGGGATTGTCAAAGTTGATAACGAAGGATTGCGGGGAATGGGATTCTGCAAAATCGCTGCCGTTCAAGGTCGAATCAACGATGGGTAATCCTTCGGGCGAATACAAATCGAGCGTCAGTACTGGACTGGCTGGCGATGCGCCTTGCGTTGACGCGCGGAAGGTGAGGTTATAGTTGCCGTTCGTCAATTCCACCAAATCGTCGGACTGAAGGAGCGTGCCTTGCGCGTCGGGCGCAATGTTCCAAACGGCTTCGCCGTTTATAGTTTCTGTGGTGACGCTTGAATCGGTGGGCGTATTTTGGGGGTTGAGTTGCACGGGATGCCCCATTCCTGCGAATAATTTGGAAATATCAACGCCCAACGCGCGATTATACGCGGTCAGGACCGAGCCATATGCATACGACGCATCTTGAATCATCAACAAGCCATGCCAAATGCTGAACAAAAATAGTATTGCGGCGAATGCGCCAAATGTGATGCGTCGCCAGCCCAACCGCGCGGAAACATTTAACCCTGCTTGGAGAGCAACTGCTAGCGGCGCGGCGAGGAGTGGAAGGACGATGACGAAATAGCGCGCGCCAACTTCAAACGGAACCCAAAAGCCGCCCAAGAGTGGAACGGCGAGGTTGATAAGAGCGAGCGGCAGGATTAGTACGATGCCTTGTCTTATATTATTGCTCAAGAGACGCGGGATGCCTGCCAATGCGAGGAGATAGATGGGGGACAAAATCAGCGTGCCGCGCTCTGGGTCAATCCACCAACCGACGAGGCCGCGCGCAACGGAAAAAATAGTTTGATTGCCGAGCGCCGACGCGGTTGTAGTTCCATTGGGCGAATGACCTGCGAACAAAATAGAATTGACGAAAAAGTATGCGGCGAGTGAAAGCGTGGTAATTGCAAAAACGGGAAGCACGCGGCGCGCAGAGTTTGACCACTGTATCCAGACATAGGCGAGAAATAGGACGAGGACGATCAAGAAGCGGATGCTCAACCAAGGAAGGATGGCGAGGCAAATGGCAAGTGCCCAGACTCGCCATGATGAAACCGCATTCGCGGGTTTGAAGAAAAGAGTTCGTGCTGACCATATGAGGATCAGTGCGCCGAGCAGTTCAGGATAAATCAGCGTGGCATACATGACGAGTGGTGGCGTAAACGCGAGAGCGACCCACGTAAGCAGTGAGGCGAAACGATTTTGTGTTACATCACGCGCCAATAAAAAGATTTGTACGGCGAGCAGCGCGGCGAGAAAGGTGAGGAAATATTCGACAGCCGCGCGTCCACCGAGGGCATACGCGGGTGCGAGAATGAACGCAAGCCCGAGATCGTGATTCAGAATTTGCTTTCCGTCGGAGGTAATCTTGACGTGCGGATCAAGGGTATCACCCTTGAAGAACGCGCGATAGTCGCCTTGTGCGTAGTTGTTGGCAAGGTCGAGGTCATGGTCAAAGATGAGGGAATGCGCGGCCAATAGATAATGCGGTTCGTCGCCGAGCGTTAGCCACGTGCGGGTCATCCACCATGCGAGCGCGAGGAAGAGGACAAGGGAAATGAGAAAGACAATGATGGTCGTCGTGTAGGATTTGTTCATGGAAGAATTACGGCGGCTCGGTCAAGTCAGGGACGATTTGCGCGGCGCGGGCGTAGGTGGCTTGGGCGGCATCCGATTGTCCCGTTTTTTCATAATATTGCGCGAGAAAGAGGAGCGCGGGGTAGGAATTTGGGTCCACATTCAGCGCATGGGTCAGCGCGTCGTGCGCCACGTCGAATTGCTTTTTTTCTAACTCGATGCGCGCCAGACCAATCCACGCGTCTTCTTGTACGGGGTCGAGAGTGCGCGCCATTGTGTACTGCTGCGCGGCTTGTTCTAAATTTCCTGCGCGCCGCGCCATATCCCCCCAGGCGAGGTGTATGCGCGCCGCATAGTCGGGAGTACTTGCGTATTGGAGCGCAGCGGCGTAAAAGCGTGCGGCTGTTTTTGTATCGCCAGCATAAGCGAATTGGTTGCCAACCCCGTGATACGTGATCGCCGCGGCGGGTAATTGCATTTGCAAGGTGTCCGCCAAGAGAGTGTTGTTGTCGGCATGGGCGCGCCAGTAATAGACGGTCAGGGCATAATCAATCGGGAAGGCGACGGCACCACGTTCTTGCAGCCAGCTGTGGATGACGCCGCCGGGGTCGTAGACATAGCGGTTCATTACGAGCCAGACACGCGGGTAGTGATTCTCCGCATCGGCGATTTGCGCCGCGACTTCGGCGGAAACGTTTTGCTGTTCTGCCTTGGGCGCATAATGGTAGACCAAATAGCTGCCGCCGGGCGCAAGCACCGCATCGCCGGGGCGCAAATTCGCGTCGAGGAATTGCCCCGTTGCGCGCCAATCTTCTTTCGACTGGGCGAGAATGAACGCCGAACGTTCTAGCGATATGGATAACCACAACACTGCAATGACCACGACTGCGAGACGACGCACCCAAACATTGCCCCCGGTAAAGCGGCTGACCAGCGCGCCGAGCGCAATTGTGCCGAGCGCACATAACAGTAGCCATGCGGGGAGCGCGGCAATCAAATAGCGCGCGGCGAATAAGGTGGCGCGATGCATGAGAAAGAGAACAATGAGAGCGCCGGGCACGATTGCCCAGATGACGAGCAATATCGTTTCCCAGGGTTTGCGGCGAAATGTGGCGAGTCCACACAATCCGAGTACGACAAACCCGATTGTGGCGGGCAAGCCACCGCCGCTAAAATTTTCGAGGATGCGCGTGTAAAAGAAATCGAACGTCGGCAGGGGTGGACTTTCGCCCGGTGCAATCCCTTTCCATTCTTCCGGCGGTGGAACATGCCATGTAATGAGGAATTGCAAAAAGCGCATAGCGGAACCCGGCACATATTGAAAATTTGGAACGAACGAAATGGCGAGGCCAAACAAGACCGCCGCGAGGAGTACGCCCACAATCATCCACGCTTTGATTTTTTCAAAGAGGCGTGCGCGCTGTGGCGCAACGACGCGCACGAGGAGACCGCTGATGACGAATAACGCTTGCGCGAGGATGACGAATAAAGCAAAGAGGTGGGTGAACGCTGCGGCTGCCGTAAAGATGGCATACCCGAGCCAATGCGTCAGGCGATTGGTTTGTAGCGCGCGATAGAGCCAGTAAAACGATGCGAGTGTGAGCAGCATATAGAGCGTGTACGGGCGCGCTTCATGCGCGTAAAAAACCGCAAAGCTGGCAACCGCGAGAAATGCGGACGCCAACAATCCCGCGCTCGTATTGAACATCGCCTTGCCGACGCGGTAAAGTACCGCAACGGCGAGTGTGCTGAAGGTAGCGGCCGAGAAACGAAGAATAAATTCGTTCGCCCCGAGCAAAAGCATGAATCGTTCGATGAGATAGTCCAATGGCATCGCCGCGCTCAATTCCAATTGTGGAACCAACGCGGCGAGATTGTCCGACGCGGCGCGCAGTTGGAGCAACTCATCGTACCACAAGCTATTGCGCCCCAAATCAGCGACGCGCAAGAAAAAGGCGAGGGCGAGAATTACGAGGAGGGTCGTGCGGGTGAGCGAACGGTTGGCCATACAGAAAGAGGAGGATGAGTGACCTCGCCGCGTAAAGGGCAGGATGACCCTGCCACGTCAAGGGCGAGATACCCTCGCCCCTACAGGTCGTGAGTCGAGCGGGGAGTTCTCGTCCAAATGCGTTTGCGTTTCAAGAGTGAATCGAACATGGCGCGCACCGCCGCATATACGTCGAGCGCGAAAAAGAGGGGTACCAATGGCAAGCGAAGCCACATGGCGGCGGAGGCGCGCTGTTCGAGCAAGAGCGCGATGATTTGCGCGAATGGCGTCAATAAGGATAGGTACAAAATCGCACGCGGGAAACGAAAACGACGTGGGGCGAGCGCGGATAACAGCGTGAGCGCACCCGCGCCGAGCAATGCGATGCGATCCAAGTATCCTACTGCGAAAAGAAAGAGCTCGAGGCGTAACAGCGGACGGAGATTCGATTGATGAATGAGACCGCGCGCATGATCTATGGCAACGTCGTTAAAGCCACGCGCCCAGCGTGCATGTTGATTGAGATAGCCGATGCGCGTTTCGGGAACTTGGAAATACGCAATGGCGTCTTCGGCAAAGCGTAAATGGTAGCCCGCGCGACTCAAGCGAATGGTCAAATCGGAATCTTCCAAAAATACGCCGGGCGCAAATCCGCCGTATTGAACTAGGGTCGCGCGCCGATACGCGCAGTTTGCGCCGAGCAGCGCGGGCGCGAGGTCGAGGCGGTCTTTGCCGCGCATCGTAATCATCTGATGCACCGCGCTCTCGACGGCGGAATAATAGGCGCTGGGACTGGCGAGGGCGTTGGAAACAATTGTATGCCCTGTAACGCCCGCGACGTTTGGCGTATTGAAATAGCGTACGAGCGCGAGCAGCGTGTTCGGTTCAGGACGATGGTCAGCATCTACGACATACACAATTTCACCAGAGGAACATGCGGCGAGCGCGGCATTGAGCGCATTCGCCTTGCCGACGTTCTGGGGAAGCGATAGTACGTGAACGTTCGGATTTTCGCGCGCCAACTGGCGCATGATGGGCAGCGTGTTGTCGGTGGACCCATCGTCAATCAGAACGATCTGCAATTTGTCAGATGGATAGATTAACTGCTGGAGCGAGCGCCCCAGTCCTTCTAACACGAGTTCTTCATCACGGCACGGAACCAAAATCAAAACGGTGGGTAGCTCCGCATTCGCCCCAATCGGTGGGCGGCGACGCGGCAGAAAAAAGGCGGCCATCGTCAACACAATGCGGCGCAGGTTGAACGCCAGCAGGATGGCGAGGATAGGCAGCGAAAGGAGCTTGAATAGAAAACCGAGCATGTTGAATGTAGTAGAGACGGTTTGCCAAAGCGTCTCTACGGATTGTGGGCGCGGCGGTGGGCGAGTGAATGCAAATAGCTGCGCCCTCTGCCGCCGATGTGCCGCGCATAGACGAGCGGACCATGCCCGCCGTATTCTTCCTGAAGCGTATCGGGCGAAGGCAAGAACGCAAAGCGCAGCACGCGCGCGTTTTCCTTCCACGATTGCGTCGAAGCAAAGGTGAGCTTGTAGGCTTGGGATAAATCGGGCTGCCGAAAGTCTAACGCGAGCAAATCGTTCGCGCTGTGTTGTTCCGCCCATTCGCGTAAGCGTGTTGGGGTGCGCGCACGCAGCACGGCGACGTCTTCAGAGGGTGGCAGCGGCGCACCCGTCAATACATTCACCGCGCACTGGGCAAGATAGACAAAGCGGGTGACGCGCGCCGTATCCGCCGATTCAAGGATGCGCTCCCAATTTAACTGTGCGCCGCGTCGTTGGAGCATTCGAGCCACATCAATGACCTGACCAAGGCGCGCGCCGCGCTCGATGAGATGCGTCGCAAGATGTTCGCAGACGTGGATGAATGTATCTTCGGGCGAAAGCACGCGTACGGAAATCCCTTCTACCTCGACGCGAATGCTGTGCGCCCAAAGGTCGGGCAGGGGCCGCACATCCAGCCCGCGCCATTCGTGGTCCCACAAAGTTAAATGGAGTTCGACGGGACGCGGCTGCGCGACATCAAATAAATAGCCGCGCCGCACGAAACCATTCAAGCGCCAGACCGAAGGCAAATGCTTGTTCACCGCCGCGTGGGTCGGCACAATTGTAAAGCCATCGGCAATCAAACTGTCAAACCCGCGCCGCGCTTGTGCCGCATTTTTCACCAACAAATCAAAATCGTAGAGGACGCGCTGCGCGGGGTCGGAATAGAGTTCGAGCAAGAGCGGCAGCCCTTTGAGCACAATGCATTCGACGCCGACGCGTTTCATACGCTCTAGCAACTCGACAAATTCGCGGCGCGCGTCGTTGTTGCGCGCGGCATTGTCCGCGTATGCCTGCGCCATGTACTGCTGCGGCGCGTCTGGCACGTGCTGGAATAAATCGAACTCACGCCACTGGCAATACAACAGCGGTGTGATGCCGTGACCATCGGCGAGATACAAAAAATCATTCCAATCGAGATTCGGCGCGGTGAGTTGCGCGCGAAGCTGCGCGAGGTCAGGTTGTAAGGGGATACTCGCGGCGAGCAGGGCGATGGTGGCGCGGCGCGCATTCGGAGAGGATACAGACATCGGTTTGCTATTTTACAATGTGATAGACGATCACTTTCAGACCCGTAGTCGTTTCATATGCGATTTCGAGCGGTTTTACATTTTGCTCGTCAAGCAAATAGACGAGCTGCGGGCGCGTCGAGGGCGTCGTGCGCGCATCAATCACAAAATACTCTGCGCCTTTTTTCTGCGCGTACTCCAAGACGCCTTGTAAATCGGAAAAGGGAATGGATTCATACGCGGCATTCGCATAAAACGCGATTTGGCGCTTTCGCATGAGTATAGGCGCTTGGGATGCAACCCTGCCGCGCAGTGCCAGTCCTGCGGTACGATACTCGGTCGGACGCGGAATGAAAAAAATAGCGGTGAGATCGGCAATGATAAAAATTGCACACAGGATAATCGTCAAGAGGGAACTGCGCGCAAAATTGGGATAGACACGCGTTATACGTAAACGGTCTAACCAAGAATTTACGTGCGGGCGTATCCAACCATCCACCGTGCCAAGTCCGCGCGCGGTCCACAGCATCCCCGCAGGAATTAATGGCAACAAATATCGTCCGTCTATGACGGAAAGCGGAAAAATGAGCATTGGAATCAAGGTCGCGGCGAGAAAGAGATTTTGCGCGCGCTTGAATTTTCGCGCGCCGATTAGCGCAAACGGCAGCCAGAGGAGAAATAAAAAGGTGGGCGAGGTGAATAACAGGACAAGCTGTCCGACTGTGTTGCGGATATAGATGCTCGCGGTCTGCTCGCGGTGCTGCCATAAATAGACGGGCAATGGCGGATACAATCCTGGGTTGTCGCGCACGCGTTCGTAATTGTCGTACGCTTTTTCCCACGCATACGGATCGCTGGATGCTAACGCTTCGCCGTGAAGTTGATGCACGATGGATTTCGTGGAAAAGACAGAACCCGTGCGCGCAGTTTGGTACAGCGCGTACGGCGCGGCGAGCAAAAGAAATCCACCGACGAGCGCGACAAGCAACAACGCATTATTGCGAACTGTAGGGGCGGGGTTATCCCGCCCAATCCGCTCGCTCCTACGACTGAACCAAAACCAAACAATCGTAATGAGAATCGCAACGCCCGCGCTGATTGCGCCTTCGTAACGCGTGAGGTGGGCGATTCCAAAGGCGAGACCGCCGAGCAAAAACCAGAGCGCGCGGCGGCGCGTCAAGCCGAGCCATACAAAGAGCCACCCAGACCACAACGCCAGTGAATACAATTGCTCGGATGCGGCTTCAAAATTCGGGACGCCGAGCGCGAGGGCGGGCATGACGGCAGTGAGCAGCGCGGCGCGGGCGGCAAATTGTTTTGCTTCATCCTCTCCAGCGGCTGGCAGAAAATTGCGCGCGAGAAAATAGACGGGGACAACGAGCAGGGAACCGAGCAGGAGGATATTGAGGCGCGCGGGAAGTTCCATGTTCAAAACATCATTGGCGGTGATCGTCGGCGAAAAGGGAATGGTATCGGTCAGGCGATAAATCGCGGCGGCAAAGAGGGGATAGCCGGGGTCAAATTCGGAATGGGGATGAATGCCGTCGGCGGTAAACCCATCGCCTGCCGCGAGATGGCCGCCGAGCGTCAAGTAGAGTGCCTCGTCAGTGCCAATGACATAATTCCACGTCGCGGGCAAAATGCGTACCGCGATGGCTAACGCCAGCGCGAGCGTGAGCGGATGCCAGAGAACGCTACGTAGGCTTGCACGAGCTAAAGAGGAATTCATTCTTGGAACATTTAATTAATTGCTATTTCGTTCCAGCAAATAAAGTTTGTCGGTTCCCCCCGCGCGGAGCGGAGTCGCAAACGGATACTCTTGCATGATATGGTAATCGGGGACGGGCTGAAACGTGAACATATATTGCGGGTCGAGAATATATTTCCAGGGGTCAATCGTCATTGGCACGTTTTGCGCGCGGATAAACGCAACACTCGCGTCATACAAATGCCAGCCGTTCCATTCGTACCCGCCATCAATTCGCTCTACCGGCGCGCCGTGCGTCAACAAATCACGTCCTGCATCCCACCGCACTTGATTCCACGCGAAATAATCTTGCATCAATGCAATTGAAAAGAGCGCGACGACAATCAAGCCTACCGCGCCCGCGAGAATCGAAACGCGCACGCGCCGCGTCACATCAAGCAGCAAGATGATTACGCCGGGGAGCAGAGGCAATAAGTAACGTTCAAAATAAGTGAAGAATGTCAGCGAGGCGAGCGCGAGGATGAGCGTCGTGAGATATATGAGCGCGAGCGGCGGCGAAAATGGTTTGCCCCAGCGTCCGATGATAAGCGCGGAGAGTACGATGCCGATTGCGCCTGCCAGCAGAGTTAATATTGCCGAGGCCGCATCGGAAAAAATCAGGGGACGATGATAGCCCCAACCTTCAGCAAAGAACGCGAGGTAGGGACGCATTCCCGCGCGGGTCAAAATATCCGTGAGGTAGGGAAACCATTCGTAGCGCGTGGCAGCGCGGACAAGCGCGATGATTGAGAGTAGGGTGACGAGCGCAACAAGTAATTTAGCAAGGCGTGGCGTGTTTTGCCAAGCATCGCGTACCTGAAACAGCGCGGGATACACGGCGAGCCAAAGCGGTAGAATGTAAATGCCCAATGTCGCCGTAGCAACCGCATAGCGACGGACGAATACGCCGGGCGTATCCAACTGAAACCAAAAGCCGATTGTTCCTGTCAGCGTGCGCGCGCGGTCTGCCCAATTCGCCCCGCCGAAAAATTGCGACCATGCTAAATAAGCACTGACAACCAACAACGGAATGATTACACCGGATGCAATCCATTTCCAAAGAGGGATTTTTGTATTTCGACCATAGAGCAGGACGAACAGCGCGAACGATATAGGAACGAGCGCGCCAACCTGCCGCGCGAGAAAACCAAGCGCAGCGAAAATTGATGCGAGGACGGCGAAAAGTAAATTGTTGGAGCGCCACGCCCTCATATAAAAGTAGAGTGCTGCAAGGATGCAAAAGAACAGCGGCACATCGGTCATAAAGCTAAAGGCAAGATAGACGAACGCGGGCGCGAGCATCAACGACAGCGTTGCGAGGACGCGGCGCGGCACGTCAAATTCGAGTTCGCCCAACAGCGCGTAAAAAAACAGTAGCGTGCTGACGGCAAGCACAAGTGTCGAAGCGCGCAACGTGGTTAAGGAATAACCGAACAGTTTGGAAAAGAGCGCGCCCCAGAGGGCAGGGAAAAAGACCGTGGCCTGCGTGACTTCGAGGCGGTGAAACGCGCCAGTTTGAAGGACATTCCAGACGGTCTTGGAATAGTCCCAATCGTCTTCGACGGGGAATTCATGGACGGGATTGATGGCGAGGATAAGGAGCAAAAAGGCAATGACGATGACGCCCGCGCCAAGCCATTGCGGATGCCGC
>Ga0070741_10008478_pt1 | contig 20599 bp, 18 predicted proteins | sample Coa_R1_4_FD_66440 | JGI IMG/M metagenome (GOLD analysis project Ga0070741, IMG submission 66440) | Surface soil microbial communities from Centralia Pennsylvania, which are recovering from an underground coalmine fire - Coalmine... | ecosystem: Environmental > Terrestrial > Soil > Unclassified ...
GGCTGCCGCACAAACTCCCAATGCTCGGCCATGTACGACTCGAGCTGCTCGACCGCGCTCCCGGTATGCTGCTCCAGCGTGCGCTCTTCATGCTCGATCCGAGCGATGAGCGTGAGGCGCACCATCTCCTTGAACAGCGCCTCTTTATTCGGGAAATACAAATAGATCGTGCCCTTGGAGACGCCGGCCCGTTTGGCGATGTCCTCCAGCCGCGCCCCCGACAACCCGCGCTCGCCGAAGACCTCGATGGCCGCATCTATGATCTGGTGGGGCCGCTCCTCGGGGAGCCGCCGCCACTTGGGTTCTGTAAGTGTCAATGAAAGCCCTAGTTGACCGTAGTGACCGACGGGTCATTTAGTACGATCTGGGCCCTTTAGGTTCCCACCACGGCTAACGCAGCCGCCATGGCCAGCCTTTGATCCTGGTTTGGCAGTTGAGGGGAACGGGTGTCGAGGCTTTTGGGGTTATACCAGTGCACCGTCCATCCTCGCTTCTCGGCCGCGGTGGCGAGGGCGGTGCGGTACATCACCCAATCCGCGACATTCGACGCGCGGTAGTTCGTGATCCGCTCGGCGATCGTGGGTGGGAGTGGTTGTCGCTCACGCAGCGCGATGCCGCCGGCATCTGGTACTGCTGCGGCGACTGCATCCAGGGCGAGCGCCGCATATCGTTCCGCCGACGCACGCACACGATTGACGAGTGCTACGGCCTCGTCGATCGGTAGTCGCTGGCCTTCGCTGTGATGCGGCAGCTTCGGCAAGTCAGCGTCTACCAGATCTACACGGCGGCGGTCGAGGAGCGTGCCGTCACGTCCGACCGTTACCAGCACGGCCCAACCGCCGTGGTCGGAGACGCCAATGATCCCGTTAGGACGTGGCAGTGGCCGGCACCGGCTGGGCGAACGTCAGCCAGAAGCGGTTCAGATCCCGGAGGATGAATTCCCGCATGCCGTAAAACGTGTCATGCGGCGGCTCGACGACGTCGGTCCGGGAGCGCAGCGATTCATACAGATCATCCACGCCGTCGGTATGAACGTAGAGATCCACGTCACGCCGCCACGCGTCGCTCGTTGTGCCGCCGCCGCTCAGCATCAACTCACTGGCGCCGAAGGTCAGCAACGCCCAGTCGATTCGCCCGTCTTGCTCGTTGACCCGTTGGACCGTAAAGCCGATGCCCGCGTACCAGTCCATGGTGGCTTGGACGTCGGGTACGTGAAGCATCGGCACGGCCTTACGAGTCATGTTCAGGACGTCGCCGCGGCCGGTGTCTCGCTCTCGTAGTGCTTGTTCGTGACGACGACGATGGAATAGAGGAGCGCGAAGAGCACGATCGCGCCGAGGATGAGGCCTGTGTAGGCGGGACGCGTGTCGGGCCCGCCGCTGGGCGCGACGTCGTGGTGTTCGCTCATGCCACCCTGACCTTGGTCATGTGGTCATTCTGCTTGATCTGACGCATGACGTCGAGTCCCTGCGTGATCTTGCCGAAGACCGTGTGTTTGCCGTTGAGGTGCCGCGTGCTCCCTTCGTCGAGCACCATGAAGAATTGAGAGCCGCCGGTATCCTTGCCCGCGTGCGCCATGGAGAGGGCGCCGACTTCGTGCGTGCGGGGGTTGTCCTTGGTCTCGCACTTGATGGTCCAGCCTGGACCGCCGGAGCCGATGCGCGGATCGCCGGCGGGCAGATCGCGCGACTGCGGGTCGCCGCCCTGCACCACAAAATTGGGTACGACGCGGTGGAACTTCACGCCGTCGTAAAACCCCGAGTTCGCGAGCTTCTCGAAGTTCGCCACGGTCCCAGGCGCGTCTGTGTCATACAACTCGGCGACGATGGTGCCGCGGTTGGTTTCGATGGTTGCCTGTTTCGTCATGCGCCGAAACCTATACCCGGAACGCCGACGGGCAAATGTCGGCCAGGACGCAGCCCGCACAGTTGGGCTTGCGGGCGAAGCACACGCGGCGGCCGTGGAAAATGAGGAGATGCGAGAAGATCGTCCAGTCGCGTTTTGGGACGACTGGCATCAGATCTTGCTCGATTTTGACGGCGTCCGTATTGGCGGTCAGGCCCAGGCGCTTGGAGAGGCGCGTCACGTGGGTGTCGACGACAATGCCTTCGTTTTTGTCGAAGGCATTGCCCAGGACGACGTTCGCGGTCTTGCGTCCGACGCCCGGCAATCCTACGAGCGCCTCCATCGTGTCCGGCACCTGACCGCCATGACCGTCGGTGACACCCTTCGCGGCACCGATAATGGATTTCGTTTTGTTGCGAAAGAAGCCCGTCGACTTGATGATCGTCTCCACCTCTTCCGGACTCGCCACGGCCAGATCCGCGGGCGTGGGATAGCGTGTGAAGAGAGAAGGGGTGACGAGATTGACCGTTCGATCCGTGCTCTGCGCACTGAGAATCGTCGCGACGAGGAGCTGCCACGGCGTCTTGAAATCCAGTTCGGTATGCGCGTCCGGATACGCCTTCTTGAGACGACGTACGACTTCCCGGACGTGCGTCTCGAGAGCCTTCCCCTTGAACACCTTAATGCGCTTGACCGGCATCAGTCCTCTAGTCCCGCGACATGCCGCAGCTGTTTCACCATCTCGTGCAATTGCTGCTCGGCCCCATCGATCTCCGACGCCGCCCCCTCCAAATCGAGCAGCCCGGCGCGGATCGAGATCGAGAGCTGATTCATGTATCGCACCTTCGCCAACATCTCGTCCGTCACCTTCCGCAGCGCGTGAAAGCGCCGCTTTTCGGCCACCGCGCGATGATAGCGGTGGACAAGATCGTCAGCGGTCAGCTTCTGCGCGAGTGTCAGCGCATCGTCCGGCGTGCGGCCGCAAAATGCCGCGCGATCGGGAATCCCGGCATCGTCCCATGCCGTCTCGGTGAACCAGAGGCGCCCGACATACTCGATGCCGTCATGCGAGACGCGCAGCGTGACGTTGATATCCTTGCCGTCGACGGTAATGTCCGAGACGTGCGGTGGTTGCTCGAAGTGCGAGATGGTCACGCCGACTCCGTGGCATCGAGGAAGCGATCGAGGGCCGAAAAAAGTGCCGCCGGTTGCTCGACGAACGGGTTGTGGCCACAGTCCTCGATGACCACGAGCTCCGCGCCGAGATCGCGGGCGACGTCTTCGGATGAGGCGAGCGGGACGGGATCCTGTCGTCCATGCGTGACGATGGCCGGACAATGGATGTTCACGAGCCCCGGCCGGATGTCGTAGTCCGCCAGGCTCTCCCACACCGATTGCTGGACGCGTCCCATGACTCGAAATGGCGTCAGATTCTTCGCTCGCGCCGGGTCGGCGAAATACCCGGCGACGCTCAGTTCAAATGCCCGCTGGCGGTAGGCATCCGGATCCGTCGCGGCCAGACCGGACGTTCGTAGGGCCTCTCGCTCCGGCGCGACGGCGTTCTGCCTGGCCGCCATGTCGACCTCGAACTGCGCACGATACTGGCGCGTCGTGGGCGCCGGGTCAATCAGGACCAGCCGGCGCGGGCGGATTGCCCCAGTTCCCGCGGCCAAGAGCGCCAGGAGCGCGCCCCACGAGAACCCGATGATGGTTGGCGTACCCAACTCGAATTCGCCAACAACGGCGGCGAGATCGTCGACCTGCGTGCGCCAGGTGATCTCGCCCTGCGCGGGCGACTTGCCGCCGCCGCGCTGGTCGTAAAAGATCGCTTCTCGATGCTCCGCCAGATGGAGCAACTGGGGCTGCAGGTACCGCTGGTCAGCTCCCGGGCCGCCGTGCAACACGAGCAACCGCGATCCGGCGCCCCACGAGGCCCAATACAGGGGAACGGGCGTCGACGCCGTAAACCCCTCGGCGCGAGGAGCAGGGATGGGCAAAGGCACGCGGCAAAATACTACCTACCCACCCAATAGCTGAACTTCACGATAAAGATGTCGTCCGGGATGGAGCGGAAGAGCGCGTTGGTCCCGTGGTTGAGCGCGAAGTCCGCGGTGGGCGTATACAGGTTCGTATTCGACCGCGTCTGCTGCCACACCAGATAGATGGTCGACCCACGCCGATACTCCCACCGGAGCACGGCATTCCCATGCACCAGCCGGGTGTTGAAGTCGGGATTCTGGATCTCGTAGCTGGCCCCGCCGCCGACCGGATCGATGCGCAGATTCCCGTCCGACAGCATCGTCGATGGATCGACGGTCATGGCCAGCTGCCGGCGGTGCGAGAACTCGCTGAAGTTGTAGTAGTGCCCCGTCCCGAGCAACGGCTGCGCATATACCTGGAGCGACAGCGATGGGGTGAACGTCACGTTCACCCGCATGTCGATCGACAACGTCGACTGATGCAGCGACGAGAAGAGATATCGATTGCCCCAATACACGCGCGGGGACAACGCGTCCTTTGACGTAACCGCCAGCGTGGTATCGTACTGATTGTTCGTCCAATACAGGTCCAACGCCGGCCCAACGCTCAACGTGACGTTGGACGCTGGCTTGAGCAGCAAGTTGGCGAACGGGCTCCATTCCCGCGCGGGCGCATTCACTCCCACGGAGTGCTCGAAGCCCGCGTTCAGCACGATGGCACGCCGATTATCCGTGGTGACGCTCAGGTAGACATCGTTGATGCCCCGCTGCTCGAACACGGGTCCTCCGCGCGCGATCTGATCGCTGAGCGTCGTCGGCCGGTGTATGGCGAAACTGCGGATCGACCAGAAGTTCGGCCATTCGATGCTCAAGAACGCCTGATACTGGTTCGCGGTGAGATCACCGTCGGCATTGTACTGGCGCTGCGAGCCGATGCTCCAGAAAATGTTGCGATACCACGCATGCGGATGCGTCCACTGCCGGCCGACGTTGACGTTGAAGTACTCGAGGTCCGCGCGCCGCTGAAACGCGAGATCGTTGATCTCGAACCCCGGGCTCCGCATGCTCGTCATTGCTTCCCACAACCAATCGCCGTTGTCCTTGCCGAGGCGCATGTAGCCGCCCCACCCGTGCAGCGACGTCATGGTGGTATCGTACCGATCGCCGAAAAACCCGTTGGCGAGGTTCTTCCGGTCCGGCCGCTGGAAGTAGTGCGCGCTCGACTGCATCGTGTGTTCGATCGCGGTCGGGCTGCCGGCAACATCGGTGACGGAGAAATTTCCCATCAACGAGTAGTTCCGGTTATTCCAGGTGTGCAGGAAGTCGATGCCACCCGCCTCGGCGTGCGTATGCAGGCTATCGCGCAGCGTGTCGGTATCGAGGCGTCGGACCGTCGAGGTCACCATCGCGCCCACGACCGTCGCGCCATCCCGGAACTCTTTCTTCACGCGACCGACGAAATAGTTGCTCATCGGCTCGACGATGGTGCGCCAGATCTGGTTCGCGTTCTCGGGTGTCCCGACGAAATGCGCGCTCTCCTGGTTGGTCAACGCATCCAGGGTGCCGATCGACAATCCGTTTGACGTCCGCCCCGTGATCTTTGCCGCGCCGAGGATCTGGGTGTTGGACGGCACGCTGTAGTAGGCGGTGTTCGGATTGTCGATGATGCTGCCCGAGAGCTGCGGCACGCGGCCGATGCGGCGCGAGTAAAAGAGACTGTTCCCCTCGACGTTACTGCAGAACATGCAGTTGAAGTTGCCGTAGTCGAACGCGTTGGCGCCGGAGACGAAGAACGGCCGCTTCTCCGGGTAGAACGTCTCGAACGGACTCAGGTTGATCACGGCGGGATCCAGATCGACCTGACCGAAGTCCGGATTGATGGTCGCGTCGAGCGTCAGATTCGAGGTCAGCAGGTATTTGAGATCGCCGCCGGCCCGGAACTGCTGTCGATTCACCGGATCGATGGGATTGCCGCGATTGAGACTCGTGGCCTCTTCCTGCGCCAGGGTATACGGGAGGAGCTCGAGCTGCCCCGGCCGGTGATCGATGACGAGGCCCGTCAGGTGCCCGAATCGCGACGCGCCGCTCGCTTCGTTGCGTCTATAGAAGGCCCACTGATCGCGCTCGTTCAGCCGGTCGATGACGCGGACGATCTGCAAGCCCCACGTCTGGTTCGTGTCCTTTGAGAACCGCAGCTGCGAAAATGGAATCCGCATCTCGGCCGTCCAGCCGAGCGAATCGACCTGTGTCGCCGCCTGCCAGATCGGGTCCCACGACGGGTCGAGGCAGTTGTTCCCGACCGCGTACTGATCGCCGATCACCCCCGAGGGATTCACCTCGAACACATCGCGCGTCAGATGATCATGATACGGGTCGAGCGTAATCTGCAGCTTGTCCGATGTAATCTGGGCGTTCGGTCCGCACTCGACGTCCAGCAGATCGTCGCGGCGCGCGAGCCGCGAGTGGACACCGCGCGCGCCCAGTGAGTCGTACATGCGCGCGCCGATGTACAGCGCGTCGTCATCGTACAGAAATCGGATCTCGGTCCGTTGCGTCCCGGCCGGACCCTCGAGCGGTTGCGTTTGCTGGAACGTCGTGACCGGAGGCGCCGACTGCCACGCCGGCTCGTCCAGCTTCCCATCGAGCGTGATCTCGCCCTTGAGGCGCACGGCCCGCACTTCGGGCGGAGGCGTTGCGTGGACGTAGTGCCCACCAACCTGCAGGACGAGTAGAAGCGCATTCAGTCCGATCACGACGATTGGACCCACGAAATCAATAAAAGGTTTGTATCTTGTCGCTATGCCGACTCTTCGTTATCTGGTCGCGGCAACATTCCTTGCCGCCAATGCGCTCATGGCACAGTCGCCAAGCGCTCCGGTTGTCACGGTTCTGCATGCAGCCCGACTGTGGGATGGCACGGGCGCGGCGCCCATCACGGATGCGGTCGTGGTCGTGACCGGCGACCATATCACCGCGGTCGGTCCGGCGTCCAAGGTGAGTATCCCATCCGGCGCGCAGCGCGTTGACCTGGGCTCAGCCACGCTCGTACCGGGCTTCATCGACGCGCACGTGCACTTGATTGGTCGCCCGCTCAGCGATCCAGGCGCCGACCTGGAAGCCGTCAAAGACTACGAGAGCTACGGCGCGATTCTTGGTGTGGCCCACGCGCGATCGACACTGCTCGCCGGTTTCACGTCGGTGCGCAACGTCGGTGCGCCGAATTTCGACGACATGGCGCTGCGCCAGGCGATCAATGCCGATCAAGTGCCAGGGCCTCGGATGGAAGCGGCGGGTCACGCGACCGGGATCACCGGCGGGCACTGCGATGAAAACGCGTACAAGCCGGGCCTCGAGGATCGCGACTATCGCGACGGCGTCGCGGATGGGCCGGAAGAGGGGCGTAAGGCCGTGCGCTATCAGATCAAGTACGGCGCCGATGTCATCAAGATTTGCGCGTCGGGCGGCGTCCTGTCCGAGGGCGACGCGGTGAACGCCTCGCAATACACGCTCGACGAAATGAAAGCGATCGTCGACGAGGCCACGAAGCTCGGGCGCAAAGTCGCGGCGCACGCGCACGGCGCCGAGGCGATCAAGTTCGCGGTGGAAGCCGGCGTCGCATCGATCGAGCACGGCTCCTTCTTGAACGAAGAGGACGCCAAGTTGATGGTCGCCCACGGCACCTTCCTGGTACCGACCCTCTCGGCCGGCGAGTTCGTCGAGAACGCGGCCAAGAGCGGCCGGCTCAAGGGGCTACGGGCGGAAAAGGCGTTGGCCGCCGCTCAGGCCATTCGTAACTCGATCAAGCTCGCCGTTCGGTCGAACATCCAGATTGCCCTGGGCACCGACGCCGGCGTCGGCGAGCACGGCGCGAACGCCCGCGAGTTCCGGCTCATGGTCGACTGGGGCGGCATGACGCCCACCCAGGCCCTCATTGCTGGCACATCAAACGCCGCCAAGCTGCTAGGATGGCAGGATCGGCTAGGTACCCTGGAGGCGAATAAGCTGGCCGACATCGTCGCGGTCCCCGGGGACCCGACCAGCGATATCACCGTCACGGAACACCCGGTGTTCGTTATGAAGGGTGGCAAGGTCTATAAGGCGCCGGAAAAGGTCACGACGACGGCCCTCGTCCAGTAACCGTTACTTCTATATGTGGCCGAGCGTGTCTCATGAGAGATGGATTACTCGGTCACATTCGCCCGTCACTTCTCCCGGCTCGTTTGGCTCCTAGCCCACGAGCCGGACTCCGTCGACGAACAGAAGGCCGCTCTACGCGCGGCGGTTACGGTCTCCAGAACGGGGGTCGTCACCCTCCGTGCCGAGGGCGGTCAACTTGTCGTCAACGGCGCGCCGTTACCGGAAGCGTTGACCGGTGTGCAGGACCTGGTCACGACGTTCACCGGGCACGCGGTCAACGAGATGATCGTGGATATGGGCGCGCTGCCGGCCGATATCCTCGGCACGGCCCGTATCCTCGGTTCGGCCCCGGTTCAAACAGGCACTGAGCAGGGCAAGGAAGTCGACGCCAAGCTCCGGGCGCTGGCGCCGCGGACCGTGCGTGTCTCACTGCGCCGCCCGCGCCGGGTCTCGACTCCGTTAGGCGTACCAGCGATTGCTCAGAACGGTGCGTCCAACAATGGCGTGCACGCTGCTCCACCCCTGCCGCCGCCCGCGCCGAACCGCGTCGCCGATTTCACGCACGACGTCACGAATGAGATCGTTCGCGAGTTCACGACGCTCGAACGGCAGAAGGAGTCGCCCGAGGAGCTGTTCGCGAAGCTCGATGGTACGAATTCGGTCTCCGCGACGTCGCGGCTCCTCGACATCATTGTCGGGATGATCGAAGGCGCGGCGCGCGAGTCCAAGCCGCTCCGCGTCGCCGAATTGTTCCTCGAGATCGTAAAGCGCGAAGGCACCAAAACTGATCCCGAGGTCAAGCGCGCGTACGCCGCGGCCATCCGTCGGCTCTGCAAACCCACGACGCTGCGCACGGTCGCGGGTATTCTGCCGAAGCGGAAAGAACGCCTCAACGACTATCTGACCGTCCTCGCCCGGACCGGCGAAGAAGGCGCCGAAGCGCTCATCGAGCAGCTCACGGCCGCCCAGTCGCTGTCCGAGCGGCGCATCTTTTTCGATGCGCTCGTGACGCTCAAGTCCGGGACGACGACGCTGATCCACATGCTCGGCGACGCGCGCTGGTACGTCGCGCGCAACGCCGCCGATCTCTTGGGCGAGCTGAATTGCGCTGAGGCCGAAAGCCCGTTGGCCGACCTGCTGCGGCACGACGATGATCGTGTTCGGCGCGCGGCGACCAACGCGCTCTCAAAGCTTGGCACGATGCAGTCCCGCGTCGCCCTCAAGAAAGCGCTCAAGGACACATCGCCACAGGTTCGCGCGACGGCGGCCGCGGGTCTCGTCGGCAAGAACGGCAAAGAGACCGCCGCCACGCTGCTCCGTGCCCTCGACGATGAGCCGGATCTCGAAGTCCAGATCGCGATCCTCGGCGCGCTGGGGCGTATGGCCGATCCGCAGTCCGTCGATCGCTTGATCAAGGCCGCCGAGCCCGATGGCCGGCTCTTCAAGCGAAAGCCGGCCGCGTTTCGGACGGCCGCCGTCGCCGCGCTCGGCGACGCCCGCACGCCCGCCGCGCTCACGGCCCTGCAAGAGCTCACGAACGACCGCGACAAGGACGTGCGCGACGCCGCCGCCCGCGCGCTGGGTCAGACGCCGCGCGAGCGCGTGACGCTCAGCTGATCACGGACGGGCTGAAAAGTCCGTCTTTGACGTGACCGCGCGGCATGCCGCCGCGATCAGCGAAGCCGTCCGATCGAGATCCTCGAGACTGACCGTCTCGTTCGGCGAATGCATATAGCGATTCGGCACGGACACGAGCGCCGTCGCGACGCCCTCGCGCGCGAGGTGAATCGCATCCGCATCCGTGCTCGTATCCCGACCCGCGGCGTGCAGGCTGTATGGGATCTTCTCGCGCTCGGCCGTGTCGCGGAGCAGGGAGAACATGACGGGCGAGATGATGGAGCCGCGCGTCAGCACCGGTCCGCTGCCGAGTTTATGGTCGCCGTGCTCTTTCTTCTCGATGCCCGGATGGTCGGTCGCGAATGTCACGTCGACGACGATCGCCGCGAGCGGACTGACGCCGAAGGCCCCGACGAGCGCGCCACCGCCGTGGTACGCGATCTCCTCCTGCGTCGTCGCGACGGCAACGACGCGCGCCTCGCCGGGTGACTCGGCGTACCGTCGCAACGCCTCGAGCACGACGAAGGCCCCGATACGATTGTCGATGGAGCGCGAGACGAGGCGACCGTTCGGAAAGTCGACGGCGCGCGCGTCGATGACGCCCGCGTCGCCGACGGACACGCGCGCCTCAGCCTCGGCGCGCGAGGTCGCGCCGATGTCGACCCACAAATCCGTCATCTTCGTCGCTTTGTCCCTATCCTCGACCTTGATGAGATGGATCGGCCGGCGGCCGATGACGCCCATGACGTCACCGGAGCGTCCGAGAAAGAGCACGCGCTGGCCCACCAGCACCTGATTGTCCCATCCCCCGATGCCCGAGATGTAGAGATAGCCATCGTCGTCGATGTACGTGATGATCAAGCCGATCTCATCGACGTGCCCGGCGAGCATGATGGTCGGCGAACCCTTTGCGTTCACGGTGGCGATGCTATTCCCGACGACGTCGCCCCGTACATCGGCGAACGCCTTTGCGCGTTCGCGCCAGACTCGTGCCGGCCGGGATTCGAATCCCGACGGCCCGGGCGTGTCGAGGAGTTGCTTGAGGAAGGCGACGGAATCGTGATTCAGCATGTCAGGATATGGGTAGAGCGCAATCCGGCCGTGGAGCGCCGAACAGCGCAGGGTGAAAAATCGCGGCGAGCGTCTCGACTCCATCTATGAGCCGAGGGCCCGGCCGACTCAACAGCGAATTTGCATCAACGGCCCAAACCGGTACACCCCAGTTTGTCTCTTTCGCGACAGCGGCCGCGCGGTGTACATCATAGCCGCATGGAGCCACGAGCACGATGTCTGGGCGCGCAGTTATGATCGCTTCACGGGTTACCACCGTGGAATGCGACCCGGGGATACCTACGACGTCTTCGCCACCCGCGCGGCGAATCATCTCGGGGACCCAGTGGCCCGCGATAAATAGCGGGTCGGTCCACTCTATCACCGCCACTCTCGGCCTCGGCGCCTTCGCGGCTTTGAGGCGCTGATGGATACGCTCAATTTTTTCACGCAACGCTGCAATTAGCGTTCTGCCAGCTATAGCATCGTCTAGCGCGTGGGCGACTCCTTCGATGTCCACCAGTACGCCATCCAACGTCGATGCGGACAACGTCGCGATGTGTGGTGCTGGTGTGAGACGTAAGGCCTGGGAGCGGCATTCAGTCTCGCTCACCGCGCAAACCTCGCACAGCGCCTGCGTGACAATCAAATCCGGCGCGAGCGAGGCGACGAGATCCCAGTCGACGCTATACAAAGGCTGCCTGGTTAAAACGTGCGCACGAACACTGGCATCCACGGTAGCAGCGTCGGCCGTGTGATCGATGGCGCTCGATGTCACGCGCGGAAGTCGCGCGACTTCGGGCGGATGATCGCACTCGTGACTGACGGCGACGAGCGAGTCAGAACGCCCGAGCGCGGCGACGATCTCTGTACCGCTGGGCAAAAGCGAGACGATATTCATGTATTTACAGCGCCGTGACTTTGCGATACCGTTTAGCACATGACCCAACTTCGTCCGCGCGCACTCACGCTCGGTCTTGCGCTTGCCCTGCTACCGGCGAGCGTCTGGGCCCAAGGATTCGGACTGAACGAGATTGGAACCTGCGCGGAAGCGCGCGGGTTCGCCAACACCGGCGCCCCCTGCCACGACGCCTCCTCGATCTACTGGAACCCGGCCGCAACGGTCTCGTTGCCCGGGTTCTCGATCTATGGGGGGGCATCGGCGGTCCGCCTCATGGGCGGGTTCAAGCAGGATACCACGGGCCATCAATACAACGCGAACTCGCCGACCAGCGTGCCACCGGCCGTGTTCGTGAATTTTTCAAATAGCATAGGTCCGAACAAGTACGCGCTCGGGTTCGGTTTCTACGTGCCGTATGGGTTGATCTCGCAATGGCGCGAGGACTTCCCAGGGCGGTTCGCCTCGCAGCGCGCTTCGCTGCAAACGATCTATCTCCAGCCGAACTTCTCGATCGAGATCATCCCCTCGGTGCTCTCGATCGGTGCCGGCCCGGTGATCGGCCTGTCGTCGATCCGACTCGACCAAGCGCAGGACCTGGCAGCCTTCCCGGTACCCGGCGCACCGGTACCGATCACCTTCGCGCAGCTCGGCGTTGCGCCCGGCACCGAAGCCGCGGTCGCCACGCTCAAGGCCACGTCCACGGCGCCGGGATTCAACGTGGGTCTCCACGCGAACGTGCTGCCAGTCCTGCAGATTGGAGCTCGCTTCCTGTCGCAGGTCGTGTTCGATTATAAGAACGGCACGGCGTCCTTCCGCCAGACGCCCACGGGTCTCGTGCTCGCCGCGAACAATCCGCTCGGTGCTCCGGCCGGCACGCCGGTCGACGGCCTGCTCGCGTCACAATTCACGGGCGGCGGGCCGTTCACCACTCAAGGGGTGTCCACGAAGATCACGCATCCCTACCAGTTCCAGGTCGGCGTCGGATACACCGGCATCAGCCAGACGACGCTCTCGGTCGACTATGCGGTGGTCGGCTGGTCCGCGTTCAAGGACTTGCCGATCCAGTTTCAGGGCGGCGCGGCGGCGAACAGCCAGACGATCCTCACCAACTACGTCGACTCGTGGTCGATCCGGTCCGGCCTCGAGCACGTGTTCGGCGACCCGGTCGTCGGGTTCGTCGGCCGGCTGGGATTCAGCTACGCCAAGACGCCGGTCCCACGCGACGCAGTCGTGCCGCTTCTGCCGGATATGAATCGCTACAACTACTCGGCGGGTATCGGCTATCCGCTGACCAAGAATAGCGCGATCGACCTGTCGTACATCCACGTCGGCACCGAGGGTCGCCGCGGCCTCATCGTGCAGCGCACGACCACAGTCAACAACAATCTGACCTACGCGCAGCTCGACGATGGCTTCTACACGCTGGCCGCGAACGTGGTCTCTCTGAGCCTCAAACTCGGTTTCTAACGCCATGACTCGATACATCACGCTGGGCTGCGCCGCCGCGATGATCGCACTCGCGGCGTGCGATTCCGATAAGCTCGTCAATCCAAAGGCCACGCCGCTCAACACGGGGCTCTTCAAGAGCTACGTCGCGATCGGCAACAGCATCACCGCCGGCTTCCAGTCGGGCGGCATCCTCGACTCGACGCAGCAAGAAAGCTTCGCCGCGATCCTGGCTCACCAGGCGGGCACGCGCTACGCGTATCCGGCGCTGCTGGCGCCAGGGTGTCCGCCGCCCGTCGTGAGCTTCCCGAGCACCACCTTAGGGGGACCAGGCGCGCCGCCTTGCTCGCTGCGGGATCCCCGGTCGGTCAACGCGATCCTCAACAACGTCGCCGTACCTGGCGCCGCGGCCATTGACCCGCTCGCGGCGACGTCGATGAACTCCAACGCACTGACGACCCTCATCCTTGGCGGTAAGACGCAGGTGCAGAAGGCGCTGGACGCCTCGCCGACGTTCGTCACGATCGAGATCGGCAACAACGACGTCTTGTCCGCGGCGCTGCATGGCACGACGGTTCCAGACTCCGCGATCGGCTCGCCTGGTATTACGCCGGTGGCCACCGTCGTATCGGAATACTCGGCCATGATGAGTGCGCTCCTCACGGGGCAGCCGAAGCTCAAGGGCGCGCTATTCGGTGTGTTCGCGGTCACCGCGCTTCCATCGCTGTTCCCAGCCGAGAGCCTCTATACGAACGCGCAGTTCAACGCCGAGTTTACCTTCGCCGCGGGTGGCAGCGTCACGTATGTGCCGAACTGTATCGGCTCGCACGCGCTGATCTCGATTGACATCCTCGCGTTTTGGAAGGCGGCCAACATTCCGCCGGTCGTGAGCTGCCAGGCCGGTGTGCCGGTCGAGCCATATGGCAACCTCTTCGTGCTCGATACGCTCAAGCAGGCGGCGTTCGCGAGCGCCATCGCTGGATACGACGCCTACATCCAGGCCAAGGCAGACTCCCTTGGCTGGGTCTACTTCGATCCGAACCCGCTCCTCGGCCAGCTCAAGGCCGCGGGTGCCGTCCCGACGTTACCCAATCTCGCGAGCACGACGCAGACGTTCGGGCCGTTCATCACGCTCGATGGCATTCACCCATCGGCGCTCGCGCATGAGTACATCGCGAACAAGCTCATTCAGGGCATCAACGCGAAGTACTCCGTGTCGATCGATACCGTCCCGCATCCCTAGCGATGCAAGCGTCCGACCCAGCGGTAGAGCAGAAGCATCGTCGCGGTCAGCGCGACGCAGGACAGCACCACCGCACCTGATCCGGCAAACTGGTCGCCGACGAGAGACAGCGGGAAATCTTTCCCGGAAAACGCGACAATGGCGGCGACCAGCACGCCCATGAGGCCTTCGCCCACGATGAGGCCTGAGGCCAGCAAAATGCCGAGCTGTTTGACGGCCTCCGAGTTGGATCGGCGTTCGGCGCGGCGATCGTAGTACCAGCCCGCGAGAGCGCCGAGGACCACCATGAGGGTGCTTTGGGTCGGCAGGTAGATCCCCAAGCCAACGGCGAGCGGCGACAGGTGGACACGGCCACCCGTGGTGTGACGCAGGGTCGCGTTGATCACGATCATGACGATCCCGATGCCGATGCCGACGCCGATCAAGCTCCAATCGACGTTGTTCTGCAGCACACCCTGCGCGAGCGCGGAGATCAAGCCCGCCTGCGGGGCGGGGAGGGGATTCGAACGGGGCGCGCCGGGCGCGCCCGCAAAGCCGTACGCGTGATTCAGGAGATCGAGAATGGGCGGGATGATCACCGCCCCCGCGATGACACCGAACACCAGCGCGACCTGCTGCTTCCATGGCGTCGCGTCGACGAGTTGCCCGGTTTTGAGATCCTGCAAATTGTTATTGGCGATCGTCGCGACGGAGAAGACCACCGCCGTCACGAAGAGCGCGTAGGCGACGAGCGCTGGCTGCGCGGAGACCGGCAGCGCGGAGCGCACGCCGGCCACCATGAGTAGCGCGGCGCCGATCACCGCCAGGATCCCGATACCCGACAGTGGGCTGTTGGAGGCGCCGATGAGGCCAGCCATGTAGCCGCAGACCGACGAGACGAAAAAGCTCATGAGCGCGATGTACACGACGCCACCAACCATGAGGACCGTCATCGTGGAGTCGAGCGCGCCGTGGGAATCGAAATTCGCGAGCAGGATCGCGATCGGCACGAGGCAGACGAGCGTCACGATGGCCACGATGCCAATCGGAATATCTTGCTCCGTTCGAGGCATCAGCGCCTGCTGGCCGGCGCGCCGAGCACGCGACGCCGCGAACGCCGAGGCCAATCCGCCGTATACGGGCCTCACCAGCGTCGCCAATGTCCAGAGCGCGGCGACGAGGATGGTGCCCGCGCCGACGAAGCGCACCTGATGGCTCCACGTGGTCTGCGCCAGGGCTGCCGCGGCCGCGCCGTGGCCGGCGTTGAGCACCGAGTAGTGGGGAACGCCCCATGCCCAGGCGATAACGGCGCCGAGGCCGATCGCTACGCCAACCCAGAGGCCCACGAGGTGACCGACGCCGAAGAGCGCGACCGAGAAGAAGAGATCGAATCCGCTCACGGCGCCCTGCGAGCCGACTTTGAAGTACCGCGCCAGATCGCTCGCGAATATTCGAGTCGCCACGATGAGCGCGAACGCGGCCGATACGATCGAGCCCCAGACTACGGCCAGCAGTCCCGCGCGGGTCTCATCGACGCCGCTTTTCTCGGCGGTCCCACCGCTCCCGACCTTCAGCACTTCGGCGCAGGCCACGCCTTCCGGATACGGCAGGTCCGACTCGGTCACGAGCGCGCGTCGCAGTGGGATCGAGTACATCACACCCAGGATGCCGCCCAGTCCGCAAATCAACGCTGATTCCCAGTACGGGAAGCCCGTCCACCAGCCGATGATCACCAGGCCAGGCAGGACGAAGATGATCGCCGACAGCGTTCCGGCGGCCGACGCGACCGTCTGAACGATGTTGTTCTCCTGGATCGTCACGTCCTTGAACTTGCGCAGCACCGCCATGGAGATGACGGCCGCGGGGATCGAGGTCGCGAAGGTCAGTCCTGCCTTGAGCCCGAAGAAGACGTTTGCCGCCGTGAACAGGAGCGTGATCACGACGCCGAGGATCACGCCACGCACTGTTAACTCTTTCCGTTGTGCTTCGATAGGTTGGCCCATGGGCGCCCAATATAGGCCTAAACAGCCCTCCTGCGAAGCACACGCCGGCCCAGGGCCAGGGCGCCCCCTACGATCACCGCCAGCGGCAGCAGGACCCCCAGCGAGGCGATGCAGCCGGCGACGAATCCAATGAAGCCGCGCCACGCCTGTCCAAATGCATCCCGGATGGGGTGCTGCCCCGGTGCCTCGGCCAACACGGTGGCATGTTCATGAACCGTGACGTCGAGCGTGCTCATGGCGGAATGCGCCTTGAGATAGCGGAGATGCCCTTCGGCATGCTCGATCTCCCCGCGCACATTGGCGAGCTCCTGCTCGACATCGAGCACGTCTTTGAGTTTCCCGGTGCGGGTCGCGAGGAGCACGAGCAGCTGTTGCTCCTCGCGCTTGGAGTTCGCCATGCGGGCTTCGAAGTCGACGTATTCCTCGCCGACGTCGCGGGCGGTCATGTTCACGGTCTCGACCCGGCCAATCGGGTTGAGCTGCCCGAGTACGCCGTCGAGGCGCTCTTCCGGCACATCGACCGTGAGTGTCGCGGTGCGCGGGTTTTCGGTGCCGCGTTGGATCGAGCTCGATCCGATGTAGCCGCCGAAGCTCTTCGCGAGCGCTCGCACCTGCGCCACCGCGCTATCGACCGAGTCGACCTCGATCGACACCTGGCCGGTTCGGATGATCATCGGTGCGACGGATTCTGACTCGACGACGGACACTGGCGCGGGTGCCACCGGTGCATCCAACGCTTTTCGCGAGGCCAGCGCGACGGTGTCACGACGGCTGTACTCGCGATGTCCGCCGCAGGCGAGGGTGAAGGCGAGCGAAGCGAGCGCGATAGTCTTTTTCATGTCAGGGAGACGTCACAAGGCGTGCGACTTGCACACCTGGTCTCCCGCATCCACTCTTGCGGGCTATGAACTGCCTCTGTGTCCTTCAGTTAGCCGCCGCCGTGACCTCGGCGCCGATCAGCCATATCCACTACGATGTGGCGGCCGACTCGGCCGACGTCGCCACGCGCTCGCTCGGTATCGCGACGACATTCGATGTCGACGGCCCGGGCCAGGTGATTCTCGCGCTTCCCGGTTGGACGCCGGGAGCATATGAGATGTCGTGGTTCGCGCGCTGGGTGAACGACCTCACAGTCACCACGGCTGACGGCAAGCCGCTCATCTGGGACAAGGTCGACTATCAGACCTGGCGGATCGAGCCCGCGGGCGCCAAGTCGATCAAGGTCAGCTTCCGCTATGCGGCCGATACGCTCGATAACGCAATGTCGTGGACCGGACATGATTTCGTGCTGTTCAACGGCACGAACGTCTTTCTCTATCCCGTCGGCCGAGAGGTCACGTCACCGATCGTGAGCGTGCATACGCACGCCGGCTGGCGCGTGGCGACCGGCATGCCCCAGGCCGCGACGCCAGGCTCATACACCGCGGCGAACTATCACGATCTCGTCGACATGCCGTTCTTTATCGGCAGATTCGATATCGATAGTGTGCGCACGGTGGATCGCTGGGTGCGGCTCGCATCATATCCCGTCGGCGTCCTCACTCCGGAGCGCCGACGCCTCGCGCTGAGCGAGATCGCCAAGGTCATCCCGCCGGAGGCCGCCGTCTTCCACGAGACGCCGTGGCCGAACTATACCGTGATGGAGATCGCGGACTCGACGTTCGGCGGCGCGAGCGGTCTCGAGCACCAGAACTCGCACGTCGACATCATCACGTCGCAAGGTCTCGATAGCGACTTCATTCCGAGTCTATATGCGCACGAGATCTTCCACTCGTGGAACGTCAAGCGATTGCGCCCGGCGGAAATGGTGCCGTACAAGTATGACGCGCCTGAGCCGACGCCCTGGCTCTGGGTGAGCGAGGGCATCACCGACTACTACGCCGATCTCGCCGAAGTGCGCGGCGGCGTGGTTGGCGATACCGGTTTCTATGCGCTGACCGAGAGCAAGATCGATCAGGTGGCCGCGGCGCCGCCGTCGGCCCTGACCGATGCCTCGCTGTCGACGTGGATTCATCCGGTGGACGGGTCCGAGTACGTCTATTACCCGAAGGGCTCACTCGCCGGGTTCATGCTCGACGTGATCATTCGGGACGCGAGCGACAACCGACGGTCGCTCGACGATGTCATGCGCGAGCTGTACGAGAATACGTACAAGAAAGGGCGCGGGTTCACGGCCGCCGACTGGTGGGGTGCCGTGAGTCGCGCGGCGAACGGCAAATCGTTCGACGAGTTCAATCGCCGCTATATCGACGGCCGTCAGCCATTTCCCTGGGACACGATTCTCCCGCTCGCCGGGCTGCGTCTGCAGGCGGACAGCGTCCGTGAGCTGCGACTCGGCGTGTTCAGCGCGCCCGATTCTTCGGGGCACGTGCGCGTCGTCAGCGTCGAGGCCGGGAGCTCGGCGGCCGAAGCCGGCATTCGGAGCGGCGATGTCCTCGTCTCGATCGGCGATGTTCCGGTCACCGACGTCAATTTCGGTGCTCGTATCCGGGCACGCTATTCGAGCGCGACGCCCGGAACGATGATTTCGGTGACGATCACCCGTGACGGATCCACGATGAATCTCTCGGCTCCGGCCCGGTTTCGGACCCGGGTCAGTGCGCACATCACCGCCGATCCGGCGGCGAGTGCGAAGGCGAAGCGGGTACGCTCTGGCATCGTTCACGGCACCGTGGGCGCCTCATAAGCTGTTCAATTTCATCCATCTCGCGGGGGGCGTTCGATATGCGTCGGACGCCCTCTGACGTCGCTATGTAGTCGTCTTCTATGCGCACGCCTATGTTCGCGTATTGATTGATCGCCGCGCGAATCTTCGCGAGCATGACGCGATTGCGCGGCGTGTCGGCGATAATATCCGCCAGATTCGATCTTATGTAGAGTCCGGGTTCGATGGTGAATGCGCTGCCCGGCGCGATCTTACCCGTAAAGTAGAATTGCTCGGGATCGTGCACCTCGAGGCCAATCCCGTGTCCCAAGAGATGCATGTAGTACAATGACCACTGCGCACACATCCGATCGCCGCCGCACTCATACGTCGCGGTATCCGACTCGATGAGGCCAAGCCGTGAGAGACCGGCGGCCAAAACGGCGGTGGCCGAATCGCTCATGTGTCGCGCCGGCGCGTCCAACTGAGCCTGTCGCTCGGCGGCGGCTTGCGCATCCCGCACGATGCTATAGATCGCCCGTTGCGTCGTGGTGTAGTGGCCATTGACGGGAACAGTGCGCGTCACGTCGCCAGCGTAGCCGTGATAGTACGCGCCGACGTCCATCACCACGAGCTCGCCTCTTCGCATGACACGATTGTCGGCGTTGTAATGCAAGACCGTCGTGTTCGGCCCGGACCCGATGGTACTCGCGAACGATGGCCGGTCGGCGCCCTCGTTCCGAAACGTGTACTCGATGAGCGCCTGAACCTGATATTCGTTGACACCGGGTGAGATGACGGACAGTGCCGCCCGTTCCCCATCGGACGTGATAGAGGCGGCGCGGGCGAGCAGCTCGAGCTCCGCCGGACTCTTCTTGCCGCGCAGCTCCTGCAGCACGTGGTTCGCCCCCACGACCGTGATATTCTCGTGTGTCCGCAGCGAGTCCACCACGGAGTCCAGGTCGACCCGCAATCGCGCCGGCAGGCCAGTCCGGCGCGTGGCGCCCGCCGGCCCCATGCGCTCGCCGCTCCAGACTTCCTGCGCGGGGTCTTTCGCCTCGACGAACAGGATGCCTGGCCCGCGCTTGGTCAGCACGAGCGCGGCATCAGGTTCGTTCACCCCGGTGAGATACAGAAATGACGGGTCCTGCTGGAACCACTGATAGTCCTCGGTCGGCTCCGGCGCGCCTTGTACGACGAGCACGCCGTCCGGCGGCAGGCTATCCGCGAGCGCGGCCCGGCGGGCCGCGTATTCACCGATCGTGATCTGCGCGAAGAGCAGAAGGCCGAGTATCACCGATTCCCGGGAATGAATTGCCAGCGCGTGCTAACGTTGATTGTCACGGTGATCGGTCCCGCATCGATCGGCGTCGGCGCCGCCACCGCGCCCGCGACGGCGGCGCGCGCGTACGCCACGGGGCGAAAGCCGTTGTCGCCGCTCGTGGTCAGCTCGAGCAATGGTCCGAGTGTACCGCCGGCCGCGCGCGCGACCACCTCCGCGTCACCGCGCGCCTGCGCTGTCGCGCGAGCCAACGCGTCGCGTCTGGCGCTATCGGTGTTCGACGCGGTGAATTGCAAACCGCCAATCGTGGTCGCGCCGCCAGCAAGCGCCGCGTCGATGATCTTGCCAACTTCGTCGACCTTTCGGATGTCGACGCGAACGGTGTTCCGGGCGATATAGCCATTGAGCTTCGCCTGGATGTACTGCGGCTGGACGTTGTATCCGAACGTGCCCAGCTGCTCACGCGAAAGCCC
>Ga0070741_10008479_pt1 | contig 20599 bp, 8 predicted proteins | sample Coa_R1_4_FD_66440 | JGI IMG/M metagenome (GOLD analysis project Ga0070741, IMG submission 66440) | Surface soil microbial communities from Centralia Pennsylvania, which are recovering from an underground coalmine fire - Coalmine... | ecosystem: Environmental > Terrestrial > Soil > Unclassified ...
AGAGTGAGTCGCCACTTTGTCCGATTCGGTAGTAGTCAAAGTCCACACGGCCGCCGGCGGTCTTGGTCGAATAATAGAAAAGGGCGAAGCGATAACCCATGAAGTGCGGCACGGTGTATTTAAGGGCCGAGGGACGACCGATGGGGGTCCAGGTGCGGTCGTCGAGGCTGTAGGAGAAGCGGGCGAGTTCAGGCGCGGGCTCGAATTCGCATTCGACCTTGAGGTGAACGATTTTGCCAGAAAGGGGAACGGAGGCGATTTCCTCGGGAGTGTCGGAGTCGGCGCTCACCATGACGATAGATCGGGTGTTTCCACTCATCTTTACGCCCACAAAACCATAGCGTCTTTGAAACGCGGCGATGCCTGCATAGTCGCCGTCTTTCATGCCGCTCACGTCGATGCTGGTGGTGGCGGCACTACTCGGGCCAAAGGTGCGCTGCGTGAGGGTATTCCTGGCCTCTTCCAGGGTGGAAACGACCCGGTTGGTGACGATGCTCAGATAGCCCGGACGAGCGGTGAGCGACCAGTAGCGCGGCTCGGGATTGTGATTCCATTGCCAGGCGAGAGGCAGGATGGGGTCGCCGGACCGGCGGTTGAATTCGTCGGAGGCGACGATGCCGGAGGCACCGGAGGCGCCTTGTCCGCCGGCGGGGATGTCGAGCACCATGGGCGCCTTGCCGTTTTCGCCGAGAACAGGCCAGCCGTCCTTCCAAGTCACGGGCACGAGGTAGGGGATGCGACCGACGGCGCCGTTGTCCTTGAAAAGATAGGCATACCATTTGCCTTCCGGGGTGTCGATGAGGCCGCCCTGGGCGATACCGCGATCATCGAGCACGATGCGACCCTCGTAGGGACCGTCGATTGCGTCGGCGCGGTGGACGATGACGGTGCGCGCCCAACGGCTTCCGGGCGAGGCAATGTTGAAGAGGTAGTAGCGGCCGTTGATTTTGGAAAGCTGCGAGCCCTCGCCCTTGAGCCCGCCTTGGTCGGCGCCGAAAAGGGCGTTGACGTTTTCGACGATAACCTTGTGCACGCCGCCGGGCTTGATTCCGGAGAGATCGGGTTGCAGCTCGGTGAGCATGATGCGACCGCCGCCGTAAACCATGTAAACTCGACCGTCGTCGTCGAAAAACAGGCTGTGGTCACCCAGTGAGGGCGTGAAACTTGTCTCTTTCCACGGGCCGCGCTCCGGATCGCGCGTGCTGTAGATGTGGGTGCGTCCGGTGTGGGCGGAGAAAGTCGAGGCATAGAACACGCCGTCGTGGAAACGCAGGCTGCTGGCCCAGGAGCCGAGACCGTAGGCGTTTTTGCTGTTTTCGAGGCGGAGGGCTTCGTTATCGGCGAGGGTTTCATAGGCGTAGGAAGCCATCTGCCAGTTGACCAAGTCCTCCGACTTCATGATCGAGAGGCCCGGGCTCATGTGCATCGTCGTGCTGCTCATGTAATACGTTTTTCCTACACGGATGATGGCGATGTCCGGGACGTCGGCCCAGATAATGGGGTTATGGGCAGGATCCGCCGGCGCCGCCGGAAGGGGCTGAGACGCGACGAAGGCGAGGAGGAGGGCAACCAGGAGGAAAAGGATCGGGCGGTTCGCGGGAGAGACGGCGGAAGGGCGGCTCAGGCTGTCAGGGTTTTCGATTTTGTCTGCGGAGGCAATCATCGCGAGCAACTGGTTTGTCTTGTCATCGGGTTCGGATTTTAATCGCCGCCGCTTTCAGTCCGTCAGATTCGGCTTTGAAGGTGATTTCGCCAGCGCTGCCCGTGGGACGCAGAATCGCAATGCAACGGCCTTGATAAGTCTTGCGTAATGGCGCGCGAAAACTTGCCGCATCATTAGGCGCGCTGCTTCCCGTCGCGGCGAGCTCACCTGCGCCGGTGATGGTGAAACGAACTGGAATCGCCGCGTCGGGAACGCGGTTGCCTTTTTCATCGAGCACTTCAACGGTCACGTAGGATAAGTCGTTGCGATCCGTGCGAATCGCCGAGCGGTCAGTGGTGAGTCTCAATTCCTGCGCTGCGCCTACTGTCTTAAGTGTTGTCTTCGCGACTTCTTTTCCTTTAATCAAACCAATCGCGCGAAGTTCGCCGGGTTGATAAGGCACGTCGAATCTGGCGGTGAGTTTTGTTTCGGCGGAGACAGGTTTTTCGCCGATGACTTTTCCGTTCAATTCCAAACGCACGCTTTCGCAGCGCGAATAAACCGCGACCTGCATCGGTTTTCCTTCGCGGCCCGGCCAGTTCCAGCTTTGCGTTTCATTCGGCCAGCCCCAGTTGCTGACGCGCTCCCAAGCGCCGTCCGGCATCGGCGCGTGAACCATCATCTCGATCGGGCTGCGACGCCAGACCACGTCGCGATAGTAAGACTGCGGCTTTTTGAAACCGCACACGTCGATGTCGCCGCACCACGCGTCGTGCCATGGCCACGGCATGAGGAAATCATCCTTTTCGTTGCCGGGCGTGGTGTGGCCGATGCCCGACTCGCCGAAGTAATCCATCGCCGTCCAAACGAAGTCGCCGATGACATAAGGATGTTTTTCGACAAGCGTCCAGTAGTCAAAAAAACTTTTCGGAAACGACTCCGTCGCCATCATCACGCGGTTGGGATTTCGCGCGTGATCGGGTTCGTATTTTTCCGGCATGTAATTGTAGCCGCCGATGTCAAGGTGCTGGAACGCGACGTCGGAACGCGTGTCCCAATTCCGCATGACATCGCCCCAATCCGTGCAGATCGCCTGGGTGATCGGTCGTGTGGAATCGTGCGAGAGCACCGCTTCGCGCAGTGTCTTCGCCGTGGTTTCATCGCGGAACTGCTCGCCGATTTCGTTGCCGATGGACCAGATCACCACGGAGGGATGATTGCGGTCGCGGCGCACCATCGAGACGATATCGCGCTCGAACCAGTCGTTGAAATAAAGGTGGTAGTCCTGTCCGTTCTTGGCCCAATGCCAGCAGTCGAACGCTTCGTCCACGACGAGCATGCCGAGCTGGTCGCATGCATCGAGAAATGCGGGCGAGGGGGGATTGTGGCTGGTGCGAATGGCATTAAAACCATTCGCTTTCATCAGCTCCACGCGGCGCTCCTCGGCGCGATCAATTGCCGCCGATCCGAGCGGTCCGTTGTCATGATGCACGCAGCCGCCTTTGAGTTTGAGCGGCTGGCCGTTGACTCGAAAACCGTTCTCGGCATCGACTTCGATTTTCCGAATTCCAAAACGAACCCAGCTTCGATCCAGCAATTTGCCGCCGCCAGTCACTTGGATATCGGCCCAATACAACTCCGGCGAATCGGGCGACCACAATTTCGGCGTGCGCAATGTCAGCGCGATGTCGGTCGTGCGCATTTCCTTTTTGGGAATTCGCAACTGTCCCGCTCCCGTTTGCACTTGCTGACCGTTGGACGTGAAAATGCGCGCGCTGATTGCCACGGCGGTTTCGGCGTCGGCGTCGTTGCGAACTTCGGTTGCGATTTTTACCAGAGCTTTGTCTTTTGAAACCTCGGGCGTTGTCACGAACACGCCCCACGTCGGCACGTGGATCGGATCGGTAACGGTCAGCCACGTATGCCGATAAATTCCCGAGCCGGAATACCAACGGCTGTTTTTACCTTCGTTGCGGACGCGGCCAGCGATGATGTTTTCCTGTCCAGGTGGTTTGAGATACGGCGTCAGATCAAATTCAAAACTCGTGTAACCATAAGGATGATTTCCGAGAGACTGGCCGTTGATCCAAAAATCCGCGTTCATGTAAACGCCGTCGAACCGCACCGCGACTAGCTTCCCGCTCTCCGACGGCGCGAGCGTGAAATGTTTGCGATACCAACCCGTGCCGCCGAGCACGTGGCCGGTGGATGCGCCGCCTTCGCTGTGATCGGGATCGAACGGCCCAACGCGCTTCGGCGAATCTTCCTGCGGCGGCAAATCCTCGATGCTCCAGTCGTGCGGCACGTCGAGCGTGCGCCATTTGGAATCATCGAATGCGATCGCTTCCGCGCCCGGCGCATCCGCGCGCAGGAAGCGCCAACCGGAGTCGAACGAGCGATCGCGGTCGCTCGCAGCGAAGTCAGCGGCGAGAAGACCGAAAGGACGCACGGTCGTGAGCATGAGCAAAATGAGGTTCGCGAAAAAACGCGGTCTGCTTTTCATGCTGATGCGAGCATCACGATTGAATCTTCAGCGCGAGCGCCGTCGTGCTCTCGAATCTTTCCGGCAACGAAACGTGCAGGCCGTTTTCGTCGCGTGTGCATTTCAAGTTGCCGCCGCCGATCAGCCGCACGCTGCCGATGTTGCCCGGCCATTGCTCCGAATTTTTCGCGAGCGATTTCACCGTCACCTGGCCGTCCTTCGGGATTTCCAGCACGATGGCGTAAAGCGTTTTGCCATCCTTCGATTGCGTGAAACGAATGTCTTCGGACGTGAACGGTTTTTGGGAGACGTCCTTCTGGCCATCGAACTGGCCTTTTTCGGCCGCCACGGTGGATGGACCTTCGCCGTAAATTTTCCACGGCCGCGTTGCGTAAATCGCTTCGCCGTTCACCTTCAGCCACGCGCCGATTTCGCTGACGATCTTGATTTCATCGGCATCCGGCTGGCCGTCGCGTTGAAGCGGCACGCTCAACATGAGGTTGCCATTTTTGCTGACGATGTCGGCGAGCATCCGCACTACTGACGCGGAGGATTTGTAGGCGTGGTTTTGAAAAATGCCCGCGTCATAATGCCACGAGCCGATGCAGGTGTCGGTCTGCCAGGGCTGCGGCAAAATGCCCTGCGCCTTGCCGCGCTCGATGTCATAGACCAGCGCCTTGCGCTGTGTTTCATCGAGCCACTTGCCGTTCATCACCGCCTCGGTGCGACCGTTTCGATCAAGGCGGGTGTTGTAAAAATGCGCCGCCAATTTCAAACCAACATCATCCGTGACGCCGTGGAATGGGAGCACGGTATCGTCGAAATAAATCTGGTCGGGATGGTAGTCATCCCAAAGCTGCTTCGTGCGTTTGAAGAATTTTTCGATGTAGGCCGCATCGGGCACGCTGCTGCCTTTCGCCGGATCCCAACTCCATTCCAGCTTCGCGCCCGGCGCATGATTTTGCGCGTAGAGGTCTTGCGGATCGAGGCCGCTCCACCATTGGCCTTTGCCGTCGGCCTTCGTCAATTTGCCATCGTAAGGCACACCGGCGAGCGGACCGTTTTTGTCGGCACCTTGTGCAACTTCATACCATGACCACGCGCGCGATGCGTGAACGCTCACGGCAAAGCGCAAACCATTTTTCCGCGCTGCTGCCGCCCAGCCGCCGATCAAATCCTTCTTCGGGCCGATGGCGACGGAGTTCCACGGCTGATACTTCGAATTGTAGAGATCGAAGTTGTCGTGATGATTCGCCAGCGCCATGAAAATTTTCGCGCCGTTGTCCTTGTAAAATTTCAGCAGTTTATCCGGATCGAAATGCTCCGCCTTCCAAACGTGGATCACGTCTTTGAAACCGTTCGTCGAGGGATGTCCGTATTCCGAGAGGTGAGTCTTGTAATCCCAACTGCCCTCCTCATACATGCTGCGAGCATACCAGTCGCCGTGCTCCGGTTGACATTGCGGCCCCCAGTGCGCCCAGATGCCAAACTTCGCATCGCGCCACCACTCCGGCGCAGACTGGTAGTTGGTTAGCGAATCCCAATCGGGCTTGAACGGTCCGGCGGCGATTGGCGGGAGTTGCATTGAATTAGTTTGCGACAGAGCAGTGGTGAGCGAACAGCCCAGTGAAAGCAAAGTCAGTTTGGTTTGGTTCAGTTTCATAAATTCAGAGCTGTGTGAACTGCGGAAGTTTTTGCGTTCATCGGAAAATCCGCTGCGCGAAATGGTAGAGATTGTTGGCCCAGGTGCCACGGTCGTGAGGCTGATCGTCCACGTTCCAGATGTGCGCGATATTGTGTTCCTTCAGATAAACATGAAGCTGCTGCGGACCGCCGAACAGACCGTCCTTGTTGCCGCAGGAAACATAAAGAAGCTTCAACTCTTTGTTTAAAGCGTCGGGATTCGGAATCAGTTCATCCATTGCCTTGCGATTGGGCGCGCAGGAAAAACCGCCGATCGCGGCGAACGTATCGAGGTGGCCGAGGCCAAAGTTGAGCGCCTGGCCGCCGCCCATCGAGAGACCGGCGATCGCGCGCTGCTCGCGATTCGCGCCGGCCGAATACTTCGCTTGAATCGCGGGAATCAAGCAGTCGAGTAGGTCGCGCTCGAACTTCGCGAAACCCGCGACAACTTCCGGCGTGAACATTTTGTCCTGCGGCGGAACGCTGTCGTCGGGAAGTGCGCGCCCGTTCGGCATCACGATGATCATCGGCGTCGCTTTTCCGGCGGTGATGAGATTGTCGACGACCGCGTCGCCATGGACGTAACCGCTCCATTCCCACTGGTTGCCGCCGATGCCGTGCAGCAGGTAGAGCACGGGATACTTGCGATCAGCCGAATAATCCGGCGGAAGATAAACCACCGCCTTCCGCTTCACGCTGGTGACGGTGGAATCGTATTCGAAAACTTCCGTGCGCCCCGACAGCTTGCCGGATAGCGGCTGATCGAAACCAGCAGGCGCATCGGGAAAAGCGCGCACGTCGTCTGCATTCAGCGTGACGGGACGGGCCACGGGGCGATTCGGCTCCGGCATATTTTGTTTTGAAATTTCCTGCGCCTGCGCCGTCCCGCATGACGCGGCGAGCAACATGATCAAATTCGTTGTCGCAGTTTTGGTGAACGCCGCCGTGCGGACGAGTGCTTTTTTCATAGGTGAATTATTTTGACCGGACCAACTCGACGACCATTTCTTTTTGATCGCGGGAAATGGCGAGCTTTAAGGAACTCCCGGCACGCAATGCGGGAGTTTGTTTTAGCAACGCCGTCGTATCGGTCGCCTTGACGCCGTTGACGGAAAGGATGACATCATTTTTCCGCAGACCGGATTTGGCGAGCGGCGAATTCGCGGAAACTTCTAAAACCAAAACGCCCGTCACGCCCGGCAGACCGAAGGCAGACATCTCGCCCTCGTCGCGGATGTTGCGCACGCTCGCGCCGAGCCACGTCACCGGCGCGGCGGCGCGAGTTGTAGCAAACGTTGCGGACGTTTTCGCCCGCGGCAACTCTGGCGTGCGCGCGATGGCTTTGAGTTCCGATTTTTGCACGCCGAATTGATCCATCGGAAAATTCACGAAGCCGGGCGCCAGCGCGGGCGAGCCGTTCTTCACGCGATAATCACCGCGCGCGGGATCAACGAAGTGCGCGTCAGCCACGATGGAATGTTCATCGCGTCCGCTCTGCTGCTGCAACTGCGTCGCCGGCGTATTCGTGGGCGCGCCGAAATTTTGCACGAGGTTGAAATCCATTTCCGCGCCCCACAGCGGACGATGCATGTTGGCCGGACGATACGCAGTCCAAACAATGTTACGTCGGAAAACATCGCCGGACTCATCGAACCAAACGTGCGGATGATAGCCGTTCTCGACCATGATGTTATTTTCGACGACGCGCTTGAAGCCCTCGCGATTTTTGATGCCGCCGTGCAGGCAGAGATTGTTTTTGATGACGTAATTCGACGAGCCGTCATCGAGGTCAATGTCCCAGCCGTGATCGCAACGCCAACGGTTGTTCGCCAGCACAATTGGTTTCACCACGTCGAGCAACGGCAGGTCAGGAGCTTGTTTCATCCACGCGTTGACCTCGTCAATATTGGGCCGCCAGAAGCGGTCGCGTCCCCACGAATTGAATGAGCCGTGATCGCCGGTCTCCTTCACCGTGTCAAAAATGTCGCAAAATTCCACGCCGTGTCCGCCCCAGCAACCGTCGCCGATGTTGATGCCGGCGCGCGGCATATCGTAAATCGAGCAGTGCCGCACAGTGATGTTCCGCGCGAGATCAATTTCCACGCCGGCTGATTGCTTTTCCACGCGGCCAGTCAGATGAATCAGGCAATTGTCCACGAGACAGTCCGCCGGATAGTTGTTCGTCTTCGGTCCGGGCGTGCGGTCGATCTTATCGAGATCCTGCACCTGATCGTAGTTGAACAGCGGGCTGCGCGCCGCCTGCGGGTCGCCGACAAAACAGATTCCGCTCGCGCCCGCCTTGGCGATTTGCGTGCCGCGAATGGCGATGCGGCGGTTGTAATTATTCACGAAGACTGCGTTGCCGCCGACCTGATCCATGAAGCTGTCCTCCAGCGCGCAATCCTCCGCGCCGTTGAAGAAAATTGCGCCGCCGCGATAGATCGCCCAATCCGAACGCACGAGCGGTTCGCGCGTGTCCATCACCGTCCGCGCCGCCTGCCGAAAAGTCAGCCCGCGCATTGTGATCCATTTTACCGGACGCGATTCGTCGCTGCGAAATTCCACCAGCGTCCGCAGTCGCGTGGCTTCCACGACGGCGCTTTTTAAATCAAGTCCGGCGGGCGGATAGAAATACAGCGTGTGCGTTTTGGAATTCAAAAACCATTCGCCGGGCGCGTCCAATTCCTCAAAAATGTTTTCCACAAAGCGAATGTCCCGGTGCGCCGCAGCGCCGCGATTGTTCTGCCAGCCGCCTTCGAGCTTCACTTCGTTATTCGCGTTCTTGCCCGTGATGCGCCAGGTGAAATCACCCCAGAGCGCCGTGTGCATCGCGTGAAAATATCCACCCGCCGGATCCGCCCACCGCGCCGCGCGCTCCGGTGAAATTGCATCGGCAGAGAAGCCGTCGAAGTATTGCGCCTGCGGGTCGAAGTTCGGATAACGCGCCAGAATCTGTCGCTGGCCGCTGACGAAAATTTCCTCCGTCTGCAAATCCGCCGGGACTTGTGTCTGGAGAATTCCGTTCTTGAAAGGCTTCCAGTTCAGCTTGTCGAGTTGCACGCCGCCGTTGATGACCGGCTTTTCGTTTTGATAATTTTGAAAAATCACCGGCGCGTCTTTCGTGCCGGAATCCCGGGCGGTGAACAGCAGGGTTTCCGGCAAGTAGTAAGTTCCGCCACGCAGAAAAACATCGCCGTGCTTCTGACGCACGGCCTGTTGCGCGCGCTGTAGCGTGACAAAGGGCTTTTCCAGCGTGCCGGGATTTGCGTCGTTGCCGGAAGGCGAATGTAATACGGCTGCGCGATGCAAAGACACGCGGAAAATAGCAGCGTCGCGCAAGCTGAAACGATTTTCATTTTCACGGCACCGCCGGACACGACGCGCAAGGTTGAACTTGCACCACAGCCGCAGCCGGCGCGAGACCATCGGCAGTGGCTTTCAATTTAATTTCCCCGGCAGCCTTTGTGGATTGCACGATAATTTGCGCCAGGCCGTTAAACAGGCTGCGCGACCACGGCGCGGCGGTGGCGTGCCCGACGATCTGCACGTTCACGTTCGGATTCAAACCGCCCTGTGCGACGCCGTTGTAAACGCCCACGGCAATGATGTTGTCGCCAGCGTGGAGAAATTTTTTCGCATCGAAAATCGGCTGCGCCTGCCAGTCGTGCGATTCGCCGACGAACTGGCCGTTCACGAAATACCAGCCCTCGTCATCGCAGCCGCTGAAGCAAATCATCGCGCCTTCGCCCTGCAAATCCTCGTCCGTCAGCGTGACATGCGCGCGATAAATCGCCGCCGTGTCCGGCGTTTCGATGGTCGGCCCGCCGCCGCTGACCGGTTTCCAAGCGGAGTCGTCGAAATCGTTCGCGTATTCGGGAATCGCGCTGCGGTTCTTGGAAATTTTTCCAATTTCCCAACGCCACTTGTTCACGGGAACATTGTGCGACGGCGCGGTCGGCACATACACGTCCGGCTCGTGGCAACTCGGATCGCCGTTGCCCACGCCGATGATGTTGCCCGCGCCTTCGATGGCAAAATGAATTTTATTTTGCGCGACCGGCACGACACGGCCTTGCGCGTCCACGGCGGAAACCGTGAACACCGAAACGTCCGCGCCGTCGGCGTTGATGGTTTTGCGATCCGGCGTGAGCTGGATTTGCGCGGCGTCGCCGGTGGTTTCAACTTTGGTTTCGGCAATGACTTTGCCAGCGTCATCATAACCTTTCGCGCTCAACGTTCCCGGCGCGTATTTTACCTGCCAGCTCAATTTTGAATTCGGCTTCATCGTCTGTTTGCCGAGCGATTCGCCGTTCAGGAACAATTCCACCTCTTTGCAGTTGCTGAACGCTTGGACAAGAATTTCCTTCTCTTCCCGGCCGGGCCAGTTCCAATGCGGCGCGAGGTGCAGCACGGTGTTCGTCGTCCACCACGATTGGTAATAATAAAAAGCGTCCTTCGGAAAACCGCAGGTGTCGAGGATGCCGAAATGCGAGTTGACGCACGGCCACCAATACGGCGTCGGCTCGCCGCGATAGTCAAAACCCGTCCATACAAAAGCGCCGGAAAGCCATGGACGTTCCGCAAAGTAACTCCACCAGCTTTCGGCGGTCGTCGTCCAGCCGGGCCAGACGAGGTCGTAAGCGGCGACGTAACCGTGTTCCCGGTCATTCGTGTAAATTCCGCGCGTGCCAACGACACTGGCCTGCTCAGTGCCGACGTTCGGCTGATCCGGATGCGCGGCGTGATAGCGATCCATTTGGGGACCGTAATGATAATTCCAGCCGCGCACTTCAATCACGGAATTGATCCCGCGAAAGACGTCGTCTTCCGGCGAGGCGTAAGTCACGGGTCGAGTCGGATCGAGTTGCTTCACGTAGTCCTGCATCGTGGCCGCGACGTTGCCCGCCTGCGGCGTGTCTTGCACCATGAACTGCTCGTTGGCGACGCACCAGATCGCCACGCTCGGATGATTCCGGTCGCGACGGATTTGATCGTCCCACTTTTTCATGTTCTCCGAATCGCTGCCCATCAATCGGCTTTCGTCCATGATCAACATGCCAAGACGGTCACAGACATCGAGCAACTCCGGCGTGGGCGGATTGTGTGAAGTGCGAATGGCGTTGCAGCCGAACTCCTTCAACTTCTTCACGCGAAATTCCTGCAACGCATCGGGAATGGCCGCGCCGACGCCAGCGTGATCTTGGTGATTGCAGGTGCCGTAAAGTTCGTAATGCTTTCCGTTCAGCAGAAATCCTTGGTTGGCATCAAAAGCAACGGTGCGAATGCCGAATGTAGTTTCTTTTTGATCAACGATTTTACCGTCGGAAGAAATTGTGGTGACGAGCTTGTAAAGTTTCGGATTTTCCGGTGACCACAGACTCGGCGAGGGAATTTTGATTGCCAGATTCGCTGTGCCTTCCGATTTGCGATTCAATTTTTCGGCTGCGGCAAATTTCGCCAGCGGTCTGCCATCGGGCGAAATGATTTCGCAGTTGACGGTCGCAATGGCGGCGTTGATTTGCGAATTGAGCAGTCGAACTTCGACTTGGATTTCAGGAGCGCCTTGCGGAAGGTTCTTTGCAAATTTGCTCTGCACAAAAATCCCATCCTGCGCGATCGCGATCGGCGAGGTTTTATCCAGCCACACATGACGGTAAATGCCCGCGCCCTCGTAGAACCAGCCTTCGACTTTCGTCGCGTCCACGCGCACGGCGATGGTGTTTTTGCCGCCGTAATGCAGCACGTCCGTGATATCCTCGCGGAACGGATAGTAGCCACCCTCGTGATGCCGCACGCACCAACCGTTGACCCAAACTGTCGCGTCGCGGAACACGCCGTCGAACGTCAACCAGATGCGCCTGCCCTCGTCTTCCTTTGGCAAATCAAACGTGCGGCGATACCAAGCGACGCTGGTCGTGGGATACTTTACGCCGAGCGTGTGAAAACCGTGGCTGCCGTCGGCGGCCCAGTCGAACGGCAGTTCTACCGCCCAATCATGCGGCACATTCAGCTCGCGCCAGAAAGTGTCTGAGAATTTTTCCGATGCCGGACCGGAACCGGTGCCGGAATTTTCCAGATGCAGCGCGTCCGGCCAGTCATCGCCGAGATGGAATTTCCAGTTCGCATCGAGCGACAGCCGTTCGCGCGGCGACTCGGCGGCTGTGAGTTGCGCGACAAATGACGCGGCGGTCAGAAAGCGAATCAATGTATAGTTTTTCATCTTGTTGTAAGCGCGTTGAACATCAGCCGCTTTGCAGTCACAGGTTGGAATTTGCCGGCGACGTTGTTTACAAAAGCATCCATGAGACCGGGCAGCCCCAGCAGCACGAGTTCGCCCTTGCCGCACGGGATGACGGCGGCAGCGACGCCGACGTTGGGATCGTGATTTTTGCCGTAGCCGACGACCGACTCAACGCCGTTGCCGGAGAGTCGCAGGCCGTTGCCGCTGTTGATCTGATAAGGCCAGTCGAGCACGCCGTCCCACGGCAGCCCGTCAAGCAGCCAGTGTTTGCGCCCGAAGAACCAGAATCCCATCCACGACGGACCCGAGCCGCCAACCGGGCCGGAATACGTGACGAGCTTCTGCGCGGCCAGAAACTCCGCCATCCGCTCGGCGTCGCCACCGCCGGTGGTGAGCAGCACGACGCGCGTGCCATCGCGCCGCGCGCGCTCGGTGGCGTCGGTTAGCGGCGGCTTCCAGTAGTCGTCGCTCTGTTGGACAATCGGCGTCCACACGTTGCCCGACGGATCGGTGTAAGGCTTTTCGCGAAAAACCGACCGCACGACTTTGCCCGCCGAGTCGCGCAATTCCATGGCGGCCAGTGTCGCGTTGTCGGATTTCACGCCCGGCACGGAAAGGGAAACCGTTCCCTCCGGCACGTCCACCGCGAACGTCTCCACTAGCGCGTGATCCTTCCCGCCCGCCCGCGCGAAGATGTCCAGATCCTTCGCCACAGTTTTGCCGTTCAGGGCGAGATCGAACACCCGCTGCCCCGGCGCGCCGGAGTAACCGTCGCTCAGGAAAACTTTGACGGCGACCTTGCCGGGCGCGAGGCCGCGCCACGTGTGGATCGCCCCGGCCTTGCCCCACATCTGGTGCTTGTAAAGTTCCTGGTCATCCGTGTTTGCCACGGGCGCGCCGGTGTCGCTCGTCTGCCAGCCTTCCGGGCTGCCGCCATGAATCGCCAAAAGAATGGTCGGCACTTTCCCGAGCATCGGCGAAAGCGGAACTGCCTTGACTCCGAACTGACGCTCGAGTGCGGGGATTAGGTTCGCGGTTTCGCCAGCGCAGGCGATCTGGCCCTTCAAGGCCGTCGGCTGCGGATCCACCACGAGCAGCGGCTCGTCGCGCTCGACCACCGGCGCGCCGCCGGCCTTCGGGCTCAACGCGGCGTGGATCGTTACGAGGCCGGGCTGCTCCGCCTTGAATGTGATGTCCGCTTTGAGCAATTGTCCGAAGGTCTCGCCGCCCTTCAGCTCGACCGGGAATTCCTGCTTGAAGAACGGCGCTTGCCCCTTCATCGAGGCGCTCACGGTCAGCAGCCACGAGTCGGTCAGGTTTTTCTCGTTGATCTGATGCACGTCCACCACGGTGGTGTCGCCCTTTGCGACCACGTAATGGCGCGGACGGACGACGAGGACTTCCGGTTGTGAGGCTTGATGAAGGAGCACGGGGTCCGCCTTGAGCTGGCGCAGCGAATCCACGAGACCGCTGTGATTTTCCACCGCGGTCGATTCCCAGCCGGAGAGGACGATGTAGTCCACGTCGTCGCTCATGCGGGCGTTTTCGAGAAGGTGAGCGGCGGAGAAATAATGCTTCGCGCCCGCCTGCTGGAAAAGCACTTCGGCGGTGGGAAACGCGTGCCGGAACTCATGGTCGTCGAGGAATTTTTCGTAGGCGGCGAGGATCGTTTCGTGGGCATCGCAGTCGTAGCCGGTCTGGCCGTTTTTTTGATACCACTCGACGATCGCGGCGTGATTGTCAGGCGAGGCACCCGTCGCCATCTCGCCCCACGCGACCACTTCGCTTTTGTTGTCGCTACGATATTTGAAATCGGCGGGTGACCGATACATCCCATCGAGCCACACGCCGGGCGAATCCATCGCGGTGTGCGCGTCCCACCAGCCGGATTTGTCGGTGCCGTCATCGGTCATCCACTTGTCGCTGTAGGGCAGGCACCAGACCTGGTTGCGAATGTTCTCGCCGGACTTGAGCGCGACGATGCGCGACGGATCGGCCTCGTGCATTTTTTCCAGCGCGTAACGCATCCGGGGATTGTTCACGTCCGGGCTGACCTCGTTCTGAAGCGTCCAGAGGCTTACGCATGGGTGCGAGCGGAAGGCGCGCACCATCGCGAGTTCCTTGGCGAGCTGGTAGCGGTTGAGGAAATCGAGCTCGACCGGCTTCCCGTCATAAGTAACCTGCGCGCTAGTGTTCGGCGGCTCCTGTTTCGCGGGCTCATAGACAAACAATCCGCTTCCCGCCTCGCAGTAACGCAGGAACCCGGCGCGGTCGAAGGCGTCGAGCACAACGGCCTTCGGCATGTGACGATGATTTTGAATGCTGTCGAGGCCGAGGGCTTTCATCGCCGCGATCTCGCGCTCCGCGGCAGCCTTGTCGGGGAATATGCCGTTGGGCGCCCAAAAGCCCCACGAAATCGACGAGCGCGGCACGATCCTGCGACTGTTCAGCACGAGCTTCGCATCCGTGCCGAGCCCCTTCACGTCAAACCAGCGGAAGCCAAACGTCGTGCTGCGATCCGAGTGTGCGACATCCGGTAGCGCAGCGGCGGCTTGGTAAAGATTCGGCTGATCGACGTCCCAGAGCTTCGCGTCGGCCACGGTCGCATCCACGGAAACGGTGGCCGTTTTGCCCGCCGCGACATGGACGTCCTTGTTCGTCTGGAAAACGACCTTGCCGTCACGCGCGATGGAAAAGTTCACCGGCCCGTCGTAGGCATTGCCCGCGGAGGAGACCTCCGCCTGAAGTTGCACCGAGCGGGGATCGGGTTTGTTGAAAACCGCGAGGTCGCTCACGCTTACCGTCCCGCGCACCTGCATCTCCACGCCCCCGGCCAGACCGGCGAAGGCATGCGTCGCCGGCAGCGTGTATTTGCCCCACGGCATCGTTTGGAAATCGATCCAATCAAGTTTGCCTCCTGGGTTGGTGATGCGCACCGCCAGCAGGTTCCTTACGCCGGGCTTGATCGCATCGGTTGCATCCGCCATGAACGGCGCCTCAGAAATGATCGTGTAGCCGACCAGTTTGCCGTTCACATAGACTTCGGCGCGCAGCCGGGCGGCGGGGAAATGGAAAACCAGCCGCTCGCCACTTTTCAGCGCCGGCGGCGTGAATGACCGATACCACCACGAGGCGCCTTGGTAATAGCCCGCGGCCTCAACAATCGCCGACGGATTGGTCGAGCCCGCCGTGCGCGACGGCGACTTGTTCCAATAAAACTCCTCCACCGTCGCAGGCAGCGACACGCCGATTCCTGCCTTTTCGTCGAGCACCTGCCAACCTCCTGTCGGCGGATTCACCGGCATCTCCGCCAAATTCACCTCGTCGGGCAGATACAGCTTGTCATCCTGCCAGGCCGCTTTCGGATCGAGCCAAAGCCGCCAGCCAGCGTCGGAGAAATCGCCAGGTGTTCCGGAGCGGGCGATTCCGGTCAGCAGCGTTATTCCGATCAGGAGGCGGGCGAGCGATTTCATGAGCTTCCTCAGCGGGTTTTTAATTTCAAAACCACCACGCCGCAGGGCGGCATCGTGTAAGTGAAACCTGGTTTAACTCCGTTCAGCGTCGTGGTTACCGGAACGACATTTCTCGGCTGGCTGATGGAGTTGGTGTCCTCCGGATTTCCCGCGAGTGCGAGCACCGTGGCCTTCGATGCGAGCGCGGCGACGCCTTTGATCTCGATCGGCAGCGATTGCGGCGTCGGCTCCGGGTTCACCAGCTTGACGATGATCTCGCCGGTCTTGCTATCGCGCGTGGCGCAGCCCTGAACGGAAGTATCCGCGAAAGTGACCGGCAGGATTTCGTCGCCGACATTCCGGCTGAACATCTGGAAGGCGTAGTAGCTCGGCGACCCGAAAGACGACAGCGCGTCGTAGCCGATCAAGTCCGGCCGCCACTGGTAGGCGCCGGGATTTATGTTCACCAGCAGCGGCGCATAGCAATGCATCTTGATGATGTCCGAATTCCGCTCCATCGCCGCCATGAACGCGGCGTCGCCAATGGCGGCCTTTATCGAAGGCGTGGGCGGTAATTTTTTCGCGGCCTCACTCCACGGCGGCGCTTTTCCATCCTCGTGCGCCGCCCATTCGCCGACGAAAACTTCCGAGCCTTTGCGGTCAAACTGCGAACCGTAATCTCGCGACTTTTTTACAAAATCATCCGCGGCGCTGTAGTCATGGTAATCGCCCATGTCTGGTTTGCGGCCCTCATGTTTTCCCCACGGAACGGTCGTTATCAATTTGAGCTGGGGATACTTTGCCTTGATGGCATCGTGAAATTGCGCGTAGCGGCCATTGTAGGTTTTTGCCTTGTCGAAATCGTCCTCGTTGCCGATTTCGACATAGTTCAGGTTGAACGGCGCGGGATGACCGTCCTTCGCGCGACGCGCGCCCCAGGTAGTGTGGGTGTCGCCGATGACGTATTCAATTTCGTCCAACGCTTCCTTCACAAACGGCTCAAGCTCGGGGCCAGCGTTGACGTGTTCGCCATTGAGCGAATAACCGGCATAGACCGCGAGAACCGGCTCCGCTTTCATGTCTTCGCACCATTCGAGAAACTCCAGCAGCCCCATGCCGTCGCTCGAACGATAGCCCCAGCAACTGGCGTGGCCGGGCCGGTCTTCAATCGGGCCCAGCGTCTTCTGCCACGGGAAGCGTTCGGAGATTTTGTTGCCCTCGACATAATTGCCTCCGGGAAAGCGCAGGAATTTCGGATGCAAATCCACGAGCATTTGCATGATGTCTTTACGCAGGCCGTTTGGGCGATTGTTCCAGGTCGGTGGAAACAGCGAGACGAGGCCGAGGTTGAGTGTGCCCGGCTGATCGAGCGTGACCTCGAAGCGCGCATGAGCGGTAGTCGTAACGTCGCCAGTCTTAAGTGTAAGCTGGAATTTCTTCCACCCGGTTGTGAGGCCGGAAATTTTTCCCGAGGCGAAAACAGTGCGGCTATCGTCGCTCACGATGGAAACTGTGAGCGGCCCCGAGAAGCCGCTTTCCGCCCGCGCCCATAACGATACGCGATACTGTGTGTTGGGCTGCACCGGAATACCCCAGTAACCGCTGTTCGCGACGCCAGCCGAATGATTCTTCGTCGCCTGCGTCACCGAGATGCGCAAGCTGGTCGGGAGTTTTTCATTTAGCGGCTTCGAACGGTCGAGCGCGATGGTCGCGGCGGACGCATTGTCTTTCACCACGGACCAGTTCGCCGGCGAGTTGGCGTCGTCGAGGAACGCGCGGTTGCGAATGAGCTCCGCGTAAAGGCCGCCGTCGTAGGAGTGGTTGATCTCCTCGGTCATCAGTCCGTAAAGCGTGGGACTGACTTTCCCCGCATTGCGTGTTGCATCAATTGTAAATAATGGACCGGCCAACGCGCAGGACATTGTGGAGACGAGGATCGCGATTGTGAGGTTTGACTTCATTGCCGTCCGAATTCTCACGGCGCGAAAGCGCGTGGCTTGCCGGGTTGTGTTTGCACCGTCGTCGTCGTCGGCGCGAAACCGTCGGCGCTCGCGGTCAATTTGATTTCGCCGGCGGCGCGCGTGGATTGCACGATGACTTGCGCAAGGCCATCGAACAAACTCCGCGACCACTGCGGCGCGCTCGGTTTGCCGATGATTTCTACGCTAAAGGGCGGTTTCAAGCCACCGTCGCCGTAACCGTTATTCACCGCCACGGCGACGACATTGTCCCCGGCGTGAAGCAATTTCTTAATGTCGAACGCCGGTTGCGCAGACCAGTCGTGCGATTCGCCGGCGAGCTGGCCGTTCACGAAATACCAGCCTTCGTCATCGCAACCGCCAAAATGAATCTGCGCGCCAGAACCGGCCAGGTCTTCTTCCGTTAGCGTGAAATGAGCGCGATAAATCGCCGTCGTGTCCGTGGTTTTGATCCTCAGCGCGCCGGCATCGTTTGCTTTGGTGGCAGTCCATGCGGTGTCGTCAAAATCGTTTGCATATTCCGGCACCACGCTGTTGTTGCGCGAAATCCCTGTCAGCTTCCACCGCCATTCGTCGATGGCAATGCTGCGCACGGGCACGTCCGCAATGAACGTGTCCGGCTCGTGGCAACTCGGATCGCCATTGCCGACGCCGAGGATTTTTCCCGCGCCTTCGAGGGCAAAATTGATTTTGTTTTGCGCGAGCGGCACCACGCGGCCTTGTGCATCGAGTGCGGCGACGGTGAAAACGCTCACGTCTTCGCCGTCGGCGTTGATCGTCTTGCGGTCGGGCCTGAGTTGAATTTGCGTTGCTGCTCCGGTCGTTTCGACTTTGGTTTCGGCGATAACTTTGCCCGCCTCGTCAAAGCCTTTCGCGCTCAAAGTTCCCGGCGCGTATTTCACTTTCCACGTCAGCTTCGAGTTCGACTTCATCGTCTGTTTGCCGAGCGACGTGCCATTTAGAAAAAGTTCGACCGCCTTGCAGTTGCTCAACGCATCCACGCGGATTTCCTGGCCTTCCTTGCCGGGCCAGTTCCAGTGCGGGAGCAGGTGCAGCACGACTTTTGTCGTCCACCACGATTTGTAATAATAGAAGTTGTCCTTTGCAAAACCGCACATGTCGAGGATGCCAAAGTGCGAGTTGATGCAAGGCCAGCCATACGGCGTCGGCTCGCCGCGATAATCAAAACCGGTCCAGACGAATCCGCCGCTCAGCCACGGCCGGTCGGCAAACCAGCTCCACCACGTTTCGGCGCTCTGCGCCCATTGATGCGGCGGCTCGTCGTAAGCGACCACGTAGCCGCGCGTCGGATCCTTTTCGTAAATGCCGCGCGTGGCCGTTGTGCTGGCCTGCTCGGTGCCGACGTTCGGCTGGTTCGGATGTTTCCCGTGATACGCGTCCATGTCCGGGCCGGGATGATAATTCCAGCCGCGCACTTCGATGATGCCGTTGATGCCGGCAAACGTGTCGCCTTCCGGCGCGGCGTAGGTCACGGGGCGCGTCGGGTCGAGCCGCTTGACGAGATTTTGCATCGCGACCGCGGCGCTCGCGCCTTGCGGCGAATCCTGCACGGCGAATTCCTCGTTCGCCACGCTCCAGATCGCGACGCACGGATGGTTGCGGTCGCGGCGGATTTGGTCGTCCCACTTTTTTAGATTTTCGGAATCGGCGCCGAGCAGCCGACTTTCGTCCATGATCAACATGCCGAGCCGGTCGCACGCGTCGAGCAGCTCCGGCGTAGGCGGATTGTGCGAGGTGCGGATGGCATTGCAGCCGAACTCCTGCAATTTTTTCACGCGAAATTCCTGCAACGCATCGGGAATCGCCGCGCCGACGCCGGCGTGATCCTGATGATTGCACGTGCCGTAAAGTTCATAGTGTTTTCCGTTCAGCAAAAAACCTTTGTCCTTGTCGAAACCGACCGTGCGGATGCCGAACAAAGTTTCTTGCCGATCGACGACTTGGCCATCCGCCGAAACCGTCGTGACGAGCTTGTAGAGCTTCGGCGATTCCGGCGACCAGAACTCCGGCAACGCGACTTTCGATTGCAACTTCAGCGTCGCCTGAGTGCCGCCGCCAACCTGTTGCGAGCCTTTGAACTGCGCGACCGATTTGCCATCCGGCGAAATGATTTCGCAGTTCACATCCGCCGTCGCCGTTTTGCTCAGCGTGTTTAACACATCGGCTTCAACTTGAATTGTTGCCGCGCCCGCCGGCACGTTGTCTTTGAATTGCGAATAGACAAAAATCCCATCCGGCGCGATGGCGACCGGCGCGGTCTTGTCGAGCCAGACGTGGCGATAGATGCCCGCGCCTTCGTAAAACCAACCCTCGAATTTCGTCGCGTCCACGCGCACGGCGACGACGTTTTTTTCGCCAAACTTCACCGCCGCCGTGATGTCCTCGCGGAATGGATAGTAACCGCCTTCGTGCCGGCGCACGAGCCAGCCGTTGACCCACACCGTCGCATCGCGAAACACGCCGTCGAACGTCAGCCAGATGCGTTTGCCCTCGTCGTCTTTCGGCAAATCAAACGTGCGGCGATACCAGCCGATGCTGTTTTTTTCAAAGCCCGGCCCGAGCGCCTTGAAGCCGTGGCTCAAGTCAGCGGCTCGATCGAAAGGCAATTCGATCGCCCAGTCGTGCGGCAAATTGACCGTGCGCCAGGAAGTATCGCTGAACGATTTCTCCGCAGCCGGACCACTGCTCGCTCCAGCCTTGTCGAGATGCAGCGCATGTGGCCAGTCATCGCCGAGATGGAATTTCCAGTTCGCGTCGAGCGAAAGATGCTCGCGTGGCGATTCGGCTGCCGCGAGCTGCGCAGCGAACAATACGGAAAATCCCGCGACAACGAATGAGTGAATTTGTGATTTGAGTTTCATTTTAAAAAGGGGCAAAAACCGCCTACTCGCTCGAGGGCGTGCCGTAAATAATTCCTCGTCCGTTGGTTCCCAGATAGACGCGGCCAAACACTTTCGGATCGCCGGTGATACATCGGCCGATCCAGCCGTAGCGGTGTTGATCGTCGTTGATTCGCTTCCACGTCGCCGCCTCGTCGTCCGAGCGGAAAATACCGTGCGTGCCGCCGATTTTTCCGACGAGGTAAATGGCATCGTATTT